>Ga0210391_10000154_pt1 | contig 81199 bp, 94 predicted proteins | sample IncBWC12OmetaG_FD_160573 | JGI IMG/M metagenome (GOLD analysis project Ga0210391, IMG submission 160573) | Forest soil microbial communities from Barre Woods Harvard Forest LTER site, Petersham, Massachusetts, United States - Inc-BW-C-12-O ...
TTGAGGACGTCCTCAACGCGGGTCAGACCGGTCGCCTGGATGTCGGTCGCCGACACCGTGGTGATCGGGCTGATCGAGAGTTCGTTCGGCGTCTGTAGACGCGACCCGGTGACGACCACCTCTTCGATGGGCGCTGCGGTGGTCGCGGGCGCCGGTGCTTCCTGGGCGTGCAGCGCTGAGACCCCGGCTGCGGCCGTGACCGTAGCCAGCGCGAAGCGCACCGCCTGTTGCAAACTCCGACTCTTTATCATGTTCTCTCCCCTATCTAAAAGTGCGAGATCGGATCGGCAACACCAACCTCGGCAACGCGACGCCAGGGTCGACTCGCACCGCAGCGATGCTGATTACCTGTTCATAATTCTTTTTTTTAATCACTTAAGCTCCATCTCAGTGCAGCCGCAACTCGACCGTGCGGCTGCGCACCTGTCCCAGGCGCAGGTGGCCGCGCCAATGCGGTCCACGCCAATACACAGCATTGCGTCGGCGCACGATGTGGCCGCGCACGTGGTGAAACCGCGGCCCGCTTCGCACTGCGATCGGGTGTCCTGCACTTCGGTACGCGGCCCGTACTACCAGTGGGGTCGACACCTCCACATGCGCGAGCAATGGCGGCCGCCCGAACGCCGCGCGCTTGCGATTCAGACGATCAGGATTGACGGCTGTTTGCACCAGATCCGCGCGGACGGTCATTAGCAGGAACAGCGCGAGCAGCATCGGAATGTCCAAGGCAACGCTCGAGATCAGGTCACGGGTTAATCGCGCACCCAGCACGGGGTCTAAGGGATCTGAGAGCACGCTTCCGTAGTAGCGCTGCCAGGCAGAATCGAGACGGAAGCGTGCGCATCGGAGCAACTCGTTCACGCACTCGTTCTGCGGATCGCAAACGCTAATCGCGCCGCCCTTCAGAACCGTCTCCGGCGGCCCCGCTGCGCCGCCGCCGTCCAGGTCCAGCAGCGTCTCCAACGCCGCCGCCATCGGCTCACGAGGCTCAACGCTTGGCAAAAAGAAGGTGCGCAGGCTCCCCGAGCGCCCATCTAGCGCGGCGCAGATCAGAACCCCCGAGCGCGCGAGACCCGTATCCTGGGGCGACACACACTCAGGGAGCACGCACTCGAGCGCTTCACGCCGCGCCGGCTCGCTCCACTCAACCCAAAGTCGTTCGGCGGGCAGGTGCACGAGATCCAGGCACCCGGACAACTCATCTCCCTCGGAGTATGCAAGCTCAACGCATGCACGAACGAGTTCGTCCGCGAGAACGTACCGCAAAGGGCAACGCGCAACGGCTGCGGAAAAATCGGCGGCGCCCGTGAGTCGCCAAACATCGCCACAGTTCTGGCGTACCAGGAACGGGTCGGTGCATTGCGCAATGTGATCCAGCAATCGCAAGATCGAAGCTTCCTTATGGCCGTTGCGCAATTTGCCGTAAAAGAGATGATCGCTTGTCTTACTTCACCGGTCGGTAAACTATTATTGATCATCGGCTTGTCTGTCAAGTGCAAAATGTGTGCTTGCCGCTACAAACTTAAGCGGTAACTCCGAGTTGACAGCCGGAGTGCCGTACGGACACTTCACTTAATAGTGCGGTTTCAGTGAACCTGAGTCATCCGGGAGTCCTTTATGCGCGTTGTTCCAATACCACGAAGGCCGTGGGGACGGGACTTCGGCGTACTTAGGGTCTTTCCTGGACCGGCTTACGATGGTAGCCGCGGTCATCGCTCTCACCCGATGCATCGCAGCGCCGGGAAAGCTTCCCCAATGGTTCGAGCTCGCAGCACCGTGGCACGATCCACAATGCGGCAGCACTTGGTGCATTGTGCGCGGTGGACTTGCGCGCGCGTCTGCGGCGGAGAGCTCGTCGGCCAGGGCTAGTCTGACCGGGAATGCTGCATGAAGAGTGTGGTGAGCGGAGCAGCTCGAGTCGACTTTAGCTCCCCCACCGGATCAAGGGAGAGGAGCCGTCACGCTTGCGCGCGGGCGTCAGACGCGGACCATACACTACCCGATTATACTTCACCGTATGGTGCACTATCAAAGAGCCGCCGCCATTCTGTCAAGCCTGCGGGGCGCTTGTTCTCACCTTGAGCGCCCGCGTGCTCCACGTTGACAACTGGAGTATGGGGCACCACACTCTTTTCTGTATGGTGAAGTATGGTGACCCCCAGCTCAATCGCACCTTTGCGGCTTTGGTCGATCAGACCCGCCGGGCGATACTCGACCGGCTCGAACGGGAAGACGGCGTATCTATCAGCGAACTTGCGAAGCCATTCGCGATAACGTTGCCGGGGGTAATGAAGCACTTGGATGTTCTTGAGGATGCCGGTCTCATCACCCGCTGGAAGCAGGGGCGTACCGTCACGGTGCGGCTGCGGCCTGACCCCATGAGAAGCCCACTGGACTGGTTACGTCGCTACGAACGCTTCTGGTCGCCTCGCCTCGATCGTCTTGCCAAGTATGCCGAAAGTGAAGAGGCTAAAACGAGCAGGAAAGGTCGATGACCAGCTTCACGCTAGTGCGCCGAATCGGGGCGCGGCCAGCGATCGTGTTCCGAGCCCTGAGCACTCCGGAGGGCATTGCCCGCTGGTGGGGGCCTGACGCGGGTCCCGTTCTGAGCGCCGATATCGATGCACGGGTCGGAGGCCGCTTCCGGGTACGGTTTCGCCTGCTCGACGGAACCGAGCACGAGGCCAGCGGCGAGTGTCTCGAGGTCGTAGATTCGAAACGCTTGGTCATGACCTGGCAATGGACAATCGGAGGTGAACCCGATGAGCGCGACGGGGAGTCTCGCGTCGCAATCGATCTCAGGCCAATCGATATCGGGACGGAGCTCATTTTCACCCACGAGCGGCTGCAGACCGAGATTTCCCGCAATAGCCACGAACGGGGCTGGGCCGGCTCGCTGGACAAACTCGAACGTTATTTGTCGGTCGAGTCAGCGGTGGCGGCCGCTCCCTGAAGCTGAATTCGAGCCTCAGGCTAACCAGCCGAGGCCAGACTCGGCAGATGACCGCTGCATTACGACCCTCCGATCCAGCCGAGGTACGCGCCCATTTCGATGCGCTGCATTCGCCAACGTCAAAGGCCGGGGCAACGCACAGGGGCGACGGGCCCCGGCCACTCAATCTAGTCCCCGATCCGATCGTAATGAGATCGAGATCCTGAACTACCGCTCCTGACCTGGCGCACCGCCCTGCTATATGGCGCCAAGCCGGTCTAATACCCGTGGTTCCGTGTATAGGGGTCGGCGTCCGTTTGCGCGCTATTAAGCTCAAGCGGACTTGGTATGGCCACAAACGCGGCGGGCTTCCCTCTCGACGACGCGTCTGTGCCACTCATACAAATCTCAATCCAGATCTCAATCTAAACATTCGCCGATTCATTCCTTCGCAAGTGTCTGGTGATCTCCCTGCTCCCAATGTCCGTGCACGTGTTGCCAGTGGGGGCCGACCTGCTCCCAACGATCGGCAACCCAGTGAGCGCCCCGCCGTTCGTAGATGTAAGCTCCAGAAACCCATTTGTAGGCACGACCGTTCCACTCCCAGTATCCTGGTGCCCAGACATAACCTACACGCGACGCAACCGGCTCGACGCGTGGCGCGGGAGGCGCCACGTCAGAGCTGTCGTTGGCCGCCGAAGCGAGTGTCGGTGCCACGAGTGCGCTCGCGGCAAGAAGTAAGTTGGCCAGCATGGCTTTGCGAATAGTGCTCATTTCTCGACTCCTGTTAACTTGCGGTGCGATAAGCCTCCAAAGCCGGCCGGATTCACCGCGATAAAATCCGATTCAAGTGCGCCGAAGCTCCCAAACTTGTGTTTTGTACCGCTTCGTATGAAAATACCTCACGAGAGGTCTTCAGTCAATCATTAAATGCGAACTGGTACAAATAAGTGACGAAGGAACCGAAACGCCGCGGACGGCCTCGCGCGTACGATCCGGACCGCGCGCTGACGCAGGCCATGGGATGCTTTTGGAAGGCCGGTTACTCCGGTACGTCGTTGGACGCGATTTCTGAGGCCACCGGCATGAACCGCCCTAGTCTTTACGCGGCGTTTGGGGACAAGCAGGCGCTCTACTTGAAGGCGCTCCACCATTATTGGCACCTGGCTTCCGTCGGGATGCGTGAGGCGCTCCGCGACGATATCCCGCTCGATGATGCGCTGATGCGCGTGTATGAGAAGGCCTTGTCAATGTATTTCGCGGGTGAAGGCCGGCCTCGAGGCTGTTTTGCGATCGGAACAGCGACTACCGAAGCCGTGGAGGATTCGGTTATTCGGGATTCGCTCGCCAAGGGACTTCAAAGGCTCGATAAAGCCTTCGAGGCGCGCATCCGCACTGCGCAGGTGAGAGGCGAATTGAACGCGGATGCCGATCCCGTTGCACTTGGCATGCTGGCGTCCGCCGCGCTGCACACGCTTGCCATTCGCGCCCGCTCGGGTACCCCGAGGACTGAACTTAAGAAACTCGCCCGCAGCGTGGTCGCGGTGATTAGCTCACGACCAGCTGCCGAGGCTCGGTAAGTCGGAGCTTAGAGGTCTACACACGGGCGAGTCCGGAACGGGGTGCCACTGGTGTGCCAAACGGGTTGCCCGGAAGCTGCTCAACCGGTACCTCTGTTCACTCCAACGGCCGGCGACAAGTGGCAGAACTCGGTGCCGATAAGCCCACGTTCGCTCCAACTAGCCGATATGGCGCTGCAGACCCTCCACCAGAGCCTCGAAGGTGACCCTGCAGCGTGGACTGTTGCGCAGGTCCTCGTGCATGGTGATCCAGGTTTCCAGCGGCAGAGAGAACTGCTTCGGGAGAACGCGCACGATCGCCTCGTCGCGACGGGCGATTGCCGTCTGGCAAAGACCGAGCGGCACACCTTAGTCCTTGGAAAAGGCTTCTGACGCCACTAAGGTGTTGAGAGTCTCGTGGAGCAATTTTATCTTGCCGTTCTCGGCGTGCAGTACGCCGGCGTACGTCTGCCGATACATCTTACCGGTAGCGAGCACCTGAGCTTCGACGTGATATTCCGCGGCTACCTTGTCAGGGGTTTGAATAAAGTAGATCAGATTCTTGAAACGAAAGTCCGGCACTTTGGCGAGCATACCGGCTAGCAGTTTTTCGACTTCGGCGGGTCCGCGGGCGTAGGCCTTGACCCACGGCAGCTCGAGCACGCCATCCTCAGCAAACTGAGACGCTGAGACCTTCGGTGTCGCAACGTTGTTCAGGTAGGCCTCAAGCAGTTCGCTGGCAGATTTCATCGATCTTCCTTAACGAGTTTTGTGTTAGCGGCGTCGGCCGGCGTGCTCTATGCGGCCTTGCCCTGGGAGGCACGGAGCAACTGCATCTCCCACAGGAACGCAGATCCAGTAGCACCGGCATGGTCGATGAAGATCTGAGCGACTTCTCCGAGGTGCTCCGTGCGCGCCCAGTCACGCTGAAGCTCTCCTGCCATGCCAAGCCAGGTAACGGGTTGGGCCCCGGCAGCCTGGACGCGGCGAATCCCCATATCGTGTGCCTCAGGAGAGACGCCGCCGGAGGCGTCGGTGACGACGTAGACGTCGTACCCATCGCCGATTGCATGGATGGCCGGCATTGCAAGACACATCTCTGTCCAGAGAGCGGCCATGACCACTTTCTTCCTACCCGTGTTTCTCACTGCCTCAACAACCCGGCGGTCTTCCCAGGAGTTGATGAAAGTGCGATTGATGGTCCTATGATCCGGAAAGACTGCCTGGATCTGCTTGAAAATAGCACCGCCGCGCTCTTCGTTGACCGTGGTGAGGATGGTCGGAATGCCGTACACCTTCGCGGTCTTGGCTAAAGCTGTCGCGTTGTTGATCACCATCGTGGGCTCGTGACTGTTTACGTTTGCCAACTGGAAGGGTTGGTGGTCTATAAGCAGCAAGACGCAGTTCTCGGGCGTCAAAAGAGCGTCGAGGCCGACTTTCGCAGACATGGGCACGGACTCCTCTCAATGGGTTGCAACGCTAGGCGCGCTGCGACCTGAAGGCCTTGCGCAGCTCCTCAGTGAACAGCGCTGGTTGCTCGAACGCGGCGAAATGACCGCCTTTGTCGACTTCGTTCCAATAAGACAGATTTGGCCACAGGGCCTCGGCCCATGCCTTCGGCGGGCAGAATATCTCGTGCGGAAAGATCGACGCTGCCATTGGCAGTTCGATTCGCCCCCCGGAAAAGCCTGCCAAACCGGCGCGGGTGCTCTCCCAGTAAATGCGAGCAGAAGATGCGGCGCTATCGGTGAACCAATGCAGGCTGATGTCATCAAGCATCGCGTCGATCTTGAGCTCGTCTTCGGGATTGCCGTGATTGTCGGTCCAAGCCTGGAACTTCTCGTAGATCCACAGCGCTTGACCTGCGGCCGAATCGGCTAGCGCGTAGCCTATGGTCTGCGGGCGCGTTCCTTGCTCGCGGAAATAGCCGCTCTGGTCGCTGCCGAACCACGACGCACGGTCAATCGCCCTGCGTTCCGCAGGTGTGGGGTGCTCGGGAAGTTTCGCCGGGAATACAAATTGCCAGTTCACGTGGGCTGCGATCAGCCCCTGAGGCCGCTGATGTGCCAGGGCGTGCGTCACGCCTGCGCCCCAGTCGCCACCCTGCGCAACCCAGCGGTTGTAGCCAAGGCGTTGCATCAGTGTTGCCCAGGCGCGGGCGATCCGATTTAGGTCCCAACCTGCCTCGGTCGGCTTATCCGAAAACGCGAACCCCGGGAGCGACGGCACCACCACATGGAATGCGTCTTCCGCTCGCCCGCCGAAGCGCGCGGGATCGCTGAGCGGCCCGATAGTCTCCATGAACTCCACAAACGATCCTGGCCATCCATGCGTGAGAATGATCGGCAGCGCATTGGGGTTGGGTGACCGCACGTGAATGAAATGAATACCGAGTCCGTCGACCCGCGTGCGGTATTGCGGGAAGGCGTTGACGCGAGTCTCGAACCTGCGCACGTCGTACCTATCGCGCCAATAGGCAATCAAAGCGCGCGCTTTCTCCAAGGGAACGCCCTGCGACCAGTCGCCAACAGTTTCCCGCTCCGGCCACCGCGTAGACCCCAGACGGCGTTTGAGGTCGTCAATTGCGCTTTGTGGCACTGAAAACGAGAACGGTGCGACAACATCGCTCGCCTGTGGCAGCTTGGCCGCGTCTAGCTGAGCGAACGCAGGTCGACCCCCGATCGCCGCGCTCAGCGCCCCGCCAGCCGCTAAGGCAAGCAGTCCGCGACGAGACGTCATGACCGAGTGGGTGAGTGGGGAATCCTCTCGCATTTCCATCTCCTGTGCCGGCCACATCCGCAAAGCGGTACCATCACAGCGCTAAGCTGTGGTTGCACCCGTTTGGTTCGCTCGCGATCGCAACTCCTGCGCGACCCGATTGCGTCCTTGCACCTTCAGGCGCGCCCGCCTCGTAATGCGCCGGCCGCTCCGCGCGCGGCGACACCGAGTTTCACGGCAAGCGCGCGTCATTGAAGCTTGAACACCAGGATCGTGCCGCCCTTCGGGACGACCGTCTTAGTGCCCTGGATCTTGTCGATGCCGTTCTGGACACCCTGGGCGTCGAGACCCCAGCCGGAAGTGACAGCGATGTACTGTTCGCCCTCGACCTCAAATGAGCTTGGAATTCCAATTACTCCCGATGGCGCGGGGTAGCTCCATAGCTGATCACCCGTGCGAGCGTCGAACGCTCTGAACTGTCGATCGGGGGTCCCGCCTGCGAAGACTATGTCGCCGCCCGTGACCAAGAGGGGCGCCCAAAAGATGGTCTTGAAGTTGTGCTGCCAAACTCGCTTCCCGGTGTTTAGATCCCAGGCCTGAAGCTCCCCTAAGTGATCCAAGGCGCCGGGACCGGTACGGACTGACCCAAAGATGTCGTCCACTTCATACCCCACGTAAAATCCCTTTGCGTCAGGCTTTGGAACCGCACCTTTTGGCAAGAAAGCACAGATGTTGTTGTTGGCCGGGACATAGAGGAGTTTTGTCTGTGGGCTCCACGCCTCTGGCGGCCAGTCCTTGCCGCCGCCAATGCTGGGACAGAATCCGGCGCTTTGTTGGGCACCGGGACGCTTGGATTCATCGACCACCGGCCGACCGGTCTTCGAATCGATCGACTCAAATACGTTGTTATTGGAGAACGGGAACGCATGCAGGAACCTGAGCTGATCGTGATTGCGATCCAGGATCCACAGGTAGCCATTTCGGCCTGCGTGGGTTGCGGTCTTGACGAGCTTTCCGTCGACCTCCGTGTCAATTAGGAGGGGTGCCGATACTTCATCCCAGTCCCAGCTGTCGTGCGGGGTGTACTGGTGATAGCTCTTAATCCTGCCGGTGTCGGCATCAAGCGCAAGCGTCGAATCAGTGTAAAGATTGTCGCCGGGGCGATTATCGGCTACCCAAGGGGACGGATTGCCGGTACCCCAGTAAGTCGTGTTTGAAGCCGGATCATAGACACCAGTGATCCAGATCGATCCACCGCCGCGTTTGTAGTTGTCTCCTGTCCATGTCCGCCCCGCGGTTTCGTCTGGAGCGGGCACCGTGTACGTTCGCCAAACTCGCTTTCCGGTGACCGCGTCGAAGGCGCTCACTGATCCTCGAACGCCAAATTCGCCACCCGAATAGCCGACGATGATCTTGCCACGCACAGCAAGCGGTGCCAGCGTCGAGTAACAGCCCGTTTTATAGTCATCGATCGCCACCGTCCAAACCTCCTTGCCGGACGAGGCCTCTAGGGCAACGAGGGAGCAATCAGTGGTCGCCATGTAAACGCGGTCACCGTAAAGAGCAACACCGCGATTTGTCGGGTGCAGTTGAAACAGGTCGGCCGGATACGTGCGCACGTACCGCCAAAGCTGAGTACCGGTCTTGGCATCAAGTGCAATGACGTTATTACCCGGCGTTGTTATAAACATTCGCCCTTGATTGACAATCGGCGTGGTTTCGTGGGCTTCGACTAAATCGGTACTCAAAGACCAGGCCAGCGATAGCCTTTGGATGTTGGCTCGCGTGATCGCCTTCAACGGACTGAAGCCTGAACCGTCGTACGTGCGCCGATACATGAGCCAATCGCCAGCGTCCGGGTGCTCGAGCCGAGCATCTGAGACTGTCGGGTACGCCGTTGATTCCGCGTGCAAGACCTGCGTGACACACAAGGCCGCAGACAGGGCGCTCAAAGCTCTTAGGTAGGACATGTACTGGAACCTCACGGGGCCTGATCTCCCACTAACGGGACGGCGTAGATCCGAAAGGGCAGAGAGGGCGACGACTGCATTTTTGCGGGGTCGAAGAAGAACGCCAATTGACCCTCACTCACCCACGCGGTGGATTCCACTTGCGTGACCGACGTCGGCTCTCGGAACCCTGCACGAATGGGTACCGCCGCAAACGCATCGCCAGCGACGGTCACACGATCCAAGCTTCCGGATCCCTCGATCAGAAGGAAGCTGTGTTCGCCTAACGATCGCAGCGCATCCGGGCGGGTCAGAGGCACCCGGCCGTGCAGCTCCGTCACACCCTCTGCCCTTCCCCCTTTGACATCCACGCGAAAGAGTCCACCTGCCGTGTAGGTGGTTACATAGACGTTGCCATCGCTGCCAAAGGCAATCCCATCAAGCCCGATACCCCGTTCGGGCGGTGAGAACTGCGGGCTGGAGGCAAATACCTCGAACGTCGAAGCCCCCGCAGGCAACCTGAGAATGTTCGGGGCAGCGCTGTCGGTAACGTAGAGCGCGCCGCGGGCATCGACAGCAATGTCATTGCAAAAGGCGTGAGCGCCTGGCAGTGGGACGCTGCGTTTCGCGGCGCCTGTTCTAAGATCAAAAGCCTTCAGCGCGCTGCGACTGTCACCGCTACCTGAAGGCCCTCCCAACTCGCTCAGGTCGTTCGAGCACGCCCAGAGCGTGTTCGCCCTCTGGTCTGCGAACACCCCTGAGATGGATCGTGATTCTGATGCGCCGGGTGCAACAAATACCGCAACCTCACCGCTTCGAGCATTTGCGCGGACGATGCCCCCGTCACCCAGGCGCCCAATGAACAAGGTTCCGTCAGATGTTGACGTGAGGCTTTCCGGAAAGGCACGTAGACCTGGAAGCGCGATCGAACGTGTTTGAGCGATCGCTGTGCGCGACATCGCAGACGAGAGCACCGCGACCGCGAGTACCACATACGCGACACGCCGCATCAATCGTTCTCTCCTCGCCGGATCCGGCTTGCGCTGAGGCCAAGGCCCATGCGCGGAGAGCGTAGTGCTGCAACAGCCCTTTATTTAGTCCTCAATCTGGAGAAGACTTTTGTCGTAGTTAGAATAATGGCCTCCAACTCATACCCCACGGATGCGTTCAAGCGGCTGAATCGCCGGTATTTCTTCGCCAGAGTCGTTCAATTCGGCAGCTAAACGGCCGCTGCCGGGCAGCCATCGCCGAACCACGGATTAGCAACGAAGCCCTCCGAAAGCGCATCGAGGAGCGAGCGCACCGCGGGAACCAGGCCGCGCCTTGATGGGAACACGGCATGCACAACGCCCGACCGAGAGCTCAACGACGGCAGGAGCCGAACCAGCGTCCCTCTCGACAAGTCATCTCTGGCAAGTAATGCGGGCAGGCGCGCTACACCCACTCCGCGCAGCGCGGCGCGACGCACAGTGTAAAAGTCGTTGGCGCTCAGGCGGGGGTTGTGAACCAGTTCGGCTGGTGTTGAGTCGCCGTCGACAAAATGCCACGTCTGCGCTTTCCCGAGTGTGCCCGTCGATAGCGTCGGCATGCGCGCGATGTCCGTGATCGTTTGGGGGTGTCCATAAGCGGCTACGAGCGCGGGACTACCCACCAGAATCATGTCCGACGGACCGAATGACCGCATGGCCAGGTCGGATTCGTCGAGCGGAGGCAACCGCACCCGAATGGCGATGTCAACGCCCTCGTCGACGACGTCGACTCGCCGATTGGTCGCCTCAAGTGCGACCTGAACTTCGGGGTGCGTGGCGAGATATTGCGCGAGGATATCGGCAACGCCGCCTTGAAGCAGTCCGGTGGGGCAGCTAACTCGAACCAGCCCTCGAGGGGAAGACAGCGTCTGGTTGATTGCATCCTTTGCGGCCTCCGCTTCGGCAATCAGCGCGACACAGTGGCGGTGGAGCGTCTTGCCCGCTTCGGTGAGCGAGAGCTTGCGCGTCGTGCGATTGAGCAGGCGCACGCCGAGTTCCTTCTCCAGCGCCCCGATCCGACGACTGAGCTTTGAGTTTTGCATGCCAAGCGTCTCCGCAGCGGCCGTATAGCTGCCGCAGTCAACAACCTTGGCAAAGAAGTAGAGGTTGTTCAGGTCTTTAAAGGCGTCCATGGGGTATGAGCCTCGCGGAGGGCAACCGATCAATTATTCTAAATGCGGCAATAGTCTTCTCCAAATTGAGGTCTAAATAAAGAACTGTTGCAGCACTAGGCTTCTCCGCTCAAGGACCTGGCGGTCAAAGCCCGGTCCGATCCGGCGCGGAGACAACGATGCTGCAGGTTCGAGCCCTGGACACCTTGGGAGGTGGCCATCACGACTGGCTAAAAGCTCGGCACCACTTCGCTGTCGACAGCCAGGGCAATCCGGCCCATGCGCGGCTGGGGAGCCTCGTGGTCTGGAACGACGACGAGATCGCCCCGCACAGCGGTTTTCCACTGCACGGGCACCGCGACATGGAGATCGTCACCTATGTGCGCGAAGGCGTCCTTCAACACGAAGACAACTCTGGTGGTGTGGGCGAGATTCGGGCGGGAAACGTGCAGGCGATCACCGCCGGCCGTGGCATTCGGCACTCCGAATACAACGACACTGACGCGCGCCTGAGACTCTTCCAGATCTGGCTCCTGCCCCGCCGGTGTGGACTCGATCCGTACTGGGCTACTCGACCCTTCGATGGCATGCAGCGCTCAGGTCGGCTCGTGCCGCTCGCGAGCGGATTTCCCGAAGACGTGGACGCGTTGCGAATTCAGGCCGACGCGCGGGTATTGGGTGCCACTGCCGAAGCGGGGCAACGCCTTGTATATCACCTCGCCCCGACCCGATACGGCTATCTCGTTCCTGCACGAGGAAGAGTCATGGTGAATGACCAACAGGTCGAAGAGCGCGACGGCATCGCGATTGCGGGTGAACCCGGAATCATTATCACGGCAATTGATGACGCTGAAATCGTGCTGGTGGACACGGCCTGAATCCCGCTGGAGTGACTGTGGACAGACTGAGTTCCGACATCCCTTCGGACGATACGGAGAAGAAGGCAAAAGCAGAGGCGCCCGTCAGCTCTCGCCGCAAATTCCTGCGTGCAGCTGCGGCATCCAGTGGGGTCGCGCTCTTGTCCGCGGAGTCGGTCCCGTCAATCACCCATGCAGGTACTGACAACGTCGCGCAGCTCCTGCTCCCGCCGGCGACCAAAGCCGTGACACCCTTCGAGGTTCACGTGCCCGCTGCCGCAGTGGAGGATCTCAACCGGCGATTGGCGAACACCCGCTGGCCGGACAAGGAGCCCGTAACGGATTGGTCCCAGGGTGTACCTCTCGCGAAAGCGCAGGCACTCGTCGAATACTGGCGCACTCGCTACGACTGGCGCCGTCTTGAGCGTTCACTGAATGCCCTGCCACAGTTTCGGACACAACTTGATGGCCTCGGAATATACTTCATCCACGTCCGATCGAAGCACCCGGGCGCGCTCCCCATCATTATCACTCACGGCTGGCCCGGATCGGTCGTTGAGTTTTTGAAGGTCATCGCTCCGTTGGTCGAACCGACGGCCGATGGCGGCAAGCCCGATGACGCCTTTCACGTCGTAATCCCCTCGCTTCCTGGATTCGGCTTTTCGGACAAACCGACCGAACCGGGGTGGCGTCTTCCGCGCATCGCCGAGGCCTGGGGGGTCCTGATGCATCGGCTCGGTTACAACCATTACGTCGCCCAAGGTGGTGATTGGGGAGCCGGTGTGACGAGTTGGATGGCCAAGCAGCAACCCTCGGGACTGGCCGCCGTTCATCTGAATCTTCCGATTCTCTTTCCGCCGCCACCACCACCACCCGGTGGGTATACGGCCGCGGAACAGGCGGCGCTCGCTCAACTGGGCAAGTATGCGGCCGACGCCTCGGGTTATGCCTCTATCCAGGGGACCCGTCCGCAAACACTGGGATACGGTCTCGCCGACTCGCCCGTCGGGCAGGGGATGTGGATCTACGAGAAGTTTCAGGGATGGACCGACAATCACGGCAATCCCGAAGATGCCCTCGGCATCGACGCGATGCTCGATGACATCAGCCTCTATTGGTTCACCGACACCGCCGCATCCTCGGCGCGGCTCTACTTCGAGAGCTTCCGGAATGATTTTGGCCGAATGCCGCTCGATCTGCCGGTTGCCGTGAGCGTATTCAAAGGCGAAATGTTCACGCCACCGAGGGTGTGGGGCGAGCGAACGTACTCGAAGCTCTTCTATTGGAACGATGTCCCCAAAGGCGGTCATTTCGCTGCGTTCGAGCAGCCCAAGTTGTTCGTCAGCGAATTGCGTAAGGCGTTTCATCAGGTGCGGTGAGCTCCAGAGATCGCCGGATCACACACTTGCCGCACAGGCGAGCTCCGCCGATCGGCTTGCGAATATCAAAATATATCGTCCGTGCCGCCTCACGAAACGACACGAAACGTCAGGGTTGGTACGCCCCATCGGCTAGTCGCCCTCTCTAAACTCGCACACCTCGCCGGCGCGCTCGCTCTCCTAAGCCTTACATCCATACGCGTCAGCGCCGACACATCCGACCGCCCTGCAATTGCGTTCAATCGGTGGTCAGAAGACTGGTCGGTGCTCGCAGACCCCGATGTTCCGCGCGAGCCACTGGATGAGTTCAAATACATCTCGCTGTCCAATGATGACGCGCGTACATACTTATCCTTTGGGGCCAATGTTCGGGAGCGCTTTGAGGTTAATGACACCAACTTCGGCACGGGTGGTGACCAACAGGACTCATACCTCTTAAGTCGAGTGGAAGCCCATGCGGATCTGCGAATAGCCGGGCAGGTCCAGATATTCCTCCAACTACAGAGCGACACCGCGCCCGGAAAAGAGCGCCTCTCGCCGGTTGATCAAGACCGTCTCGGCCTCGAGCAAGGATTTGTTGCAATCACACAGGCTCTGGGAGACGGAGCGGTAGCGATCCGCATCGGTCGCCAGGAAAGCGGGTTTGACTTGCAACGCTTTCTTTCGGTGCGCGACGGACCGAATGTGCGCCAATCATACGATGGGGCTTCTGTCGCCTACACGAGAGGCCCTTGGCGTTTCATCGTGCTCTATACGCATCCGGTGCAAAATCGGGACTCGTCTGCATTCGACGACTACAGTAGTGGACATCTCTCGCTTGATCTCGTTCGCGTAGAGCGGCAAGTCACCTCTTCATCGTCTCTGTCCGCCTACGTGGGGCAGTTTCGACAGGATGATGCTCAATTTCCCAGCGTGAGTGGGAACGAGCGCCGCGACCTCGTGGATGTTCGCTACACGGGGGTAACTGGCCGCGTTGATTGGGACGCCGAGGCAATGTCCCAAAGCGGAACCATAGGCACGCAGACCATCCGCGCCTGGGCGATCGGGGCTGTTATTGGGCGAAGCGTCGGTTCAACTAGGTTTCGCCCGAGAATTAGCCTCCAGTTCGATGCAGCGTCGGGGGACAAAAGCCCGACCGACCATCAACTAAACACCTTCAACCCCCTGTTTCCCAGTGGCTACTACTTCACCATTGCAGGTGACACAACCTATGCGAATTTGGTCCATATCAAGACTGCTCTTTCGCTAAACCCACTGGCTAACGTGAAACTCAGCTCTGGAATCGGCATCGAATGGCGTGAAACAGTTGCGGATGCAATCTACACGTTGCCGGACGTGCCCGTACCTGATACTGCCGGCCGCGGCGGCCGCTACGTTGGCACTTATGGTCAGTTCCGAGCGGATTGCGATCTCACGCCACACATCGCTTTAGCGCTCGAAGCCGTGCATTTTTTGGTCGGCGCTACTGTCGTTTCGGCCGGCGGTCATGACACCAATTACTTCGGCGCCGAAGTACGATATGGCTGGTGACTCATCCAAACCTGACTTCACAGTGTTCTCGGCCCCTCTGACCTAGGAGCTCTATTGCCGGCTTGATGGTTCCGCGGGAACTGCCCAGCTTTGGACGCGATCGCGTGTAAGTTACCTCCGACAACATGTATGGAAGTTACTGGCAGGCGACGGATTGCGCGGCAGCTACACTCTAACCTGCAGACAAACAGGGAGGGTGCCCCCATGACCGGTGCCGACTACCGCGCAATGGCGAGCGAGATTCGGGACCTTATCCCCTTGCTATTGCACGTTCAGTCTGTCGCAGACCTCCGCTTGCTTGCGGATCGCTACGAGAGGGTGGCGCACGATCTCGAAGCGGTACCGGGCGCACTGCCGGACACGCTTCGCGAGCAAAGGCGCCAGGCGAGCTGATATTCGCTGCTGTCGGACTCTTCGGGATGCCCCGCGATAAGCGGAAGAATTCGCACCGAGCCCCGGCGGGCCCCTGTCTGCCGCTCTTGCAGTTTTGACCTCACGCCGCCGCTCACCAACGTGTGCACATGGGCGCCTCCGCAGGCAACTCGCACATCTGTGGCGAAGTTCGTGGAAGTGAAGACCGCCTCCGATTCCCGCGGTTTCCAGAGCCGCATACCAATGCGCGTCAAAATGCGAGTAAGGGCCCGGAAGGCCCGAGGGCTGCGGGAACAACTATTCGCTGCGCGCCGAGTATCGGATTTATGAGTATTAAAAGTGGGGCGTGACGGAATCGAACCGTCGACCAGCGGATTAAAAGACGAGCGCCCTACTCTTGCGCGCGCTTCGCTACTCCACGCAACACATTGATTTAGCTATATTCTCGAGTGCGCAGCAGTGCGTGACGAAGAGAGAAAGTGAGTGTGTTTGAGTACCTAACTGCACCGAATTTGTGCCGAATGACCAGCGGACTTTAGGAGTTCTTGTGCGTTTGGTCTGGTCGTCAATGCAATTTCGTACAGTGGTGACCCGCCGGCTTTCTCGCGGCTTGATTGCATTTCGGACATGACCGCTCGGGAACCATCTTCCCAAAGGCTCAGCTGGTACGAAGGTCGCCTAGCAGGTCAAGACGGTCGAGAACATCGTTCGTGCAGTGGCCGCCGCCGGGCCCGTGGGATGGATCGCACTGGTTGCTTGCGCTGCTATGGCCCTAGCGGCCTACGCGATCTCGGCCATCTTAACCATCGTTGACACACTCCGATAGTCGACCGCGTGACCGAGAAGGCGACCCAGGGTATCGAGATTTCTTCCACGCCCTCGCTAGATTGCGGCCGTTCCCTATTCCTCCGCGAAGTAGTCTTCGTCCACCTTCTTCAATCGAATCGTCTGAACATCACTAACGCCTACTCCAAACTCGATCATCAAATCGGCCAGCTGCTCACCATCAATCAGCACGATCGTAGCTTGAAGCGTTTTGGCATAGTTCACTGCGTCCTGCGTGAACGATGATGTCGTAAGCACGACACCTTTTCTCGCGTGGTGCCCCGCCAACGCCCCGGCGAATTGCTGGATGTTTGGCCGCCCGACGGACGCCTCCCAGCGCTTAGCCTGCACGTAGATACTCTCTAATCCCAGCCGGTCCTCCTTAATGACACCGTCGATCCCACCATCCCCAGAGCCTCCCACCACTTTCGCAGCATCCTCGTGGGTACCGCCGTACCCCATGGCAACCAATAGGTCGACCACCAGGTTTTCGAAGAAGCTCGGCGACGCCTGCTTCACACGCTCCAAGAGCTGGGCCGCCAGATTAGCCTTCACCAGGGCCGCGGCCGCCCGAACTTGCTCGTCCGGCGTGAGTACCGCGGCAAACTCATCAGCGGCCGCAACTGCAGCCGACTGCCCTTCAACAGTAGCTTCGCTTCGTGTGCCCTTGCGAGCCCTAAACTCTTGAAAGTCTGGGTATCGCTCTAGGAACGGGATGTCAATTCGCGGAGGAGGTGCAGCGAGCACCTGCCGGCCGCGATCGGTGATCCGATAGTGCCCCCGGCGCGGAGATTCCAACAGACCGGATTGCTTAAGGTAGCTATGAGCCCACGCTGTACGGTTCGCAAGTCGGGTCTGCGGCGCGGTCGGCAACCGCTCGGCGATATCCTCTGCCGTGAGCCCCAATCGACTCGCGATCATTGCCCGCACATCCCGGGACAGCCGTTCCTTGCCGTCCGCGTACGCCTGCAGTACCGGCAACATTAAGGATTGGAAGTCTGGAACAGACATTGAAGATCCCCTCCGCCGAACAGTCTTGGGATAACGCCCCACTATCGAAGTGCTAATACGACAGCGATCTGGTTGTCGGACCGTCCTTGGCCAAGCTGATACGGTACAGGAAACTAGCGGCGATCGAATGACGTGCAACCGTTCACCCAGTGCACTGAAGCGCGGGACGTGGCAGGGAGCCGCCCGTCATCAGTGACCGTACCGACCACTGCTTCGGGAATCAACATCACAAGGCCGCGGACCTGCGGCGCTCCTCAGTCGTCCGTCCAAGGGAGAGCGGTCGAAAGAATGAGCTCGTGCGGGCGCATGGAGCATCGCCTCGATCCCGGCATTATGAGCGCCGTCTGTCGAGGCCAAGTATCTGATTTTTTAACCTTTGGGCAGACGGCCGTTGCAGCTAAGTGCCTGAAAGTGCATCGACGTGCAGGAGAAATTCCCGCAAATCTCCCGCGCGTGAGAACGTATTGCGCGACGGTTTATGCCGGTTGGTAGACGGCTGCCACGACGCTAGAGCCGAAGGGGGTCGCGCTGATTAGTCGCAGATCTACCGGGCTGCGCAGTCCGGAGAACAACGGTTGGCCTCGGCCCAGCACAACCGGATGAATTACCAGTCGATATTCGTCAATGAGACCGGAGGCAACCAGGCTTCGGGCGAATCCGGCGCCTCCATGCGCAAGGACGAAATTGCCCGGCTGTTCCTTCAGTCGGAGGACTTCCTCCGCGAGATCGCCGCGGGCCACCGTCGGTTCTGCCCAGGACTGCAGGACCGCTGCCGTCGGCGTGACGCCTGGCCGCTCCCCAATGCGATCCCTTTTTGCATCGGCGAACGCGCGCGTCGTCCGATCCACGACTGTACCGTCCTTAATGCCGCTCCTCGAAAAGATGATCTTGGGGATGTCATTCATCGACGGGGTAAACGGGGAGTCCGAATAGGGCCAAAACGCCGCCATGTCGTAATAGGTACGGCTCCCCATGATGTGCACGCCGGCGTTTCGAAGGGTATCGACAACCCACTCCGTAGAATCGCCGCCCATTGTCCGAAATATCCAGTCAACCTCGCCGTTCGGTCCGCCGACAAAGCCGTCCAGGGAGACGGACATCTTCAACACGAGCTTTCTTTCTGTTGCCGTTGCGGTAGCCATAATTTCTCCTGAGTCTTGCGATGGTTCGTAGTATTAGGACGCCTTGTACGAATTTGGTCTCTTCACAGAGCTACGACGAACGACGGGGGCACGATTCGACACGGTCCGAGGTACGGGCTCAGAGGATCCGCAGCGGGTCCGATGTGGGATTGAGATCCAAGTATCCACAACGGCTGTCGATCTATTGCGGTGAGCAAACCAGTAGAATTTGTGGGTCCGCCGCTGGAATGCTGGTTACTCTTTCACACGCATTCGGGCCCTTTCCCAGGCTTTGAGCGGATGCCGGTCGCTCGACTGCCCCCCACGGCGGTCGCCATCGGCACGCCTTTCCTCGGCCGATCCGCGAGCATGCCGCTCGTCAGAGTGATCGATCCGTCCTTGGCGGTCGTACGGCAGCCGTGCTTGATCGTCGCGAGCACGCCCAGAAACGCCCGTTAAGAGCGCCCGTTCCAGATCGAGGTACACGCGCGCTGGACAGCATACTTGTAAAATCCTGAAAACTGGGGATTGCCGGGTCTCCAGCGCGCGTTGCTCAAGAGCACGTCCCGAGCAGCCTTGTGCACCGACACCTTCGGGGTGTATCGACGCGTTAGAATGCTCCTACAGACGTAAGGCTCAGTTCATGGGTTGATGAATGGATGCTCCCAGTAACAGTCGAGCGGTTTGTTCGGGTTGTGCGTTGATCTCATCTGATCATGCTGGGCGTGACACAACAAGAACAGAACTCTCTTCTTAACCCATTGACAATCAGATGTTTCAATCGCTGCGCGGCAGACTGATTTTATTGCTTGTGCTGCTCGTCATAGCCGCAACGGCCGCCGGCACCCTGATGGTCGGCTTGTTTCATCAATCCGCGACGGCACAATCGGCCCAGGCCGAAGCGCAAGTCGCTCGGGCGTGTGATGCCATTGCAGGCACCTATCGCTTCTATAGCGCAGGCTGGCAGGGTCCTGCTCGAGGCCTAGACGACCAGGCATTACGGCGCGAGCTGACGACCGTCCTGCAGACGGCTCTGCGCGATCGCACCGGGATCGAGGGTGGAATCTGGCAGAGCGAGAAGGAATCCTTGGCCTACGCGTACCCGACCTACCAGGGTTCAGGACCCAAAACCGATCTTCCCCAGGCGGAGCTTGCACGCATACACGCCCTGAATCGGACGGCCCTCAGCCAGGAGCGCGAGGTCAGCAGCCGCTACGACGCCGCCACGCAGATTCTGCTGCTCGCGGCTTGTCCCTTGCCCGGCCCGATCCCGAATCTGACCGGCTGGACAATGACACGCGTAATCACCTTCGCAAGTCCCGCCTACCGGCAGCTCATGGCGGGCCTTGCCGTCCTGCTGGCGAGTGTCGTGGCGGCCGCCGTTGTTCTCACTCCGTTGACCGTCAAGTGGTCCCGGCATGTGGGTCAGATTGAGACAGCGCTGAAGTCACACGACGTGGCGGAGCTGCCCAGACTCGAGCCCACGGGCGAGCGCGAGCTCGACCGCATCGTCAGGGCATTGAACGAGGCGGGACAGCGCTTAGGCGTAGCGCGAGACACTGCCGATCGACTCACGCGACAGGTGAATGCCGCTCAACGCATGGCAACGATCGGACGCGTTGCGGCAGGCGTCGCACACGAGATCCGCAATCCGATTGCCGCGATGCTATTGAGGGCAGAAACCGCGATCGTAGGCGATTCCGACCGAAAAGATCAGGCGTTGAACTTGATCCTTACGCAAATTCAACGAGTCGACGCGCTGCTGCGTCGCCTTCTGAGCGCCACCGAGCCGAATCAACTGCGTCCTCAGCCGGTGGATATTCGAGGATTTCTGGCCTCCGGCCTCGCCGCACACACCGACCTGGCGCGCGCCAAAGAGATCTCACTGGAATCTCGGGTGTACCAGGACACTGCGAGCTTCGATCCGGACCAGATGCGAAGTGCCTTGGACAATCTCATTCTAAATGCTATTCAGGCTGCACCCGCGAGAAGCCGAGTCACAGTCACCGCGACGGCTGCCCGCGGGAGCCTCGTGCTGTCGGTCCACGATGAGGGTTCGGGGCCTCCCGCAGCCATCCGCGAGCACCTATTTGAGCCGTTCGTCACGGGACGTGCGGATGGAACCGGTTTGGGACTTTGGATCGTTCGCGAGATCGCATCCGCCCACGGGGGAACGGCGTGCCTCGCGTTGTCGAACTCGGGAACGAACTTTGAGATCGCCATACCATGTCAGCCATCCTGATTGTCGATGATGACGAGGCGATGCGCGATGCCCTCTCGGAGGCTGCGCGGGATCTTGGTTACGAGGTGCGGATTGCGCCATCGGGAGCGGCCGCGCTCTCAATACTGGAACGCGAGAGAATCCGCGCGGTGCTGCTCGATCTGCGCATGCCCGGCATGGACGGCCTCGAAGTGTTACGCGAGATCCAAAAGGTCGCTCCGCGTCCGCCAGTGACCGTGTTAACGGCACACGCCACAGCTCACAACACCATCGAGGCCATGCGACTCGGAGCTTTCGACCATCTGACTAAACCGATTGGCCGTGAGGACTTGGCACGCGCGTTGAGCGGTATGCTCGCCGCGAATACAGAGCCCCGCATGCCACAATCTCCATCAGTGCGGGAAGAGTTGATCGGATCGAGTCCGCCGATGCGTGAAGTTCAGAAGACGATCGGCATGCTAGCGGACAGCAACGCAACCGTCCTGATCACGGGTGAAACCGGCACTGGAAAGGAGCTGGCGGCGCGCGCGATCCATGAACACGGCCATCGAAGCGGCAAACCCTTCGTCGCCGTCAACTGCGCGGCGATCCCTACGGACTTAATGGAGAGCGAGTTGTTCGGCCACGTTCGTGGAGCATTCACGGGCGCGAGCGGGGATCGCGCGGGTGCCTTCCAGCAGGCCCAGGGCGGCACGCTGTTTCTGGATGAAATCGGCGACATGGACCTTAGCTTGCAAGCGAAGATCCTCCGCGCCCTGCAGGAGCGCGTCGTAACCCCGGTCGGCGGAAAGTCCATCCCTGTGGATGTACGGGTGATCGCCGCCACCCATCGCGATCTGAGGGAGAGCGTGAGCCGCGGAATTTTTCGCGAAGATCTCTTCTATCGCCTACACGTCGTGCCGCTTCACCTGCCTGCACTGCGCGAGCGGGCCTCCGACATCGTCCCGCTCGCGGAACACTTTTTGCAGCAGGGATCCTCCAAGCGCCTGACTGTGGAGGCCACTGCGCTTCTCATCCGACACATGTGGCCCGGGAATGTGCGCGAATTGAAGAACGCGATTGAGCGTACAGCGGTCCTCGCGAGGGGCGATGCGATCACGGCTGCGGACCTTGAATTCATCGAGGAACCCAACCCGTCCGAATCGAATTTGCGTGCCTGGCCGGATGAGGACCTGCCGACGGCTGTCGCGCATTTGGAAGAGATGCTGATTCGACGCGCGATGCTCAAGTGTGCCGGGAACCGAGCGGAGGCTGCGCGAGTACTCGGTATTCATCGCCAACTTCTCTATTCGAAGCTTAAGCGCTACGGGCTCGAAGCGTCCGAAGAGCGGACAGGTAATGTCGCAGAAGACGACACCTGAGGAGTCGCCCCGCCCGTAGACCTTAAAGGATTCTCGGCACTTGCGTGTTGGCACGCGCGTTGCTCCTCACTCTTCAGGAGTCTTTCTCGAGGAGTGATTCAAATGAAATCGACATTAAAGGTCGCTACCTGGGCCGGCCCACTAATTGTGGCTCTGAGCTCGGCGTCTCTTGCGCAGATTGGCCGTCAGCCCCCGCCCTCCGCTTCGCCCGTCGACGAGCCAGCACCGCTGTACGACCCGCAGCAGCTGCCATCTCATCGCGGTCAGGTGTTGCAATTCACACTAACGCCGCGGGGCGATATTGATGGGTTGATCCTGACGGACGGAACCGAGGTCAAGACGCCGCCGCATCTGTCGACACAGATCGCTTACTCGGTAAAGCCGGGCGACACCGTAACCATTCACGGCCTTCAGGCCGCGGCGCTCCCCCTGATTCAGGCGGTCTCGATTTTGGATGAGGCGAACCGCCGCACCGTGATCGACACCGGACCCGATGGTCCTGGGCGCGGGCCCGCTGGGCGGGGGCCGCCCCCCGACGGAGGTCCGGGAACCCGATCTTCGCTCCAAAGTGAACTGCAGGGCCGTGTCCGCATGAGCCTGCACGGGCCGCGGGGTGAGGTGAATGGCGCGCTGCTGGACGACGGGACCGTGCTGCGCGTGCCACCGGTTGAGGCCGATTGGCTGGCAGACCTGCTCCGGCCGGGCCGCTCGGTGTTCGCTCAGGGCGCGATCGTAAGCACGGCGATCGGCAAGGTCTTCGAGGTTCAGCAGATCGGAACGTCGCGCGACCAACTTACGCCGGTAGACGTTCCGCCGGGATTTCCCCCTGGGCGTCCCCCGGAGCCGCCGCGCGGAGGTCCCGGGTTGGTGCCACCGCCACCGCCACCGCCGCGACCGTGAACTGATCATCCCTACGCTTTCCTTGATGCAACCCCAACTGGAGACGCTCATGCACTGGCTCGACCCCGACTATCTGCCCGAACATTCGGGAACCTTCGAACGCTTTCTGCTCAATCCCCATGGTGAGACGGACGGCATGATCCTGAGCGACGGCACAGAAGTTCACTTCCCTCCGCATCTGTCCGCCGAATTGCTCACCACTGTCCGCCCCGGAACTATGCCGAAGGTCAAAATTCGCGGTGTCCGGCCCCGCGGCAGCCAACTCATCGCAGCCGTTGCGATCGACACCGAGGGCAAGCGCATTCTCGATCATGGACCGGACAAACGCCGGGAGGGAAAGAAGAAAGACAAGCACGGTTCGGCGCCCAAGCGTGCGCCCATGCGCGCGGAAGGAATCGTCCGGTGCGTTCTGCACGGCCCGAAAGGCGAGGCACGCGGAGTGCTGCTCGAGGACGGAACCTCGATTCGGTTTGCACCGCATGAGGCGGAACACATCGCTCGCCTGTTGTCTAAGGGTAAGAAACTCGCCTCTAGCGGCGAGGGATTCGAATCGACCCTCGGCACCGTCATCGAAGCGCGCGAGATTGGCGCGTCCGCGGATGATCTGCATCCAATCGAGCATAAGAAGCCCAAGCACGACAATCACGATAAGCATGACAAGCCCGGCAAGGAGCGCTCGGAGGCTCGCTCCGCGTAGAGCGACGCCCGCGTGGGCACGATCACCTTCACTCAGAGCGCCACCTGGGCCATCGCAGCCCTCGCCACGGGTGGGGTAATCGTGCGTCCTTGGGCGTTGCCGGAAGCGCTGTGGGCGGTGCTGGGTGCCCTCACCCTCATCGCCCTCTCCTTAGTCCCCTGGCGCGAAGCGCTTCGCGCTGCGGGGAACGGGACTGATGTGTATCTGTTCTTGACCGGCATGATGTTGCTGGCGGAACTGGCCCGACAGCGCGGTGTGTTCAATTGGCTCGCCGCGCGGGCGGTGAACCTAGCAAGGGGTTCCGCGTCGCGCTTGTTTGCTCTGGTGTTCGCAGTGGCGACGCTCGTGACCGCGTTGCTGTCGAATGATGCGACGGCGGTCGTCCTCACTCCCGCGGTGTTTGCGGCCGCCAAGGCGGCCCGGGCGAAGCCTCTGCCTTATCTCTTCATCTGCGCATTCGTTGCGAATGCCGCGAGCTTCGTGCTGCCGATCTCCAATCCCGCCAATCTTGTGGTCTACGGCCGATACCTGCCGACGCTGCCGTCCTGGTTAGCACAGTTTGCCCTACCCTCCGCGGCAGCCATCCTGGTCACGTTCCTGGTTCTACGCTTCACCCAGCGGGCAGATCTCCGCGAGGTAATCGCGTTCGACGTCTCCGCGCCGGTCTTGACGCGCGCAGGTCGGTGGACGGTAGTCGGCACCGTGCTCTCCGTGACCGTGCTGCTGGCCGCGTCGGCGTTTGATTTTAGGTTGGGCCTCCCGACCTTCCTGGTCGCCATCGTGACGGCGGGCGCCGTCTTGTTCGAGTCGCGTGAATCCCCCTGGCCGCTGCTTAAACCCATTTCCTGGAGCGTCTTGCCCCTGGTCGCAGGGCTCTTTGTGTTGGTCGAGGGGCTGATTCACACCGGGGTCATTCAGCACCTGAGCACGCTCTTGACGACGGCGGCCGCCCGTTCAGCCGCCCAAACCAGCTGGGCGGCCGGCCTGATCACCGCAGTGGCCTGCAACCTCATCAACAACCTACCGGCCGGATTGATCGCGCGCTCGGTGCTCGCGGCCGGGCCCGCTGTGCCCGCTTCCGTCGCTCAATCGCTTCTGATCGGCGTTGACTTAGGCCCGAACTTCTCGATCACGGGCTCACTTGCCACGATCCTCTGGCTCATCGCGCTGCGTCGAGAGGGCGAGGACATCAGCGCACGGAGATTCCTGCGTCTCGGCGTACTCGTCACGGTACCTGCGTTGGTACTGGCACTGGCCGCTTCATACTGGGGAGCGAGCCATGCCCCGTAAATCCTCTTCGACCTCCGGTAAACCTCAATTCCGCCCGGTCTCGCTCGACGCGCTCAACTTCTTGCTCGCCGATGTCCGCGGCGCCTTGGGGCCCTTTCTGAACGTGTTTCTCGTCACGCAGCAGCACTGGAGTCAATCGTCAGTCGGATTGATGACGACCATCAGCGGACTGGTAGGATTGGCAGCGCAAACCCCCGCCGGAGCTGCCATCGATGCAACCCGCGCCAAGCGCGGGGTGGTCGTAATCGCACTGGCCGTACTCGCCATCGCGGCCGTGGTGATCTTTGCGTGGCCCACATTTGGCCCGGTTCTCGCGGCCAGCACGGTCATGGCGATTGTGGGTGATGTGTTCGGACCGGCCGTCGCGGCCTTGACACTCGGACTCTTTGCAGTGCGACAGCTGCCGCGGCGGATGGGTCGCAACTCGGCCTATGACCACGCCGGCAACGTCGCCATCGCCGCGATCGCAGGCGTGATCGGCTGGTGGTTGGGACAGCGGGCCGTGTTTCTCCTGGTTCCAGTGTTCGCAGCTCTCGCCACGGTAGCAGTGCTGTCGATTCCCGGCAGCGCCATTGATCATCAGCAGGCGCGCGGGGCACTGACGAGAGGCGCGAAGTCAGACGATTCGGGAATGTCCGTCCTCTTGAAATGCAGACCTCTCGTCATCTTTTCGCTTTGCCTCATGCTGTTTCACCTTGCCAATGCGCCTTTGCTGCCGCTGGTGGGACAGAAGCTCGCAGCTGCCAAACCCTCGTTCGCGACCGCCATGATGTCGTTCTGCATCATCGCCGCCCAACTCGTCATGCTGCCGGTGTCGGTACTCAGCGGCCGCCAGGCTGACCAATGGGGTCGGAAGCCCGTTCTGCTGGCCGCCTTCGCGATACTTCCGATTCGGGCTGTTCTCTATACGCTCTCGAACAATACTGAATGGTTGATTGCGGTGCAGCTCCTGGATGGCATTGGGGCTGGGATATTGGGGACGCTCACCCCCTTGGTAGTTGCGGATTTGATGCGCGGTACGGGTCGATACAATCTTGCTTTGGGTGCCGTGGCGACCGTGCAAGGGGTCGGCGCTTCGCTCAGCGGGTTGGCCGCCGGCATCGTCGTCGACCACTTCGGATACAGCCCCACCTTCTTGGCTGCCGGCGGCGCGGCTGCGGTTGCGCTGGGTGTCTGTCTGTTTCTGATGCCCGAAACCGCATCGGTAACGGCCGACACGAAGTCATTGCCTGTTCGGGCAACGTGAATGCCTTCCTTAGGCACTTTGGAAGGCGCGTGGGACCGCCCCGGCAAGCCGCTTCAGGTTCAGTCTGGCGCGTAGACTCTTGATAGGCGCATCCGAGAATCGCCGGGGCATGGCGCAGCTTCTTTAGCGCGGACTTCTTCGTGATCTCTTATCTCACCTTCACGACAACCTTGCTCTTTGCGCGTCCGCTTTCGACGTAAGTCATAGCCTCGTTGGTCGCCTCGAATGGAAAGACCCGATCCACAACGGGCCGAATAATCCCAGAAACCATGAGGCGACTGATCTCGCGTAACTGATCCCCGTTGGCTCTCATGAAAAGAAACGAATAGCTCACGCTCTGCCGGTCTTGGAGTTGCGCTTATAAGCGCATTCGAAAACACCCGGATTTCCAAGTTAAAAGCGAAAACGGGGCGATTCTTGCGCTTACCATGCGCTTACGGCGGCGAGGCAAATTCGCCCTGCCTCGGTATCACGCTGATTTGATTGGTGGAAAGGGAGGGACTCGAACCCTCGACCCCGGCACTATGAGCGCCGCCTCCGGGGTAACAACGCCTAGTTCGCCTACCAGCAATGGGCTCTGTCCCCGTCCCGAAATGGCTGGCAAACAGCCCCCCGAACCGGTAACGCTGTTGTAAGTCAAGAACGAGCCTTGGTACCAGGGAATACAGCACCGCACAATCAATCAACCTTCAACCAGCGGGCAGCGGCTTCAGCCGTGTCCTCGGGGCGCGTGTTGAATGCTATGACCACGTTGGGCGCGGCCCTGTGGACGGCGTTGACCACCCTCTCGAACAACAGCAGGCTCTTCGGAGGGAGCCGAAGGCCGCCTCCGATCACCACGCAATCGTAAATCGCGCTATGCAGCTGCTTCTCGAGCATTGGGTCGGCGGTTTCATCCGGTGGGATCATGCAGAGGTCGGCCTCCCAGCCCCGTTCCGCGATTTGCGCTGTAGCAATCGCAATTCCGGCGTTGATCTTCTCCGCATTGAAGCCCGGCGGTAGGGCGGGATCGGAGAAGTCCACCGTCTCCGGCTGCTGGCCGACGAATAATACTCGGGTCATGACTGCGCTCCTGGTATGCCTGGGTGAATTCGACTCTGCCGGCGCACAGATCCGCTCCGGGCCATTGTTGCAATTTGCTCGACGATCTCGTGCGGACGCTCCTCGGGGGGGGGGCCGCCGCAGTGAGCGTATGCGCTTACGTCTTCACTGGAAGGAAATATGGATTGCCCTAGAACTATGTTAATTCCGACTCGCTTTTTCACTATGGATTCGCTGACCGACAACTGCGGGACCTGACGGATCAATACGGGTAACGCGAATATCGAAGAACTCTATCTATCGTACCGGTTCCGCATCGCCTTTTATGCCAGAACCGAGGATACCCGCCAAGCCTGGCCGCGGGCTGCCTGCATGTTGTTAGGTCACCACGCTAATGGCCGCTCAGCCGCGAGGCGAGACTCCGAACAGCCGCACATGGGCCCATACCACGAAGAACACGTAGATCGCGAAGCCTGCAATCACCGCGATGACGTCGTTGAAACGGCCCGGCAGCGCCGTGCGGATCGTCTGCGGCAATCCGGCGCGGAGGGACTCGAACCCTCGACCCCGGCATTATGAGGTCTGTCGAGGCCGAGTATCTGATTTTTAAACCTTTGGGCAGACGGCCGTTGCAGCTAAGTGCCTGAAAATGCCTCGACGTGCAGGAGAGATTCCCGCAAATCTCCCGCGCGCGAGAATGTATTGCGGCTAGCTCCGGCAAGCCGGACGATCATCAATGGTGCGGATGAGTCGGTGGGTCGGGTGCAATCGACGGTCGTTGAGCGGGCCATTAAGAGACGGTCAGCACGTTGGGAATGAATGCCTCAAAGCCGACATTCATCTAGTGGTCCCGGGCGGGGGGAGCGCGGCTCATCAATTTGAGGTGAAGCGCTTCCGTGGATCCGTCTACCGGAAACAGGCACTCGATGCGAAGCTCCTGTGCCGAGATGGTTTGCGGTGTGCCGACGGTGGTTACCATGGAGAAATATCGCAACGTCGCATCGTTGTGGTTAAAGCCGAGGGGAATCACCGGCAATGTGGGTGTCGGCGGAACCGCTTTCGGTGTCTTCCATTCGGCTTTGATGCCCGGATAACCCAGGAGAGCCGCGATCAACTCCTGGGTCTTCTTATCTGTGACACGCCCGACCGATTCCCTGGCGATTCGGTGGATCAGCGTAGGCGCGACCTGGTCCCAATCGGCGATATGTGGACGCATGCCGTCGGGATCAAACATCAAGTGAAGCATGTTGCGTGGACCTGTGCGCTTCTTCATATCGATGAAGCAATTAAAAAAACGCGGGGCGGCCTCATTGGTTGCAAGGACATTCCAATAGCGGTCCATCACGACGGCCGGAAAGGGTTCGTGTTGGCGCAGCATGCGCTCGAGCGCACGGGTTATCCCTTGCATTTCCGCGGCGTTCCAGGGTGCTTCGGAATAGCTTGGGGCATAGCCGGCTGCCAATAGGAGCGAATTGCGGTCGCGCAATGGCACATCCAGCGCCTGCGCAATATCCATCAGGGTCTGACGACTCGGGCTGCTGCGGCCGCTTTCGATGAAACTGATATGGCGTTGTGAGAGCCCCGTATGGCCCGAGAGTTCGAGCTGGCTCGTGCCGCGCAGATCGCGCCAGTGGCGAAGCATCGGGCCCAACTCGGGGGACGCTAGGGTTCGATTGAGATGGCGTCGTTGCATGGTTCTAGACTCCATCACGGGGGATCAATAGACCCGGGATTAGCTCGACGACGCCAGAAGAGCGCGAGCGGACTTGCCGCTCGCGCCATCGACCTGTCGGATGTGAGGATTGCGTCCGATACCCTCTTGTCTCAGAACTGCACCGGCCCCACGGATCCATACCAGTGTGCGACTTTAGAGGGATCCTTTTCGTCCATGTAGAAAAAGTGCGTCATCGCAGGCCGTACAGGCTCTTGGGCCGGGTCGTTGGGTGTCATGGTAACGAATCCCCGAAATACCTTGAGAAATCCGCCATCCCAGAATTCGACGACATCATGATGAGCCGTAAATCCTTTATCGACAAAGGCGCGCAGGTTCTCGCGGATCGCCTCGCGCCCATGCCAGTCGCTGACGCCCAGATTGGCGATTGCACTCGGTGCGAAGCAATCAAAGCCTTTGCCCCATGTCTTGTCGTCGATTTCCTTCCAGAATGCGAGTAGCCAGGCCGGCGGCGCGGTCTTGGTAAATGTATGCGAGGTCATCGGTGTCTCCTTGTGTGTAGGGTTGTGAGAAAGAGCCGTAGCGCGGTCAAAAAAACGATAGTGCCGCGGCGGTTGTGGCTGCACCGACAAACAGTTGCCGACGGTTGAATTTGACTGGATCCATAGGGCCTTCCGTAAAACGAGTGGTTGTGTGCAGCTTAGCGACTGCAAGCGCGGCGGCAATTACGTGAGAGGTAATAACTGGCGGCTCGCAAGCGCACAGGAAGCCGAAAGGGCTGATTCCGAAACCCGCGCGCAGAGCAGCTGGCTGCGCGAGATCGCTATCCGAACGAAACGCGAACAGTCGCGCGTAGTCGGTACTCCCACCAAGTACGACCGGCTCTCTCAGGAGGGGCTGAGAACAGCAGTAACGCGGCATTGACCATCGATTGTCAGCCGAATTTTGAGCTGCCGTAATAGACGTGTTGAAGCATCCAAGCCAATTGGCCCCTGAGGATTGTCCAGAGTCGGCGCAACGACAGTGCTGTCATAGGCCGAACGAAGGCATCCCTGATCTACCGGCGGACGAAGAACCTTCGCGCCGCGCAGCTCTTGTTAGGCCATACCAAGCTGGAAAGCACCGTGCGGTACTTGGGTATCGAGGTCGACGGCGCCCTGGAGATGGCGGAACAGACCGAAGTTTAGGGCCCGGAACAGGCGGCGGGCCGGCCGCATTGTTTGCGGGCGGCGCCGCCGCTCAAATTAGGGGACGCCGTCGAATTAGTCATGCTGACCCGAAGGCGACGGCTTGAGTGACCCCTTCTGGGTTCTCCAATTTGGGCCTCCGCGCTCGCTCAGTCGCCTTTGAGTGATCCGCCGCGCGCGACAGCACTCATATACGACTGGCAAAGCAGCACGAGGTGCTCGCGCAGTTTCTGAACCATCACGGGTGTAGCTCCCGCCTCGAGTACCGATCGAGTTGCGCCAGCCATCACCGAAAACATCATCTGAATTGCAAATCTTTCCGGCTGCGATGCTACGTCCGGCGCTGTCTTGAGCATCGCTTCCAGCGCTTTCCTCGAACGCTCTCCCGTACGCTTCACCAACGCCGGGCCACCCACTTCCGCTGAGATTTGATAGAGAGCCGTCGAGATATCGGTGCGCTCCATCTTGGCATCCACTAATTTCTGCACCACGTGTCGCACCATTTCAGCGAGCGGCTTGCCACGCGCACGTTCACAAGCGATCTCCACGGCGGACGATACCTTGTCAAGATGGTTCTCGAGTATGGCAAACAGCAGCGATTGCTTATTTGGGTAGTACTGATACAGCGTTCCCACGGAAACGCCAGCCCGCTCCGCGACCCTGGTGGTCGTCAAACGCTCCGCCCCCTGGCTCAACAAAACCTGAATGGTCGCCTCGAAAATTGCGTCAACTGTAACTGCGGCTCTCGCCTGGACCGGTATTTTCCTTGGTTCCAGGGCGATCTGAGCTTGATGAACCATATGCGAATTCCATACCTGAAGGATTGTTCATATCATGATCTTGCTGGAAACGCACGCAACAGGAGACGGATATGCAGGACTCAGCGAAGAAGCTTGCGCTAATCACCGGGGCGAACAAAGGGATTGGCTATGAGATTGCCCGTCAGATAGGGCATGCGGGCATTACCGTTCTGCTGGGGGTCCGCAATAGAGCCCTCGGGGAAGAATCCGCCGCCAAGCTTAGATTAGAGGGTCTGGATGCCCGTTTCGTCGCCCTCGACGTCACAGACCCCACGTCCATCGCCGCGGCATCCGCCGCCATCACCAACGACTACGGCCGCCTGGACATCCTTGTCAATAATGCCGGTATCAACGACCCCGCCGACGGCCCTGCCCCTACCGCTCCCCTCGACGCGGTCGAGCGCGTGTTGCGCACCAACTTCCTCGGCGCCCTCGCGATCACTCAAGCCATGCTTCCGCTGCTGCGCAAGGCTTCCGGCGCTCGGATCGTTAACGTCTCCAGCGGCCTCGGCTCCCTCACTCAGAACGCCGACCCTGCTTACCCGTCCGCCGCCGTGAAGTTCATCGGCTACAGCGCCTCAAAAGCCGCCCTCAACATGCTCACCGTGCAACTCGCCTACCTGCTCCGCGACACGACCATCAAGGTTAACTCTGCTGATCCCGGTTACACCGCCACCGACCTCAACGGCCACCGCGGCACGCAGACGATTCCCGAAGGTGCAGCCGAAGCGATCCGCCTTGCGCTACTTCCCGGTGACGGCCCGACCGGTACGTACTCAAACCGCAAAGGTGTAGTTCCCTGGTAAAGGTGCTAGTCCAGCACGGCGTTCCTCTTAACACGGTGCGTGATCTTCTGGGTCATAGCGCGGTCGGCATGTCCCTGCGTTACGCGCACCTTGCGCCCGATCAGCGACGCGAAGCCGTCGCAAAACTTAACGAAAAACCGGTTCTTGCGCTCACCATGCGCTTGAAGTGGGAAGGCTTTTCGGCAGCTTGCTGTTACTGGGCTACTAAGCAGGTCGCAAGACCTCGGGTGCATTTGACTTGCGCTTATAAGCGCAGTCGAAAACGCCTGGATTTCCCCATCAAAATCGGCAGGGGGTCGACTTTCCGCGCTTACCATGCGCTTACGGCGGCGGGGCAAACTCGGCCTCCCTCGGTATCACACTGATTTGATTGGTGGAAAGGGAGGGACTCGAACCCTCGAACCCCGGCCTTATGAGCACGACGAAGCACAACTCACTCCCGCAAATCTCCCGCAAGATTTCAAGCAGTCCGCAGGGTCGCGAACGAGAAATACTATTGTCCGGGGATTAGGCCGGGTCAATCTCAGGGCACACAGCGCCCAGTTTCCCGGCGTCGCGGTGTCTGCATATCGACGCGCGCAAGGGAGACGAAGATGCTACAGCAGGGAAATCCTCGCGGAGAGGGTACCCGTCGTGGCACAGGAGGCCGGCGACTTGGCAAGCGTAAGGCGAGGGAGTCGACGATGTCTGGACAGATGACTGAGCTGATTTCGCGGGCACGCGCCGGGGACACCCCGTCGCGTTCCAAAAGCTGACCGAGTCCCACCGCCGTGAGGTTCACGTGCATTGCTACCGGATGCTGGGATGTCTCCAGGATGCGGAGGACACCCTCCAAGAGACACTGCTGGCCGCGTGGCAAGGCTTCGCAGGCTTCGAGGGACGCGCCTCGCTCCGCACCTGGCTCTATCAGATCGCTACCAATCGGTGCTTCAACGCGCGCCGGTCGGCGAGCCGGCGCCCCGCCAAAGCGTGGGACGTTCCCGGCGTGGAGCCGCCCGAGCCGAGCCGGCTCGGCGAGGTACCGTGGCTCGAGCCGTTTCCTGACAGCCTTCTCGACGAGCGGGCGACCGACGCGCCGCTCGGTCCGGAGGTCCGCTACACACAGACCGAATCGATCTCCTTGGCATTCGTGGCAGCGCTCCAGGTTCTCCCTCGACGCCAGCTCGCTGTCCTCATTCTGTCCGACATCCTCGGCTTCGAGGCGAGCGAGGTAGCGAGCATGATCGACTCGACCCTCGATTCGGTGAACAGCGCTCTCAAACGGGCACGCGCCAACCTGCGGCAGAGGATGCAGACCAGTGCCGACCGCTCGCGGCCTCCCGCGATGGCCTCCCCCGCCGAGGAGGCGATCGTGGCGAAGTTCGTTCGAGCGTACGAGAGCGCCGATCTGGACGCTCTCGTGGCCCTTTTTACGGACGACGTCTTCATGTCGATGCCCCCCTATCCCCTCGAATACGAGGGTCGAGATCCCGTGGCTCGCTTCTGCGCCCTGATCTTCGGCGGGGGTCGCCAGTCCAGCTTGGTGCCGACGAGAGCCAACGGTCAGCCGGCGTTCGGCGCGTACGTACGCTCCGCTTCCGGCGTCCCCCAAGAGATCGGCGTCATCACCGTCTCCCTCAGCGGTGAGCGGATCTGAGCTTTCAACCTTCTTCGGGCAAAGCGCCCTCTCGTGGTTCGGCCTACCTCTGTCGCTGCCGACGTCTGCATCTGATTCGCGCGCGACGAGCAGGGACCCCGGTCTGCCGAAACCAGGCAGTAGCTGAACTCGGCGGTGCGGAGCGCCCAATTTCTCGAAACTCGCGGTGTCTACATCAGCGGCACTACACAACGCCAAAAAGATGGAGAGTCTGCGATGGGAAAGATTGTCGTCTCGACCAATGTCTCACTGGATGGGGTCATTCAGGACCCGGACGGTAAAGAGGGTTTCAAGCACGGCGGCTGGTTCAACCAGTTTGTGGGAAAGGATTTCGAAGGGTGGGCCAAAAACGAGACCGACGAGTTATTGCACGCCGAGGCCATGTTGCTGGGTCGCAAGAGCGACGAGTGGTTTGCGACGCGGTCGAAGGGTCGGACCGAGCCATGGGTGGAGCGGATGAACAGCCTGCCCAAATACGTCGTCTCTTCTACATTGAAGAAGCCCAAGTGGACCAACGCGACCGCGCTCAAGGATAGCGTCAAGGGGGTCTCCAGGCTGAAGCAGGAGGCGGGCGGTGACATCCTCATCTACGGGAGCTACCAGCTCGTGCGAACGCTCATCGAGCATCGCCTCGTCGACGAATTCCGACTGGTCGTCTTCCCTGTCGTCCTTGGAGTTGGCGAGCGACTCTTCGGCGAGACCACGGACAAGACGCCACTGCGCCTCCTCCGCAGCCAGACCATCGGTGAAGGGCTGCTGTTGGTCACCTACGAGGTAGTCCGAGCAGCCTCACGCTGAACCGCTCCGGATTCGCCGACTGCCATCGGTGCGCGCCAGGAGCGCGCGCCCAGCGAAGAGCTGAACCTCGGTCTCGGTGGCGTCCGAAGCCCTAGCACGAGCCATTGATGGGGTTACCCATGAAGCTTGCCACGGTCGAGGCGCTAAAAATGGAGGAACCTTTGATGTCCGGAAACAGATCAAATAACAAACGACTGCTCGGCCGTCTCGTTTCGCCAGTCGTATTGATTCGCCTCAGCTCTGTCCTGGTTTTTTTATTGATGATCGGACACATGTCGGCCTACCCCTGGACCTCGACCCACAGCCTACAAGAAACACAGCTCGTTGATTCGATGAAGTCGGTCGAACTTGAATTCCTCGGAGAGCGTTCAGCCTATTGGAGTCTTTATTTCGGCTGGGGCATCTTAGTCGGTGTTCTTCTGCTCACATTGGCAATCATCCTCTGGCTTTTGTCGAATCTTGCTCGTCTTGCCCCACGACCCGTGGGTGTCATTACCGGAATCACTTCCGTGAGCTGCCTGGTCGGCGCTTATCTCTCTTATCGTTTTTTCTACATACCGCCGATTCTATTCTTTTGCCTTACCTGCGTGATTTTACAGGCGGCAGCAATTCAACTGCGCAGACAGCAGCCCAGTGCCAACCTATAGGAGCAAATGACATGCGGAAGATCATTGAGTGGTGTTATGTGTCGACAGACGGGATCTTCGAAGATCCGATTCGCATGGGGATCGGAGAGTATTGGGACGAGGCGTATTTGCGTGACGCACTGGGCCTATTTGAGGCTTGTGACGCGATATTGTTCGGTCGCTGCACCTACGAGATCTTCGCGAAGATTTGGTCTGGTAATCACGGCCACCCATATGCCGCAGCGCCTCAATGCTATCCCAAAGTATGTTTTCTCCTCGAGTCTGGAGACAGCCGCGTGGAATAACTCGACCATCTTGCGCGGCGATGTTGCCGCCGAGGTAACCAAGCTCAAACAGCAGGACGGGGCCGATCTCCTTGTCCATGGGCGCGGGCTCTTGGGCGAGACGTTGCTGCGGCAGCGTTTGATCGACGTGCTCGATCTGTCGATCGTTCCCGTCATTGTGGGCCACGGCAAGCCGTTCTTTCGGGACCGGCAAGCCGTAAAACTGAAGCTCGCTGCGACCAAGAGCTTCTCGAAGATCGTCAAGCTCACTTACGAGCCGCAGTACTGAGGCCTGCGCCCGACATCTTCCCGCGAAGAGAGCGGCCACAACAATTCCCATGAGGATCTGAGCGGTTCAGGCATTGTCACTGTTCCCTTCCCATCTTTTCCGCCGCTCCAGCCTTGCACGACAACTTGCGAGGTTGTCGATCGATGGCCGCCCTCGATCTGCGGAAGTAGTGATGAAGATTGGCTGCCCTCGCTGAAGGAGCGAGCTGCGCGAACTGATCGGGATCCTCATGCGCACGTGTTTGCAGGTCGCATTCGGGACGGCTTTCGGCAGCTGGCTCTTACTGAGAAGGTCTCAAGACCTCAGCAGCATCTTGGCGTGCGCTTATAAACGCAGTCGAAAACACCTGGATTTCCCGATCGAGAACTCAGAAGTTCGACTTTCTGCGCTTACCATGCGCTTACGGCGAGTCGGCATTTGGAGGGCCGATCTCTATCACGCCGATCTAATTGGTGGAAAGGGAGGGACTCGAACCCTCGACCCCGGCATTATGAGCAAGGCACATCCCTGGCACACCCAATCTGGCCTCGACAGATTCTTGGCACACGCAAATGCTGGTCTCTAGCGTGACGCTTCAGCGCTCGCCCCGTGCGCTGCCACGGTAGCACGAGTGGCAAGCCACGAGCCGAGCAGAATAAGCCCGAATGCCGTAAAGCCGGCGGCTCCCAGATGTTCGTGCAATAGCAACACCCCCAGGAGTGTTGCTACGGCCGGGTTGATGTACGTAATGACAGACGCACGTGACGCGCCCGCGTGACTGACGAGATAGAACATCAGGAGCATCGCCAGGGCGGTGCAGACCACGCCGAGGATCGCAATTGACGAGAGCGCGACGGCTGTGGGCACATGCCGGGGCAGAGTCATAATTGCGGGGGGCAGCAAAATGACGCTGGCGACCAGCAGGCTCGCCGCAAGCGGGCCAATCGCATCGAGCGCACTGAGGTAGCGCTGAATGATCAGGGGTCCGATCGCATAACCGACGGTCGCGAGCAGCATACAGGCGACCCCAATCCATCCGAAAGGGCCGGAAATCGTGCCAAAGCCAGCCAATGCCACGACACCGAACAGACCGAGCGCGAGGCCCAGCAGGCGCACGGCCCCAAGCGGTTCATGCAGGCCAAAGAATCGGGAGATCAGGGCAATGGTCAGTGGCACAGCGGCGATGAGAATGCCGGTGACCGAAGAATCGAGCCAACGCTCACCGATCGAGATGGCTGAGAATGGAATGACGAATTCAACCACCGCAAAGACGCAGACGGCCACCTTATGAGTGCCCAACGAGCGCAATGCGCCACGATGCCAGGCGATCGGTAATAGTATCGATGCGGCAAGCACGATACGGCCCCAAGCGACGACAAAAGGCGAGAGCTCCTGGACCGCCAACTTGATGAAAAAGTATGGCAAGCCCCAGATGACTCCCAGCGCCGCAAACGCAAACCACCCTCGCCAAGTCACAAAAATTGATCCTTCTGAAGCGAGCGTGGCGCTAAGGCGCCAGGACCAGATCCGCGTCGTCGATGATGTAGCGGACATGGCGGTAGTCGCGGATGAAGCTGATCCGGCCGGCCGTCCACTCCAGCCACATCAGATAGCTGGGTTTCACCGCCTGAGGATCCTCGTAGACCGCGATCACCTCGCGCCCATCGAGCCATGCGGGAGCAAGGCGCACCGGGGCGCTGCGCGAGTAGATTCCGAAGAACGTGCCCACGTCGGCAGCGCCGGTGCGCGGCGGGTAGGCCGACTGGATCAACCGGACGTCGTCGGCCAGCATCGCGCGCAGCCCGTCGAAGTCACGTTGATTGAACAGAGCGACATAGCGAGCCACGGCGGGCGACGGCCGGCGCGGCGCAGAACGGGCCGGCGTCTGAGCGTTGATGGCCTCGAGCCGGGCGCGCCCGCGGGCCAGGTGGGCCTTAACCGCATTGACCGTGAGGTCGAGCAAGGCGGCGATTTCCTCCAGGGACTGCTCGAGCACGTCCTTGAGAATCACCACACTTCGCTGAACAATCGGAAGCTCCACGAACCGCGACACCGCGGTTTCGACCACCTCACGGCGCATAAGTATCTCCTCTGGATCTGGACTTTCCGCATCGACGACGTCGCGGGCCGCCTCGATGGGTTCGGTCGCGCGAATCGCGCGGCTCCGTAGCAGGTCGATCGCACGGTTATGGGCAATCTTGAACAGCCAGGCACGCAGCGGCGTGGTCCCCTGCAGTTCGTCAAGCGCGACGAGCGCACGGGCGAAGGTGTCTTGCACCACATCCTCGCCCTCGATCACTGAGCCCATCAGGCGCGCGCAGTAGCGGTGGAGCTCCGGCCGCAGCTCGCCGGCGAGCGCCAGGAACTGCGCCTGGCGCGCCGTCGGCGGCGAGGATGGGCCTGCGCTCAAGCCGCCTCTCCCTCCAGGATCGTAATCCCCGTATCGCCCTTCAAGCCGAAGGCGATGCCTGTGGAATAGCGCGGATCATCCAGTACCGCGACCACATGGTCACCGAACTGACGGGGCGCCATCGGCGCGCCGAAGCCCGCCAGGAAGGCCTCGGTCCCAATGCCGGCCGCCCGAGCGTAGGCGTTGGCGCCCGCGTCGCCGACCCCAGTTCCGCCGATGATTTGCTGAGGCACGATTGCCTGGAAGCGGATGCCGAGCCCTTTCTGCTTGGCGACCCCATTGGCGTACTTGGCCATAGTCCAGAGCATGCGCTTGGCACCGGCGTAGCCGCCCGAGAGCGGTGAGCCCTGCAGTGCTGCACCGCTGGAACCCACGAGGACGCGAGCGCCCGGCGCAAGCGGAAGATTGAGGGCAGCCTGTATCCAGTAGAGGCCGGCTTTCACATCGGTCTCCCACGTCGCGGTAAAGTCTGCCCAGCTCAGCTGGTCGATCCGCCCCATGCGCGGGGTCGCGCCCGCGTTCAGCACCACGATCTCGGGCCGAACCTCAGCGAAGACGCGCTGGGCGGCCCCCGGGTCGGTGACGTCGTCGGTGATCACGGCGACGCCGAGCCTCTCGCTCACCGCTGCGAGCGCGCCCGGATCGCGCGCCACGACGGTCACCTTGGCGCCCTGGTCCACCAGAGCCTCGACGAGCCCGAGGCCCAGGCCTCGGCTGCCACCGGTCACGACGACGATCTTGTCCTTGATACTCATTGGCCTGCCCCTGTGATGGTGTTTACCTGACCTTTAGACGTTTGGACACGCGGAAAAGAGTCACCGCTTCCCACGCGACGTCGCTTCTTCAGTACTGCGGCTCATAGGTGATCTTGACGATCTTCGAGAAGCTCTTGACTGCAGTGAGCTTCAGTTTTACGGCTTGGCCCTCGCGGGAGAACTGCTTGCCCTGGCCGACCAGAGCGGGAAGGATCGAGAGATCGAGCACGTCGAGCAGTCGATGCTTGAGCAACGTCTCGCCTAGGAGACCGTGGCCTAGGACGAGGAGGTTGCCGCCGTCCTGCTGCTTGAGCTTGATTACCTCGGCGGCAACGTCACCGCGAACGATGGTTGAGTTGTTCCACTCGGCTGTCTCCAGACTCGAGGAGAAAACATACTTTCGAATCGCATTTAAGCGCGCGGCATATGCGGGTTTTCCCCCTCCGTTGGAATAGATCTTCGCAAATATCTCGTAGGTGGACCGGCCAAACAGCATTGCGTCACACACTTCGAAGAGGCCCAGCGAGTCCCGCAGATAGGCCTCGTCATGGTAGGTCCGGGCCCCCATTTGGATGGGGTCGGGATCGTCAAAGACCCGTCTGCCGAAACCAGACAATATTCGATTACTTTTCGCATGTTAATCCACCTAGTGTTCAGGCCCTGATCCACTAGTCGCTTCTTGCATTCTCGATAAGCAACCAATTTTCATACGCAATAATTTCTTTCGACTGCGACGCCGCCGGATACCTTGGTGTTCAGATCGGACCGGTCAGCCACCGTCTTAATTGGCGGCGGACCGGTACCGAGCGCCTCAGCCCTCAAGCCGCTGCGGCGGCCCTGCCGAATGCCTCTGCATTCCGCTGCGCGAACTCCAAGAACGTGGTTGGTCTGATGTTGAAAAACTGATGGGTCGAAAGGTCCACCTGCGACTCAAGCCCGCCTTTCAGTCGCTCCTCAACTTGTCTGTCGAGAGCGTCTGCAAACCCCGGAGGGATACCGTGCGCTATCAATGCCTGTCGCCGGGCGACCGCAGGCACTGCCACATACCGCACCGTCCTGCCGTTTGCGCGTGAAATGTGATCAGCCACTTCCGCCATGGTTAGCGCTTCCGGGCCGGTCATTGGGAGCCGCGCGCCTTCATGCCCACCGTCGCGCAGGAGCAGAAATCCGACCTTGGCAACATCGACCAAGTCAATCGGATTGAGTTTCACGTCGCCGAGTGCGAAGTAGAGTGCGCCCTCGTGGATGATACTCGGCGCCTCGCGCAAATATTCTTGCATAAAACCTGTGGGGCGCAGATGAGTCCAGGCGAGGCCAGAGCTCTCGAGATATTCCTCGACTTCCTTGTGCATGAGACCAAACGGGAACGTGGTCTCAGGCCGCGCGTCCAAACCCGAGAATTTGATCACGTGGTGAACGCCTGCGGACTTGCAAGCTTCTATAAAAGTACTCTGCGTTTCGACCAGATCCATGCTGGGACCTGAGATCATGAGGACTCGATCGACGCCCTCTAGCGCCGATCCCAAGCTGCTACGCCTCGACATATCGCCCTCAACGATTTCAACGGTTGGGACCTTTTCCAGCCCTATCGCCCTTGTTCTATCCCTCACTAAAACTCGTACCGGCTCTCGCCTCTGTGCGAATTCGTTCGCTATGAGGGAACCTGCCGTACCCGTCGCTCCTGTGAGAAGTATCATCGCAATCTCTCCTTTGGTTTCGCTCTTTACGGAGGGAGCGCCCGGTGGCGTTCACCGGCTTGCCCGCTGTTTGTGTCTGCTGAAGCTAAGACGTTTGGGAAAGAAAAAAAGAGTCACCGCGGCCAGCTTGGCGCGAACTGGCGTCGAGCCCGGACTGTATTAGCTCAGCAGTAGCCTAACGTTCCGTTCGTTACCGTAAATGCCGGAACTCGACACCTGGGTGTTCATCATCCCTGGAGACCAGCTCAAGACCGACTATGAAAAACCCCTTCTGACGTCGACCATGCGCTTGCAGTGGAAAGGCTTTTCGGCAGCTACCTGTTACTGGACTACTAAGGTGGTCTCAGGACCTCGGGTGCATTTTGACTTGCGCTGATAAGCGCAGTCGAAAACGCCTGGTTTTCCCGATCAAAATCGGCAGGGAGTCGACTTTCTGCGCTTACCATGCGCTTACGGCGAGTCGGCGTTTTGGGGACCGATCTCTAACACGCTGATTTGATTGGTGGAAAGGGAGGGACTCGAACCCTCGACCCCGGCATTATGAGAACAAATGTGTCGGCTTCGCGAGTGCCTCAAGCCGCTGAACTGAGCGGGTAGTTTCGAGCAGGCCCATCGTGGTGCCCTCCCGTAGATCGCGTCACGATAGGCCTGCTCCCGGCCGCAAATCTCGATGATCGCGCCAGATATGCAAGCTGCCGCGATTGGTGGCACTCGCCTATCGTCATACTCGGACCCGGCACCAAGTCCATGTCTCGCATGTCGAGCGCATTGTCGGGATGCCCAACGGGCGCATGCGCGGCGATGGCCGTCGTCTGAGGCGGTCAACCACCTACGATCGCCGCATAAGTAGTCCGAATCAGCTCATCCACAATCGGCGGCGGTCGCTCGGTGCGGCGCAAATGCGGCCGGACCGCGGCCAGCGGAACCTCGAGAAGCACGAAACTTGCCCGCCTGACGTGCCTCGAATCCGTGCTCTTGAAGCTTTCGCGTGCAAATCGCTTCACGCACGATTCGACTTGTCGCGCCTGGCCCGCCACCCCCAGCTTGAGCGTCTCGGGCCACTCGCCGCGCACGAAGTCATCCCTGTGGTGCAGCAGCAGAAAACAGGCGGATTTCAGATTGACGCGCGCCCAACGGGGCGTGTGCAGCGCAGCAGCGAGCCCGTCGCCGGCTTCAATAGCGGCGACAAATCCTTCCTGGAACGCCAGCACCGTGGTCAACCAGAGCTCAGCTAACAGCACATCGCGCGAGGCGAACCGATGATAGAACGAGCCGATTGGGGCGCCGAGGTGTTGGGTGACTGACCCGACCGTGACGGCCGCGGGTCCGTGCTCAATCGCCAGCGTGCGAGCGGCGTTCAGAAAGTCCGCATGCTCGAAGTGTGCTCGCCCCATCCCTATCCGTACAGCGATTGCCAGCCACCGGACGCGGCGCGCTGCAATGTTGCGGCTCGCAAGCCATTCGGGGGAGCGGCAATTCCGCGCAGCAGATTCCACACTTCGATGCGCTCGACCGTCACTTCGACGATCACCGCATCCACATCCGAGGGCCCCTTCGGGAAGAATGTATTCCACTCGGTACGCCATTTGTCCTGCAGGTAACCGCGATCACCGATGATGCTTGCCGCGCCGACCAGCGTGACGCAGGCCTGCTCCGGGTCATACTGATAGCCGAGCGAGATTCTTCCCGAGCTTGCAATCTCCGCCGCCTTCCGCGAACTGCCGCTGGTCAGGAAACGCACGATCCAGCCGCCCTGATCCAGTTGCGAGAAAAAAGGCTGCACCACCCGAGCACTAGCGCCGCCGCGCTGATCGGCGGTCACGGCCCAGCAGTTGGGCACCTTGGCGGTGATGTCTTTGGCCACCAGCAGGATTTGCTCAACGGTTTGGCTTTCAAACTGCATGGTAGCTACGCTACCACTATTAGATGCCTACGTCTAGAATGACTATTCTAGACGTCTGTGGCAATGGAACCAAGAGAGTGATCGCCGCAACGAGCTCACCAAGTTGCTCAAGGCCGACGGCGAGATGATTGCGTCAACTGTGATGTTAAACGTCCCGTTAGCTCTGGGAGCGAGCCGCACCGGGTGCGCGCGGCTCGATTCCACCCGATCAAGCCCAGTCTCGCCCCAGGACGACGCCGTGCTCCGGAGATGTCAGAACCCCCCGCACTTTCGGGTCCCTATTCCGTGCGCGCAAACGACTCGCAAGCGCGGGTTCGCCAAAGCGCAAGCGCAGCTCCCGCGTCGCGATGTCCAGGTTGACAAAGGTCGCTTCAACCTCTCGGATGTAATCCGCACCGGCCTCGGTCAGACTCAGTTTCCGGATCCCGCGCTTGAAAAGCCGCACGCCTAGATCGCTCTCGAGCGAGCGCACACGCGCGCTCACCGCGGAGGGAGTAATTGCAAGCAGGTGCGCGGCGTGTTTGAAGTTTCCAGTCATGCCAGCCAGGTGAAATGCCTTGAGCTTACCGGCGGAAAGCACTTTCATGTGTTGAATCGTCCTTGTGTCGAATATCGATGTAAGAGAGCCTCGGACTTTATCGCTCGATAGTGTCCGGACATTCTTACAGTCGTAGCATCGTGCGTGCAGCCTGCAGGTGGGTGACGTGCACGACCTCTTAGGAGGGAGGAGCCCTCGTACGACCGGATAGTGTCCCGTGCCACCGTCAGCCGGTTCGATCCCATTCAGCATCGGAGGTCAACCGTGGATCAGCGGTCAGTCGAAGATAGGGCCTTAGAGTCCGCCAACCTCTGGGGAAGCGCTCGCGCGCGTCGGCATCGCTCACCGATGGGAGAATAATGACCTCGTCCCCCGAGTGCCAGTTGACGGGTGTCGAGACCGAATGAGCATCGGTCAGCTGCAGCGAATCGACCACTCGCAGGATCTCATCGAAATTCCGACCCGTCGTCTGCGGGTAGGTGAGGGTCAGGCGAACCTTCTTATTCGGGTCGATCACGAACACGGTCCGAACGGTATAAAGTTCATCGTGCTGAGGGTGGATCATCCCGTAGAGTCGCGCCACCTTGCGATCCGGATCCGCGATGATGGGAAAATTGAGCTCTTTCCCTTGCGTTTCACGAATGTCTTGAGCCCAACGCCGGTGTGATTCCAGCACATCGACAGACAGACCGATAACCTTCACGTTCCGCTGCTCAAACTGGGGTTTCAACCGAGCGAGGTATCCTAGTTCCGTCGTACAGACGGGTGTGAAGTCTTTGGGATGTGAGAACAGGACGACCCAGCTCTTCTCGGCCCAAGTGTGAAAATCGATCTCGCCGTCTGTCGTCGCAGCGGAGAAGTCCGGTGCGGTATCGCCAAGCTGCAGTGCCATGAGTTTGCTCCTCGTTACGTACATTGCCGCGTCGAAAGATGCTATTTGACGCGCGGTGACATTGCAGTTCTGGTAGCGCCTTGCGCGCATACCGAGACGCCATCTGCATATGACGCCCGGTTCTAGCCCGACCGCGATCAAACCAAGCACTACGAAAGCCACGCTGTCACTGTCCTGTTACCCGGGCTGTACCGACGCGTGACTGAGGAATCGTTAGAGTCTGCGCCTCGGGAGCGAACGGGAATCAGTCGCCATGCCGGCCAAACCGAGAAATCAATCAGGAGCGCGGAAAGTCGCACCGCGTCGTAGGGCCCTCTGCTGCGGCACGGGCCGCAGGCCGTTGCACCGCGCGGCTACCGAGAGTTCTGATGCGTATGGCGCGCGAGGTGTCGCAGCGTGAGTCCGGAGCTGCGCACCATAGTCATCGTCGGCGCGGGCTTTTCGGGTACCGCGGTCGCCATCAATCTCCTGCGTTTGAAGCACGAGCAACCGTTGCGGATCATCCTTATCGACCGATCGCAGATGGCGCGAGGGGTTCCCTACAACAAACTGCGCTATCCCTACCTGTTAAATGTCCCGGCGGGACGCATGTCGGCGAACTCCGATGATCCGTTGGAGTTCCTCCGCTTCGCCCGACGCTGGCAGCCTGCTGCCACGGCCGACGACTTCTTGCCTCGCGAACTGTATGGCGAGTACCTGGAGTGCTCATTGAGAAGCGCTGAAGACGCCTCTGCACCAGAAGTAGAACTTCAGCGCACGTATGGCCTGGTCATTGCCATCGAGAGAATCCACCGTGCCTCGACTCTGCAAGTTCACCTCGCCGACGGCCGGAAACTCAAGGCCAACGATGTGGTACTGGCTCTCGGCAACCCGCCGCCCGCGCCGCTGCCGGGAAGCGACAGCTTGCGAGGCTCGGCACGCTACGTTGCCGATCCCTGGCAGGCACCCCCAAGTTTCCGTGCTGGCGAGACCGTGCTCATTGCCGGTACGGGCCTCACCATGGCCGACACGGTGATCGCCGGATGCACGGGACATCGGCGCAAGGTCGCCATTCATGCCATATCCCGGCACGGACTGCTTCCGACGCCTCAAACCTCATTCCACTCGGTCAAGGACGAACGCAGCACGCTTCTTTTCATGCGATCCGCTTCGGCTTCGCTCCTTCGCCTGTTCCGTTCAGTTCGTACGCTGTCCGAAGAAATTGAATCTCGAGGCGGTGACTGGCGCGAAGCCATTGCTTTTGTCCGCGACCTTGCGCCTGCTCTTTGGGAGCGTTTGCCCATCCGCGAACGTCGCCGATTCTTGAGGCATATTCGCCCCTACTGGGACGTTCACCGACACAGGCTTCCGAATGCCATCTGGTCCGCGTTGAATGACCTGCGCCGGGACGGCCAGTTGAATATCCATGCGGGACGCATTTTGGGACTCGAACGCGTCGACAAGCAGATCCAAGTCACCTTTCGCGCGCGTGGGCGAGTCGCGGCGACGAGCCTCCTGGTCGACCGCGTCATCAATTGCACGGGAGCCGACTACGACGTGCGACACACCCAGCAGCGCCTCTTGCGATCGCTTCTTGCGCAGGGCGTGGCAACGCGCGACCCGCTGGGCCTAGGCATCGCCACGGACGAGATGGGAGCGCTCATAACGGCCAGCGGCTATCCCGCCGCCAATATCTACTATATCGGACCAATGCTTCGAGCTGCTCACTGGGAAACGACCGCCGTCACAGAGCTGAGAGAGCACGCAGCCAGGCTCGCGCGTCATTTAGTTGATCTGGAGGATGATTGGACGACAAGGCCAGGGATCACCGGCCACCCGCTTCAGGAACCACGTCCGCAAGTGTGACGAGTTCGCGCTCGACGTCGATGAAGCGAAATTGGCGTTGCCGCCTTTCTCGCCGGGCTCACCGACTACCGCCGGGGTCCCACAGATGTGCCTAGCCCGAAGCGCTTGGAGATTCGCTGCTGATGCTGTTTGAGTGTCAACCGGCATCGAGGGTTGGACAGGTGTCTGGCGTCCAACATTGAGCATGGAAGGATGCAGCAACCTCCTTGATCGAGAAATGCCGGTGAGGTCCTGGCCAGCCTTGGGCGCCGCTTAGGCAAAAATCCCGGTCAAACTTCGACGCCTGTTTACAGTCGTCCAGCATCTGGAAGCGCGTGATCTCGCCTTCACCGATCGTCAGAATGATTGCGAAGGCTGACCGGATCATTTTGCCACTTACTCTAATCCTGGACGCGAGTTGTCCGAGAATGACCGCGCGACTTTCCTCCGCCAAGATGTCACTGGACATCAAAGTTAAAACGTTCGATCAGACGGCGGGTATCGCCAACGCAGTCTGCCGCCGCGTCGCGCCCGGCCTTCTGTCCTATCCATGGCAACGCGCCAACGTCACCTGCCACTTCAAATTGCACATCGACACCGAATAATGAGGCGACCCTCGTCAGGCGCAGCTCCTTCGCTGATGCGGGCAAGAAGCTGTTGCGTAATTCGAGGGTTTCGCTCTTGGCTCACGTTCATTCTTTCTCGATATCTTCAAGCGTGGGCTTAACCGCTTGGCCGATACCAAGCGGGGCAGTACGCGCTCAACTCTACTCGACACGCGTGCGTCGCCACAAAGCACGAAGGACAGTCGTAATCCCATCCCTGAGAAAGCGCGGGGCACCATTCTCGGCGGTGTCATACCTCAGCCTTCAGCGTATCGCGGATGAGGGCTTTCAGCTGTGCCGATCAGCGTATGCTCCCACGCACATCAATACGGACAAAGGGAAAGCTGCCATGGCCACAATCACTACTAAAGATGGGACAGAGATCTACTACAAGGACTGGGGTACAGGGCAGCCGATCGTCTTCAGCCACGGCTGGCCACTCAGCGCCGATGCCTTCGAGGATCAAATGTTTTTCCTCAGCTCGCGCGGATACCGATGCATTGCTCACGATCGCCGCGGACATGGTCGATCCAGTCAGCCCTGGGACGGAAACGACCTGGATACCTACGCGGACGACATGGCGACTTTGGTCGAAACCCTGGATCTCAAGAGCGCGATCCACGTCGGTCATTCCACCGGCGGCGGCGAAGTCGCGCGTTATATCGGGCGTCATGGCACCAAGCGGGTTGCCAAGGCCGTGCTGATCGGTGCAATTCCGCCATTGATGCTAAAGACTCCAGCCAATCCTGCGGGTACGCCGATCGAGGCCTTCGACGGGTTGCGCGCCAGCGTGGTCGCAGATCGCCCGCAATTCTGGAAGGATCTCAGTCTCCCGTTCTACGGTTACAACCGGCCCGGCGCGAAGGTCTCCGAGGGAGTACGGGAGTCGTTTGTGCTGCAAAGCATGCTGGCGGGCTTCCCGGCATCCTACTTCTGCATCAAGGCGTTCTCGGAAACGGATCTCGCCAAGGATCTCATGGAGTTCAACGTGCCTACGTTGATCCTGCACGGAGACGATGATCAGATCGTACCGATCCAGGCCTCGGCGCTCCTGTCATCAAAGATCGTGAAGGGTTCCATCTTAAAGGTGTACAAAGGCGCGCCGCACGGCATGTGCACGACCCTCAAAGACCAGGTCAACGAAGAGTTGCTCGCATTCATCAAGGCGTAGGACATCTTCAGGCTGCTCTGGTCAGTCATCGAGGGGAACTGCCGTGGCAAAGGTACTGTGCGTTCTGTACGACGATCCGGTTGATGGCTACCCGAAGTCTTATGCGCGAGACGGGATACCTAAAATCGACCGCTATCCGGGCGGACAAATGGCGCCGACGCCGAAGTCGATCGATTTCACACCGGGAAGTCTGCTCGGTAGCGTGACCGGCGAGCTCGGGCTGCGCAAATACCTCGAAAGCAATGGCCACACGCTCGTGGTCACGTCGGACAAGGACGGGCCGGATTGCAGGTTCGAGCGCGAACTTCCGGATGCAGAGATCGTCATTTCGCAGCCGTTTTGGCCGGCCTATCTAACCGCCGAGCGTGTCGCCAAGGCAAAGAAGCTCAAGCTCGCCATTACGGCGGGAATCGGGTCAGACCATGTTGACCTGCAAGCCGCGATGGACAATGAGATCACCGTCGCTGAGGTGACTTACTCCAACAGCATCAGCGTCTCTGAGCACGTCGTGATGATGATTCTGGCGCTCGTGCGTAACTATATCCCCTCTTACCAGTGGGTCGTAAAAGGCGGCTGGAACATCGCCGACTGTGTTTCACGCTCCTATGATGTGGAGGGCATGCAGATCGGCACGGTAGCCGCCGGCCGCATTGGCCTTGCAGTGCTACGTCGGCTGAAGCCTTTCGATGTCAAGTTGCACTACACCGACCGTCATCGCCTGCCTGAGAGTGTGGAGCAGGAGCTCGGACTTACGTTCCACGCGAAGGTCGAGGATATGGTGAAGGTCTGCGATGTCGTCACGATTAACGCACCGTTGCATCCGGAAACCGAGAACCTTTTCAACGCGAAGCTGCTCTCGAAGATGAAACGGGGCGCCTACTTGGTTAACACGGCCCGCGGGAAGATCTGCAACCGCGAGGATGTGGCGGCTGCCCTCAGGTCCGGACAACTGGCCGGCTATGCCGGAGACGTGTGGTTCCCGCAACCACCGCCAAAGGACCATCCATGGCGCTCGATGCCCCACCATGGGATGACACCCCATATCTCCGGCACGTCGCTTTCGGCGCAAACGCGCTACGCGGCAGGGACGCGTGAGATTCTGGAGTGCTGGTTCGAGAGAAGTCCAATCCGTGAGGAGTACCTGATCGTCGATCGCGGCAAGCTTGCTGGCGCCGGCGCGCATTCATACAGCGCGGGCGACGCCACGGGAGGCTCAGAAGAGGCCGCCAAATTCAAGACCTGACCCGCCCGCCTGAGTTCGCTAGAGAACACTCCGCGCGCGGGGTGTCGAGCTGTCTGCCCTGCGCTTCACGATTCAGATCCTGAATGGCTGCTGCTACGAGTATCCGCCGGGGAGATCTTCATGACCGCAGCGTACATTGAGCATAGACCACTGGCTTCGGACCCACAGGCGGGGAGCACTCACCACGCCGTGGTAGTCCGCGGTCAGGAAATCAAGCAGTTCAAGACACAGCGAGAGGCGGCCGAATGGGCGAAGGCACAGGGCTATAAGCCCGTGCACGTGGCCAGAGAGCGTCACCTGCAGAACAGGGACGTTCCTGATCATTGGCGGCACTACTCATAACTCGCCGATGTATCGCTGATCGCCGAGCGCATCGCGTCGCTTGGAACGCCTCGCATGGGTCCTGTCGGCGCCGCATCACGGGCGATCCCACGAAGCGTGCTCATGTGGAGCCACTGCGCCGAAAACCATCATGGCGTGTGTCTTCAGTTCGAATGCATGAAGGACTTCCCGACTTTGGGACATGCAATGCGAGTCGACTACCGCGAGGATCTGTCCGTAGTCAACTGGATCGTCGGATTTTATAGGGACGTCAAGCACATCTTGCTCGCGAAGCATCCATGTTGGCTGCGACGAGATCCAAACAAGGAGAAGCGGAATTAACAGTGGCAGCAGGAACTGTGCGTGGAAGACGGAAATCCGGAAGATTAGTGTGGAAACCGTTCGGCGCCATCTTCGCGAATGGTGGGCCTTCACACGGCAAGGGTCACTGGTTCCTGGAGATGACGAAGTCGCCCAGAGCGAAGAGCTTCCGGGTCACGAGGGAGACGGGGCTCGAACATGCGCGCAAGCTATAAAGCATTTACGTCCGACCGACAGTCAATAAGGCTACTCCCGAGGAGACAAAGCACGTGGCCAGACTTCCAGTTGCAACTCGGCTGCTGATGAGACTGGATGTGTGGGCGGTGCGCTGGACCGGTGGTTCGTTCTTTATGTGGCTCTTTGCAAGACGCGGAGGCCTAAGGAAGGATTGGCAATTAGGGAGTCGTAAGGCGGAAGCGCTTGTGCTAGTGACCAGGGGCCGCAGGACCGGCCGCCCACGCTCCGTCGTACTCCCCTACTTTACGTTCGACGATAAGACATTCGTCGTAGGCTCGAAGGGCGGAGCACATGATGATCCGGACTGGGTGCTCAATCTGCGTCAGACACCGTCGGCAACCGTCTATATCAAGCGTCGCGCAAAAACTGCAAATACGCGGATTGCAACAACAGAAGAGCGCGCGGCACTTTGGCCAAAGCTAACCGCTTTTGCCCCAACGTATGAGGGCTACCAGCGCGGGACCCGCCGCGAGATTCCCTTAGTCATCCTGGAGTGAAGCACCCCGCGCTGGGAAGGTCCACCATCTCTGCAGACGCACGACGGTGATCGGCAGCGGTCCGAATCCCTGCCGGATCGCTTCAGCATAAGCGGTAACCGACGCCTTCACCCTTGCATCATGAGGTGAGCTCGAGTCACGTATCGCGTCGGATTTTTCGTTTGTCGGCGATTCTCCCGTCCTCTTATCGTGTGACTGCGCTCTTCTTTGGACTTGGCCACCGGCCAGCCCCTGACAGGAGGTTACCACTATGCGCATTCACTACCGTAAACGTAGCGCCTTCGTCTCGGCCGCGCTGCTCGGAGCCGTGACGAGTCTGGGGGTCGCCGCGACCGCGCGAGCGGTGGACCCAGCCCCATTTACCTTCACCGCCTACAGCAACGGGGCTGGCGGAGGCGCCCTGGCGAGCGGGGAGTACGACACCGCCGCGAAGACCCTAACCGAGAGAATCCCTTACGTGATCACTGAGGCGGGCGCCCTCGACACGAATCGATGCGTGGCCTACGCGATGACCCGACAGTTCCCCGCGGCGCGCGCAGCGTGTGATGCCGCGATCAAAGACGCTCGACTGGAACGAGTCACGTTCTCGCTGTTCGGCACCGAAAAAGGCCGGCGTTACGATGCGGCGTCGGCCTATTCCAATCGCGCAGTCCTCGAGTGGCTCTCGGGAGACGGGGCAGCCGCCGAGCAGGATTTGGCGAAGGCAGAGCGGCTTGCCCCGGAGGCCGACTTTGTTGTCCGCAACCTCACGGCTCTGCACCAGCACTCAGGCGTGACGGCGGTAGCGGCGGCGAACCAATCTGCAACGCCTTTGCCATGAAAGGGAAGACGGCGAGCGGCACAGGCAGCCCTCTCAAGGCTGTAACACGGGTTCGAATCCCGTAGGGAGCGCCATAAAATCAAGCACTTGTGGACAGATCATCCTCACCGTACGGAATCTGTACGGAAAGTCGGCCAAGATTTCCGTACGGTCAGCCCTTGATCGATGAAGATGCGCATGGACTCCCGGGGGCTTCCGGACCCGCCACCAGACTACGTGTGTAGGCGCCATCCCCTTCACCACGACCGCTCATTTCACTTCAGCATCGCGCACTAGCTCTTCCGTCACGGCCTGCGCCAGAATGCCGATCAGCTGGTCCATGGCGTGTGCCCGACGCTCTTCGGCTTCGTGATCGCGCGCGCTGTGCAACGTTCGCTCATAACTACTGGTCCGGGTATTTCTGTTGAGGTCGAACGGCAAGCTCATCCAGGCTTCCCGCTTCAATGGTCTCCGGGCCGTCCTAGGAATTCCTCCCTCGCCTGAGAGTTTTGCTCTCGTGGGAGCCCTCTGCCATTCTTCTTGCCGCCTCACGTGACGGTCCGCCACAGCAAGAGGGGCAAGGCGCGCCGCGTCCCGCTGAATGCCGAGGCGAACAGTTCTTCAAAGGATTACTTGAGGGGAAGTCGCTGGGTGAGAAGCTATTCGCATTCGATGCCGGTTCACCGCGCGCCAAGATGAGTATTTCAAGGGAATGCGCCAAGCATGCGCGACGGCGAAGATTGATCCGCCCGTGGAATTTCGCCAGTTACGGACAAGTTACGGTTCCTTGCTTCTCAACGCTGACGCGCCGCTAAGCACAATCTCCGAGCTGTTGGGCCACAAAGATACCCGGATGACCCGACGACACTATGCGCATCTACTGTCGGAAAAGCTGAAGGAGACGGTGGAGGCCAGGCTCCCGCGCTTCGGCGCAGCTCAAGGGTCATGAACGTGTCTTCACACAGCAAGGGCCACAAGCCCCGTTAGGTTCCTGGTCAGACAGGCATCAGTCTTCGAATAATCGACGCTCGCACTGCAAGTGCATTCGGTCAGCGATGCTGCACATACTCGAGCAAGGAAGGCGTCATGAGCGAAAACACAATCAATCAGGCGCTTCGAACTGTAGGTTACTCCGGAAACGTCACGACGGCGCATGAGTTCCCGAGCATCGCGTCCACTCTTTGTCTCTTAATGAGCAGCAGATGTGGCATCCCGATGCGATTGAGCGGCAACTCGCTCACGCGCCCCGCAATAAGGTCCGGGCGGCGTACAATTACGCGCGAGCACCTTCCCGAGAGGCGACGCATGATACAAACGTGGGCCGACTATTTGGATAGCCTGTGTGCTCGCGTGCGCCGTGGTCCACGAGGCAAGATTGCTTCACCCTCCTCCATCGTTGACGAAGCGATTCGCTAACGATCCTGTTCACACCTCTATGACTGTCCAAGGGGCCGTATTCTTCGATGTCGACGGGGTACTCCTCGACTCGCTCCCTCAGCACCTGGCGTATTGCAGTCAAAAAGCCAAGGAGTACGGTCTCCTTGATGTGCGGGTTCCCTCCGTCCACGAATTCAAACGCCGCGTCGCCGCCGGAACACGTGTAAGCCCGATGATTAATTTCTTCCTGGCCGTCGGATTTCCACGCGAGCTCGCGGAGCGAGCTGACCACGATTACCGGCACGAATTTACGCGAGAGTTTCCATCTAAGCCGTTCCCGGGCATCGGGGAGATGTTGAAAGAGCTCCGAGCAGCCGGATTTTCACTCGGCCTGGTCACTGCGAATGTCCGTGAGAATGTTGAGCCCCCCTTGTCCGAGTACATGGCCTACTTCGACCCGCGTTGTCTCTTCTATTTCAAGCGGTCTACGGTCTACAGCGACAAGCAGGCGCATCTCCGCGAGGGTGCGAGAATCCTCCGTCTACAGCCGTCGTGGTGCACGTTCGTGGGCGATCAACCAGCTGATGCTGCAGCCGCACAATCTGCTCAGTTCAGATTCATCGGGGTATCTTACGGATGGGGCTTCCTTGAAAGCGCCGACAGCGACAGAATCGTCAATACTGTGAGTGAGATCGCTCCTCGCATTCTGGCAGACAGCACGCGGAAGCAGCGCCTCTAGGACCTGAATTCGATCGGCCCCGGATCAAAAGAAGAAATGGGCATCGACGATTTGACTGCACCGAGCGCGGAAGACGATAAGCCCGTGCGAACCACTGAAGATGACCCTCGGCTGGACTACGCGTGGAAGTGGTTCAACTTCCATGCGGAGCAGCGCACCAAGATGTTTAACTACATGCTGGTGGGCCTGGGCATTCTGGCGACGGCGATTGCCACGATGGTACAGAAGGGCCTTGCGCTTGAAGCAAGTTGCCTCAGCGCGGCGGGTGTCTTGCTGTGCATAGCTTTCTGGTTCATGGACTATCGCAACCGATACCTATACAGCCTCGCGCAGGGCGTGTTGCTACAGATCGAAACGACTCAACTGTTCCCCGGAGAGAGTGAGACCGGTATTGTTAAGGAGCTATCTCAACGCGAAGGCGGCCCGAAGCCTTGGCGAACTGGGATCGCGGGTGGTCAGCATCGGTTCTGGATGCCCTTGGTAATAATAGTCTTTGCAATTCTATTTGGATCAGCGATTGCGCTCGCCATCTACATGGGGAGTAGTCCGGACCTGCAGACGTCACCCGACAAGGCGGTCTTCATCAATGAAGCGTTCTCCCCGAGAAACGGCGACGACCCCTTGGAACCTTCGAAGGACAGCTTAGCGCTCTTCGAGACAGTCCGCTTTGGTGGATTTGCCGAAGGAATCGATAGCTTTGATTGCAAGACTTCATCGAACGCCGCCCGTGTTGAGACAATCAGCAATGCGATAAAGCGCGCGCAGACTCAAAGACTTCAGCCAATCCTGTTTCTGATCGGAGGGACTGACAGAGCCGCACTTTCGCCCGTCCTTCGTTCGCGCTTCGAGTCCAATTCTGGGCTCGCACGTGCGCGCGTAGCTGCCGTAGAGCGCTGTCTCGCGCTAAGCGGCGAGCCTGACGGTGCTACCCCAACGGTGGTTCTGCGACTTGTATCTGGTCCGTCTTATACCCCGAAATCCAGCGGCGCGCAGGACGCCGCTGCGAACGCGCTTCAGGCGCAAGACCGCGAAGTCCAGGCGTTTGTCATTGGCATGCGGGCTAACCGGTCTTCAAGTGTTAAGGATCCAAGTAGCTTCGTACTGGCGTTGATTTGGACCGTGTTGCAGCGGATTTCATTGCGGGCCTGCGGCCAATCGCAGCAGAATGGCTAGGGCGGCGCGTTGAGGATCTCACTGCGGAAGTGACGCTTAACTTTCCAGAGTGGAATCTAGAACCATAGGCAGCTACCGAAACATCGGATTGCTGCATCGCGACGACGCCGGCTTCCTCCTCGCCGTGAGATTTGTCGATAGCGACCCACAGAGTATGAAAGCATGCCCCTTCCTACAACGGCCAACCTAGTACCACTAAGGTCGAGGAGCTCCGGATGAATGCGCTAAGAATTCCCGCTCTTTCGGCTCTACCTTTGCTTATGTGCGGTTGCATCGCGATCACCCCTAAGGAAGTCAAATACGTGCAAGCAAGCGACGTGATCAATGAGCTAAAAGACGAGCTCGCTCAGATCGAAGCTCAGCCCGCGAGCGTCGCGGTTATCGTGCCCTCGGACGCCTGCGGGGTAATGCAGAACGGCCAGCGGATCGTGAAGGTTGTAGCCAAGTTTGATACGGCCGACATTGTTCTAAAGACCATCGCCACGGATGCGACCTCCGCTTTTGGATCCGTAGCAAAACTGCCCTTGGGATCGGTGCTTCTTGGCGGCTCTTTTACCTATACACACACGGATATCAAGACTCAGCAGTCGACATATTCGCTGCTGCATGTTGACGAACCCGACCTGCTGTCCGCTATTCCCACCGACTCAAGCCAAACGAACAAGCCCTTCGTTCCGGCATCCGGAGGCTACATTCCGATCTACAAGGTTGGGTCACCCACTCCCATTACAACCCTGGGAGGCACAGCCCCTGAGGGAGTGCCGCCACATCATCAGATCGCCGATGCCATTCTCGCGGCCAGGGATCAAATCTTGGCGGTCGACCACGCGCGAAAGCCGTGTGTTCTGCCCAAACAAATAAAAGTCGAAATTGATTTTCAGATCCAAGAAAAGACTGACAGCAAGGGGGACGTCGGGTTTTTGACCTTCTTAGATTTTGGAAGCGAGACCGTCCGACAGCGTGAGTTTGCGCAGTCCATGATCGTAACGTTCTCTCTCGTTGGCAGTTCTGAGGCACTCACTGGGATGTGAATATTGGCACCCAGCTGTTGAACTCATTTCTGTCTCGACTGGATTGGGCGCACCGCATCGGCAGTGAAGATGAGCGTTTACCATCTTCAGAGTCTCTCCAGGAGCCCTCCGTTAATCCGCCCGACAGTCATAAGGGCTACTCCCGAGGAGACAAAAGCACATGGCCAGACTTCCAGTTGCAACGCGGCTGCTGATGAGACTGGATGTATGGGCGGTGCGCTGGACCGGTGGTTCGTTCTTTATGTGGCTTTTTGCAAGACGCGCGGGCCTAATGAAGGAACCGCAATTAGGGAGTCGTAAGGCGCAAGCGCTTGTGCTGGTGACCAGGGGCCGCACGACCGGCCGCCCACGTTCCGTCGTACTCCCCTACTTTACGTTCGACGATAAGACGTTCGTCGTAGGCTCGAAAGGCGGAGCACATGATGATCCCGACTGGGTGCTTAATCTGCGTGAGAGACCCTCGGCAATCGTCTATATCAGGCGTCAAGCAAAGTCTGCAAACATGCGGTTTGCAACAACAGCAGAGCGCGCGGCACTTTGGCCAAAGCTAATCGCATTTGCCCCGACGTACGAGGCCTATCAGCGTGGGACCCGCCGCGAGATTCCCCTGGTGATCGTCGAATGAACACCTTCCTATCCGTCTCAAGGCTGTAACACGGGTTCTAATCCCGTAGCGAGCGCCATAAAATCCGGTACTTGCGGTCTCATCCTCACCGTACGGAATCCATACCGAGAGCCGCGCCAAGATTTCCGTACCGCCGGTCCTTGCTCACTGAAGATGCGCACGGGGCTTCCGGACCCGCCACTAGAATAAGTGCGGGGTAGGCGCCGGCCCCTTCGCCGCCGCTCATTTCACTTTAGCATCGCGCAGCAGCTCTTCCGCCACGGCCACTGCGCAAGAATGCCGATCAGCTGGTCCATGGCGTGTGCGCGACGCTGTTCGACTTCGTAATCGCCCTTTCTGTGCAACGTTCGCTCATACAACTCGTCCGGGTATTTCTGTTGAAGTCGAACGACAAGCTCATCCAGCCTTACCGCTTCGTGGTTTCTGGACCGTCCTTGAGCTCAAAGGAATTCCTCCCCCGCCGTCGGTGTCTCCCTCCGTTTTTTTGGAATACGTATCCTGGCGACGGCGTCAAGTGGGAGTTTTCGTATGGGAGTCTCGGGCGGATTGTCCGCATACTCATACAGTCCCTGAACGACCACCCTGAGTCCATCGCAATAACAGTGTTGAGCGGTTAGGATCGCCTTGGGACCAACAATAACTCCGGTACAAAGCTGTGATGTACCCTTTAACGCGACCGTGTTCGAGTATCCGGTAGTCGCCAACATCGAGCACCACCGCGGAACGAGCCTTAATCCGATCTCGAGCGTGTACTCACCCGAAGATTTCCGACGTGTGGCTCGAGAAGCCTGACGCAACGCAAGGCATTGCTCCGATCAACCTGGAAAGAAGCAGACGGACACTTGGGTTCAATTTACACTGTCGTGTATCCGACAGATTCTCGAGATGTTGGTCTCGCCCGACGTTCCGAGAGCAAAGCTGGCACGTGAACGGATGGCATTCATTTGGGGAGTTTTGCGCCCGGTGGTCTTTCAGTCTTGAAAGCTTCCTGAAATTTCTGCAGTCGAGCCGTCATTTCGCCCCTCGCCTTTGAGTCCGGCGAGGAGCGTTCGAGAGCCGCGTGCTCCGTCTGAATTGCCTCTGAGGTATGACCCATGGCGAACTGGCATTCCGCGAGCGTGTCCAGGAGATTCGCATCTTGGCGGCCCGACAGAGTGTTAGACAACTCGCTTATTGCCACGGCCTCTTTTATTTTCTCGGGGTTTGATCTTCGACGTTGCACTAAGAACCAAGCGTAAGCGTTGAGCTGCTTGGCCAACTCATATGGATTGACGGAGGTTCGCTTAACCTCAAATGCCTTGCGATACCATCTCTCAGCCGCATCGAGTTGGTTCATGTCATCGAATGCTGAACCGATATTTACTTCGGGCCAACCATCCGCTCGTCCCAGTTCGATACTTTTCTGGTAGTGCGAAATCGCCTCGGGATAACTACCACGCTGGAGCAGTGCATTGCCTAAGGTGTTCTCCAACGACTGTCCAGGGCCGAATTTATGCTCAGTTGACTCTCCTAGTCTAAGCGCATAATCGGCGCTACCCATTTCCAGGACTGCGTCTACAACTGAGTCCATGGTCTCCGTCGAGTTCGCGCCGTACCGCATCCGTCTCGCCACCAAGAGACTCAAGCTCCGGCCGGGGTCGACCCGACGATTTGCTTCCCAAAATTGATCTTCGTTAGCAAGCGGCGTTGTGCGTGTTACCGCTGCCACCGCTGAGTCAGGCGAGATCCCAAGCGGATACATCAGAAATGCAGTCGGGTCGGCATCGTCGGTGAGTGCCTGTTTGGTGGCGGTCTCGATCGACGTGTTGCGCGAGTGTGCTTCCAGGAACTTACGAGCACTGGCTAACCTCGCCGTAAGCGTTGCCCCCTTGGGCGTCTTTTCGAACGCGTCTATCCTTTCCAGGAAAGTTGCGTCGCCGGACAGCGCCATCACGGCTACAGCAAGCTCGGCGTCATCGGGCACTGCCGCGGTTAAGACTCGATCCGCCCACTCTATCTGCACGCCAGATAGCAGAAGAGGATCTTCTTCGATTGCTCGCGAATAGTCGGCAATGATCATCTGATCATCTTGTCCATCAAGAAGATCGACCACCGCCTCCTCTAGCGCCGGCCCGCACAAAAACGACTCTGGCCAAGTGTCCGCAGCAACAGCACACCCTGGACGAAACCCGCGCGGCGAGGCACCGCGCGCATCGTCGGACTTGGCCAGCTGAGCCAGTCGTTCCGCGTCTCGCTGCGAAACTGCCGCACCCGTGGCTCTTGCTTCCTTCAGAATCTTGGCGGCTTCAATAACCACACGGAGGCGAGGCTCCACCGCATCGGCAAGCAGGTCGACGTTTGTCAACATGCCGTCCGCAATGGCGCCTATCAAGCTAGCGGACCCGGTTGGCTTTCGCTTGGCGATCTCTTTCTCGAGCGTCGCTCGCACTTTTTCGAGTCGAAGCCAGGGCGGCGGGTGAGTGCCGACGAGAAGGCGCCCTAGTGTCGACTTGTCGGCGTCCGAGGCGCGTGCGTCGACGAATCGACGAAGTGCTACTCGCTCCCTCAATGTCGCGGCGGTAGGCCATTCTCCGTGATCGCGAAGATACTTGGCTTCCTCGACGAGCTGAAGACATTTAAAGAAGAATAGCGCCCCGCGTGCTTGGTATATCCAAGCGTTGCCGCCCATGATGTCCGACGAGCGTTCGTTGGCGACAGCATCAACTAGCAATCGCGCACCGATCTGGTCAGCTTCAAATTCCTGCTCCCAAGAGCGACGCAAGACGGGTACTGTATTAGCTGCTTCACCGCTTCCGGTATCAACACCATCCGTGACGCCAAGGCGAAAATTCATTGCGGGGGAAATGTGTCTCCGAATCACATGGCCGTACTCGTGCGCCATCGCAAAGAGCTCCATCCCTTGCGCGTACGCCAATACCAAGGAATCGTAGGAGGGCGCGATCGGCTGTGTTTCGGGTGGCGTCAGTTGGATGAACCCCGTTAGAGCAAGGGCGAAATCGACGCGGAGCACGGGGTCGGCTTGGATCGCCTCGCGCGCATGCGCAGGCGATCCGTCTACTTTAACCCTTTTCCCCCACTCAACTCCTACGGTAGGTAAAGTAACCTTAGTCATCTGCCATGCGAACATGGTTAGTTGCGTGTTAAATGCAACAACGCTGTCAAATTCGCCAGCTGCTGGGAACGTGTAGGCATTTATATCAGTCGTCGGCAGTGTGCCGAGTTTTGGACGCTTGGCTAAAGGTAATTTAAGTCGTGCTGTTGCAGCGGCGATACGGTCGGCGTAACCGCTCCATAACATGAATTCGCCGGGTTCCTCGTAGCATGTGGGCACCTTTTTAGTGTCCCAGTGTTTGCGCAAGTACTCGAGAGCTCCAGCATCGGACATGTGGGCCGCTCTTGAACCCGGCAAGTCCTTTCTTGCATTGAGCATCGTCCCAGTCTGACGCATAAGCTCGAGCGCCTTTTGAGGGTCGCGTAGTACGGCGAGCATTTTGAGCTGCTCGGGTGGGGACTTTTTGTAGGCGTCGAACTGAACCTTCTCAAAATATTGATATGTGGGATCGTTCGCGCACCCTTGAAATACCGCTTCCGAGGCGGCGGAGAGAGCCACGGCGCCTGGGAGAAACGCTAAGAAGAGACAAGAACGAATGACACACATATTGCATCGCCGTTGCCCGGCCACGCTCGGGGCGTCGGAGGGAATCTAGGGACGGCGAAGCGCGCCCGACTGCGCTGGTTCTTCACCGCGAAAAATCCCCCGGTGCGATCAATTCGGGCCCATCTGCCGAAGGCGAGTAACAACATCAAGACCGAGTCCCGGCCCCAGGTTTGCCAGTTTTTCAAGCTTGCCTGTGACCTGGTCACTCTCCGTGCCCTTTACCTTAAGCAGGATCGCATTGGTTAGGTCCTCTCTTTCTTGCGCACTTGGATAGGTGCATGATGCATCGGAAGGGGGGAAATGCGCCAACTCGTAAGCCTGCGTGAAGAAAATCGCAGAGCCTGTGTACCTCCGGTAAGCATCATCGTCAATCACAACAAGCGTTGCATGTCCGGAGGGTCTTGCCGGATCGCCAAACGCGACCGGCAGCGGACTTGCGCTCATGACAAGCAGTGTGGTTCCCAACAAGTTCGCGGCAAACGCATCCGCTTCCAACTCACGTTTGTGGCACGGTACAGGAGTATCCAAATGGCCGAGTGCTATGTGTCCCAGTTCGTGCGCGATCACAAACATCAGCGCGCCGTAGTACCGACTCTCTACTGGTTTGAGCTGCTGTGAAACGTCAACCAGATCAGTGTACGTGCCAAGAGCGTTAGCATTTTCTAGAGACAGGTTTGCAGCTCCCACACGCGGAGACTGGACAGGAACTAAATTTAGGAACGCTAGATTTTCGAGATCTCGGCGAGCTTCCTGCAGCCCCGCTACCTGCTTGGTCCGCTCCCAATTTGCTATTGCAGGGAGGCCCTCGTTTATGCTTGCTTGAAGATTTGCCTGAATGAGTTTCATAGTGACGGTAATGTCGGGGTGCATACCCCCCCCAGGCTGCGGTGCCAGCTGCGAAAATGCGCCAGCTTGGGTGCTGTCAATCACATGAAATGTCGTCGTGCGCACCTCGCGCGGCTTGATGCCCAAGTTCTCCGCAATGACACTCCCTCTCTTTGCCACAAGCGGAACCAGCAGAGCCCCGAGCGCGCCGACTTCGTCTTGCAAAGCGTTCACTTTGACTTCGGCATTTCCAAGCGTCTGTCCATCAACCGCAGGGACATCTATCAGGTCGGCATTTTTAAAGACCAAGCCTTGTAACAAGTCCTGACGGAGACCCCTTGGGGTCTCCCCCAAATCCAAAAGTGTGAAATCTCGGTGCCATCGATCCTTGAAGTGGCCAGTCTGCATCACTTGCGCGGCAGCTTTGTTGCCAAAAGCGTTAGCGATGTCAATGGCATTCTTATGAGCCGCTCCAAAGCTACGTCGAGGGTTTGCCCCTGCCGCAAGCAGCACTGCGACGATATCCGGTGAGCCCTCGAAAGCAGCGGCCTCCAGGGCCCCACCACTCGTAGTGCTTGCAATTGCAACATTAGCTCCTGCAGCAAGTAGTTGCTTAACCGCTTCCTTATGTCCAAAGCGAGCGGCGGAGATTAGTGCTGTGTTGCCGTCTGTGTCCGTCGCGTCTAGGGCCGCGTGACTGCTGATGAGCTTGCTTACTATCGTAGGGAAGCCCCAGCGTGCGGCCTCGATCAAGGCTGTATGACCGGTGCTGCTCTCATCGGGCAAGGCGCCACTTATGGAATTCGGGAATCCTGGCATCGACTGTGCGCATAAGTGTACCGCTGGAACTTTCCCGATGTTCCCGTCAGCGTCGCGCAGATTCGGGTCGGCGTGTGCATTCAGCAGCAGTTCGACAATATTGCTGCAACCGAACCGAGACGCAGCTACTACGGGGGGGAATCCACCACCAGCAGACGAGGCCGCAAAATCTGGGTTTGCTCCGGCCGCAAGCAGGCGCGTTACCGTGGCTGCATCCCCATTCCATACTGCTTCGCCCAGTGCCTTGGCGCCTTCCGGGTAGTCCCCCGCTGTCACTTCCTTTACAGTCCCATTGGGATCAATGGGGGAGCGCCCGAGAACCGATCCAAGGACCAGTATTCCGGCAGCAAGACAGAATTTATGCACGGTCATAAACCCGCCGTGAGTGGGCGTTGCCGTAGCAAACGCGGTTCACCTTGAAGTCGACCGGCTTCGATTCTATCGCCAAACAAAACCGAATCAAAACAAGTGCGCAGTCCTTCGCACGAAGTGTTCGAAGCAACTAGGAACAGGACAACATGAAACCAATCAGTCGACATTCTTCGCACCAACGCCCTGGGGAAGGGGAGTCTCGCCGAGTGACGCACTTGCCGGTCGTGGTCCTCGCGATGGCATTCGCGCTGGCCTTACGCATGTCAATAGGCGCTTTCCCCGCCGGCGCGACGACGGCGAACCCTGAAACACCCAGCGCCAACGAGCGGCTCCTTACGCTGATTGATCGAACGGAAATGAAAGACGCGTCGTCACTGCTCAGGTTACTGCAGGACCCCGACGCTTCTGCGATTCTTGGCGAAAACAAGGCAGGGGCCACGGGACTGGATCCGACGGTACGCCAATTCGCAGCCGCGGAGATCGCAGTTCGTGAGGGTCGGTGCAACGACGCCTTGGCAGCCTTGGGCGTGCAAGGGGCAACTCCTACGCTTGCCTCGCGAGACGAGTCCATGCTTCGTTCCGACAGCGCTCTAGAGTTCGCGATCATTGACGCTCTTATTGTCTGTGGCCGCTCGCGCGAGGCCGTCGCGCTATCGGATCAGCTCAGGCGACAGGTGCCAGCCGCACCGGCTATTAGGATTAAAGACTCTTCTCACCGGAGTCCCACGGACCCCATGGATGATCGCGCATCGGCGAACTGGGTGAGAGCACGGCTAGTGGCTGCTCGAGCGCAATTCTCGGCAGGCAATTTGGGCCTCGCGCGCGACACCTTGCTGGAGATCGATCGCGCCTATCCTCAGTGGAAGGGATTCTCCCAAGAAACGATTGACTATTTCGCGCTTTTCGGTGCGCTTAATGAATTTATCGGGGACCTGGACCGAGCCACAGAGTTTCTTCTGAGCGCCCAAGCACTATCGAAACAGCTTAGTGGTAGGGACTCATACAAGACGTGCGAACTTGAGCTTGCGCTCGCGGAAGTCAGCATCATCAAGGTGGCCGACAAGCAACGGCCTGACACGGGCGGGCCGTCTACCGCCAGCACGCCAGAGGAGGTTTCTGGATTGCTTCAGAGTGCGGACGATCGGTTGCAGCGTCTTCCCGGAGCGCTAAACCTACGGGTCAAGCTTCTGCAGTTAAAAGCCAGCGCTAATATTGCACCCGCGTTGCCGTATCTAGATCTAAGTCGCGAGATGTCGGCTGAGCGGCAACAGTATATTGACGCTCTAGCACTTCTAGGTTCAGCAGAAGAGATGGGGACACGCGGCGGCTTGTTGAATGCGCTGGTCATCGCGGAGATCAGAGGCTCGCGAGCTTTGGCAGAGTTACGACTAGGGAAGACTGACGCGGCTATCGCAGATGCCACTGCTACGACGCAGGACTTAGACCAAGCGCTGGGTTCGGACGACCCGCTGCGCATCGCATTTTTTGTCTTAGAGAGCGAGATTCTAAAAAACACTTCCACGTCGAAACCTGGCCAAGCGCGTATGCGGTACTTAGTGGATGAGTCTCGGCGACTCGCAGGAATGAGCCTAAAACAATGGATCGCTAATAATTCGACGCCGAGAGAGAGACTAATGTACTCGAATAGCTATGTCATAAGAGCGAGTCTGCAGAGATTGATCGCAAGTCATCCTTCAACGGATACTCGCGCGGAATATGAGGCCCTTTTAGCAATCAAGGGATCGGCATATCGCGCACAGCGGTATGCCCTGCAAGGCGCTCTTTCCGGCGGGTCACATGGAGAAGACGACCTCAAGACGCTCCGCAGGACCCAGAGCGACGAAACGCAGGAAGTCTATCTTTCGGGCAGGACTTCCGCCGACCCGACGGGTTTCGATTATGTCTATCCGGCAAGAACCACGAAGGCCTGGCGGCGGCTGAGTCAAGACTTCCTGTCGCCTGCGGTGGTCGACTCTCTGATGTCGGTACGCCTGCAGGACATCCAACACGCGCTGGAGGCCAGCGATGTTGTCGTTGATTTCTTCCCGGTCGAGATGCCAGGGGAGGAACTCGTTATAGCGTACGTTTATGGAAGTAGCGGGGATCCTGTGCGCGTTTCGATATCTGGTCGCGCCTGGATCAAAAGCTTGGAGCACGTGGGAGTACTTGTCACAATAAACTCCCGGCCGTTGGAGGACGAAGAAGTCCGTCAGGGGGTCGACCTAGCTTCTAAGCAAGCATGGGCATCCATCGAAGCTGCTATCGGCAAGGTAAACAAGCGAGCCCAGACGTTGTACATCGTGCCCGCCGAGATTCTTACGGCTATACCATTTGAGTTGTTGTCGACTGATAGTGCGAATACGTCCTTCGTCGGGGATAAATATGACGTCGCCTACCTGACAAGCGCCACAGACCTAGCGCGTCAGCAGCCCGCCGCTACAGCGCAAGGGACTAACGTACTCACCATTTCGGACGTGAACTACGGGGCAAACGAGGGATTGGGGGGAATTTTCGCTGGGAGCGGTCCGCGAGCCCTAAGGTTCGAACCTCTGACGTGTTCGGCGAAGGAGGCTACTGATATCAGCGGCATCCTTACTGGAGCTGGTTTTCCAGCTCCAGACAGCCAATCGCAGACAAATGCGACGGCATCCGCGGTCAGCACCAAGATTGGACAGTATGACTTAGTGCATTTTGCAACGCGTGCACTCGCGTTCGATACATCGTACTTGTCCGAGCTCTACACGCTCAACGGACGCCAGCCAAACTACAACTTTTCTGGACCTGGCGAGGGACCGGACGCAGTGGTCGAAGGAAGCCTCGGGGCGGGTCAATGGACCTTTACCGGCCCCGGCGCGGAGTTCGATCCTCTGGTCGGTGTCGCGATTGTCCTCGCCAACGCGAATCGTCATGACACGAATAACTTTGGCTTCCTCTCGGCATCCGATATCGCGCTGTTAGATCTGCGACGCGTGAAGCTGGTTGTGCTTTCAGCATGCGAAACAACCGTGGGCGCGCACTTCTCCAATGCGGGTTTGCGTGGCGCAACCGTTGCCTTTGCTTACGCTGGTGCACAGCAAGTCGTCGGCGGCAGGTTCGACGTGGGGGATACTGGAACGGAGATGTTCACGCGGTTCATGTACCAAGCCTTGGTTGCCGGCGAGAATCCCGCTGCGGCGCTTCGTATCGCGAGGAAGGCCATGCGTACGGAGGTGGACTCGAGCGGCAACTATTCCCTCAGGCCTCCAAAGCTCTGGGTGTCTTTTGTAACCTACGGCCCGCAAGCGCCAGTCTTTTCACCGCGCCAACAGCAGCGTTGACAGGGTCGAGGCGCTCGCCGAGCGCCCCCACCGCGGTCGCGACGCTTCGGCCGTATGCGTTGCGGGGGGCACTGTTGTTCATGCAGTGCCTAGAGATTGAGGACACGGCGGCGACCGTGGAACGGGATGGAAAGTTGCCGCCGAAGATAACCCAGGAGGCAAAGGACGCACTGCGGAAATTTGCCAACGGTAAGATGTCTAGGCAGGAGGCCGCCAAAGCCGTTGGGTCGACACTACGGATCCATCCTCCGCCGTGGCTACGGATCGAAAGACTCAGCAGGCGATATTGACGGTCAAAACCGATACGCACGCGACCCGCCCAGGTTGCTCAGATGGCGGACGCCTTACTCGAGAGCACGAGTATATTTGGCGCAATGGCGCGCCGTGATCTGCCGCGCCGCGTTAAGTGCGTACCAGGGATACCCTGTCGTCGGTGAACGGCCACGCAAGGCCAATGAAGCCGTCCTTATCTCAAGCCACATAGGCGAACCTGGCGGGAGTATTTTCGCGATTTGCTCGAGTTTTCGGAATAAGGCCTTCTAATACCAGCTGGTTGATTTAATTGGAATAAAGTGTGCTTCCCGCGCCAAACGGAGGTCATACGACACCTCGGCACCCAAAAAAAGGACGCTCCAAGACTAGTTTGCTTAACCGATGTCCTGCAACGAAGGGGCCATATTGGCGTTTGGAGAATATACTCCGTGGCGCGTCGCAAGAGGGAAACGACGGTTAATTTGTGCCCGTCCTAGCTTCTTGTGATACCCGAGTGAGTCCGGCACCGCTCAACGGATCACATGAGTGGACGGTCAACCGATAAGAGACTTTCTTTTGATTTGGTTGGGGAGGCGCCTCCGATATCAGAGCCGGTAAAAACCGGTCGGCTGCTCGCAGTAGAGCCCACTTATCAATTCATGCAGCAGTGATAGATCCAGGCGTGGATATGCACCAACACAGATGGTTGTCCCGAAAATTCGTTTAAAGACAATAATTACCGGGAGTAATGACTATGAAGCGCGTGTTGATGGCCCTCTATCTGGTTCTCGTCGCTACCGGTGTGCACGCTGAAGACCCAACGAAGACGTGGCTTGAGATCATAAAGACCTGCAACCCATCCCAGACTATTGGAAGCCACGTGCTCTTCTTCGGGCTCTCGGGCGGTCTTGGCCCAGGGAGCGTATGGCGATTAGCTGATGATAAGTCACTACGCATACAGTTTGACCTCTCTGACCCGTTTCCGGACCCGCCCGATCAGAGCAAGATGATCCATCCTGGAGGAACAGTCGTGTGTGTAGCCGATACCACTCGCGACTGGAACGTGAAGTTTGGTTTACCATTTTCATTGAGCGCGGACTCGATATCTGCCCAGATTGGCGCTGTCCTGGGCTCGGCGAAGCGTGTCCAGATTTCGATCAAGGGCGCGAGCATAGACCTGTTGAAAGAAGGGATGTGGACAAGCTCGTTCCAAGCGCTACCCTTGACCAACCCGTTCGTGATGATATTGAGGAACCAATCAAACCTACTGCTCGCAGAAAACGTAGTTAAGGTCACAGGACTAACTGTAACCTTTTCCTACGACACCGCCCTGTCGGGGGACATTCAACTAAAGTTCAAGAACAAATCCATTACCATCGCCGATCCAGGAACCAGTACAAGTAGCCCTGCGTCCGGCGCAAGCAGCTCACATTCTGCTTCACCACCTGGAAAATCTAGCGGTTCCACGGGATCCACAGGCTCGGGATCCACAGGCTCGGGATCCACAGGCTCGGGATCCACAAGCGCAGGGTCCTCGGGGATCGGTTCGGCCGCTGCAGGCTCGGCCTGTTCAAAGCCGCTGGACAGCAGCAGCAGCAGCCCAGCTGCCAACACGACACCCGCGAGTGGCGGGGGACTCACACTCCACGGGGACATAACCAACAATAAGCAGATCGTTCTCTGCGCGGACGGACCTTTCTACGTGCTCGCCGAATATAGCCGGGTTGTAGGTACGATACCTGTCGGAATCGCGCCAGGTGCCGGACTCACGATACTTGTAACGCCATTGACGACCCCGTTCGCCAGCGGAACCACCGTTAACCGAAGCCAGCGGTAACCCGAGAAGCCGCCTTTCTTCACTGCTCCATTCCGACATTGAATCGCGCTGTGACGGAGCAGCACGTCGCTGTCCGCCGAGCATTTTTCAAAGGCTGCTAGCGTGGTGATCCGTATTAACTTTACTCATCTCGACGTCCCCTCATTCGCACAACGTCCCACGGGTAGCCTGGAGTGGCTGTGAGCAGTTTTGAGTAGCTCACTGTGCCAAATTTGTGCCGAATAACAAAGGAATTTACTGAGAATTGGGTGTCATTATCACCGGAACCCTTGAAGCCACGCCTCCGACCAGGGCGTAAGCCCACCCCGACTGACCGCTATTTGGCAATGCTCTTGTCAACACCTATGAAGTGAAAGCTAAGAGCTGTGCTGTAAGCGCGAATGTCTCGGATCACGTGATAAAGGGGCCAGTCCTCAAGACAGAAACGCACCTCGCTTCTCGTCTCCAACGCAAACTCCAGGCAGGACGCCGCGATTAGGGCATCGGCACTTTGAATATTCTTGCGCTTTTCAACTCCGGCAAACCGCAAAAGTTGACGAGCCCTAAGAACGTCGCGTTGTGTAGCATTTCTAATGAGAAGCCGCTCCTCAGCCACATCCCTCCAAAATGCCTGATCGAGAGCCACATACGTTGACAGCGAAAGTCCATTCTTGCGGCAATGCTTCCCAAGCGCATTTGCGATTTCGAGCACCGTTAGGTCCGATACCCAACATCGGTTGCGCGAATCGCTAATCGTCTTGCGTATGCCTCGAGACTTAGGCCCGTCAATGTAGCGATGTTGTAGCGCAGACGTATCGAAGAAGTAGATCATCGAGTACCGGTGCTTTAGCGCCTGTGGTGGCGCATCCCCTTCTCCGCACGCTTTATTTGGGAACTCTTCTTCTTCGCTTTCAGATTTCGATCCGCAATCTGCTTCCAATCGCGGTCCTCGCTCTGCTCGAGTAACTTTCGTACGACGTCGACGAGCTTTGCGTTGTCTAACGGTTTGTGAAGGTACACGTCAGCCTCAATGCTATCGCGCAGCTCCACACCGATTTCCTCTTCCGATACTTCACTATCGATCTTCCCCGACACAACTATTGATCGAATTGTCGCCTGACAGCCTCGTAGCTCATTCAAAAGCGCGATCCCCGTCATTTCGGGCATGATGTAATCCAGTACGACCAAGTCGAACATATGGTCTGCCGACATCGCGATGGCATCGGCCGCACTCGCCGCCTGCTTTACGCTGTGACCCGCGAGCTTTAGCGCTCGTGCCAAGGCATTCAATACATCCGGCTCGTCGTCAACAATCAATATATTCGCCATGACGCGTTCCTCTAGCCCTCCGGAAGAAGCATCCAAAAACGAGCGCCACTTCCAGGCGGCGATTCAAAGCCCACTTCTCCGCCGTGCGACTCAACAATTGTCTTGCAGTAGTACAACCCAACGCCCATGCCGCCCGTCTTCTGCGTCGCAAACTTCTTAAAGATCTGCGGCTTAAGATTGGCTGCGATCCCGTCTCCGTTATCTGATACCTCAAGATAGTGCCCTTTTGTTTTCCGCTTCAATGTCACGGTTACCTTTCCCTTTCGCTTTGAAGCCTCGAGAGCCTCCAGGGAATTTTGCAGATAATTTATTAGCACAGTAAGGACGGCGAACTGATTGACGGTTCCCGCTTGCCGGCTCGGTGCCTGAACTTCGATTGTTACACCAACAGCGCTAGCTCGAGGCCGAATTAGGTCGACCTCTTTCCTTACCAGATCGGCAAGATCACAAGCTGATTTTTCCGTCACGCTGCCTTTCGCGATATCGGATACCAACGAAATGTTCTTGTCGATACGCGAGACTCCACGATCGATCGATGCCTGCGCTTCAGAAATATCTGTGTCGTTTACACCTAGCTGACCAAGCCGCGTATTGATATTGGCGGCTTCCGAACGTATGGCTTGGAGCGGTTGCCGCAATTCATGGGCCAAACCGAAAGACATTACCCCAAGAGTGTGAAGACGCGCCTGTTCAACTTCAATTGCTTGGCGACGCCGATTCTCCTTCCATCTCGGCTCCGCACGCGAGCGCAGCAACTCTTCCAGAGCATCGAGCTGCGCCCGCAAGACAGTCACAAGACTTCGAGCAGTGACGCTATCGAGAAGCGCTTGACGACTGGTCGTATCACTAAGATCTGGGTTCGCGGTTCTCGAGATCTCGACGAATCCGAACAGTCGACTGGGGACGACATGTGCGTGGCCAGCACGCTTAGCTCGCTTTTCTGCGATGTGCAACCAGTCAGCCGTCCTTGACCCAAACGGCTCGATCCTAAATCCATCCCGATATACACGCACTCCAGGCTCTAAGCCCTTAGCTGCCTTCTTATTCGGACGCTTGTCGAAATGAAGAAACTGAGCCCGCAGCCCGCGTAGGCGAGCTAGGTCTTCGACGCTGCCGGTACGCTCATCTGTAACTGGTGCCTTCTGACCCTTTCGCCTCACGACTCGATGAATTCTGTCCCCTACAACCGAAACGGTCATGACAAGATCAGCATCGGGCACGAGTGGCTCCAGCTTATGTTCGACCACCGTCCCATGCTGGTTTCCCGCCTCCAACGTAATCGAGAAATTCTTTGGCGGATCAAATGGATTGAGAAGGTCACTAAGTCCGACACCCAAGCTGCTGAGGCGCTGGGTATCCCACTTTGCTCGCAGTCCGGAAATTTCTAGTACCGTTCCGTTTGCTCTAAGTGCAAATCGCGCGGACTCCGTGATGTCATATACGGCATCAACTTCGTTGAACTTCTTGCGCCGATCATCGAAATCTCTCCAATCGATGGCGAGATGCAAAGTCTCAGGAGACTTCTTCGTCTTGGTGAAAACGTCCAGTCTTTCGCCAAGTTTATCTGCTGCAAATCGCCCAATCCCTTTCTCTCCCGTCGGTACGCGTTTCCCTCTGGCAATTTCCTCTGGGCGCTCACTATAGCCAGCGACCATGAATAGCCGCCCGACATCCTCTTCGGACATTCCGGACCCATCGTCAGTGATTCGAATCAGCCCAGGACGCCTCTCAGCCTCCGGACGGATCAGAACTCGGACATGTCGGGCTTGTGAATCGTACGAATTCTTAACCAGCTCCACGATCGCCATCTCGTCGTTCGGAATTAGCTCGCGACCCAAAAGCCGCTGGAGATTAGCGGAAGCCTCGAACGAGACGCGTTTCTTGGCACTCATATTCAGTTCTTCCTGAGAACCAGCAGCGAATCGCGCAAGAAGTGATTGCCCGCCAACCTTCGCTGAAGCGGGCGCGCGACGATTAAGTGTTCAACACTAAAGCCCACTTCTTGACCCAAGCACGCAAGAATTAAATCGGTGGGCACAAGGTACGGCCTCTCGATGCCCCCGTGCAGTGAATTGCCTACTACATAAACCGCTCGTGCCCCGCGTTTCAAAACCCCATAGTGCGCTTTCAAACTACGCCATGTGTCGTACACGTAGCCCAGCAGCACTTTGCTTCGACCTCTTCCATGTTCACGATCGAGGCTCGCCGCGCGGCGGATTACAATACCGAGCAGCTCGGACAACAGGCCGTTCGCAATAACTCGCGCGAATTCCTTGTCATGCGGCTCTGCGACAGCGTCTACCACCCTGCAGGTGGGGTGACTCCTATATGTTGCCTTACGGAGCTCAAGAAATTCGCCTGCATCGTCAACGAACCCGAGGAGCCACAGTTCCAACTTATAGATTTCGTTGTAATCGATGTTATTGGGGTACGGAGGTGATGTAAGAATCAGATCCACAGTCCGCGCGGGAACTTCAGCTAAGGCGCGGCCGTCTCCCAAAAACACTTTGGCGATTCCTACCTTACGATGACTCTGTCGCAGAGCCTCGATGTCGCGCGCCATCATTTCCCATCGAGCCGCCAGCAATTGCTGAAGATTCGTTCGTGGCTTCTTCACAAGCCGTAAAGCGCGGCCGTCTCGCCGCACTTTACTGACCACTTCGATGCACGAGGCTAGGCCTACCATGAGCACGTCGCATTCTATCGAGGGCGCAAGTGACACAAGACGCTCCCGGATTGAGACGATCTCCCCCGCCACGCGCTTTGCTATACAGCGCCCCGTCCTGATGCTAGACAGATCTGGAAGGGAGTAACCTTCAGCGTCCGGGGGACGTGACAACACACACGCCGCTAGCTGTCGCACTCGGGCAGGGTTCGCCTGCGACCAAGAAACCTTCGTTCGCGCGACGAATGCGGAAAACGGATTGCATTCGATGCCCGCAGCGCTCACAGCAAACGGACTGTCGGCTAGAAGCTGAGATGACACAAGACTCGTTCCGACGCCGCAAAACGGATCCAACAACGACATCTGCGACGCTCGTGCAAGACGCAGCTCGCTATGCTTCAACAGGTACGACAGTAGGTCCGCGGAGAATGCCTCTTTGTACTTGAACCAGCCGTGAACGGGTAAGCCATCATTTCCATTGGGTACGACCAAAGCCCCGTACTCGCGATCCGCTCTAAATGGAAGCTTCGCTTCGGCCCGTGCAAATGCCCTGAGCTCAGGAAGCTTGCGACGAGAAATCACGAGTCGCCGGGCTCATGCACTCTTAGTGCGTAGCGCTTGATTCTTTTCACATCCGCCTCGCTGAAGAGACGCCACCCATTTCTGTCGCGTGTAACTTCACTCACCTTGCCGCTCAGGAGCCAACGCTTCAAAGTAATTGGCGCCACACCAACTTTTGCGGCGGCCGACTTTAGGGTAAGCATCTGTCGCGGATTACTTGCCATCGTCTAATCGTATACGTATCGACCCGTATCAGCAATACCAAGCTTAGACCGATTGAACGGCTGCGATATGTGTCGCTCGGCAATTGGCTATGGCGTGCACCGCGAGCGTGGAGTCGCGCTAGCGCGTTCGCGGCTCGTGGCGATCCTTTGCGATCTGACGGCCGCCTCACGTTTCTCGGTCAGTTGTATTGAGGCCCTTCGCGAGTCGAAAGGCCTCGTCAGCGATTGCAGACTCGCCCTGTTGCGCCAGGATCTCTGAGACTGCTCGCCAACCTGCTCCACGGCGGCTCGTGTCGCTGCCAGAGTCTGCCTTCCTGACCCCTCACGCTGTCGCTGCTCGGCCAGCGCTCGACCCGCCAATCCGCCGCGGTCATACATATACTAGGCGCGCCTCGCCGCGTCGCACGGTAGATACCATCGGACTTCGAGTTTGCGATCTGTCCGCGAACCGCTTGTTCCGCTGCATTCGCATCGACGCCCTGTTGTCGGAGCCGGCGTGCGAATTCGCGTCTCCAGCCCGGAGCGTCGCTTTTCGAATGTTCAGCCTGACCCCCACCGCCTCCACTACCTTCCTTGGGGGCGTCCCCGGAGGCATCGAGAACAGGACCTTGTGGACCAGCTTGGGGAGCTGTGCGACTCAGCCCCGAGCCTAACGACGAGGTCGGCCATTGCTCCCGGATGTCCAGATCCCAATCCTTGAGCGGCGCCTCCGCATCCTTACCCCGGATCTCCTGGCCGACGTCCGTGTCGATCGTCACGTCGCCCTTTCGGCTCAGGTAGCGAAATGCCTACGCACGGCCTTCAAGTCCTGCGCTCCGCGACTCAGTACTTTGACCATGACCTCGGGCGACCGACGGACTGTCCGAGCAATCGCCTAGATCTCCTCTTGGACCAAGCGACCGCTCTGCCTGGACCTCGCCGGCGTAGCTGACGATGTCCAGCAGCATGCCGGGTTCGGAACTATGCCGAGTGGCTTTCATGTTCGTGGCCCCCGTGGCTGATTTCTCGGGTGTCCTGTACTCGATGGGTTAGCGCCACTCGGCATAGTCCGCAGCTCCTACAGTGCGCTCAGGAAAGCCAAGAGCCGGTCATCGGGGCGGAAGCGACCGGGTCGGACGTTCGGCGGAGTGATCCGAGCGAGTGCTGCTTCCTTCAAGGCCAGGTGAGCGTGAAGGTAGATCTGAGTCGTGTTCACCGACTCGTGCCCGAGCCAGAGCGCGATGACGGAGGAGTCCACGCCGGCGGCGAGCAGCTCCATGGCGGCGCTGTGGCGCAGCACGTGGGGCGAGACTCGCTTGCCCCTGAGAGTCGGACAGCGCACGGCCGCGACCTGCGCGTACTTGCGCACCAGGTACTGCACGCTGTCGGCGCTCAGGCGCCCGCCGCGAGCGTTCGGGAAGAGCACCTCGGTCTGAGGTACCGGCTCTTTGAGCCAGGACCGGAGGACGGCCGCAGTTCCCGTCGTGAGCGGTGTCGAGCGATCCTTGCGGCCCTTGCCGCGACAGCGAACGTGGGCGCCGGTGCCGAAGCTGATGGCAGACCGGTCCAGGCTCGTAAGCTCGGAGAGGCGCAGTCCCGTCTGGAACGCCAGGGTCAGGAGCGCGTGATCGCGCCTGCCAAGCCAGGCGCTCCCGTCGGGGGCGGCGAGTACGGCCTCGATCTCCTCGTGCGAGAGAAAGGCCACCATCGGTCGAACCTGACGCTTGTACGGGATGGCGAGGACGCGCTGGATGTGCGCCAAGAGTCCCGGTTCCTGGTAGGAGGCGTAGGAGAAGAACGAGCGAATCGCGGTGAGGCGCGCGTTGCGGGTCCGGGCGCTACAGCGTCGCTGCTGCTCGAGACTGGTCAAGAAGCTGCCGATCAGATCCGCATCCAGATCCGACAGGTCGAGCTCCGAGGGGCGCTTGTGCCGTTCGAGCTGCGCAAAGCGCAACAGCAGACGGAACGTGTCGCGGTAAGAGGCGATCGTGTGGGCACTGACTTGGCGCTGCGTGAGCAGGCGCTCGGTGAAGAAGCTCTGCAGCAATGCAGGCAGGGTCGCGGTGCTCATACCGACCCTCCCCAGCGGCGCTCGAGGCGCAGCGCCGCATGCTTCAGGAGCTCCGGGTGAGCGGAGAGATACCAATACGTATCGGCGATGTTCGAGTGGCCGAGGTACGTCGAAAGGGTCGGCATCTCGCGCTCGATCTCGGCGCCGGCGCGCGACCATCGCAGCAGCGTCTCGGTTGCAAAGCGGTGCCTCAGGTCGTGAAGGCGCGGCCCACGGCGCATCTTCGGTGTGCGAAGACCCACCGTGCGCGAGACCGCGTCGAAGGTCAGATGAACCTGGGAGACAGCAAACTTGGCGCCACGGCCGGTCAGCAGGAAGTACGGACCGCGCGGCCAGCGCTTCGGAATGCACAGATCCCGACGCTCGGCGTACTCCCTCAACGCCCGTACTGTAGAGGGATGCAGCGGGACAAGACGGGACTTCGTGAATTTGCTGCCGCGGATCGTGATAACGCCGCTCTCGAGGTCGACGTCCTCGCGGCGCACGCTGAGTGCTTCGCTGACCCGCATCCCGGTAACGGCGAGCAGGCCGATGAGCGTGGCCACGGTATGCGGCTTCAACGCCTGCCTCGAGGGCATCGAGCGAGCCGCCGACATCAAGCGTTCGATCTCCTCCTGGGAGTAGAGGTACGGCTGGCATCGCTTCGGTCGAAATGGCAGAAGTCGCGTGCCAGGAATCTCGGTGGCGGAGTCGAAGCCCTTGAGATAGCGCGCGAACTGCCGAATGACGGTGAGTCTTCCTGCCCAGGTGGTCGGGCGTGCACTCGTGGGTGCCATCGCCCAGCGCAGCGCCAGGCTCGAGGTCACCACGCCTGCACGCTCCTTCTCCATGAAGGAGCAGAAGTCGCGCAGATAGCACTCCGCCTCCACCAAGCGAAAGCCGAGCCCACGACGCAGGGAGAGGTAGTCGCGGAATCGATCCCGGAGGGAGCTCACAGCACACCTCCCGGCCAAGACAGCGCGAGCGTCCTGAGGCGCAGCAGATCGACCTTCGCGTATAGGCGCGTCGTGTCCTCATCCCGATGGCGCAAAAGGTGTCCGATCTCCCGCAATGAAGCGCCGCCCCGGAGCATCTCGGTTGCGAGGGTGTACCGAAAGATGTGCGTGCCCTTGCTTGGGGCGTCGACTGCGGCCCTGCGCATCGCTCGTCTGACGATGCGCCCGAATACATCAGGCTCCTCGTATGCGTCATGCGGTGGCGTGAGACGAACGAAGACGTTGCGACTGCCGGAGGCCGGCCGATCGTGGGTCAGGTAGGCCGCGAGTGCTTCTCCGACATCCTGGGGCAGTGGCATCGGCTCCGGGGCGTGGCACTTGCCGCGAACGGTCAACTCGCCACGCTGCCAATGAATGTCGTCCAAGGTCAGTCGGCGGAGCTCTTCTGCGCGCAGTCCCAAGCGCGAGAGCAACAGCAGCACGGCGTAAGCCCGTCGACCGCCCGCCGTGTCGCGCCGACAGCCAAGGAGCAAGTGATCGACTTGCTCTGCCGACAGCGACTTCGGCAGCGTCGCAAGCCGCCAGCGCGCGATGCGCGGAACGGACTTGCTGAGATCGCAGCCCGTGTATCCCCGGAAGCACAAGTAGCGCAGGAACGCTCGCAACCCCACGCAGAGTTGCTGCATGTGCCTTGGCGGGCGGTAGACGGCGCGCCGCTGCACGAACGTGAGTACGTCCGCAGCGTTCCACTCCCTCACCGCCCGCGCATCGTCTGCCGTGCGCGAGACCAAGAAGGCCCGCGCGGCCTCGGTGTAATGCTCGATCGTTCGCTTGGCCAGTCCGCGTTCCGTCAGCAGGTACCCGCGAAACTCGTCGATCAGGACCAGGGTGGTCATACGTCCTCTCCAGTGAGTTAAGAACCCACCGGAGAGAACACCAGACTATGCCGAATGCGTTAATGCACCCGACCGACAACACAGCCACGGAGAGAACCCATGCGGCATAGCTCCGAACCCGGCATGCTGCTCGATATGCCGCATGCGGCATATCCAGGAGCGGCCGACCCGGCCCGGTATCAGTGACGTTCTTCGGCATTGCTCTGCTCCCAGCTGATTTGGTTGGCTCTGATAAGCGCCTTCACGTGGTCTCGAAGTCGCTCCGCCACTTTGAGCATCGCTCGAAGGTCTTCGCGTCCTGGGCCCGCCCCTTGCCGCTCTGGTTCGCCACCCGGGCGATCTGATTCAGGGTTCGACCTATGGCTCCTAGCTTCGCCACAGAGCGCTTAAGCACCGCAAGCTCATCCTTGGGAAGCGGAGCCAGGCGACGCAAGTGAGACCGGACAAGCACGGATGCGTAGGTGCCGACGCGAGTCCCCGACCTGCGGCATGTTCGGCGAGTAGCGCGCGATCATCGGGTTGGAGCGGACATACAGTCTTGCGGCTCGGTGCTCACTGTATGGCTGAGCGGCTGTGACCTTGGCCGGGACGCCATTTCCAGGACCGTCTCAAGCAGCTGCCGGAGCAACGCGGACTCGGTTAGACCTGAGTCGCGACCGTCTGAACTAGTGATTCCGTTTCCCCGACACCCGACACCGAAGCAACGACTCTCGAGCCATGCGAGAGATCGTGGGACAACAGCGGCCGCGAGGCTATCCTGCATAAAACCGGTTTTAGCCGCTCGCGTAGCACGCGCATAGCCGCTCTTGTTAAACACCCTGGCGCCCCTGCCCCTCTCCCAGCTTCGATCTCCCTGAAGACCCACATACCCGTAGTCCCCAGGCGGGATCCCCGTCGGCGGGCACAAAAAAAGGGAGGAGACGCCGAAGCATCCCCTCCAATGCGCGTTAGGCCGCCAGCGCCAAGGCCAGATCCCAGAGCCCCGAATTGATGCGAACGTCCTCCCGGATGGCCGTGATCGCCCGGGTCCGAACTAGCCGATTGGACGCGGACCGGCGAGGAATCCCGCCGCGCAAGACGTTCTCCTGGACGACGTTCAGCGTGCGCCAGAGATCGTTACCGACGTCTTCCGCGCGCCGCGGCACCAGAAGCCGAGCCGGTTCAAGTCCGCTCTCAGCGCCTCCAGGAAAGCGAAGCGACAGAGCCCGAGTCGCAAAGTCCAGCTGCTCCAGATGTTCCAGCCTCCGCCCTTCCAGGCGTTCGACCGAGCTCGCCAGCACCGCGAACCGCTCGCCGATCTCGAGCGCCGCCTGAACGACGTTCGCGACGACATCACCCCGGTGCGCCACCCGGAAGCTTGGAAAGGCCCCAACGGACACAACCAATCCGTTGGTGCAAACGGCCCTGTAGAGCCCCACCCGCAACTGGTAGGCGCTGGTTCCATCGTGGGAGTTCAGGAAGAGGATCTCAGGGACCGCGTCCCTCAGCGCCACCGTCTCGAACCGCCGGCGGAACCGGATCAGGTGCCGGGCATGGAGTGCGCTCCGGGCTCTAACCGCCTGCCGGGCCTGAGCCGGATAGAACCCCACTGAGTTCAAGGCATCGATCACCGCCGACGTCGGAATGAACGTATAGGACGGGCTACGGCTCTCGTGAGCCGAGGAAGCGAAGGCCGCAGGCACCCGCTGGCGTAGAGACTCCGGAGAAAGCGCCCCGAGGAACGCAGTGCTATGTGAAGACTGAGACAGCGTGAGGGTATTCATGGTCGTCTCCTGAAGGCGTCGAACGGGGCGGGATTGCCCGGTGCCCGCGCCTCACGCCGCAGCGCAGCCGTCAATGATCGAAGACCGCCGTGAGGCGGCGCGCGAGTCTTCGAGCACGTCATTGACGGCGAGAACGGCGTGGTACCCTGCGAGGGCACCGCAAGCCCGCCCCCTCCTCTCACACCTCCCGCCATTCGAACGTTTCGAACGCCGTGACTTCAGAATAATCCCGGGCTGCGCGGGTGTTGACCGCGATGGAAACTCCACGGCATGCTCTTCTGCGACTCATGCGCCAAGAGTCGCCAAGACGCAGTCGTAGGTTGCGATGGACATTGATCGAGCGATGAAGAATCCCGCGGGTACCTTCGCCACACCCGAGGCGTTGAGCGAATCGAGTGAGCTGACGACGGAACAGAAGCGCGCGGTCCTATTGCAATGGAAAGACCAGCTGCAGCAATTGCAAGCCGCGGACGATGAGGGCATGCAACAAAACTATGGCGCCGCGGGCACGACGGATGACCTTTTAGGGCGCGTGACGAGTAGCCTTTCTCGGATCGATACTGATATGAGACGGGTTTCGAACTCCGGATGAGTTCTTCGTCAGATTATCCCTTCTAGAAACTCCGCTCTTCCCGCTACTTCCGGCGGGCTGGCAGGGAAATGACGGTCGGCATCTCGACATTCGGCGCCGCATCTCCGAACGCGCTGAACTGATCTGGGTTCAGGAACATAACCGAGCAACGCGAACAGGCGTAGAAGGAGGTCGTGTAGAGCGCACCGCTCCTGCGCTTCACGGTCACGACGTGCCAGCGATCGAAGCTACAGATCCGGCACGCCATTGCCCAGTGGTTCTCCCCATTGCGCACCAAGCCTAACGAACCTCTCTCCTGCAGGTGAATCCAGTACTGGCGGCACGGAACCACTGGATAAGTGCGTCCCCTCGGTGCACAGACTAAGATCGGCCGACCGCACCGCCCGTCCGGAGAACCCCATGGCCTTCTCGCTCTATGCCGCTACGATCCCCTCCTATCAGCAGATCCTCGGGTCGGTTTCGGGACTCCTGGTCAAGGCGGAGGCCTTCTGCGCGGAGAAGAGCATCAACCACGACGACATCATTCAGGCGCGGCTGGCGCCAGATATGTTGCCCTTTGCCTATCAGGTGAAGTCGACCGCGGTGCACTCGCTCGGTGCGATCGAAGGGGTGCGGCGCGGGACTTTCTCGCCCGATATGAGTCCCCCTCCGGAGACCTTTGCGGCACTCAAGGTACGGATCGCGGAGACGCTTAGTGCGCTCGAAAAAATTGAGCCGGCCGAGATCGATTCCTTCATTGGGCGTGATATGCGCTTCGTGCGCGGTGAGCTCCGCGGCGACTTCACGGCCGAGAATTTCCTCTTGTCATTCTCACAGCCGAATTTCTACTTTCACGCCACTACGACCTACGACATTCTGCGCTGGAAGGGCGTGCCGATCGGCAAGCGAGATTTCACGGGGAAGCTTCGCCTGAAGAGCTGAAGGTTCATCTCAAGCTTGCGCGGGCTCGGTTGTCCCGAGCGGAGTCGCCACAATGGCCACTACCCTTTCGCTACGACGCCTCTGGACTATCTATAAGCGAACGGCTGTCACGCGAGACTTGAGCAAGCGCGATTTAGCCAGCACTCAGTTGGCTTTCTACAGCGGCGCGCGCGGGGTCCTGAAGGTCCTCGCCTACCTGATCGAGCACGGTGACTGCGAGGAGCTGCACGAGACGATCAAGCGGCAGGGGCGACAGATCGAGAGGATTCGATCGCGGCGTCCGCGGGCGAAGAGCCATTGACCCGCAAGCCGCGAAAGACCCCGGCATTCGTCACGCCCATGGCGGCGCTGGCCGTCAAGAAGTTGCCTGAGGGGGACGAGTGGCTCTACGAGCTGAAGTGGGACGGCTATCGCGCGTTATTGATCAAGGACGGCGAGGACGTCCAAATCCGCTCCCGGAACGACAAGAACCTGACCGAGATGTATCCCGGCATTGCTGCTGCGGGGCGGCGCCAGAAGATCAGGCAGATCGTGCTCGACGGGGAGCTCGTCGCGCTCGGCGAGGACGGCCGGCCGTCGTTCCAGGCACTGCAGCATCGAAGCTCGCATCAAAAGCACCAGATCGTGTTTTACGCCTTCGATGTGCTCTACGCGGACGGGCAGCACTTGACGCGCGAGCGCCTGGACGTCCGGAGGGCGCGCTTGCCCGCGCTCGTGAGCACCGATGCGGTGGTGCGTTTGTCGCAGGACCTGCCGGGCAGCGTTGCCAATATCGTGAAGGCTCTTCGAGCTGCGGGCATCGAGGGTGTGATCGCCAAACGCAAGGACTCCACGTATCAGCCCGGAGCGCGCTCCAACGACTGGGTGAAGTTGAAGCTCGAACGTCAGCAGGAGTTCGTGATCGGCGGCTATCGGCCGGATGGTGCGAACGGTCTGGATGCGTTGCTGGTCGGATTCTACGAGGGCAAAGAGTTACGCTTCGCCGGAAAGGTGCGAGCGGGCCTAATCCCGCACGTTCGCCGCGAAGTTCTCGGCAAGCTGAAACCGCTGCGGGTTCAGGAGTGCCCATTTGCCAATCTTCCGGACACAGACGTCGGGCGATGGGGCGGGGGTATCACGGCTGTTCAGTTGAACGAGATGCATTGGACGAAACCGCAGCTCGTGGCGCAGATCAGATTCGTGGAATGGACGGCCGAGAGCCGCCTGCGACACGCGGCATTCCTCGGTCTGCGACTTGATAAGTCCGCCAGGGAAGTGCGGCGGGAGCCTTAGCAGGTCGCGGTCGCAGGTGGCCGATTTCGGTGCCAAAACCTGCCGGTCAGGTGGGAGGCGAACTTTTCCTATAAGCGGACATTGCGAAAGTGGGCGCGATTGGCAAAAACGAACAGCTTGCGTTTACTGCTTCTTCTTTAAGTCCGCTGGCGGCGGTGCGTCTTTTTTGTAGTCGCCGATGATCCCCTTGACGGGGCAGATCTTGAATACGGGGCACTTGATGCAGCCCACTGCCAACGCAACCGGGCAAAGCGTCATGATAACTCTCCCAAGCAAATCCGCGGCGGCTTGCACGCCGCCGTCAGTCGCATCGTACTCCCCGCGCACCAGACGGGGTCGCATTTCACCGGCGCCCGTGGGACCGTTGCCTGCTCCCGGCCCAGGAGCGGACGTTGGACGATTCGATTTCACTGCTTCAAACCGGAAGCTCACGCTCGATCGGTCGGGTCGAGAAGCGATGTCGATGTCCCGAAGAATGCGGGCAGGCGCTCGCACTTGAGTGCTGTCTGGATCGTCAAAGGCCAGCCCAGCCTCAGGCTCAGGAAACAAACTAGCGCGCTTCTTCGTGAGGCCCGCTCGACTCTGCGTGCGCTGACGCACCGACAGTCCTGCCGCGCAAGCGCAGACTACTCGGCCCCTTGCGGCGGCAACCGCCGCTGCGAGCACGCCAGGCGATCTCGTTATTCCAGAACGGAGGAGAGCCATGACTAATGCTGCGCAACAGACGGGAAGTGGTAAGACCGCTATTCGTCCACTTAGTAGTGTGAATTTTCCCGAGGCGGAACTCACCGAATTGCGCACGCGCATCGGCGCGACGCGCTGGCCCGACCGGGAAACGGTCCCGGATGAAACGCAAGGCGTGCAGCTTGCGACGGTTCAGACCCTCGCGCGCTATTGGGCGACGGAGTACGACTGGCGCAAGGTCGAGGCCAAGCTCAACTCGCTGCCGAACTTCATCACCGAGATCGATGGGCTCGACATTCACTTCATTCATGTCCGCTCGAAACATGAGAATGCCCTGCCGCTCATCGTCACGCACGGCTGGCCCGGCTCGGTCATCGAGCAGCTGAAGATCGTCGATCCTCTGACCAATCCCACCGCGCATGGCGCAAGTGCATCGGATGCGTTCCATCTCGTGATTCCGTCGATACCGGGCTACGGGTTTTCAGGCAAGCCGACTACCCCCGGCTGGGACCCCACTCACATCGCGCGCGCCTGGGTCGTGCTGATGAAGCGCCTCGGGTATACGAAATTCGTCGCGCAAGGCGGCGACTGGGGCGCGGTCGTTACGGAACAAATGGGGGTGCAGGCGCCTCCGGAGCTGCTCGGCATTCACACCAACATGCCTGGCATCTTTCCCGATGACATTGACAAGGCGGCTTTTTCCGGGGCGCCCGCGCCATCGGGTCTGTCAGCAGATGAGAAGGTCGCTTACGAGCGTTTGCAGTTCGTATATCAAAAGGGAATCGCCTACGGGTTCCAGATGGGGCTGCGACCGCAGACGTTGTACGGAATCGCGGATTCACGGGTCGGCCTGGCGGCGTATTT
>Ga0210391_10000155_pt1 | contig 81134 bp, 70 predicted proteins | sample IncBWC12OmetaG_FD_160573 | JGI IMG/M metagenome (GOLD analysis project Ga0210391, IMG submission 160573) | Forest soil microbial communities from Barre Woods Harvard Forest LTER site, Petersham, Massachusetts, United States - Inc-BW-C-12-O ...
ACGTAGTTCGTGCCGTGCACCGTCACGCAGCGGTTGTAGGTGTCGTGGAAGGCGGAGTTCTTCACGTACTGGCCCTGCGCATCCCCCATCAGATGCCAGTGGATCGGATAGCGGGCCAGCTGCAGGTTCTGACCCATGCGATTGAACTCCACGCCCGAGACATACATCTGGCTCGAGACCATCGCCATCACGTGGCCGCCGAAGAAGCTCTGTTCCGCATCGGCTGATGCCTGGATCACGATATTGCGCGTCAGCAAACCCACCTCGCCGCGCTCGTCCACATCGTAGGTGATCTTGCCGAAGTGCATGTACTGCAGCTTCTGGTCCAGCGTGATCGTATTGCCATGGATGGCCGAGATGCTGCGCCGCTCGGCCTGCCGGGGATCAAAATCCGTCGAGGCCAGCACAATCACGTCCCCGACCTGCCATTGAGCGGCATTGAGAACTTCGATCGAGCTGCTGCCGGCCTCAGCCGTGCTGGCCAGCTTGGTCCAGGTGTTGGTCCGGTCGCCGTGCAGGTTCAGCGTGCCGCCCGCGACCATGATCCCGCGATCCCCCATGCCCATCAGCTGCTCATCCTTGACGTTATCGGTGAGGGTGATGGTCGCCTTGTGCGTGTGGGGCTTGGCCTCGGTGCCCACTTCCAGCTCCCCGTACACCATGATCCACTCGGTGGTCAGTTCCAGGTCCGACTTGTCCGAGAAGCTCAGTTTGCCGTGGACCGTCACCCCGTTGAGCCCCGGCGGACTGACATCCAGGAGCACATGCTTGTCTTTTGGAATATCGACCAGCTCGCCGGCAACCGGCACCTTGTGATGCGGCCAGGTGGCCGGATCAGACCAGCGAGTCGCCTTCGGCTGCTGCTGCGCCGCATCGACGCCGGCGACTACGCCAGCGAGAAGAAAACCGGAAAGCACCGACATCAGAAGCAACGAATGAGATTGCTTTCGCATGGCATCGACCCCCAGCCTGAATGGATGAACCCGGAATTCCTGAGCCGCAGAGGATAGCGCGATCGTCCGCGGAAAGATTCCATGCCGGGACGCAAGCGGTCAAGCCGTATGGCAGACAGCCGAAACGACCTGGCCATTCGAGCGCAGCAGGGCAAAGCAGACTTGACCAGTCAAGGCCTGCTCCCGCCTTGTGCCGGCTCGCCGCCGAAATTTGACCCGCCGCGGACGCGGGCGAGAAATCGCCCTACAATGCACGCGAAGAACCCGGGGGAGGGGTGCGCAAATGAGAAGAGAAAAAGTAACAGTCGCCATCATGTTCTGTTCAATCGTCCTTGCTGGCGCGGCGTTCGCGTCAAATGCCAGGGCAGAATGCAGCCGTAAGATGCTCCAGAAGCTGACCGAGACCTACGTCAAGGCCCAAACGGCCGGGAAGCCCACCATGCTTCCCTTCGCAGCCAAGGCGTCCTACGCGGAGAACGACAAGGTCAAGGACGTTGCCGAGGGCGTGCTGGCCGCACCCCTGACGGTCGATTTCACCCGCAGCTTCTACGACACGACGCAATGCGCCACCTTCACGGAGCTGGTGGGGGCCACGGACCCGCGCCCGTACGTGATCCACACGCGCATGGAGGCGACCAAGAACGGGAAGGTGTCGAAGTTGGAGTCGAGGGTGACACACGAGGGTGACTGGGCGTTCGGCGCGGCCGAGCACCTTCGCTACACGCAGGCGGAGAAGTGGGACGAGATCCCCAAGGACAAGCGCGACACGCGCGCGGTCATTCAGGCGGTGGCCGACGCCTACTTGGACAATTGGGGGGACCCGACGATCAAGGTGCCGCATGGCACGCCCTGCGCCCGGCTCGAAGGCCGCATGTACACGGGCACCCGGAACCCGGAGGGCAATACCTGCAACATGGGCGCGTTTCCGCAGAAGCTCAAGGTAAGCCAGCGCCGCTACGTCATTGACGAGACCATCGGCGCCGTTGACATCTTCAGCGACTTCCCCTGGATCGATGCCGGACTGCCACCTGATCAGCCCGGGACCCCGACCAGCAACCAGTTTCGGGTTGAGGGCGGCATGACCCGCTACATCCACGAGGTCACGGTTTGCACGACGCCAAAGTGTGGGAGAGGGAGGCCGCCGGGGGCGCCGGGCTCAGCACCGGCGGGGGCGGGTTCAGCACCGGGCGGCAAATAGTCTGTTTAAAGCCCGCTGTTCGGGGTCACTGCCTGCGAACTGCGCAGGGTGAATCACCGTTTCGTGGAATCAAGCCGTCGACTGCCCGAGGAGCTGCGCAGCCGACGGCATTGATGGATCGCAGGATTCGTTCGATCACGACCCAGATCACTGCAGAGATTCCGCAGTTGCCCTGCAGTGCGCACCCGGATCCGGATTGTCGGACCAATTCTCAGCGCGGATGCGTCGCTCATGTCAGCGAGCGCTAAAGCGTCTTCTCAAATTGCCGTGCACCTGCGCTCTTGGCAAACCCCACAATCAAATCTACGGCAACAGCAGCCTCGGGAGCCAAGACATCCGTGCTGCCCGACGACTTGCCGCAACCCTTCCTGAATTTGATGACAAAGCCAATGGGCAGGAAGGGCAGCGGTCACGGTGGCTGACAGAGATTCTGTCTATGGGCGCGGGGATTAGCTGGTATCGGTCGCCGCTTCGATTCCCACAGAAGCAATGGCAGCTTTGCACCCATTGCAGACGTTCGCGAGCGTCTGCTTTCCGGCACTAGAAATCAACCTTGAGTCGCCACGTACGTGTGTAATTGCATCAACGTTCCATCCTCCTTGTACCAACGGTATTCGCGAACACGCTGGCCATCAGCGTATTCGCCAGATTCCTTGAGAAAGCCGTTATCCCACCACGCCCGATACGGGCCATTGAGTTGGCCGTGCAGGTAGTGCATCTCCTGAATCAAGGTGCCGCCAGGAGTGTACACGCGCGAAACGCCATCGAGCTTCCCGTCTAAATACTCAGCGGTCGCGAGCACTTGGCTCTGTTCACCGAGTATGCGTCGAGTTTCCCGTTCGCTCATTCGCGGTATCTATTTTTCGTACTGAAGGTGTTGCACCCTGAGCCGTCTGTGGCAACTGTCCGCTTTTGGAATCGGAAGTCGGGGAAATGTGCCCTCTATTACCCTTCCTGAGCGCTCCAACAGCCATAACCTGGTCACGACTTGGCGCACCTCATTATCAGATAGTCTCTTGATCGATGCGTCTCAGTTCGTCCCATATGGAATCGACGGCACCAGCATCAAGGTTTGGCTCGGAGCTCTTGCAAAGAAACAGTTGTGTTTGGCCGTCTTGCAGGCCCTCTTCTCGAATCCTGAGAAAGTTGAAAACAGCCTCGCGATGTGGCGAGTGCGTCGCTTGCACATAGCGGTTTCGCAACTCAAGAAACGCCTTAGCGGCGTCCCTCAAATAGACATACTCACTGCCGGACGGCAGCCTTTGGCGCGACAAATCGATTCCTCGTCGAAATCCAACGTCAACAAATTGAGCATCCGCAAAATTATTGTTATGAAACTCATTTGTCAGACGCTGCGTGTCTTCCGAATAGTTGCCGGTAACCTTGCCAAAAAACACAGAGGATTTCAGTACACCGGAAAACGTACAATCGACAAATTCCGCGGCGTGAGTGAATAGCCTATTCAGAATAACATCCCGGAATGAACAACTTTCAAAGCGCGATTGGCCGGCGATGATGTGATCAAACCGGCTTCCATCGAAAATACAAGAGATGTAGCGGCTCTGCTCTCGACCACTAGCAAAACAAATCTGGCTAGGTCGCATTTTGCGGAAATCGCAGTGCTCGAATGTGCATCCCAGAGATCCAAAACTACCTTTCTTAAGGCCGTAGAAGCTGCGCTGGATTACTCTCTCGTGCCGAATGGAAACGTCTCTGGAGCGATCCAGCACGACTCTTCCCTTCGAGTTCACCTGAATATCAAACACTTCTTTGGGTCCATTGTCGTTCAAGATTTGATACGCATCCGTGACATCACGATAATATCTTTAGATCGCTTGTCCGAGGGAGTCAATGCAGAACCCACCGCGCGCATGGACGTCGTGCTCTAAGATCGCCCCTTTCGTGCTGTCGGAATCCCCGGGCAAGGATCAACTGCTCTTGCCGCCAGATGCCGAACTGCATCCAGTTTACAGTGAGTTGTGAGCGTCGGCTAAGTGGAGGTTGATTCAGCGCAGCCAGCAGCCGCTTCGGGCCGGGACGTACCTGATGATCCGCTCCGAAGCGGCCGGCCCGTCGCCTCTGCGCCGCGAGTTGTCGCAGTGCCGCCAAGGGTGCACTCGCTAACCCAAAGTGCGAATACATAGTTGCACGTGCGTCCGGCCCCCAAAGGCCATAGCATTATGGCTTTGGCATGGTGTCATTACCAAGACAAGTGCCAATCATATAGAGGTAAATGAGAATCTGGGCGATGGGCAGACCAACAGCCGCGAGACCGGCGTGCTGATTTGGTTCGACCAGGTAGAGGTATCCGACGACGCAGGTTCCGAGGAGAACAATCATGCAGAATAGCCAAAATCCCGCAGGGTGATAATTCACCCGACGGCGCGACTGATAACCTGAAATCCAGTATGGCAGCATCGGAAATGCAACAGTCATTAACACAGCCATCCCGCCGCCACGACTCCAATACGCCAAATGGCTAAAGTCGTGAATGCTCAGAAAAACTAATCCAATCGCGATTGCACAAACAATATGCAGCCAGAGAAGCACAGCCCGATGAAAAAGTAGGCGGTCATACTCTCCGGGTGTGTCACGGGGTGCCGTCATAGCGGAAAAGTTCTATGTTAGCTGCACAATTTGATCGGTTGGCCGACATCGGGAATTCCAGCGTATATCCAATGACCGCTTCGGGACACTGATTTCACGATAGTGAAGGTTCGCTTCGGGCCGCAAGCCGGCATATATGATTTCGAGAAATAGCCAGCATCCAAACGTGTGGCGACCACATTGACGGTCTTGGGGGTATCAGTCGGGGCGCTTTGGTTTGGTGCTCCCGCAGGCTTTGTACGGGCCGACGACATTGGTGAAATTACATCGCCTCACGCAAGTCGCTGACGCAATGGCTGAAGGAGCGAGGCTGCAATCCTAATTGAGGCATTTTGTCGCTCACCCGCTACGGTTGAGCGGAGGTGCCAAAATCTGTCACTCGCTGGCATCACCGGTCAGTTTCAGTCACGTCGGCGCACAGGCGTCGCCACTCCCGCCTGACGGTACTTGGCGACACCTGCATGCGCTTCCTAGGCGCGCATGATGTGCACCTATAGGGATCTCGTGCCGCAACGGAAAAGTGTGACCGCCCATGAAAACGCTGATGGATCGATCAATGGATGCCTGTGAAGCCGCAACGTGGGCTGTGTCGACCGCGTGTGGCTCAGCCGACGGCGGAACGGAGAGTGATTTCGAGCGCCTGTGCCGGGAGCGCCGACTTGCGCTGGATGACATGCGCAAGCTCGAGGAGGATCTGCGCCGGGAGCAGGCGCAGCGCCGATTTCAGCGCATCCGCTACGGCTACCGCTGAGGGTTTATCCGACGCGCAGCGGCGGCTGGCTTTCCCCGCCGTACCGGCATCGCGCTGGATGCCGGGTTTGCAGAAAGGGGCATGAAGGTCCGACCGGATATGACGTTTGGCATCCTGGCGATTCATCGCCACGGGTAGGGCACGTCGCGTGCGTCTGGCGCTGCCTTGATCAAGTCGAGCAGGCGCTGGGGCAGATGCGGTGCCCTACGGCCCATAGTTAATTGCCAGGCCGCTTGCGCGATAGCCCGTGGCCACGACGCATAGGGACATTGCGGTGTCCAAAAACTCAACGCCTTATCACGGCTGCGTCCCGAACAGTACCCGGTGCGCGCTGCGAAGCAGAGAATTGCGATCATCCAGCGCCACATCCTCGCCGATCTCCCACATCATCATGCCGCCCAAATGTCTGGCAATGACATAGTCGGCCTTGGCGGCGATGGAATCCGCGTCGTCGTAACTGATCCATTCATGCAGGGCGACGCTGTAGGCGTAGACCGCGCTGAGCTTGCCGGCGATGAGCAGTCGGTGCGGCACCAGGCCGGACTCAAGAAGCCGCTGTGCGGCCCGATAGCTGCCAACTGCCTTGGAGCCCAGGTCGTAGGCAATCGTCTGGGAGCGATCGAAGGGCTGATAGAGCCCATCGCTGCCTTCCGGCGCATTCACTCCGCCATACCCGACGAAATAGGCTGGAAAACCCAGCAGCAGCTTTTCGGGCGGCACGCCCCTGGATGTCAGATACTCGACCGCATCGTTGTCGCTGATGTGATAAAACCGCGGCAGCAAGGGCTCATCCGGGTCGGCATAGAGATTGGAGTCGTTGGCGGTGACCGTCCCGGGATAATCGGGGGCGTGATAGTCGTAGCCCATCAGCGAGACATAGGCATCGGCGGCAATGAGCGCCAGGTAGTTGCGACACCGAGTATCGGCCGGACAGTCGATGCTGCGGAGCGTCTCCCGGTCCCCGGGGACCTCGATACTGATGAACGCGGCCGGCCCAAGAGTCTGGCGTAAGGCGGCGACCAGCTTGGCATACTGTTCGCCCTGCCCAGGCGCAAAGAACTCGTCAGGCTCAAAATCAAGGTCGATGCCGTCGAGGTGATAGGTGTGGATGAGCCCGGCGGCAGAGCGCACAAACTCCGTCTGATGATTCAGGGCATTGTCCATGGAGGACTGGCTGCCCCCGCCGCCGATGGAAATAATCTTCTGCAGTGTGTGATGGTGATTGTCCAGGCGCGCAAAGGCCGAGAAACTGCCGGCCGAAGCGGCGCCGGCGCCCGGGCAGGCAGTAGGGGTTTGACTGCAGAACTGCCGTACATCGCCGGATGCCAGGTCGGTGGCCGGATTGTCGAAGTACACTTCCCCGGCGGGGTCGGCCTTTAGGAACGAATAGGCGAGCACATTGATGGCATCCAACTGGCGCTGCAGTTCCGGGTTCACCTGCACGGAACCCGACTCAGCCACACTGCCAGGCACCGGGTAGCCTGCGAACCGGGTCGTATTGTGCGACCAGTACGTCATGAGTATCAGGGGTGCGCGCACGCGGGCGGAGTCGGCGGCCAACGCCGGCAGCATGCCAACTGCCAACGCCCAGCAACACATCCACGACAAAAACCTAAGGAGATGATTTTCGTTCATTGCTGTTGAGCAGGCGACAGAAAAGGTCGGCCGCGACCGGGTAGCCGTACAGCCAGCCCTGGCCCAGGATTGGCTGTTCACATCGGGCAAAATAAGCGGCCTGTTGATCGGTCTCGATCCCTTCGGCAACGACTTGCAGATTCAATGTCTTGGCGATGGCGAGTATCTGGGGAAGAATGCTGACCGTTACCGCTTCCGTACCGATCGCGTGCGTGAAGGATTTGTCGATTTTGATGGCGTCCACTGCAAGGGAGTGCAGATACGACAAACTGGAGTAGCCGGTGCCAAAGTCATCGATTTGCACTCGATGCCCGCTGTATCGCAGGCGTTTTATGGTCTCAACCGCCACTTCATTCTTGGCGGTGCAGCTTTCGGTTATTTCGATGGTCAGACTTTTGGCCGCGACTTTTGCGTCGGCCAGAAGCCTTTCCAGCGTCGGCAGGAACGTGTGATCGGCGAGATCCTTGCCGGTGACATTGACATTGATGCTGAAATCAGGACGTGCACGCAGGACCTCGCCCAGGTCGCGCAGCACCGTACGAACCACCAGTTCGGTCAATTCTCCGACGAAGCCATTGGCTTCGGCGACCTGGACGAACATGGCGGGAGCCACCTCATAGCCGGTGTCGTCACTCCAGCGAACGAGCGCCTCCGCCTGCACTATCCGGCGCGATTCCAGGTGCACGATCGGCTGGTAGACCACGCGCAGCTTCTGGCTTCTGATCGCCCGGCGTAGCTGATACACCATGCTTTGGTTGCGATAATAGAGCGCCATGAGAAGAAAGCCGCACAGAACCCCCGCGACTCCACCCGCGGCGGCGGATTCGAAGGACTGCCGGCCTTGCGCGCCCAAAGCCTTGTTGATGCTGACGAAGGCCGTAAAGCAGTTGAAGTAGTGAGGCGAGCAGTGGGTGGCATACAAGGTGCCGCCGACGTTTGCCCAACCCTCTTTGGCGAGGATGGCCAACGGCGCGCCTGGCTTTTCGCCATGCAACCAGCCAGGCGGCCCGCCGGTGTTGCCGACCTCCGTTAGGGTGAAGTCCAGGGGCAGATTGCCCAGTCGATCGGGTCGCCAGTGCAGATAGGTGACGAAGAATCCGCCGCGCTCCACACCCACTCTTGCCTCAGGATCCTCAGAGACCAACCGGATATCGGTGTAGACCTCGGTTCCATCCTTCAGGCGAAAGTCCGGTTTGTAGACAGTGGTGGGGAGTTCAGAGGGGCGCAACATGGTGTCGCATTCCACTCTTCCGCCCATCATCCGGCCGCCGTCCCGCAAATACTCGGATTGAATGAGCAGGTGATGCATGAAGACAATCTCAGCATCGGAGCACGGCGCGAGGTGGGCCGCAGCCATGGTCTTCAGGAAGCGTTCCGACGCGGAGGATGAATCTTCCGCGCGCAGCATATAGCGCAAGGCATGGTGATCAAGTTCGACCATGGCCATCTTGAGCGTGACGGTGCGCCAGATGAGAAAGCCGCTGGCCGCACCCAGGATCGCGGCAAGAATCACGACCAGCAGCGTGAGGCGTTTTCGGTGTGCGGCGAAGGGCATGATCTTGAGTAGGTCCGTCCTTGCGGGCGTCTTCAAATTTTCGATGTTATACAGCCAGTTATCGGCATCTCCCAAGTAAACTTGGGTAGAACTGCGACTTGCCACGGAATTCATCAAGGCTATACGGCAGATCGAGTCCAATGGCGTCCATATGAATCAAACACATATGCGAGATGGATGGAGCCTGCAGCGGCGAGCGAATACCATCTGCGTGGCCACTTTGGGGACACTGCGAGGCATTGACACCATGCGGGCTCGATTCTGTCTGGTTTTGTTCATTGCGATTACGGCGGCCTATGCCCGACCGGCACTGTTGGAGCACGTGCCCCTTCAGTGGAAACCCACGTCCGAGCTGCGACTGGGCACTTTGCAGATGTCACAGGCGCGCATTCAGTTCCTGGCATTCCAGGACCTGCGCAGCACCAAGGAAGCCATCGGCGAGAATAACGAGGACGACCAGCCCAAGCCGGTTACAACTGCCGACGACGTCGGTGCGTTTGTCGGCACTCACATGCGTGAGTTGTTCGATCGTGCCGGTCTGAAAACGGTCGATAGCGATGGCGATGTCACCATCAAGGGTGAGATTACCGAGTTCTACGTCAGGGAAACCAGCACCTACAAGGCGGAAGTTGGCGTGCGTGTGACCGTCGCCGATCGCTCCGGCAAGACGCTCTGGTCGGGGCTTGCATCCGGTGATGCAGACCGGTTTGGTCGTTCGTATAAGCTTGAGAACTACTATGAGGTTCTCTCCGACGCGATCGTCAACACGGTGAGTTCAATGTTGGACAGCGCCCCGTTTCAAAGCGCCCTGTCGGGTCACTGAGGTCAGCGCCGGGCCACCCGGCGAGTATCCACCATACAATGGTAGGGAGCGGACGGGGCGGCGACTGCCGCGGATGACCACTCACCTGGAGACGGTGCATGGCAAGAAATACCGTCGCGGCAATGTTGGGGTTGCTGCTGTGGTTCGGTGCTTGGCGCGGCGGGCCGGCTCATGCGCAGAGCGACTACAACGCCTGGGCGCAGATGCGGGAAAATGCCGCGGTGTGCACCGATCAGAACCAGCCTCTGGCCACGCGCCTGAGTAGCTGCACCAAGGTTGTCGATCAGGGCGGCATCGCGAAAAAAGACATCGCAACGATCTATCTGTCGCTCGGCCAGGCCTTTCAGCAAACGGGTGATGACCAGGAGGCCTTGAGAAACTTCAATGCGGCGGTCAAGGCCGACCCGAAGGACGAGCAGCCTTGGGTGGGCAGGGCGAACTTCTATGCGGCCAGGTCCGATTTCCCCCATGCGCTGCAGGACTACGACCAGGCATTGAAGGTCAATCCCAAAGACCCCATGGTCTACGACAATCGCGGCAATACCTTGAATTCGATGGGTGATCGCGACAAGGCGATCGCGGACTTCGGCCGCGCCATTGCTCTGGATCCTCAGGATCGCATCGCCTACTCGAATCGCGCGACTCTGTATCTGCGTTCCGGGGAGTTTGATCTGGCCATCGCCGACCTGTCCGAAGTGATTCGCACCGAGCCGAACAACGGCATGGCGACCTACAATCGCGGCACGGCCTATGAACGCAGTGGCCAGATTGACAAGGCCCTGGAGGACTATCGGCAGGCCATGCACCTGCTGCCATCGTTCGCACCTGCCAGCGCCGCCGTTGGCAGGCTGCTCAAGAACAAGGATCCGCAGGAGGCGCTCGCCGAATTGAGCGCAGCGATCGCCCTGGACCCGAAGTCTCCGGCGCTACGCAGCCGCGGCACCATGTATCTGGCGATGGGCCGGTATGATGAAGCACTGCGCGACTTCGACCATGTCATTGCCAATAATGGCTCCGACAGCATCGCAATCCTGGACAAGGGAGTGGCGGAGGAAAAGATGGGAAACTTCGAAGGCGCAGTCCGCGACTACAGCCGCAGCATCGAGCTGACACCGGCGGCGGCGGCATACGTCGATCGTGGCGGCGCCTACGAGCAGATGCAGCAGGCGGACAAGGCGCAGGCGGATTTCAAGGCCGCCCTGGCGCTCGAACCGGCGAACGTATCGGCGCTGCTGGGACAGGCACAGGCGAGCTATGCGCGCAAATCGATGTCCGAGAGCCTCATCAACTATACCCAGGTTCTCGAAGTGGATCCGAACAATGCTCTCGCGTATTTCAAGCGCGGTAATGTGCATTTCGATCTGCGGGAATTTGCCGCGGCCATCAGTGATTATTCCGCGAGCCTGAAGCTGGATCCGAATCAGCCGGTGGTCCTTTTCAACCGCTCGTTGGCGGCGGCGCGCATTGGTCGCCTAAAGGATGCGGCCGAGGATCGGCGACGCGCGCTGGAGCTTGATCCGCAGGTCACCGACACCGAAGATCAATCGCGGAAAAAATAGTCCTGGCGAGAAAGCTCAGGGGTCGCATCAGAATAGACAGCAGGGGGCAGAATGGAATCCTTGAATCTGCAGAAACTCATCAGACTGGGCGGAATGATTGTCGTCGCAATCATCGTTGTAGCGCTCGTGTGGCCCTTCTACAGCGTGCCGACCGGGTCGCGCGGAGTAGTCACTCGCTTCGGCGCGATCGTGGGCATCGAGGGCGAGGGCCTTACCATTCTTCCGCCCTGGGAGAAGCTCTCCATCTTCTCGATCCGGGCGGAGACCGCCAATGTCCAAAGTGCCGAAGGGGCCACTTCGGATACCCAACCGGTCACGACCAGCCTTACCGTGCGCTATGCCATCCAGCCCGACAAGGTATCGGAGGTGTTCGAGCAGTATTCGCATGACGGTGACCTGTCATCCTACGTCGATACCGCCACCCATGAGATCTTCAAGTCGGTAACGGCCAGGTACGATGCGCCCGATCTGATATCACAGCGGCCGAAGGTGTCCGCCGACATCTACGATGCCCTGACGGCGAAACTTGCCAAATATGGCGCGCGCGTGATCAACATCGACATGACCGGATTCTCCTTCTCCCCGACCTACATGGCCGCGATCAACGACAAGGTGACCCAGGAACAGCTGCGGCTGGCTGCGGAAAACAAGCTCAAGACCGTCGAGGCAGAGCAGAAGCAGAAAGTGGCGGTTGCCGAGGCAGAGGCGAATGCGGTGCGGGCCACGGCCGATGGCGATGCCTATGCGCGCATTACCAACGCAACCGCCGAAGCCAAGGCCATCCAGGTACAAAGCCAGGCGCTGGCGCAGAGTGCTCAGATCCTGGAGCTGCGACGCATCCAGGTCGAGCAGACCAAGGCGGAGAAGTGGGACGGCAAGTTGCCCGAGGCGGTCTATGCCGGTGCGCCCATTCCGTTCCTGAACGTCGGTTCCAAATAATGCATAATCCGTAGCGGGAATCAGCGCCTGCGGGCGCGACTGGATCCTCCTCGCGCCTGAATCGAGCGGCAGTGTTGCGATTGCCGTGCATCCTCGTTGCCGCGCCCCGGTCTTGAGCGCTATGAAAGTGACCAAAGGATTCTCTTTTCTTGACGTTCTGCGCTTCACCGCGGGGTACTGGCGTACGCAGCGCGGGCGGCTGACCGTCATTTTGTGCATGTATGTGTGCGCCGCCCTGCTCGAGACCTATCTGCCCACGGCCCTTGCCAATTTTCTGGGCGCCATCAGGCTCGGGGCGGGCAGGCCGGCCATCCTGAGCGCCGTGGCGGTGTTCCTCGGCGTCTACTTCACACAAATGGTGCTGGCGGCCTTTGTATTCCTGATTTACAACCGCTTTGAGACTGCGATTTTCAAGAACCTGATGGACGATGCCTTCGCCCATGTACAGCTTCTTTCCGAGCACTTTTTCGTCAACACCTTCACCGGCGCCATCGTTTCGAAGATCAGCCGCGCCCGCCAAAGGATCGAGACCTTCGAGGATCTGATACTGATCCGCATCATTCCCACCATGGTGGTTCTGGGCGGCAGCACGGCGTTTCTGGCCCTGCGCTTTCCGGTCCTGGCATTGTTGTTGATCGCTTATGTCGGGGTGCTGTTCACCGTCAGTGCCTGCTTCGCCTTCCGGATCTCAGGACCGGCCCAGGGACTGTACGCCGCTGCGCAGGATTCCTTCATTGCACACCTGGCTGATACCGTCGGTGGCATCGCGACAACCAAGGCCTATGCGCAGGAGCAGGTGGAGCTCGCGGATTTTCTGGGCGTAACCCGTGGGCTGCAGGCGCGCAATCTGCGTGCCTATCTCCTGGGCAGCTACGCCGCCATCATCCAGCGCCTGCTGCTGACCGGGATGCTGGTGCTGCTGCTCGGTGGCGGGGTCTGGTACCTCTTTCATGGCAAGGCGAACGTGGAAGCGATGGCGTACCTCGCCTTTGCGTATACGATCCTTCAGTCCTACGTCCGCGATCTGGTGGACAACGTCAAGAATCTGCTGACCTCTTCATACGATCTGCACGCCGTCATGGCGCTGCTGCGCGAGCCGCCGGAGGTTCCCGACACGCCGGTCCTTGCGCCCCTGGACATCCGCCGCGGTGAGATCGTTTTCGACAAGGTCCGCTTCACTTATCCCGGCAAGACCACGCCGGTGTTCGACGAGCTATCCGTTTCCATCCGGTCAGGTGAGCGTGTGGCATTGGTCGGGCACTCAGGCAGCGGCAAGACAACCTTCGTCCGGCTGCTACAGTGCCTGTACGCGATCCAGGAAGGTCAGATCAGGATAGATGGCCAGCCCATCGCCAATGGCTCGCGCCACTCATTGCGCAGTGCCATCGCCCTGGTGCCCCAGGATCCGGTCCTGTTTCATCGCACCCTGGCTCAGAACATCGCCTACGGCAAACCCGCCGCGGGCCTGGATGAGATACACCAGGCGGCGGAACAGGCGCACATCGCCTCATTCATCATGGGCCTGCCCCAGCAGTACCAAACGCTGGTCGGCGAGCGCGGCATCAAGCTTTCCGGCGGTGAGCGTCAGCGCATCGCCATTGCCCGCGCCATATTGGCGCAACGTCCCATCCTCATATTGGACGAGGCCACCAGTTCGCTGGACTCGCAGAATGAGCGCGCCATACAGGAGGCGCTGCGCTCGCTGACGCACGGCCGGACCTCGATCATGATCGCGCATCGGCTCTCGACCATTCTGGATGCCGACCGGATCCTGGTATTCGATGAGGGCAGGATTGTGGAGGAGGGAACACACGCCGAGCTGTTGCTCAAGGACGGTGGAATCTACGCCGGTTTCTTCAAGCTACAGTCCGGGGGTTTCATTGTAGATTGATGGCGTCTTGATTGGGTATAACTATCAAAGGCTTATGATATTTAGCTTAGAAAATGGATAGTTGGAGCTCGAGGCTGCGCAGGTTACAGTTTTTGACAATGCAACAGCGTGCAGGAGGCTCGGGCAAAGGAGCTTTCCGCGCGAGCCCTGTAATCGAGATCGCATCGCCAATTAGGCTGTCTCCTAGGCTACTATCTTCCGCACCGAGGGCTCGAGAGGGGGACGCATGAAACATATCGCGGGTTTTGTTTTGAGTACTGCCGCCGCGGCGGGGTTGGTCGGCTGTGCCACGGCTTCGGGGCCGCCGCCGGTCGCTGCAGCCGCGCCGCCACCTGCACCGGTGGTCGCGGTCGCGAGCGCCGCACCGGCAACTGCACCCGCATCCGCTGCCAAGCCGGCGGACAGTTTCAAGCCTCCCTACGGCTATCAGAAAGTCGTGGCGGACAATGGGGATGTGCGCTATTGCCGCAACGACACGGCTCCGGATTCGCGACTCGCACATCAGAAGGTCTGCTTGAGCCAGGCTCAACTTGAGGCGTCCCAGAACGATACGCGCGACTACATGAACCAGTTGCAGCGCCAGGGCGGTTCGTCCACGACGCAGATGACCCCCGGTTCCGGCGGTGCAATGGGCGGTCGCTGAGCGCAGCCACTTCCATGCCGCACGACTGTGCGGCTGGCGGTGAGCACGCCCAGCCAAGGGTTGAACAGCACAGCGGCTCACTGTCCGCATCGACCACCCTGCGACGGTTGCCCGCGTTTTGGCGTCGCCGGCATTGCGCGCGCGCCGCGCGCACAGCTTCAGGAGCTGGCGCGGCAGCATGGCCTGCCTGAGGTGCCGGTGTATTCCGGTAACCTGTTGGGCTTCCGGCACCGCGCGCGCCTGGCGGTTCGCGGGCGCGTTGGGTCGCCGAAGATCGGTCTATTCGAGGCCGACAGTCACCACGTCGTTCATATTCCTGACTGCCGCATCCAGCATCCGCTGATCAACGAGGTCGCCGCGGTCGTGCGCGGCGCATTGGTTGATTCGCGCGTGACCTGCTATTCGGACCGTGCCCATCTGGGCCTGGTCAGGTATCTGCAGGTTGTCGTTGAGCGCCAATCAGCGACCGCGCAGGTGGTGCTGGTGGCCAACACACACACTGCGGACCCGCTGTTGCAATGCCTGGAGATGATCCGCGGGCGACTTGGACCGCGCCTGCACAGCCTGTGGGTAAACTTCAACACTCAGTCCAACAACACCATTCTGGGTTCTGAGTTTTACCACTTCTGCGGGCCGGCCAGTGTCGTCGAGCGCTTCGGTGGGGCGGCGGTGCATTATCCGCCAGGGGCTTTCGGGCAGAGCAATCTCGAGGTGGCCCAGCAGATTGTGGCAGACATCCGCGAATGGATCGCGCCGGGTGCCCGGGTCACCGAGTTCTACGCCGGCGTCGGTGCCATCGGGCTGTCGGTGCTCGAACGGGTGGGACGGATCGTACTCAACGAGGTGAATCCACACTCACTGCAGGGCCTGCAACTGGGTCGGGCGCAATTGCCTGCAACGCTCGGCGACAAGGTTGAGGTGGTGCCGGGCGCGGCCGGGAGCGCAATCGAAGCGCTGCGGGATGCGCAGCTGGTGATCGTGGATCCGCCACGCAAGGGGCTGGATGTGCCGCTGACACAGGCTCTCGCCACTCGGCCTCCGGATGAGCTGATCTATATCAGCTGCGGCCTGCCGAGCTTTGAGAATGACCTGCGCCTGCTGCTCGGCGGCGGTCAGTTGCAGCTGGCGGCGCTGCGGGCCTACAACCTCATGCCCTTCACCGAGCATGTGGAAACCGTGGCCCGGTTCAAGGCGGTCCAAAAGCAGTAACATACGGCCGTATGGCTGTTGGACGCATTCGATACGGCATGGTCGGCGGTGGACCCGGAGCCTTCATCGGCGCGGTGCACCGCATGGCGGCGCGACTGGAAGGACGCTATGAGCTGGTGGCGGGCGCCTTCTCCAGTGATCCGCAGCGCACCAGGGCCATGGGCCGCGAGCTGGGGCTGCTGTCCGACCGTGTCTATGAGTCCTACCAGGAGATGGCGCGCAGCGAGGGTTCACATCCGGACGGCATCGAGGCCGTGGTCATCGTCACGCCCAATCATCTGCATTATCCGGTGGCCCGGGCCTTCCTGGAGGCCGGCGTGCATGTCATTTGTGACAAGCCGCTGACAAGCAATCTGCAGGATGCGCAGGCGTTGCACCAGCTCGTCAAGGCCAGTGATCGCCTGTTCTTCGTCACCTACACCTATGGCACCTACCCAATGGTGTCACAGGCCCGTGAGATGATACGCGGTGGGCAGCTCGGGGCACTGCGGGTGGTGCAGGTGGAATATGCGCAAGGTTGGCTGTCCAGTGCCGTGGAAGCAACGGGATCGCCCCAGGCAGGGTGGCGAACCGACCCGGCACGGGCCGGCGATGGCGGCTGCCTCGGTGATATCGGCACTCACGCCTACCACCTGGTTGAATACGTCACGGGCCTGCGTACCCTGAGTGTAGCCGCGGAACTCACCACTTTTGTTCCGGGTCGCAGGCTCGATGACAATGTGCAGGTGCTGCTGCGCTTCGAGGGGGGCGCCAAAGGCGCGCTGTGGGCCAGCCAGGTGGCCGCCGGTGAGGACAACGCACTGCGGCTACGCATTTACGGCGAGAAGGCCAGCCTGTGCTGGGACCAGGAACACCCGGAGGAGCTGCGTTTTGCGCCCCTGGGTGCGCCGCCTCAGATACTGCGCCGTGGCGGCCCGGGAGTCGGACCCTGGGCAAGCGGGGTGACGCACCTGCCCATTGGGCATCCCGAAGGCACGTTGGAGGGCTTCGGTCTGCTATACAGTGAAGTGGCCGACGCGATCCTCGCCGTGCGTGAAAATCGTCCGCCACCCCTCAGCCGTGTGGCCACGATTGATGAGGGTCTGAGCGGCATGCACTTCATCGATGCCTGCGTGCGCTCCGCGCGCCAGAATGCGGCCTGGGTGAGGCTCGGCTGATGCACTTTTTCCGCTTTGGAAGGTCGAAGGACTGCAGATGACTATTTCGGTTTCCAGAAATCCCGGCGCGCCCAATGCTGAGGTGCGCGCGGTCCAGGACGCTGTCGCCAGTGCCTCGGGCTGGGTGGCGCCGCTGCGGCAGCAGTTTGCACGGGTCATCGTCGGCCAGCAGCATCTGGTTGACCGCCTGATGATTGCGCTGCTGACCCAGGGCCACATCCTGCTGGAAGGCGTTCCGGGACTGGGCAAGACCCTGGCCCTGAAGACGCTGGCCCAGGCTCTGGCGGTGAGTTTTCAGCGCATCCAGTTCACGCCCGACATGTTGCCCGCGGATGTCGTGGGAACCATGATCTACAACCCGCGCGATGGTTCCTTCCAGACCAAGCACGGTCCGGTGTTCGCGAACCTGATCCTGGCCGATGAGATCAACCGGGCGCCGGCCAAGGTGCAAAGCGCGCTGCTGGAAGCCATGCAGGAGCGCCAGGTCACGCTGGGCAGCGAGACGCACCGGTTGCCAGAGCCCTTCATGGTCATGGCGACCCAGAATCCGGTGGAGCAGGAGGGCACCTATCCGCTGCCGGAGGCGCAGGTGGATCGCTTCATGCTCAAGGTGGTTCTGAACTATCCGACCCGTTCGCAGGAGCGCGCCATCCTTGATGCGATGGGGACCACGGCACCGATCGTGGCCGTCGACCCGGTGGTGGGTGGCGCGGAGATCATGGCTGCGAGGCATGTGATCAATCACATCTATATCGATGACAAGGTTCGCGACTACATGGTCGATCTGGTGCTGGCGACCCGCGATCCGCGCGCCCTGGCCAAGGATCTGGGCGGGTATATCCAGTGCGGTGCATCCCCGCGGGCCACGATCTGTCTGGGCCTGGGGGCGCGGGCGAGCGCTTTCCTGAATGGCCGCGGCTATGTGACGCCGCAGGACGTAAAGGATGTGGCTCTGGAGGTGCTGCGCCACCGGGTGGTGGTCAGCTATGAGGCGGAGGCGGAGGACATTACCTCGGATCAGGTCGTTTCGCGGATCCTGGAGAGCCTCCCGGTACCCTAGGCCGCTGCGCGCATGAACGAGGCCATTACACGCGATATTTTGCGCAAGGTGCGCCAGATCGAGATCCGCACCAACCGCATCGTGGCCGACTCGCTGGCCGGCCACTACCACTCGGTGTTCAAGGGTCGCGGCATGGACTTCGATGAGGTCCGCGAATATGTGCCGGGCGATGAAGTGCGCACCATTGACTGGAATGTCACGGCGCGGGCGGCGCGCCCCTTCGTCAAGAAATTCGCCGAGGAGCGCGAACTGACGTTGCTGCTGCTGGTGGACGTGAGCGCCTCGGGACATTTCGGTTCCGGTGCCCAGAGCAAGCGCGATGTCGCCGCCGAACTTGCCTGCGTGCTGGCCCTGTCGGCCACGCGCAACAATGACAAGGTCGGACTGGTGCTCTTCACCGACCAAATCGAACTGTATATTCCGCCCAAGAAGGGGCGGCGTCATGTGCTGCGGGTGGTGCGTGAAATCCTGTTCTTCCGTCCCGTGCGACGCGGTACCGATATCGTGCAGGCGCTGGAATTCGCCAATCGCATGTCCGGACGTCGCTCGGTGGTGTTCCTGATTTCTGATTTCCAGATTCCTGGAATCAGCACCGATAGCCGTGCGCCGCTGCGCCGGGCCTTGAGTCAGGCCGCGCGCCGCCATGACCTGGTGGCGGTCAATATCCGCGATCCTCGCGAACAGACGCTGCCGGATCTTGGCGTGGTGGTGCTGCAGGATGCGGAAACCGGCGAGGTCATGGAGGTTGATACGGGCCGCCGCCGCATCCGTGAGAAGTTTGCAACGCTTGCGCACAAGAGTCGCGAGACGCTGCTGCGGGTGTTGAATGCCGAGGCCATCGACAACCTGATGCTCAGCACCGATCAGCCCTATCTTGGCGCGCTGACCAGTTTCTTTCGACGCCGGGAGGCGCGCCGTTCGTGAATTCTCCGCTGCCTGACATTCACGACATCCGCGCTCCCTTTCTGATTCCGCAGGACTGGCGGCTGCCGGCGCTGATCGCGGCGGTGGTGCTGCTGGGTCTGGCGCTGTGCTGGTGGGTCTGGCGCCGGATCCGGGCGCGCCGCCCGCAGCTGACGCTTCTGCAACGCACTTTGCAGCAGCTTGAGGCCACCCGTGTGCTGATGGAGGCGGGGGATGCGCGAGCGTTTTCCGCGGCGGTGTCCGACGTGGTGCGCACCTATGTCGAAGCGCGCTTCGATGTCAGGGCCACCCACCGCACCACGGCCGAGTTCCTCAACGACTGCCTGGCCCAGGTGGGCTCGGCGCTGCAGGCCCACGAGCAGGCGCTGGCGCAGTTCCTGAGATTCTGTGACCTGGCTAAATTTGCCCGCTGGTCCTTTGATGGGCAGCAGATGCAGGGCATGCTGGCCAGCGCCCGGCATTTCGTCGAAACCACCGCCGCGCCGGCTCTGCCGCCCGCGCTCCAGACTCCCGAGGCGATCGATGTTCCGATTCGCCAATCCTGAGTTGCTGTGGCTGCTGGCCCTGCTGCCGCTGCTGCTGCTGTGGCGCGGCCGCCGCGGGCCCCTGGCCGCGATCGAATACCCCAGCCTCGCCGTGCTGCGCGAGGCGGCACGCCGCACGCGCAGTCGCTTTGGAGCGCTGCTGGCCGCCCTGCCATTGCTCGGGCTGGCACTGCTGATGGTGGCCCTGGCGCGGCCGCAGCAAGGGGCCAGCGACTCGACGGTGCACGCCAGCGGAGTCGACATCATGCTGTTGCTGGATGTATCCGGCTCGATGCAGTCGCTGGATTTCAAGCTGGACACTCTCCCCGCCAGTCGCGTGGACGTGGTCAAGTCGGTGGTGCGTCGCTTCATCGTGGCCCGCCCCAACGACCGCATTGGCCTGACGATCTTTGCGGGGCAGCCGTACCTGCTCAGCCCGGTGACGCTGGACCACGCGTGGCTGCTGGATAATCTCGATCGGGTCCACATCGGGGATATCGAGGACGGCACCGCCATCGGATCCGCACTGGCCTCGGGTCTTAACCGTCTGCGCAATCAGACCGCGAAGTCGAAAATCGTCATCCTGATGACGGATGGCCAGAACAATGCGGGCCAGATCACCCCCATCACGGCGGCCGAGGCGGCCAAGGCGCTGGGCATCAAGGTGTACACCATAGGCATCGGCGTGCGCGGCGAGGCGCCCTTTCCGGTCACGGATGCCTTTGGGCGCCAGCGCATCGTCATGGAAAAAGTCGATGTGGATGAGGACACCTTGCGCCGCATCGCCGCGGCAACCGGGGCCCGTTTCTATCGGGCGACGGATACCGGTTCGCTGAACCGCATCTATGAGGAGATCGATAAGCTGGAGAAGACCACGTTCACCTTCCACAGCTTCGAGCGCTGGCAGGAACTGTTTGACTGGCCGGCCCAGGCGGCGCTGGTGGTGCTGGGCTTGAGTCTGCTGTCCCAGCTCACGCTGCGCCGACGGATCCCGGTATGAGCCCGGTGATACATTTCGGGGTGACTCATTTCGGCCAGCCGCTGTGGATGCCGGCCGGCCTGATCGCTGTGGCGCTGGCGCTGGTGCTGTTCTGGCGCTTTGACCGGCTGCAGCGCCGACGCATGCTCGCGTTTTCAATGACGCGCGATACTGACTCGGCGCTGTACGGGGTCTCGCGTCCCCTGCTGTGGAGCAAACGCGCGGCTTTCTGCATGGCTTTGCTGGCGGCCTGTGTGGCCCTGGCACGTCCCATGGGCTCGATGCAGCTGCAGGAAACTGAGCAGCGCGGCGTCGACATCCTGTTTGCAATCGATACCTCCCGTTCCATGCTCACGCCTGATGTGAAGCCGAACCGGCTGGCGCGGGCGAAGCTGGCGGTGCAGGACCTGCTGGATCAGTTGACCGGCGATGGCGTGGGACTGGTGGCCTTTGCCGGGGAGGCATTCCTGCAGGCGCCGCTGACCACCGACTACGACGCCTTTCGCGAAACGCTGGATTCGCTGGATACCCGTACCATCGCCCTGGGCGGCACGGATATCGCCGCGGCGATTCGCCTCGGACAGTCGACCCTCGCCCAGCGCGGGGACACGCAGAAGGTCATGGTTCTGATCACCGACGGCGAGGACCTGGCGGGCGATGCGCTGCTGGCCGCGCAGGATGCTGCCAAGAAAGGCATGATCATCTTCACGGTGGGGGTGGGCACGGCGGCGGGTGAACTCATTCCCATTCCGGATGGCGCCGGCAATGTCCAGTTCGTCAAAGATCCTTCCGGCAATTTCGTAAAATCGCATCTGGACTCGCAGATGCTGACGCAGATCGCCGCGGCCACCGGTGGTGTCTACACGCCGCTGGGCCCGCAGGGCCAGGGCATCGTCGCGCTATATGACGAAAGGCTCAAAGGCTTTGCGCAGCGCCAGCACGCCCAGCGCGAGATTGCGGTCTACGCGGAACTCTTCCAGTGGCCTTTGGGTGCCGCGATTGCGCTGCTGGTGCTGGAATGGTTGCTTGGCGTGAGCGTCCGGCGACGGATACTGCTGGCCGCCCCGGCCAATGCCACGCTGGTACTGGTGATGCTCGCCGGTGTGGCGCTGCAGGCGGCACCGGCGGTGCGCGCCTCGCCGCTGAGCGCGCAGGATGAGTACAACAAGGGCCAGTACAGCCAGGCTCAGCGTGACTACGCGCAGAGCCTTAAGCTCGACCCAACGCCTTCCCGCCTGCAGTTCAACCTGGGCGCTGCGGCCTACAAGGCGCGCGATTTCACGGCAGCCGCAGAGGCTTTCAACAATGCGTTAAAGACCCGGGACATCCCCCTGCAGCAAAGCGCCTATTACAATCTGGGCAATGCCCTGTTCCGCCAGGGCGAGAAGGGCGTCGCGACTGATCCGCAGGCCACGATGAAAACCTGGCAGCAATCCATTGGTGCCTACGACACGGCACTGCAGCTACGACCTTCCGACCCGGACGCCAAGTTCAATCGCGATGTGGTGCAGCGGCGCCTGGATGAACTCAAGCGCCAGCAGCAGCAGAAACAGAACGACAAGAACCCGAAAAATCAGCAGAACCAGCAGAACCAGCAGAACCAGCCGGACCAGAAGAACCAGCCGGACCAGAAGAACAAGCAGGACCAGAAGAACAAGCAGGACCAGCAGGGCCAGCCGAATCAGCAGGATCAGAAAAGCCAGCAGAACCATCCGGAACAGCAGAATCAGCAAAGCCAGCAGAACCAGCAGAACCAGCAGAACCAGCAGAACCAGCAGAACCAGCAAGGACAGCAGAATCAGCAACCGCAGCAGCCCAGTGGGCAAACCCAGCCGGATTCGGGCCGGCAGGCAGATCAGAAGCCGCAGCCGGCTGCGGCCGCCGCGGCGCAGGACATCGGCAAGCCGGATCAGATGTCGCCGTTGGAAGCGCAGCAGCTATTGGATTCGGTCAAAGGCGAAGAACGGCATCTGCCCATCGGCGTCGCCAACGGGAAGCCGCAAAACACTCCGCAGACGCCGCTTAGGGACTGGTGATGAGGGCGCCGCAACGGTACGGGAGCTGGAGAGTCGTTGCGACCCTCATCGGTTGGCTGGCGTTGGCTGCCGGGCCGGTGGATGCCGCGTCCCGATTTACCGTGACCATCGATCCGGCGAACTTCGACCTGAACGAGTCAGCGGAGCTCACCATCACGGCCACCGGAGATGAGGATGCGGTGCCGATCATTCCGCACGTGCCCGGCCTGGTGATCAATCCTGTTGGGCAGTCCAGCTCCATCCAGCAGATCAATGGCGCGGTCAGGGCGATTTTCGCCCGGACCTATCGGGTGACGGCCACTCGCGAGGGTACCTTCATCATCCCGCCGATCCAGGTGGGGTCGACCACGACCGCATCCGTGACTGTGCATGTGGGCACCGCCGGCACCGCGGGCACCGGCAGTAGCGCCAGCCCAGGACGCCCGGGCGGTGAGGCGCCCGCCGATCGGGTGGCGCCGGCGGACACGGCCGCGGCGGTGCGCGCGGCCATGCCGATGATGAAAGTGGTGCTGCCTCGAAATCGACTCTTTGTGGGCGAATTGGTGCCTGTCCAGATCAAGGCGTACTTCCGCGAAGGAGTGAGCGCCCGGCTGGAAGGGCCACTGGCTGCGATCGGTGATGCCTTCACAGTGAGCGGACTGGACAAGCGCCCGACGCAGACCCAGGAAGAGGTGGGCGGCTTGGGCTACACGGTGCTGACCTGGACCTCGGTGCTGGGTGCGCTCAAGAGCGGTGAATATCCCGTCGGTCTGGAAATGCCCGTCACCTTGAATATCCAGCTGCCCGGAACCGACTCCGACATGGCGGCGCGACTGCGCGCACTCTTTGGTACGAGTGCCCGGGGCGCTTTCATGAATGATTCGGACTTCGGCGATCTGTTCGGAAAAGTGATCCAAAAGACGGTCACCCTGAAACCCGATGCAACACCGGTCATCGTACTGCCGTTGCCGGTCGAGGGCCGTCCCGCGGATTTCGCCGGTGCCGTGGGACAGTTCCAGGTGGCCAGTGAGCTGACTCCCAATTCCGGTGCGGTCGGAGATCCGCTCACCTTCAAGTTCACCGTGACCGGTAAGGGCAATCTGTCGCGGGTCAGCACCGATGCGCTGCGCGATTCGGCGCAGTGGCGTGTATATCGTTCAGACTCGAAAATGACCACTGACGATGACAGCGGCCTGCAGGGCTTCAAGACCTTCACTCAACCGGTGGTGCCGCTGCAGGCCGGACAGCTCACCCTGCCGGCGGTCCCGTTCAGCTACTTCGATCCGGAAACCGCGCACTACGTGACGCGGGCGACCCCGCCCATCCGGGTGAGCATTACTCCTGGGACGGCAGCGGCGCAGGTCGCCTCGACCTTGCAGGGTGCCGGCCTGCCAGGAACCGGCGCGCCAGCGCCGAACGGGGATGCGCTGGCACCGGATGTGGTCGTGACACCCGAGCGCAGCGCGACGCTTGAACCGCTGATCTGGCGACCCTGGTTTGCAGCGTCGGTGCTGGCCCCGCTATTGCTGATGCTGGCGACGGTGACCCTGGTCCGGCGTCATCAAGCGCGCTCGGGGGATCCGGCCTTGATGCTGCATGCCGCGCGGCTGGCGGCGGTGAAGATAAATATCGAGTCGATGGCCACTGCGCTGAACTGTGGTGATGCGCCGGCCTTCTTCACCGCGGCGCGCCATGCGCTGCAGGAGCGCCTGGCGGATCTGTGGCAGGTGCCCGCCGAGCTGGTGGATGCGAAACTGGTGGCCGCAAAGGTGCCGGGCGCGGATGGTGCGCAACTTCAGGCGATATTTGCCATGGCCGAAAAGGCCACCTACGGCGGTGAAAATCCCGGTGCCCAGGCGCTGCAGGAGTGGCAGCGGCGGGTGCTGACGCAGATGGATCGGCTGGAGGCGATAGCGTGAGGCTCATTACCTCTCTGGCGCTGGTGGGGCTCATCGCCGCCTGCCCGGTGCGGGCCGAGGTGCCCTCGATTGCGGCAGCCGAGCGTGCCGCGGCGGCGGGCGACTATCACGCGGCAGTGCAGGACTACGAGCAGGCGCTCAAGGTGGGCGGATTTTCGGCACCGGTGCTGTTCAATCTTGGCAATGCATGGCTGCGATTGGGCAAACCGGCGCCTGCCATCCTCAATTACGAGCGGGCGCTGGTACTGGCGCCGGACAGTGCGCCCATCAAGGCCAACCTGGCGACCGCACAGCAGCGCGCCGGACTCGCACCGCCCGTGAGCGGGCCGTGGCTGGCGGCGGCACGTTACTTCACCTTCGATACCTATGTGCGCGCTGGCCTCGCGGCGCTATGGCTGCTGTGCGCGGCACTGGTGCTGCTGTGCCTGCGCGGCGCGCCACGCCGGTTCGCCAAGCCGCTGATACTGGTGGCGGCAGTGACTCTGTGCGTGAGCGCGGATGCAGCGGCCTTGTGCTGGACCGACCTGTATCGCGCGGTGGTGCAGGCGCCGACGGTGCTGCAACTGGCGCCCGCCGCATCCGCAGCGGCCAACGGCAGCCTGCGTGAGGGCGAGGTGGTGTGGATACAGGACCGATACGGCGGCTTCGAGTTGGTACGCACCAGCGACGGTCATACGGGTTGGGTAGGCGATGCCACGGTGGTGGCGATCCGGACTTCACTGCCGTGAGCGAACCGGGCGGCGAAGCGTCCGAACTGGTCGACGTACCGGCCTCGGAGCTGGCTGCCGATACCCTGCAGTCACTCGTTGAAAGCTTCGTACTGCGTGAAGGCACTGATTACGGAGCGCAGGAGCTGCCGCTGGCAACCAAGGTTGCGCAGGTGATGCACCAGCTGCAGCGGGGTGAGGCACGCATTGTTTTTGATCCGGTGAGCGAATCTGTGGACATACGGGTGGTGGCGGGCCGCTAGCGCTATTGACCCAGGATGCCCACCGCGCGTTCGATCATCTGCGCCAGTTGCTGTTCCAGCTTGCGCAGCTGTCGGCCGACGCGGCGCATTTCTTCGTTCATCACCGAGGTACGAAGCACGATGCTCGCCTGGCAGTTGGGACACTCCATCGAGGCCTGCACCCGCAGCCAGCCTATGGAGCGTGGATGGACGGTCCGGCAGCTGTGACAGGTGACCTCGATCTGGTAGGCATCGATCAGGCGCTCGACATCCAGCCGCAGCTCCTTGCGGACGCCGTCCTCGAGGCTCGCGCCAGGTTGGGTGGCAGCAGCATGGGGAGTCGGGAGCGAAGGGGCCGAAGTGGGGGCGGCTCGAGTAAGGGAGGGGTGCGTGGCATCGCTCATGGCTTCCTCGCAATCCGTGACGGCCGCAACGGTTGACAACGCCGCTACGAAGCACAATCTAGCACAGGCCCTGACTGGTCAATGAGGGGCCGGCGAATGGCCAACGATCGTCGCGCTACGGCAGCGATTCAGCTGAAGGAGCCTGGAATGCGACAGGGGGGGTTGAGAATCGCGGCGCTGATGGCGCTGCTGGTGGGAGTATTGCCGCGCGCCGTGGCAACACCGGCAGAGCCGTTGCCGGTTCCCTTGCCCGCATCCTCGGCGCCCGTTGCGGCGCCGATTCCTGAAGTGTCGATCACCGCACCTGAACCGCGTTATGTGGCTCCGACCTTGCGCGATCGGCTGGGACGCATCTGGGCACCGGTGTACCTCAATGGCAAAGGACCGTATCGACTGGTACTGGATACCGGCGCCAGCCATTCGGCCATCATCGCAAAAATAGCTGCCGATCTGGGGCTGCCGCCGTCGGGCGCCATGTTGCTGCACGGCGTGACCGGTTCGGCCACGGTGGGCTATGTGACGGTGGATACCTTCGTCGTCGGTGACATGGAAGCGCAGAACCTGCAGTTGCCCATTGTGCCCGACGCACTCGGCGGTGCGGATGGCGTGCTCGGCATGGAAGGTCTGAACGACAAGCGGATCTTCATCGATTTCCTGAATGACAAGATCAGCATCATGCATTCGCACGGCAGGCGCGCCGATGACGGTTACGCGACCATCCCCCTGACGCGCACGGCCAACGGCCTGCTGATGGCCAGAGCCTATGTGGGCGGCATTCGCGTGCAGGCCATCATCGACACCGGAGGACAGGTTTCGGTGGCGAATCCGGCGCTGCTGGCGGCGCTGCAGGCCAGACACCGGCCCGCGAAACTGCTACCCAGTACCATCACCGGGGCGACGGATGATGTGCAGATCGGCCAGGACACCCCGATGCCGCCGGTATCCATCGGGCCGGTGACCATCCAGTCCCATTACATCACCGTGTGTGACCTGGACATTTTCGAGCGCTGGCACATGACGGAGGAGCCGGCCATGCTGATCGGCATCGATACCCTGGGGCTGCTGGACAAGCTGGTGATCGACTACCGCCGCATGGAACTGCAGGTCCGGACACGACATAACTAGACACCTGAATTGTGGCAACGGACGCGCATCCAAATGCCATAAATGAGCCCTGGTTCGCGGTCAACCGTGGGTGGCGGCGGCATCCTCGGTATAGCCATGGCCAAGGTACGCGTACAAGAACTCCGCAAGCTCACACTGCCCATTGAGACGGTGGTGGATGCCGTCCTGGAGCTGGATCGCTCCCATGGCGGAACCCTCGCGATTGGCAAGCTCATGGAAGCGCGAGTCGAGACCGGCGCCGCCCCGGGGCTGACGCTGGTGGTGATCCAGGGGTCGGGCAGTGCCGCCGCCGCGGTACAGAAGCACTACACGCTGCCGGCCGTGGCCGCCGCGGTGATCCACTACTGTTTCCGGGCCCGTATTCCGTTGCCAAGGCAGGCAACCAAGAGCATCGAAATCGTCGCTGACGGATTCCAGCTCACCATTCAAACCACCACCGAAGTCCTGCGCTTGCATGGCGAGCTGCCACAGGTCTCCCAGGTGGAAGTGGGCACAAAGGCCGCCGGGACCGAACCCATCGTCGCCACCGGGGATGCGGCGCTTGATGATCCGACCAGCTCCGCGGCGCCCGAAACGCCCGCCGAGGCCGAAACGCCCGAAGCGGCCACTGCCGCCGCCTGATTCCGCGATCCAGCGGACATAATCTGGAAAAATGCGCCCATCTGGCGGCCAATAGCTCGGTTCGTGGCAATTTTCATCTGTGGCCGCGCGCTTTCAAGCCACGGGGCCGATTCAGTGGCTACAATCACCTTGCGCCGCACGGACAACAACAATCCAGGAGTAGGCAGTGGCTGCAAGGTTGAGGCCGTGCGCTGATTCACCCGCCCGGCGCGAACGGCGCATGAGCGATGAACGCCGCTCCCGTACGCTGCTGTCCCTGGCCAGCAGCAGCTTCAAGCGCCGCCGCCACGGCCCGCGCAGAGTGGTGGACGCCAGCATTGCGGTGACCGACTGGTTTGCCCCGCAATGGTTGGCGGCGGCAGTGCTGATCCTGATCCTGTGTGTCATGGATGCATTGATCACCTTGGCACTTCTTGGCCATGGGGCGCATGAAGCCAATCCGCTGATGGATACCATCGTTCACGGCGATGCTCGCCGGTTCGCCGCCTTCAAGTTCGGTCTGACGGCCGCCGGTGTGGTACTGCTGATCCTGTTGGCGCGAGTGCGCGCCTTCGGTCGGCTGCCGGTGAGCATGCTGCTGTATGCCGTGCTGGGCGGTTACCTGTGGCTGGTCTATTACGAATTCAGGCTGCTGCGGCACTTCGTGCCCGAGTACTTCTAAGTCCAGCCCAGGCTCTCACGCAGATTTAATCTCGACCCGCGCACACTCGCGCCCGTGATGCGTTTCATAGCAGGTGCGGTTACGTTAAACTTATCCTTTGCCGCTTGCCTTTCCAACCTGGGTCTGGAGTGAACAGCAGCCTGCCTTGTCGCGGGGCGCCAGCCCTTACTGAGCACCCCCCGAATGCTTGAATCCACACCCCTGTACGGCGGCAACGCCGATTACCTCGAAGGCCTTTACGAGCAGTACCTGGCCGATCCGGGGTCGGTGCCGGCGCAATGGCGCAGCTATTTTGATGGTCTGGGGCCGAAACCGGCTGCCGAGCGCGCCCATGGCCCGGTCATTGCGGGCATCGCCGCCCGCGCCACGCAGCCACCGCTGCGGGTGAGCGCCGCCACCGGCTCCGCGGATGCCGCCAGCGGCGCGAAACAGGCGGCGGTCTCGCGCCTGATCCAGATCTGGTCCAATCGCGGTCACCTCATCGCCAAGCTTGACCCGCTGGGATTGCTCAAGCGCGAGCGGCCCAGCGTGCTGGAGCTGGCCTATTTCGGGCTGGAAGATTCGGACCTGGACCACGAGTTCTTCACCGCCTCGCGCAACGGCGCCGTTCCCAAGCGCATGAAGCTGCGCCAGATCCTGGCTTCGCTGGAGGGGATTTACGGCGGCACCATCGGCGCTGAATTCGCGCACGTGTCGGATTCCGAAGAACGGCTGTGGCTGCAGGATCAGTTTCAGGCGGGCCAGCTAAACCGTGCCTACTCGGTGGAGGAGCGCCGCAATGTGCTGTGGCAGCTCACCTGCGCGGAGGGTCTGGAGCGTTACCTGCATACCAAGTACGTGGGGCAGCGGCGCTTCTCGCTCGAAGGCGGCGAGTCGCTGATTCCGCTGTTGGATGATGTCATCCAGCAGTCCGGCGCGGTTGGCGTGGAAGAAATGGTCATCGGCATGGCTCACCGCGGCCGGCTCAATGTGCTGGTGAACGTGCTGGGCAAGTCGCCAGCGGACATCTTCTCCGAGTTCGAGGGCAAGTACGATGTGGCGCATCTGCAAGGTTCGGGTGACGTCAAATATCACAAGGGCTTCTCCTCGGATCTGAAGACCCCGGCCGGCAATATCCATGTGGCTCTGGCCTTCAATCCCTCACACCTTGAAGTCGTAAACCCGGTGGTGGAAGGTTCGGTGCGGGCGCGCCAGGAACGTCGCGGTGACACCGCCGGCACGCGCGTGCTGCCGATACAGATCCATGGCGATGCGGCCTTCGCCGGGCAGGGTGTGGTCAGCGAGACCCTGCAGCTGTCGCAGACCCGTGCCTTCTACACCGGCGGCACCCTGCACATCATCATCAACAACCAGGTCGGCTTCACGATCTCCGACCCGCACGATGCGCGCTCGACGATGTATTGCTCGGATGTCGCGAAGATGCTCGAGGCGCCGATTTTCCATGTCAATGGAGATGACCCCGAAGCGGTGGTATTTGTCGGCCGTCTGGCGCTGCAGTACCGCATGAAGTTCCGCAAGGACGTGGTCATCGACCTGGTGTGCTACCGGCGCCTCGGCCACAACGAGGCGGATGAACCGGCGGCGACGCAGCCTGGCATGTACAAGGTCATTCGCCAGCATCCGACCACCCGGCAGATCTACGCCGAGCAGCTGGCCGCGGCCGGTGTGGCAACGGCGGCGGATGCGACGCAGATGGTCGAACAGTTCCGCACCGGTCTGGATGAGGGCCGGCCGCAGGCGCGCGCCTCGCTGGGTATGATCGGCAACAAGTACACGGTTGACTGGACCAAGTACGCGCACGTGGACATGATGGAACGGGTTCCCACCAGCGTGACTGCGGAGCGGCTGGCCAACCTTGGCAGGCGTATCGTGGAGGTTCCGGAAGGCTTCGTACTGCATCCGCGTGTCGCGCAGGTGATCGCCAACCGCAAGAAGATGATGGCCGGTGAGCTCCCCATGGACTGGGGCTGCGCCGAGAACCTCGCGTACGGTGCGCTGCTGGAGGATGGTTTCAGCGTCCGTCTGGTCGGCCAGGACGTGGGTCGCGGCACCTTCTTTCACCGCCATGCCGTGCTGCACGACCAGAACACCGATGAATGCTACGTGCCGCTGCAGCACATTCAGCCGCATCAGCCGCGCTACGATGTCTACGACTCGGTGCTCTCGGAAGAGGCGGTGCTGGGATTTGAGTACGGCTACTCCACCGCCGAGCCCAACGCGCTGGATATCTGGGAAGCCCAGTACGGTGACTTCTGCAACGGCGCGCAGATCATCATCGACCAGTTCATCAGCTCTGGTGAATCCAAGTGGGGGCGGCTGTGCGGTCTGGTGCTGTTCCTGCCGCATGGCTACGAGGGCGCGGGCCCCGAGCATTCCTCGGCGCGCCTGGAGCGCTTCCTGCAGCTATGCGCCGAGAACAACATGCAGGTTTGCGTGCCCTCCACGCCGGCGCAGATGTTCCACATGCTGCGCCGGCAGATGCTGCGCGCGTTTCGCAAACCGCTCATCGTCATGACACCCAAGAGCATGCTGCGCAATGAGCTGTCGGTGTCCTCGCTCGCCGACCTGACCAAGGGCGCCTTTGCGGCGGTGATCGACGAGATCGATGATCTGCCGCCGGCGCAGGTGCGACGGGTGGTGTTCTGCAGCGGCAAGGTCTACTGGGATCTGCTCAAGGCGCGTCGCGCCGAGAACATCAAGGACGTGGCCGTGCTGCGCATTGAACAGCTGTATCCGTTCCCCAGTGACGGCTATGAGGCTGCCGTGAAGCGCTATCCGAATGCCCGCGATGTGGTGTGGTGCCAGGAGGAGCCGCAGAACCAGGGCGCCTGGTATCAGATCCGCCACCGCCTCGATGCCCTGAGCCGCAAGGATGTGCTGTACGCCGGCCGCGCCCCGGCCTCGGCGCCGGCCACCGGTTTGGCAAAGATCCACGAAATCGAACAGAAGCGGTTGATCGAGGCTGCGCTGCACGCCAGTGCCCAGGAGGAGGCGCCGAGCGTGACCCAGCGGCTGTCCAACCTGGGCGGCTCCCGCAAGAGTTCCAACGACCGCAAGTAAGCGCCTGGAGAATTTGATGAGCATTGAGATCCGAGTGCCGGCGCTGCCGGAGTCCATCGCCGATGCGACCCTCGTGGCCTGGCACAAGCAGCCCGGCGAGGCGTTCAAGCGCGATGAGAACCTCGCGGACCTTGAGACCGATAAGGTTGTCCTGGAAGTTCCGGCGCCGGCCGATGGCGTGATGGGGGAGCAGAAGTTTCCGGTCGGCACGACGGTGACCGAGGGGCAGGTGCTGGCGTTGATCACCGAGGGCGCGGCGCCCGCGGCCGCTGCCACCAAAGCCGCCAGCGCAGCGCCCGCATCAGCCCCGCCGGCGGTGGCGCCCGCTTCGGCCAAAGCCGCGCCCGCGGACAGTGCCAAGCTCAGCCCCAGTGTCCGCCGCCTGGTGGAAGAGAATCACATCGATCCGGCGAGCGTTCCGGCAACCGGGCGCGACGGCCGGCTGACCAAATCGGATGTCACCGGATTCCTGGACAAAAAGCCCGCGCCCGCGACACCGGCGCCGGCACCGGCTGCGGCCAAGCCCGCGGCGCCGCGCGCGGGTCGCGTGGAGCAGCGCGTGGCCATGAGCCGCCTGCGCCAGCGGGTGGCACAGCGCCTGGTGGAGGCCCAGTCGACCCAGGCGCTGCTCACCTCCTTCAACGAGGTGGATCTGGGTGCGGTGCAGGAGCTGCGGACCCGATACAAGGATAAGTTCGAGAAACAGCAGGGCGTGAAGCTTGGCTTCATGTCCTTCTTCGTCAAGGCGACGATCGAGGCCTTGAAGAAATTTCCGGTGCTCAATGCGTCGGTGGACGGTGGCGACATCATCTATCACGAGTTCTACGACATTGGCGTGGCCGTCTCGACCGACCGCGGCCTGATGGTGCCGATCGTGCGGGACGCGGACCAGAAGAGCTTCGCGGACATCGAGAAGGAAATCACGGCTTATGCCACGCGCGCCCGGGCGGGTCAGATCGCCATCGAGGACATCACCGGCGGGACCTTCACGATCACCAACGGCGGGGTGTTCGGTTCGCTGCTGTCGACCCCGATTGTCAATGCGCCCCAGAGCGCCATCCTGGGGATGCACAAGATCCAGGAGCGTCCCATGGTCGTGAACGGCAAGATCGAGATCCGTCCCATGATGTATCTGGCGGTGACCTATGATCACCGCATCATCGACGGGCGCGATGCCGTGCAGTTCCTGGTGAGCATCAAGGACAGCCTTGAGGACCCGGGCCGCATGCTGCTTGGGCTTTAGGCGGGAGATCTCATGGCTGACTCGTTTGACGTCATCGTGATCGGCGGTGGACCGGCCGGATACCCGGCGGCCATCCGTGCCGGACAGAATGGTCTGTCCGTTGCCTGTATCGACGAATGGAAGAACCATGATGGCAGTGCCGCCTTCGGCGGCACCTGCCTGAATGCCGGCTGCATACCCTCCAAGGCCCTGCTGGAATCCACCGAGCTCTACCATCGGGCGCGCGAGGAATTCGCGCTGCACGGCATCCAGGTGCCGGGCGTGAGCATGGATGTGGCCACCATGCAGAAGCGCAAGTCGGGCATCGTGAAAAAGATGACCGACGGCGTCATGGCGCTGCTCAAGGGTGCCGGGGTGACACCGCTGCAGGGCCACGGCCGGCTGCTGCCCGGCAAACAGGTCGAATTCAAGTCGCACCAGGGTGAGGTGCGGACCCTGAGCGCGAAGCAGGTGGTGTTGGCCTCCGGCTCGGCGCCCATTGAACTGAAATCCGCGCCCTTCGATGGCAAGCAGATCATCGATTCCTGGGGCGCCCTGGAACTGCCCGCCGTGCCCAAGCGCATGGGGGTCATCGGCGCCGGGGTGATTGGCCTGGAACTGGGCAGTGTCTGGCGGCGGCTGGGCAGCGAGGTGGTGGTGCTGGAGGCCTTGGACAGCTTCCTCGCCATTGCCGATCAGCAGCTGGCCAAGGAGGCTGCCAAGCATTTCAAGCGCCTGGGGATGGACATCCGCACCGGCGCCAAGGTCACCGGCGCGGTTCTCAAGGGTCCGGCGGTCCAGGTGACCTACAGCGATGCCAAGGGTGAACAGACCCTGGAGGTCGAGGTCCTGGTCGTCGCCGTCGGCCGCCGCCCGTTCACCAGCGGCCTGCTGGCCGAGGGCACCGGGGTGCAGCTGGATGCGCGCGGCTTCATCAGTGTCGATGACAAATGCCGTACCACGGCGGATGGGGTATGGGCCATCGGGGATTGTGTCCGGGGACCCATGCTGGCCCACAAGGGCAAGGAAGAAGGCGTGATGGTCGCCGATCTCATCGCCGGGCGTTACGGGGAGGTCAACTACCGGGTGGTGCCCTCGGTGATCTACACCGCCCCGGAGATCGCCTGGGTCGGGGAGACCGAAGAGCAGGTCAAGAGCAGCGGCCGGCCCTACAAGGTGGGCGTGTTCCCGTTCACGGCCAGCGGCCGGGCGCGCGCCATGGAGGCCACGCAGGGCTTTGCCAAACTCATCGCCGACCAGGCGAGCGATGAGATTCTGGGCGTGCACATCATCGGCCCGCTGGCGGGGGAACTGATCGCCGAGGCAGTGCTGGCCATGGAGTACTCGGCCAGCGCCGAGGATCTGCAGCGGACCATCCACGCACATCCAACCCTTTCCGAGGCCGTGCACGAGGCAGCGCTCGCCGCGGACAAGCGCGCCATTGACAATCTCAACCGTTAGCGCCGGGGTCGCATGACGGCAGCCCCCGGGTTTGAGGCCATCAAGTCCGCCCGGACGCGGATCGCCGGCAGCATCCGCCGCACGCCGGTGCTGACCAGCGACTTCCTGGATGAGGAGCTGGGCGCCAAGCTGTACTTTAAATGCGAGAACCTGCAGGTCAGCGGGGCGTTCAAGGCGCGCGGCGCCTTCAGTGCGGTGCTGAACCTCTCCCCGGCGCTGGCCGCCCGGGGGGTGGTGACCCATTCATCGGGCAACCATGGCGCGGCACTGGCCCTGGCGGCCCGTTCGCGCGGTATCCCGGCCTACGTGGTGGCGCCGCGCACCACCCCGGCCAGCAAGCAGCAGAACATGCTGCGCTATGGCGCCAAGCTGCAGCTGTGCGAGCCCACCCAGGCCGCACGTCAGGCGGCGGCGGAGCAGGTCATGGCGCGCACCGGCGCCACCTTGATTCATCCTTTTGACAATGCCGATGTGATGGCCGGACAGGGCACGGTGGCGCTGGAACTGCTGGAGCAGGTGCCGGACCTGGACGTGATCCTCTGTCCCATTGGCGGCGGGGGTCTGATCAGCGGTACGGCCATCGCGGCGCACGGAATGAATCCCAGGATCCGCGTGCTGGGCGCCGAGCCCCGGGGTGCCGATGATGCCGCGCGCTCGCAAAACGCCGGGGTGATCACCCCGGTGGCGCAACCGGCTTCGCTGGCTGACGGCCTGCTCGCCACCATTGCGCCAAGTACCTTCGAAGTCATCCGCAGCCAGGTGCACGCGGTGGGAACCGCCAGCGAGGAGCAACTGGTCGCGGCGATGCGGCGGATCTGGGAGGAGTTGAAGATCATCATCGAGGCCTCCTCGGCCGTGCCGGTTGCCGCGCTGCTGAACGGTTCTTTCAAGGTGTCCGGGCACCGCGTCGGGGTGGTACTGACCGGCGGCAATGTGGATCTGAGCCGGCTGCCGTGGAAGCAAGAGTAAAGCTCAGCCATCCGGGCGCGGCGGCTAGCGCAGTCGCTGGGTCAGCCGGGCCCGCGCATGGGCCAGATGCACCAGCAGCAGTTCCAGCTTGGCGGGCTTGAGCGGATAGGTCAGCGTATATCTGAGCCGCAGGGCACCCAGGCGGGCGCGCACCAGGGCGAGGCGCTGTCGCTCGGCGCAGAACACCCTGACCAGGTGCGGCCATTTGCTGTGGATCTCATCCAGCAGCGGCAGCACCGAACCATCCACGAGGCGTTCGCACACCACCACCACATCCAGGCCAGGTCCATGCCGCAGCAGTGACAGGACCTGGGCCTTGCTGGTCGCAATGGCCAGCGGCAGCCGACCGCCCACCCGGGCGACACAGTGCTGCAGCAAGGCCTGGTCGGCATCCACCAGAAGCGTCTTCACCCGCTAATCATACCGCACCGCACCATCAGCGGGTTCGACGCACTTCGGAGACATTGGGGACGCCCTGAAGGCGTTTGGTGAGTTTCGCCAGCTGTTCGAGGTTCGCCACCCCCAGCCGAAAGGCGACCCTGGCGATGCGATCCTCGTCGGTGAGGGTGTTCATGCCCTCGATGCTCAGGTGCTCCTGGGCCACCACATCGGTGATGTCGCGCACCAGGCCGCGCCGGTCATAGGCGAACACCACCAGTTCCACTTCCATCAACTCATGCTCCCCGCTTGACCACTCCACCTGCAGCATGCGCTCGGGTTTCTCGGCGCGCATACGCCCGAAATTACGGCACTCCGCACGGTGGATGGTGACCCCGCGGCCCACGGTGATGTAGCCGACGATCGGCTGCGGGCGCAGCGGTGCGCAGCAGCTGGCGAGCGTGATGGGCAGATCACCCACCCCCTCGATGTCCACCGGATTGCGGCGTGCGGGGCCGGCGGCGCGCGGCTTGCGCACCGGCACCTCGGGAGCCGCGGGGCGCACCAGACGCAGCAGCGCCTGGGACAGCTGGGTCGCGGTGATCTCGCCTTCGCCCAGCAGCTGGTAGAACTCATCGACGTCATGGGCGCGCAACTGGGCGATCAGTTCGGGCAGCAGGGACTCGGCGGCGCCGGCGCGCGCCATTTCGCGCTCGGCGATGGATTTGCCGGCGGCGCGGTTGTCGCCGGCGTCCTGGCGGCGGAACCAGGCGCGCACCTTGGTGCGGCTGCGGGTGGAGGCGAGGTAGCCCAGTTCCGGGGCCAGCCAGTCGCGGCTGGGCGCCGGGTGCTTGCCGGCGATGATATCCACGACCTCACCATTGCCCAGCTGGTAGGTGAGCGGCACGATGCGTCCGTTGACCTTGGCGCCGCGGCAGCGATGTCCGAGATTGCTGTGGACCTGGTAGGCGAAGTCCAGCGGGGTACCACCGCGCGGCAGCTCCACGACTTCGCCCTTGGGCGTCAGGGCGTAAATATGATCGGCGAAGATCTGCCCGCGCAGACTCTCCAGTACGTCCGGCTCCTCTTCGGGTTGCTCGCCCGGGTGCAACAGGCGCCGTACCGCCTCGATCTTGCGCTGGTACTCGGCGTCGTGCGCGCCGCCTTCCTTGTACTGCCAGTGGGCCGCGATACCCAGTTCGGCATGCTCGTGCATCTCACGCGTGCGGATCTGGATCTCGACGCTGCGCCCCTCCGGTCCTACCACCGCGGTGTGGATGGAGCGGTAGTGGTTGTCCTTGGGCGTCGCGATGTAGTCATCGAATTCGGCCGGTATGTACTGCCAGTCCCCATGCACGACACTGAGCGCCGCGTAGCAGTCGGCGACCGAATCCACCACGATGCGCACCGCGCGCACGTCGAATATCTGGTCGAACGGCAGATGCTTGCGCAACATCTTGCGGTAGATGCTGAAGATGTGCTTGGGACGGCCGTACACTTCGGCCCTGACTGCAGTGGCGGCAAGGCCCAGACGCAGGCTGGCGCAGAACTCCTCGATGTAACGCTCGCGGTCGGCGCGCCTCTCATTGAGGGCCGCCGCCAGGTGCCGGTATTCTTCTGGCTCGAGGTAGCGGAAGGCCAGGTCCTCCAGCTCCCATTTGAGCTGCCAGATGCCCAGCCGGTTGGCAAGCGGTGCAAAGATCGCCCGCACTTCGGTCGCCAGACGCTCGCGTTCGGGTACCTCAAGATCCCGGGCGTGGCGCAGTCGTACCAGGGCCTCGGCCAGCCGCGCCAGCACCAGTCGCTGATCGCCGACGACCGCCAGCAGCATCTTGCGGACGGTTTCGGCCTGATGTGCATCCAGCCCGCGCTGTGGCTCCCAGTCACGCGAGAGACCGATTTCCCCCAGTCGCTGCAGATCGATGGCGACACGCGCCGCGCCGGCGCCTAGCAGCCGCTCGAGGCTCTCCGGCGTGATGCCGGCGCGCCCGAGCAGTGGCTGCGCGAGCACGGCGGCCGCCAGCTGCGCATCGCCGGTCAGGGCGCCGATGACTTCCGCGGACTCGGTGGCCAGCGCCATGGCCGCCTCGGGCGCGTCGCTCGCCGGAGTGACGGCCGCGCGCATGGTCGCAATGGCATTGCGCAGCTCCGGCGGACAAAGTTGGGCGGCTTCCAATGGCCCGATCTCCTCACCAAATCAGGGTACGCGCCACGTGTCGCTGCGCGCGGAATGCAGCTATCATACCTGCCTCAGTCGCAGGCTGTGCCTGCAGCATTCAACACAGTGCAATACGAAGGCTATGGACCGGGCGGCACTGCCGTTTTGATCGAGTGCTCCACGCAGGAGCGCCATGATCTGGCCGCGCATCTGCGCCGGGTTTTCGCCGCACACGGCGGCCATCTGGGGGCCACGGGCTCGGTGTCTTACCTGTTCGCCCGGACCGGTGTGCTCACCTATGCGACGGGCTCAGAACTGACGCATCTGGCCCTGGCGGCAGGGGCCGAGGACGTGCAGGCAGGCAGCGGAGGCATCGAGATTCTCACCGATCCTGAAGATTTCACGACTGTTCGGGCGGCACTGGCGGCGGCCGGCTTCGTGGCACTGACGGCGCAGATCACGCAGCGAGCCGCGTCCACCATCGAGTTGAGTGGCGCTGAGGCCCACGCCATGCGCACGTTCGTGGCGGGACTGACCAGTGTCGATGCGGTGCAGGGCGTCTATACCAATGCGCGGTTCTCCTAGGTGAGTTCCTGGCGGCAGTTCGACCCGGATGCCGTGCGCCGCGAGCCGCCGCTGTGCGCCGCGGCGCGGGTGCGGGTGCTGGGTCTTGATCCGGGATCACGGCGCACCGGCTTCGGCGTGATCGATTGCGAGGGCAATGCGCAGGCCCATATTGCCAACGGCTGCATTGCTGCGCAGGGTGAGGCCATCGCCACGCGCCTGCGGGCGATTTTCGAAGGCATCGAAAGCCTGATAGCGACCTACCGCCCGGATGAGATCGCCATCGAACGCGTGTTCGTCAATCGCAATGTGGACAGCGCGATGAAGCTGGGCCAGGCGCGCGGCGCGGCGCTGTGCGCGGTGCCGGCCGGCACCTCGGTGTTCGAGTACGCGCCACGTGCCATCAAGCTCGCCGTGGTCGGCTCGGGAGCCGCGGAGAAGACCCAGGTGGCGCACATGATGAAGGTGCTGCTGCAGCTGGCGCAGCTTCCCGGCCCTGATGCGGGCGATGCGCTGGCGGTGGCACTGTGCCATGCCCATAGCCGGCGCCTGCGGTTACTGGTGGCCAGTTGATCGGTTTCCTGCACGGGCGAATCGCCGCCAAGACCGCCCCCACGGTCACACTGGACGTCGGCGGAGTGGGTTATGAGCTCGAAGCGCCCATGTCGACGTTCCTGAACCTGCCCGCCGTGGGTGAGAGCGTGCGCCTGATCACGCACCTGGTGGTACGCGAGGATGCCCATATCCTCTATGGCTTCGCCACCGAGGAGGAGCGGCGGCTGTTCCGCAACCTGCTCAAGGTGTCCGGCGTCGGCCCGAAGATTGCGCTGGGGGTGCTTTCGGGCATGAGTGTCGAGGGCTTCACCCGCTGCGTGGTGGCCGAGGATGTGAGCATGCTGACCCGCATTCCCGGGATCGGGCGCAAAACCGCCGAGCGTCTGATCATCGAAATGCGCGACCGGGTGCACACGCCCGCGGCGATTTCCGGATCCCCCGGCGCGAGCACGGCCGCGGACCCGCACAGCGAGGCCTTCGATGCGCTGCTGGCGCTGCAGTACAAGCCGGCCGAGGCCACCCGATTGCTCAGAGGTATCGCGGCCGGTGCCCATTCCACCGAGGAACTCATCCGGCTGGCGCTGCAGGGCGCGATCCGTGAGTGACAGGGAGGCGACTTGGAATCATCCCGTATGACCGGCACCCAGGCGCAACCCGGCGAGGAGCAGCAGGACCGCGCCATTCGCCCGCAGCGCCTGTCCGACTACGTCGGGCAGGCCCATGTGAAGCGGCAGCTCGAAATCTTCATCACCGCGGCGCGCCAGCGCGCCGAGGCGCTGGATCACACGCTGATCTTCGGGCCTCCGGGCCTGGGCAAGACCACGCTCGCCAACATCATCGCGGTGGAACTGGGCGTGAATCTGCGCCAGACCTCAGGACCGGTGCTGGAGCGGCCCGCGGACCTGGCCGCACAGCTGACCAACCTGCAGCCACGCGATGTGCTGTTCATCGATGAAATCCATCGCTTGAGTCCCATCGTCGAGGAGGTGCTGTATCCGGCGCTGGAGGACTGCCAGCTCGACATCATGATCGGGGAGGGCCCGGCGGCGCGTTCCATCAAACTCAAACTGGCGCCGTTCACGCTCATCGGGGCCACGACGCGCGCCGGGCTGCTGACCTCGCCGCTGCGCGACCGCTTCGGCATCGTGCAGCGTCTGGAGTTCTACGGCATCGAGGATCTGCAGCACATCGTGGTGCGCTCGGCGGGCATCCTGGACGTGCCCATCGTCAGCGCTGGCGCAGCCGCGATCGCGCAGCGGTCGCGCGGCACACCGCGTATCGCCAACCGCCTGCTGCGCCGGGTGCGCGATTTTGCCCAGGTCCGCGGCCAGGGCCGCATCGATGAAAGCATCGCCATTGCCGCCTTGGGCATGCTGGACATCGATCACCAGGGCTTTGATCCGCTGGACCGCAAGGTTCTGCACACCATCGTAGAGAAATTCGATGGCGGCCCGGTGGGCATCGACAGCATCGCTGCCGCCATCGGCGAGGAGCGCGGGACGCTCGAGGATGTCATCGAGCCGTTCCTGATCCAGCAGGGTTTCCTGATACGCACCGCGCGCGGGCGCATGGCCACGCGCACCGCCTATCTGCATCTGGGGCTGACGGTGCCCGCCCATGCCAGTGCCACGTTGCCGATCTTCGAGGAGGATCCGTGAAGGCGTTTGCCTGGCGTACGCGGGTGTACTGGGAGGACACCGATGCCGGTGGCGTCGTCTACTACGCCAACTATCTGCGCTACATGGAACGGGCGCGCACGGAATGGTTGCGCACCCTTGGTTACTGTCAGCGGGATCTGGCGAACAATCATGGCGTGCTGTTCGCCGTGACCCGGGTTCGGATCGATTACCGGCGCCCGGCCCGGCTGGATGATGAACTGTCTGTCACTTGCGATCCGCGCACCGTGGGCGCAGCGTCAGTGACTTTTGGCCAGAACGTTACGCGTCTTTCGGTGGCGGGCGCGGAGCACGAAGCCCCGGGCGCCTTTGACGCGGCGCCCGGTGTGTTGACCGAGGCCGAGGTACGCATCGCCTGCCTGGACGCACGTACCTTTCGGCCGCTGCGGATGCCCGAGTTCCTGTTGAGCGCCTTCGCGGCGCAGGAGAATCTTTAGGATGCCAGCTGATCTGTCGATTATCCGCCTGGTGCTCGAGGCCAGCATTCCGGTGCAGCTGGTGCTCGCCCTTCTGGCCTTCGCCTCGCTGATGTCCTGGGCCATCATTTTCAACAAGCGTTCGGTGATCCATCGCGCGCGCCGTGAGGCCGACCAGTTTGAGACCAGCTTCTGGTCGGGCGGTGATCTGGCGCAGCTTTACCGGTCGGTCGAGTCGCGGGGTCGCACCACCGGCATGGCCAATATCTTCGAGCTTGGGTTTCGCGAGTTCGCACGCCTGCGCCAGCAAGGCTCGGTGCCGGTGGAGCAATTGCTGGAAGGGGCGCGCCGCTCGATGCGGGTGGCGCAGCTGAAGGAGATCGACCGCCTGGAACACAACCTGTCAACCCTGGCGACGGTGGGATCAACCAGTCCGTACGTGGGCCTGTTCGGCACCGTCTGGGGCATCATGAGTGCCTTCGCCTCGCTGGGAAATGCCCAGCAGGCGACGCTCGCCATGGTGGCTCCGGGCATTTCCGAGGCGCTGATCACCACCGCGATCGGGCTGTTCGCGGCCATCCCCGCGGTCATCGCCTTCAATCGTTACGCCGACCAGGTGGGCCGGCTGGAAGTGCGCTACGACGCCTTCATGGAAGAGTTCTCCTCCATCCTGCAACGCCATGCGGCGCGCAAGCACGCCGGGGAGGCCTGACGATGCCTCACCAGTTGTCCCGCGGGCGGCGGCTCATGGGCGAGATCAATGTCGTCCCGTACATCGATGTCATGCTGGTGCTGCTCATCATCTTCATGGTGACCGCGCCGCTGCTGATGCAGGGCGTGAAGGTGGATTTGCCGAAGGCCAATTCGGAGCCCCTGACCGCGGATCTGCTGCGGAACAACAATCCGCTGGTGCTGTCCATTGACCGGGACGGCCGGTTCTATCTGAACATGGGTGGCGATCCGCACCAGTCATTGGATGAGGCGACCGTTCTGGCGCGGGCCGCCGCTGCGTTGCACAAACAGGCGGATCTGCCCGTCCTGTTGAAGGCTGACTATCGTATTGAGTATGGGCGGGTGATGGCGGCCATGGTGGTGCTGCAGCACGCCGGGGCGCGCAAGGTCGGCTTTGTTAGCGATCCGCTGCCAGAGACAAGGGGCAAGAACTGACAGCGCCGGTCGCAAACTCTGGACAACCTGCCGGTGAACGCTGGCTGTCGATAGGCCTGTCCGTGCTGCTGCACGCGGCCCTGGTAGGAGTGCTGGTGTATGGCTGGTTGCAGTTCCGACGGCCGCCGCCGCGAGTGAGCGCGCTGGCCATCGACGCCACCGTCGTGTCCCAGGCCACCCTGGATGCGGCACGGCGGCCCGCAACGCCCGCGCCGCAGCCCACGCCTCCGGCCAGCGCCCCGCCGGAGGTGGAGCAGGCGCTACCGCCGCCGCCGGACACCACGGCCCAGCAGGCTGCGGCCCAGGCCGAGGCCGAGCACGCCGTCGCGGCCGAAAAGGCGCAGGCGGCACAGGAGCGGGCCGCGGCGCAGCGCGCAGCGGCTCAGGAACGGGCCGCCGAGACGGCTGCACAGGCGAAGGCAGCGGAGGACAGGATCGAGCAGGAGAAGGCGGCCAAGGCCAAGGCCGCCGAGCAGCTGGCGGCCCGCAAGGCGGCACAGGAGGCGGAGGCCAAGGCCAAAGCCGCGGCCGCCGCGAAGGCCCAGGCCGCGGCCACCCAGGCGGATCTGCAACGCAGTATCGATGCGGAGGAACGGCTGGATGCCGCCCGCGCCAGCGGGGCCCTGGCGGCCTGGACCGCGCAGATCACGGCGCGCATCCAGCACGCCTGGAACCGCCCGCCCTCGGCACGGCCGGGATTGGAGTGCACGCTGTACCTGACCCAGGTGCCCGGAGGTGAGATCACCAATGTCAGACTCGGGACCTGCAATGGGGATGATGCCGTGAAGCAGTCCATTTTGGATGCCGCCTACCGGGCCTCGCCGCTGCCGCCGCCCTCTGATCCTTCGCTGTTTGAACGCAACCTCGAAGTGACTTTCCGACCCACTGACTGATGCGAGCAATGAATACAGAATTTTCCTTTCGATCCTTGTGGCAGGCGGCGCTGCTGTGTGTGCTGGCCTTGCCAACCGCGGCCCTGGCGCAGCTGAAAATCGAGATCACCTCGGGCGTCACCGATCCCATTCCGGTGGCCGTGGTGCCCTTCGCCAGCAGCGGAGGCGCCGACAACGGCGTGGATGTGGCGCAGATCATTCAAAACGACCTGGAGGGCAGCGGACGTTTCAAGGCCATGGCGCGTGCGTCGATGACCGCAACCCCAGCGCGCGCACAGGATGTGCAGATGGCCACCTGGAAGGCAGCCGGCAATGACTATGTGGTCGTGGGCCGGGTCACGCCGCTTGGGGCGGGCCAGGTCGCCGTGGATTTCGAGCTGTTGAATGCCCTGACGGGCCAGCAGCTGGCCAACCCGCGGTTCACGGGAACCACGGCGGCGCTGCGCGATGCCGCCCATCGCTGCAGCGATGTGATCTATGAAAAGATACTGGGGGTGCGCGGTGCGTTTGCCACGCGCATTGCCTATGTCTCGGTCGATGGCAGTCCGCCCGCCCTGCATTACCAGCTGGTGGTGGCCGATGCGGACGGCGCCAATGCCCGCGTCATCCTGGAATCACGCCAGCCGGTGATGTCGCCGGCCTGGTCTCCTGATGGTCAGTGGCTCGCGTATGTCTCTTTTGAGAACAAACGCGCTTCCATATATGTGCAGCAGGTGAGCAGCGGCGAGCGGCGCCTGGTCTCCGGCCGCGTCGGCATCAACGGTGCGCCCGCCTGGTCACCCGATGGGCACAAACTGCTGGTGACCTTGGGCGGCAGTGCCGGCACACCTAACCTCTATATCCTGGATCTGGCCACTCAGCAGCTGACACGGCTGACCGAAGGACCCGCCATCGACACCGAAGGGGCCTGGTCGGCGGATGGCCAGTCGGTGTATTTCACCTCCGACCGCTCCGGAGGACCGCAGATCTATCGCCTGGGGATAGAGCCGGGAGCGCGGCCCAAGCGCATCACCTTTGGCAGTTCCTACAATGCGCGGCCGCGTCTGTCACCCGATGGCAGCCAACTGGTCATGGTGACCCAGGATGGAGCCAACTACCGCATTGCCGTGCAGGATCTGGCCAGCGGTACGGTCCGCATCCTCTCGCATGGACGGCTGGATGCCTCGCCGAGCTTCGCGCCCAATGGCGCCATGATCATCTATTCGGGAATCGAGGGCGGCCACAGTGTCCTGCAGCGGGTCTCCGTGGACGGGCAGACCTCGCAGCGCCTGCGCGCCGACTCGGCCGATGTGCGCGAGCCGGTATGGGCGCCGTTTACGCGTCCCCAAGGTTGATGTGGTACAAGTTTTCTGCGGAAGTGATGGAGAGCAAGATGCGAAAGTTACTGAGTCTGATGTTGCTGGTGTCGGTGATGGCACTCGGAGCCTGCGCCCACAAGCCGCCTAAGGATACTGGCGCCGCCGCCTCGAGCCAGGTACCCGCCGCGGGCGCCCAGACCAACGGTGCCGCCGGCAGCAGTGCCGCGGGGGCGGCAGGCGCGGGTGTCACGGGTGGCGATGATGTCGCCGGGCCGCAGGAGGGCATCCTCGCCCAGCGGACCATTTACTTTGCATTCGACAGCAGCGAGCTGTCGGCCGATGGCACGGCGCTGATCTCCGCCCATGCCAAATATCTGGTCGGACACTCCAACCTGCATGTACGGCTGGAAGGCAATACCGACGAACGCGGCTCGCGCGAATACAACATCGGGCTGGGTGAGCGCCGGGCACAGGCGGTACGTCGCGCCATGCTGTTGCAGGGTGTCGCCGAAACGCAGCTGAGTACCGTCAGCTATGGTGCCGAACGTCCGGCAGTGGATGGCCATGACGAGTCGGCCTGGTCCAAGAACCGGCGCGTCATGATCAACTACGTCCAATGACTGCAAGCGGAGGCACCATGCCTGGCAAAGCGTTGACGGCGGCACGTTGGCTGCTACCCCTGATCGGGGCCATCTGGCTGGCCGGCTGTGCGAGTACCCCGGAGGAGGACCCGGTCCTGCAGGGCAAGCTCAGTGACCTGGATTCAAGGACCAGCAACATCGAGCGGGTGGTGCAGAACCAGAGCCTGCTGAGCCTGGCCCAGCGCGCCGATCAGCTGCAGAACGAGGTCAGCGTGCTGCGCGGGCGGATCGAGGTGCTGGAGAATGCCAACGACACCCTGCGCAAGCAGCAGCGCGACCTGTACGCGGATCTGGATAAACGCATCAGTGCGCTGGCCGCGGGCACCAGCGCCCCATCAGGCGGCTCGCCGATTGCTGCCACCGGTGCGGATCAGACGGCCTACAATCAGGCCTTCGACACCCTGAAGTCCGGCAAATACGCCGCCGCCATCACGGCCTTCCAGCAATTCCTGCAGGCCTATCCGCAAAGCTCCCTGGCCGACAATGCTCAGTACTGGCTGGGCGAATCCTTCTATGTCACCCGCGACTTCCAGAGCGCCGCCGCGGCCTTTCAGACGGTTCTCGACCGCTGGCCGGATTCGCGCAAGGCACCCGATGCGCTGCTGAAACTCGGCTACACCCAGGCCGAGCTGCAGCATACCGCCCAGGCGCGTGCCACGCTGACTGCGGTCTCGACGCGCTACCCGGGCACGGATGCGGCGAATCTCGCGGCGGCAAGGCTGCTGCAGCTGCCGGCCCAGTGATGTGGTGCGCCTCAAGCTCACAGAAATCTTCCGCTCGCTGCAGGGAGAGGCCGACACCGCAGGAATTCCCACCGTATTCGTGCGACTGACCGGCTGCCCGCTGCGTTGCCAGTATTGCGATACCGCGTACGCGTTTCATGGCGGACAGTGGCACGACCTGGAAGATGTGGTACGGCAGGTACGGGCCTTTGATACCCATCATGTGTGCGTGACCGGCGGCGAGCCGCTGGCACAGAAAGCCTGCCTGACGCTGCTGCGCCTGCTGTGCGATGCCGGACTGCGCGTGTCACTGGAGACCAGCGGTGCCATGTCCTTGGAGGACGTGGATCCGCGCGTGGTGAAAGTGGTGGATGTGAAGACGCCGGCCTCGGGGGAGGAAGGGCGCAACCGCTACCAGGAGCTGCAACGGCTTGATGCCAAGGACCTCGTCAAGTTTGTGATCTGCGGCCGCGAAGACTACGAATGGAGCCGCGCCAAGCTTGAGCAGCTGCAGCTGGCGGCGCGCTGTACGGTGCTGTTCTCACCCAGCCACGAGCAGCTGCAGCCAGGAGTTCTGGCGGACTGGCTGCTGGCAGATCACTTGCCGGTGCGCTTTCAGCTGCAGCTGCACAAATACCTGTGGGGCAATGTGCCGGGGAAATGACGTGATGGCGACACAACGAGCGGTGGTGCTGCTGTCCGGAGGCCTGGATTCGGCGACGGTACTGGCGCTGGCGCGGCGCAGTGGCCAGGAGTGCTACGCGCTGTCGGTGGCCTATGGACAGCGGCACAGTGCTGAACTGGACGCCGCGGCGCGCGTTGCGGCGGCACTGGGTGCCCGCGAACATCGGCTGATGCAGGTCGATCTGGCCGGCATCGGCGGCTCCGCGCTCACCGACCCGGCGCTTGCGGTCCCCGAAACTCCCACGCAGGGCATTCCCATCACCTATGTGCCGGCGCGCAATACCATGATGCTGGCGCTGGCCCTGGGCTGGGCCGAGGTGCTGGGCGCGGACAGCATTCACGTGGGCGTCAATGCAGTGGACTATTCGGGATATCCGGACTGCCGTCCGGAGTTCATCGCGGCCTTCGAAGTGCTGGCGGCGCGCGCCACCCGCGCGGGCGTCGAGGGCCGTTCATTGAGAATCAACGCACCGCTGATTTCCTGGACCAAGGCTCAGATCATCAGTGCCGGCGTACAATTGGGTATCGACTATTCCCTGACCGTGTCCTGCTACCAAGCTGACGCTGCCGGACGTGCCTGTGGCCGGTGCGATTCGTGCCGCATCCGCCGCGAGGGCTTCGCGGCGGCCGGCGTGCCGGACCCTACGCGGTACGCTTAGCCTTTATTCAAATCCCCGAAACGTCGCGAACTCCTCCAGAGGTGCCCGAGCAGTCCGCAGGCGATTGATGGGTGCGGAGTCGTCCCGGTAGCCCACGGCAATGCCCGAAAAAAGCATGCGGCTGGCAGGCAGGGCGACGGCCTCGGCCACCTCGCGGTACCAGCCGGACCAGGACTCCTGCGGGCAGCTGTGCAGACCGTGCTCGCGGGCCAGGAGCATGATGCTCTGCATGAACATGCCCAGGTCCGCCCACTGCGCCGCGCCCATGCTGCGATCGATACAGATGAACAGCATCACCGGCGCACCGAAGCCTTCGAAATTGTGCGCAAACTGGCGCAGTCGGGCGGCCCGGTCACTGCGCGGCACGCCGATGGTGGCGTACAGATCTTCCCCATTCTGGTAGCGGCGCGTGCGATAGGGCTCGCCCAGGGGCGAGGGATAGACCGGATATTCAGACGGGTAGCCCAGGGGGTATTGCGGCACCTGGGCCCGTATACGCTCTACCAATGCCGCCAGCGGGACCCCGGTCAGGACATCCACAAACCAGGGTTGCAGGTTCCCGCCCGAAGGCGCCCGGCTGGCCGCCCCCAGGATCTGACGGAGGGTTGCTTCGGGAACCGGATCGGGCAAAAACGCCCGGCAGCTCATGCGGCTGTCCAGGGCTTCCGAGACTTTCATGGCGCCTTGAGGTCCTTAAGCGTGGGTCGCAGAGGCTGTAGTATCATGCGCGCCCTTGCCGGGTCGACCCCCGGAGAACTGGGGTGTTAGCTCAGTCGGTAGAGCATCGGACTTTTAATCCGCTGGTCGTGGGTTCGATTCCCACACACCCCATACCCACCTCGTCCATGCGCGTCTATAGGCGTCCACAGCCGTCCACTCGACCGCCACAATTGCCTATATTTATAGAGTTTCGTGTCTATATACGTCCGGGCGTGTCCATTGACACCTAATTCCAGCTGTGGGTAGATTTGGGTTCTGGTGCGTTGAAGGTGCAGATCTGGAAGTCTGGCCTTTTGTGAGACGGCCCCATGACCCACGCCCTTGACCGCGATCCCATCTATCGGCGTCGGAGATTCGATCCCGCAACTATAGAGCTGTGCGTCCGTTGGTACCTGACTTACCGGCTAAGCTACCGGGACCTCGTCCAAATGATGGCGGAACGCGGCGTCACGGTCTCCTACTCGACCATCTTGCGCTGGGTCCAACGGTACGTCCCGGAGTTCGAAAAGAGATGGAGTCGCTATGCTCAGTCTGTAGACCCCTCCAGGCGGATGGACGAAACAGCGGTTCGTGTCCGCGAGGGGGGGTCACATTACCTCTATCGCGCCGTTGATAGGCACGGAAAGACAGTGGATTCCTTGTTGTGCACGGATCGGGGAGATTCCTCGGCCCGGGCCTTTTTTACCAAAGCTTTGGTCACGCACCGACTTCGACCTCCCCAGAAGGTCAATCTCGATGGCAATGCGGCGACCCACAGGGCACTCCGCGATTTGAAGCAGAAGAATCCACTCTGGCGCAAGGTAGAGGTTCGCGTCAATGGTTACCTGAATAATGTCGTGGAGCAGGACCATCGAGCCATTAAGCGCCGCTGCGCGGCAATGCTCGGTCTGAAGTCATACAGGACGGCTGCCATTACTCTTGCTGGGATAGAGTTGGTGCACCGAGTGCGAAAGCGCCAATTTGCGCTTCGCGCAAGGGATGCACACAGATTCGCGTCGCTCAAGGAACTTTGGACGTGTGCTCTTCGACCGTACCAAGCCGGTATCGAGGCGAGCGGAGTCACTTTTTCTTCTGTCACCCCCAAACGCACCAGAACTCACGTGCTTTGATGTTGACTGAAGACAAGATTCGATCAATTGAGCCGCTCAGGTATTCACGCAAGATAGCGGACAGCGACGGTCTCTAGCTGCTTGTAACTCCAAAAGGAGGACGCGCTTGGCGCTTCAATTACCGCGTCGATAAGAAGGCGAAAAAGCACGCGCTTGGCTGCTACCCGGAAGTGAGCTTGGAGTGGGCGAGGCACCGTCGGGCATTCGCTCGTCACATGCTCGCCCATCGGCTAGATCCAGGAGAGCTCAAGGCAGCACTCGGCACGTGGGCGTTCCTGCGGCTCATAAGGGACTGGCAGAGGAATGAGGGACCGTCGGCGCCCGCTCAGGCCTGAATGGAATCTCTACAATCAGAGCCACTTGTGGTGTCGCCCCAGGGCAGCGATTGAAGGGCTGAGGTACGAAGCTCATGACGGCCCCGATCATTGTTATGCGATTTTTGGCTGCTCTACGGAGAGATTCGCTATAGTTGCCAAGTTACCGGTCCAGTTAGAACCTTAGAAAGATGGCCAAATCATGCTGGCCCGCATTCGGCGCGTGCATCCGCCGAAGGGGTGGCGCGATATTGTTGCGGAGATGGCCGCCGCTCGCGGCATGACGCAGCGAGTGTCGACCGGCTCGGGGCTGGCGGTACTGGGTCGCGGGTTCCAAAACATTGTCGTGGAGTCCGGGGAGGACCGCAGGGGGATGTTCTTTGCCGACCTCCAAAGCAGCCGGCCCTCCATCCCCTTAGGGGGTGTTCATACCAAGTTCTGTAAAACCCATTGGATGAGAGATTGGGCAACTCCGTGTCCTGGAAGGCGCCTATCTCTCACGGCTGAGAAATCGCTATAGAGACCGGGTTGGTCCCGGTGGCGAACGGGGTACCAGCAACGGCCGTGAGCACCCCGGTGATCGCATTGATGCTGTATGCCGACACATTGTTATTGCCTGCGTTGGTTACGTAGAGGAAGGATCCTGTTTTGTCGACAGCGACAGAACTGGGATTCGTGCCTGCTGCAAATGGGCTACCAGCGACAGCCGTCAACGCACCGGTCGAGGAATTGATGCTGTAGGCAGACACACTTCCCGACCTGTTGGATACGTAGAGAAACGTTCCCGCGGGGTTGACGGCAATGTAGTTTGGGTTGCTACCGGTCGCAAACGGACTTCCCGCCACGGCCGTCAGCGCGCCAGTACTTGAATTGATGCTGTAGGCCGAAATCGTATCGCCTGAGCTGTTAACAGCATATGCAATGCCGCCGGCAATCGTCAGGAAGTTCGTTTGCGATGCTGCAAAGGGGCTGCCCGTAAGTGGTGTGAGCGCTCCACTGATCGGATCGATGCTGAAGCCGGACAGGGTAGCGTTGCTATTAGGAACATATGCAAATGTGCCGGCGGGGTTGATGGCGATGGCGCCGGGGCTTCCTGTTGAGCCGGTCGCAAATGGACTTCCCGTAACAGCCGTCAGCGCCCCGGTTGTCGCGTCAATGCTGTAGGCCAGGATGGCATCGGCGTTGTACGGCACATAGGCGACGGTGCCAGCAGCATTGACTGTAACGGAGGCACCCCCGCCGCTGATGACGTATGGGCTGCCCGTGGCCGGGGTCAATCCGCCGGTGCCGGGGTTGATGGTCCAAACCGAAACTGTACCATTGCCAATGATGGCAGCTGTCGTCGCCACGACCACGGCCGGTGTAGCTGCGACTGAATTGACGCCTTGGTAGGGCATGCCGAAAGGGCTGCCGGTGACGGCAGTTAGCGCGCCAGTACTGGAGTTGATACTCAAGGCCGACACATTCGCATCGAAATTGTTCGCAACGTAGGCGAATTGCGGCGCTGCTGCGGCGCACGTGACTGCCACCGTAGTAACGTCGGAGTTTGCGATCGTGCCAGTAGCGTTCGAGATGGTGCAGGTCTGCCCAGCCGGCTGCACCGCCACCAGTACCGCAAAGGTGGCGCCGCTCGCCAATTGCCCGGCGAACGTGAATGTGCCGCTGGCGGTCACAGTGAGGGTATCGGTCCCATTGTCACTGAGTTTGAGTGTCCCGGACAGACCTGTGACGGTTCCGCCCACGGAATATGTGGGGGCATCCGCGCATGCAACGGCAACGGAGGTTACATTCGCATTCCCAACGCTGCCCGTGCCGGCTGACACAGTGCAAACCTGCCCGCTGGGCTGCGTACCGATGGTTACGGCATAAGTAGCGCCGCTGAGCAACTGCGTGGCAAAGGTAAACGCGCCATTGCCGGTCAGGGTGAGAGTGTCAGTTCCGTTGTCAGTGAGCATTAACGTGCCAGTCAAGCCGGTGACATTACCGCCAATGGAGTAGGTCGGTGGTGGATTGGTCACACACGTGACTGCCACAGTTGTGACAGCCGCGCTCGCCACCGTGCCGGATCCGCCTGCTACAGAGCAGGTCTGCCCAGTGGGCTGAGTGGCTACTGTGACGGCATACGCGGCGCCGCTTACCAGCTGGGTGGCGAAAGCGAAAGCACCGTTAGCCGTGATGGTGAGCGTGTCGGCGCCATTGTTCGAAAGTTTAAGGGTTCCCGTCAAACCGGAAACGCTTCCGCCGATGCCGTAAGTTGCCGACGCGTTACAGGCAATTGCCACCGAGCTGACGTTCGATCCGGAAATGGTACCCGTGCCAGCAGATACTGTGCAGGTCTGTCCCGTGGGCTGGGTGGCTACAGTGACGGCATAAGTGGCCGCGTTGGCCAATGGCGTAGCAAAGGTGAACGCGCCATTACTTGATATGGTGAGTGCATCGCCACCGTTGTCGTGCAGCACGACCGTACCGCTGATACCGGTAACCGTACCGCCGACACTGTAGGTAGCTGCGGACGACCCGTCCGAATGACAGCCCCATCCCGCCAACAAAGTTAGTGCCACCAGCAGTAGCACCGAGATGGGAAGTTTATTGGAGTTCATGTCCGCGTCCTCGCTGGAAACCGCCGCGCTACCGGCAGATAAGGTAAATGTCACGGAAAAAGAGGGAGCTTGGGCGCGCGCCCGTCGCGCGCGGCAGATTCCTGGCGGCCAGGTACGAGCGCGCGCTGTAGACTTCCGAGTGCGGCACAAATGTGGCGCGATTGAGCCGTGACCAAGATCGAGACTCCCGGTGGGCCGTCCAAGGACGGCTCTTTGGATATTTGTTTTGCTCGCAGGGACGAGTTCTACGGCACTGCAGGCAGCGTCAAGACTTTTGTCTGGCGCCCCCATGCCTCGAATATATTTGAAAGGAGAAGCGTCGCTAACCCTCCAATTGGAGGGTCTGCGATCACGCCTTTTCTGAGCGGAAGATCAAAGGGAAGATGCACCGCTGTGGCGCAGCACGGTGCAAGCATCCAGGTGTTCAAGCGTGAGAAGATTTGACTGGCAGGTGACAACGCACCGGCACGAATCAGCGATCAGCGCCAACTCGGAACACTCAAAGATCAATGATTCCGAGGGCCGCGGCGACGGCAATCAGTTCCGGCCGGGTGTGTACCTTCAGCCGTCGTTTGGCCTTCTCAATGAATTCGTGTGCGGTCGACGGCGCCACCCGCAAACCAGCAGCTACTCGAGCATCAGACTCACCCTTGGCCACGCGCCTGATGCAGGCCAGTTCTCGCGGAGTCAATCCGGCAGGCGGACGGGCAAACCCCTGTCGCGTGGCCAAGGCCTTAACATGGTAGTGAAAGCCAAGGCTTATAAGGCTCAGATGGGCCTGTGACTCGCGGTCGAGATCGCTTTTGGTGCCGACGAGGCTGACTAGTCCCATCCGTCCATAAGCACCTGGGAGCGGTACAACGAGCCCTTCTACCCAGCCATGGGACGCAAGATGCTTCAATGCTTCGCGGCCGGCTTTACCGAATTTTCGATCCTTGCGCAAATCCGACCATGAAAATGACTCGCGTCGAAACGACAGGCTGTCGATTATGGGATCGCGCTCAATAAGCCTCGAGTTGAGGTAGTACTTGCGCCAGGACTCTGGCCAGTCGATGACGTAGTACACGCTGCGATCGCGATCTGCTAGGTCGAGTTCCCCACATGCAAACGTGACAAAACCAAAGGGAGCGATACAGCGACGAAAGACGGCGCTCGCATCTGCAATATTCGCCTGCCTTCGGATCTGCGTATACGCCTGGTAGGTTTCCAGAGTCACGGCGCGGTAGGGCCCATTGATTAGCAGTTGGCGGGAAATCCCGCTGCTGGTCAGACAACCAGTGAGTCGGGCGAATTCAAATGATTGTAGTTGATTGTCCGAGACAGCAGCAATGCCAGAGAGTCTGCTGCCGGTGCTCGAGAGACGTCTCGGCGAAAGATGAGCCCATCAAAGCATCCGTATCCAATCATATTAGGTATCCCCCGACGATCGCTATGCATCAAACAAGCGACTCGCTGTGCACGCCAGCCTGTGTATAGGTTGCTGGGTTTCACCGTCGCTATGGGCGCCGGCAGCATTCCCGCGTCGATGACCGATATGTCACAGGAGAAGATGCTTGTGCTCCGTCACTACACACACGGACCTTCGAGCGGGGCGCAAAGGGTTACGAGATCGGGCGTGGCGTCAGCACAATCTTGCCAATATGCTCGGGCAATTCGATTCGCTGATGGACATCCCCAGCGTGGGAGAATGGAAGCACCGAGTTTATGAACGGCCGAATGGCACCGCGTTCAATCTCGGGCCAGATCTCACTGTTGAGCCGCAATGAGATTTGGTGCTTGTCCGAATTCCCACGTGGCCGCAGCGTGGAACCAGTGATCATGAGGCGTTTCTGCATGATTTTGGATAGATCCAGTTCGGCGCGTGCGCCGCGCAGGAAGGGGATTTGCAGAATCCGCGCGCCGATGGCGGCAACGCTCACGTGCCGGATGTCATAGGAGACGGGCGACGGGTACGATGTTACGCGGGTGGTGAATCTTCGCGGTATCTGGACTTTCATGAAACATGAACTGCAGCAGATGAAGAAACAGCGAAGGGGTGCCATAGTCAATTGCGCTTCCCTTGGCGGTCTTGTGGGCCTTCCGGGCCTTCCGGGCCGCGCTGCCTATCACGCCAGCAAACACGGCGTTATCGGATTGACCAAGAGCGCCGCATTGGACGTCGCGGCCCACGGCATCCGGATCAACGCGATCTGCCCCGGTTGTATTGATACGCCAATGGGCGACGGCATTGATCTCGCAGCGATGAAGGAGTTTCTGAAGGATCAGCCCATCGGCAGACTCGGCCGTCCGGAGGAGATTGCGTCCGTAGTGTTGTGGTTGTGCAGCCCGGGCGCGAGTATGGTCTTGGGCGTGACACTGCCCGTCGATGGCGTTTTCGTTGCACACTGAGCGGAAGCCAAAGGCTCGTCTCCGCCTTCGCCCTTTTTGCCGCACAAATATAAGTCCTTGATTCTATGGGGCTTCCTCTGATGGGTAGGATTACGGGTAGACGAAGCGCGGCTCGAGCAGAAAATCTCTGCAATTCATAAGGATACCGCTCTAGTGGGATTTCCACGCACCCCACCATCCCCCTATTTTTGATCACCGCGTTGCGTGACGAAAGTGCGCGAAAACTTCAATAGAACCCGACCGTTACTGTCCATAGGCGTCCATGACCGTCTATTGGCAAGCGCAACTGGAATGGGGATAAGTACGGGGGTAACCACATCGCGCAAAAGTGAGTTACCCCAAAATGTTTTCGGGTGAGGGCCACCTACAATCGCGCACAGGGGCTAGATGAGCGTCGACAGATGATGCAGCCGTTGGCGGACTACGTTGGCGGACTACGTGGGCGGACTGCGCAGCGCGAAGGCAAGTTCGGAGGCGAGGGCGGCACGTCGCGCGAGCTCGCCGACATCAACCACCTTTGGACGCCATACCAGGCCCGTGGGAGGACTTCTCGACTTGGGCACGCAACTCAATGAGTCCGAGTAGCAACTCGTCTCGTTCCTGCGCAAGCTCGTCAATGGAGCGAGACCCTACCTCTGATCGAACGCTATCAATTAGATTCTGCCGCACCTCCTGCGTCAGTACCGGTTCCCCGAGAACCTTCCACCAGGCGCTCATGGGACCAGTGAACTGCTCGAAGAAGTGCTCAATGCCACCTTGGCCGCCGCCGAGATGATTAAGTAGCAGACTACCCATGACGCCCCACCGCAGGCCGGGCCCCCAGCACAAGGCAGTATCAGCGTCCGAGGCGCTAACTACGCCATCAGAAACGAGATGATAAACTTCTCGTGAAAGAGCCGCCTGCAGTCGATTAGCGACGTGCCCGGGTACCTCCTTCCTTAGACGGATCGTTCGCTTTCCCATTGTCGTATAGAATTCCACGACGCGTTGAATCGTCTCTTCGGACGTTTTCATACCACCTACAATCTCGACCAATGGCACCAAGTGCGGCGGGTTGAAGGGGTGTCCGATTACGCAGCGCTCTGGATGCGACTCGCAGGCGGCCTGGATCTCGCTCATCGTGAGGCCTGAGGAGCTTGAGGCGATGATCGTCTCGGCAGGCAATAGTTCATCAAGCCGGCCGTACAATTGTCTTTTGAACTCTATCCTCTCAGGTCCATTCTCCTGGACAAGCTCGGCGTCTTTGACCGCGTTTTCGAGATCGGGCGTGAAGCGCAGTTTAGACTGGGAGGCACCGGGTGAGAGACCCAATCTCGTGAGCATCGGCCAAGCGCCTTCCACGAATCGCTTCAGTGTCGCTTCGGCGTTTGGCGCGACGTCCGTTGCAACAACCTGCAACCCTTTGGCCAGAAATAGGGACGCCCAACTTGCACCGATTACGCCAGTGCCGATTATCGCGACGCGGCGGATGGGTTTGGTATTTGTCATTTTCTGCTCCTCAGGATCCGATTCTCAGGCTTAGAAACTGGTGGCGGAATGCTCGCACGGCACGTCTGCGTTACCTATCCAGCGGCGCCTGGCGGTCGCGTCCCCACGGTAGGAATGGTGCCGCTGGCACGCAGTCCAGCAATTTCGGCCGCCGTGAAGCCCAGTTGCGCCAGGATTTCCTCACTGTGTTCCCCGAGTGTCGGAGCGCGCCTGGCGGGAACCTTGGTAACACCTTGCACCTGGATTGGGCTGCTGATGGTGGAGGTGAGTTTGCCGCCGGCACCGTCGAGCGGCACGATGATGTTGTTCAACCGCAGCTGTGGATCAGTTATAACCTCCTGCGGTCCGCGCACGGCGCCGAATGTGACGTGAACACCACTGAACACCTCATACCAATGGGTCATGGGCCGTGAGCCGAAGATATCGTCGAGAATGGCCGTCAACAGCGGCATGTTCTGAAGGAGCTTGGCCTGATCTGAGAAGCGTGGGTCGGTCAGTAGATCTGCGCGGCCCAGAGCATTCGCCACCGCGGCCAATTTGTCAGGTGTGACAATCAGCATGAACCAAACGTCATCGGATGATCGGTAGACATTCAACGCGGCATTGGCAGGGTGTTTTCGATCATGTAGACCGAAGAAAGTGGCTTCGCATAGTGCGGCCTGAATCGAGACGCTCGCCGACCAGACACCCTCGGCCAGCAAGGAGGTCGTGACGTAAGATCCCCTGCCAGTACGCTCGCGACGATAGAGGGCCGTCACAATCGCCGAATACAGCCCCATTGCGGTTGCGTTGTCGCCGCTGCCGGCCACGGGCCAGGTCGGTGGCGCTCCTGCGTCGCGCGTCATAGCTAGTAATCCGCTTCGCGCCCAGTACGCTGTTATATCGAATCCCGGCAGATCGGCGTCGGGGCCTTTCGCTCCAAATCCAGTGAGATCGGCATAGATCAGGCGTCGATTCCAGGGCCGAACATCGTCGTACTCGAGTTTGAGGCGTTTGCGCGCCGGATGGGGTGTATTGACAATAAGCACGTCCGCCCAGATCACCAATCGCTCAAGCACCTGCTGCGCGTCGGCCGATTTCATATCAAGCGCGATACCTCGTTTGTTGCGGTTGGCCAAATGCCACGGATAAGGATCCTTCGCCTGGGGCTGCGGTGGGAGGGTGTGTCCGCGCCGCCATGCATCTCCAGTAGGTGGTTCCACCTTGATTACTTCGGCGCCAAAGTCGGATAGGATCACGGCGGCACTGGGTCCGGCGATGAAACTCGCCATATCCACGACTTTGAGGTCGGAGAAGATATTGTCATTGAGCATCAGAAACTCCTGAATCTTCGCACGTCGCGGTGAAATGATCAGTGTCCGCAGAAGCGCGGGGCGCGTTTTGCGAGAAACGCTGCCGTGCCCTCAGCCTTGTCTTCAGTGGCGGCACAGAGACCGAAATAGGAAGCCTCCAGCGCCAGGCCTTCTCGCTGACTCGTCTCCAACCCGCTGTTGACGGCGGCGAGTGCGAATTGGACGGCGAGGGGTGCATTGGCGGCGATCTTGCTGAGGACGGCCTCAGCGCGGGTGATGAGATCGGCCGCCGGCACAATTTCACTGACCAGCCCGATGCGGAGGGCTTCCTGCGCGTCGATCATCTCTGCGGAAAGTATCAGCTGCAGGGCGCGACTTTTGCCCACTAGGCGTGGCAGTCGCTGAGTACCACCTCCGCCTGGGACGAGCCCCAGGGCGACTTCAGGTTGCCCGAACTTTGCGGTTTCCACGGCGATCCGGATGGTGCAAGCCATTGCCGTCTCGCAACCACCGCCAAGCGCAAACCCATTGATTGCTGCCACGACCGGTTTGCCCAGGTTCTCGATAAGATCGAGAACGGCTTGTCCAAAACGGCTGGCCTTTTCGGCCTCGATGGCTGTGGCGTGCGCGAGCTCACCGATATCGGCCCCTGCGATGAAGGCTCTGTTGCCGGCTCCAGTGAGAATAACGCCGCGAACGGTGGAATCATCCCGCACGCGCTCGAAAACCGCCTTAAGATCCGTCCAGGTTGGCGTATTCAAGGCGTTGAGCACCTTGGGCCGATTGACGGTCACGTAGGCGATGGCGCCCCGTTTTTCGAACAGCACGGGGTCGAGTGCTAAATCGGCACCTGGTGACTTATCTGGTGGCGCGCTGCTGACAGTGGCATTCATGACATTCACTCCGTGAGCGCTACGCGAAGGCGCTGAGGCCCGTAACGGCCTTGCCTACGATCAGGTTTTGCATCTGATAGGTGCCTTCATAGGAATACAGCGCCTCCGCATCGGCGAAGAAGCGCGCAACCTTGTAGTCGGCGAGGATTCCATTGCCGCCCAAGACCTCGCGGGCCCATGCAACCGTCTCGCGGCACTTGGCCGTGGCGAACCCCTTGGCGAGCGCCGCATGGGCGTCAGATAACTTGCCTTCGGAATGGAGTTGGGCCTGGCGCACGATGAGACATTGCGATGCCGTTATGTTGGCAATCATCTTTGCGAGCAAATCCTGAACTAACTGAAACGACCCGATCGGCTTGCCGAACTGAAGGCGCTGCTGGCTGTACTCAAGGGCTGCCTCATATGCGCCCATTGCGCACCCTGTCGCCATCCACGCTACAGCGTAGCGCGTCATCTTCAAGACCCGGGCTGTGTCTCGAAATGAGCTCCCGCCCTTCAGACGGTTGCTTTCGGGCACTTGCACGTCTCTGAGGGTGATATGGCCGTTCTGCACGATCTTCAGCGAAGTCTTGTTTGGAATCTTCTCGACGCTGAAGCCTGGAGTGGTCTTGTTCTCGATGATGAAACCCTTGACTTGGTTATCAGCAAGGTCTCGCGCCCAGATGACCGATACGTCGCACCATGGAGCATTGCCGATCCATCGTTTCTCGCCGTTGAGAATCCAGTTATCGCCCTCGCGCCTGGCCGTCGTGGTAAGGCCACCGGAGGCTCCGGATCCCACTAGCGGCTCGGTGAGGCCAAAACACCCTATCTTCTCGAAACGAGCCATTGGCGGCAGCCACCTCTGCTTCTGCTCTTCTGAGCCGTCGATATAGATGGAGCCCATCGCCAGACCACCGTGCACTCCCATAAACGTCGCGAATGATGGGTCGACGCGTGCACTCTCCATCTGTACGAAGCCCAGAAGCGCCAGGCTACCGCCCGCGCATCCGTATCCGTGCATACCGAGGCCGCCTACCCCAAGCTGCTTGAGCAAGGGCAATAGCTCGAAGGGAAAAGCATCCTCTACCCAGTACTTGGTTGCGATTGGCGCGACCTTGGCTTCCATGAAGGTGCGCACGCGCTTGACAATAGCGAGCTCCTCTGGAGCCAGGGTTTCACAAACCGCGTAGAAGTCGCTGTTTGGTGAGGGTAAGAGCTTCGTCGGCGAGAAGATCTTTGCAATGGGGACTGCTTGTTCCGCGTTCATGGTGTTTATCTACCTCTCTGGTGACTAGGTCGCCTTGCAGTAGTGCGAGTGCTAACTCATGGTTTGGCAAAGGGACAGCCTATGAGCGCTCATCGCTCGCTCTTCTCAGCAACTTCGACGTAAGAAATACCGCTTAGGTTTCCCTGTGCGAAAAGCAGGGTCTTGAAGTCCGACCCATCGAAGTTGGCGCTATAAACGGACCCGCCAAGGTCGGTGACGAACATGCGACCGTGCCTTCGGTCGAGCGCAAGACCGATCCCCTCCATCAAGTGAGACACTAAGATCGTGGGAGGCTCGCGTACGCCAGATGACGGCTCCATTTGCGCTCGGTTAACGGTGTTTCCCCGAGGAGGGTCACCGCGGTCCGTCCAATAGATCATTCCGTGGCGTGCATCCAATTCCAGGTCAATGGGCTCCGGCAAATCCCGATATAACACCTCGATGTCTTTGCGATCCGAAGCGGTCTCGCCACGCGGAGTGGCAATGTTCGCGCGGCAGATGGTTCCCTGACCTGCGTTGTCGCCGCCCTTTTGTGTCCAGTAGAACTTCCCGCCCGCTGTATCCACCGCGACACCGACGCACCATTTTCTTGCGTCCATGCCTGGGCGACTATCACCCATACTAGTGTCGACTAACGTTTCAATTGAAGTGCCATCCAAGTTTGCGCGCATGACTCGCATGCCCTCACGGTCGGACCAGTAGAGTTTGCGCGCCACCTTATCGAGCTGAAGCTGCTTGGGCGTAAAAGTGCCGCCCGCGGGTATGATCGTGGTCAATTGGCTTCCGTCGAGATTGCAGCGAACGATTGAGCCGTCGTTGGCTTTGGGAGTGCCCATGTTGGTCCAATACAGATGCTTGGCGACCGCATCCACCACCAGGCCGTCTGGCAGTTTGCGGCCTTCTTGCATGATGACCTGCACATTCGATCCATCGGGATTGGCGGTGAAAACTCGACCTCCTAAATCTAGAAAGAAGAGGTGGCCCGTCGCCGCGACATCGCGTCCAGTCTCGCGTTCGGATTCGGTTTGAGCCGTGCCCATATGAGAGTCCCTCGTGGTGTGACGCCTTCTCGCATGAAGCTCGAGGGCGGAGAGCAGTATCAAAGACAAAGAGGCGAGTTGACGCTCCCCCGGATGGGGGGCGAATAGCCATTCATCAAGGTGGATCCTGCGGTCGTGCCAGAGCGCGAATGTGCGTTCAGGACTAACGATGCAGGGGCTGTACAAGACACTCGATTGGAGCAATGGCATTAAGGTGGACGGAAGAGCAAGGCGGGACCCGATGCAAATTCAGGGGCCGTCGCAATGCCAGGCATCGGAGTGCAGAAATGACAGAGACTTTAGTCGCTCAATCAGTGCGACGCGATGACGATTCCGAGTCATCCAGAGCACGAGTCGTGATCATAGGCGGCGGATTCGCCGGAGTGGCCGCGGCGCGCGCCCTGCGGCGAAGTGCATGCGAAGTAATCCTGATAGACCGTCGTAATCATCATATTTTCCAGCCGTTGCTCTATCAGGTCGCGACGGCAGTACTGGCACCTTCGGATGTGTCCGCGCCATTGCGGCAGCTTACTCGTAACCAGGCAAACCTCTCGGTGCTCCTGGCGGAGGTCCTGAATGTCAATCTGGGGGGGCGGTGCGTGGATGTGTCTCCCGTCGGATTGCCGCGAAGAACTGTCACATTTGACTATCTCGTTGTCGCGACCGGGGTGCAGCCCGACTATTTCGGGCACGGGGAGTTCGCGCTGCACTCACTCAGTCTAAAGACCTTGACGGACGCGGAACTTATTCGTTCGAGAATACTTGGCGCCTACGAGCTTGCCGAGCAGCAGGACGACGAGACCGCGCGCGCGCGGGCCCTGACATTTGTGCTAATTGGCGCTGGCCCCACAGGTGTGGAACTTGCGGCTTCGATTTCCCATATGGCGCGGACTACACTGAGAACAAACTTCCGTAGATTGGATCCATTGGCCACTCGTATTCTCCTTCTTGAGGGTGCGACACGGGTGTTGCCGTCGTTCGACAAAGCCTTATCGGAAAAAGTCCAAAGGCATTTGGCGAGGCTCGGCGTGGAAGTCAGAACTGGTGCTATGGTCGAAGTGGTCGATGACGCCGGAGTAGTCGTTGGTGGGGAACGTATTCGTAGCGACACTGTTTTGTGGACGGCGGGGGTCAAGGCGTCGCCGCTTGTCGAGCGCCTCGGGTCTGATACCGATCGGGCGGGCCGGGCGAGGGTGAGCGAGTACCTCAACTTGATTGACCATCCGCGAGCGTATGTCGTAGGGGACGCCGCCAACGTAATGCAGGACGGACGGGCCCTTCCGGGCGTGGCACAGGTGGCCATTCAACAGGGAAGGTTTGTTGGCCAGAGGATTTCGATGCAAATGAAGGGTCGCACGCCCGCCCATGCGTTTCGGTACCGTGATCGAGGCAATATGGCAGTTGTGGGCAAGAACTTTGCGATTCTGGAAAGGGGGGTCCTTCGGTTCAGCGGCTTTTCGACCTGGATCGTATGGGCGCTATTGCACGTGATGTTCCTTCCGCAGCTCCAAAACCGCCTTCGAGTGCAGACACAGTGGGCGTGGAGCTATTTGACCGGACAGCGGAGCGCGCGACTGATCGTGGAGTCAAAACACGATTATTGAAACGCTCATGCCTTACCAGTCGCATATTCTCCGGAGCGGCTCGATAACGCCAATAGAATCGCAGCGCCGTTGAGGACGACGGCGCCGATAAGCGAAGCCCCAGCTGCCGCTACAGCCCCGTAAGCGGAAACTCCTAGGGAACAGACGATGATGCTGGCCCCGGCTCCCAATCCAACCACTAAGCCGATACGTCGTGACTCCCACGCTACGGCGGCTAGCCTCACCGCCGGGCGACCGGTGCCACTGATCCATTGAGCACCAAGTAGAAGCATGTAGACGGGCAGGTGGGATTGGTACGGATAACCAAAAGGCGCCAGCGTAGCGGGCGCGAATAGCAGCGACGGTCCGACCAGCACGCTACTGAACAACATCGCAGTGGCTAGTTGACGCACAGAGCGCATTCTCCGGGCCGGATCGGCGCCGATCATAGACACTGAGCCGGCGGCCGTGAGATTCAAGGCGGGCAAAAAAAAGTCCATCACCGTGGCGATTCGCGCAGCAACGGCGTATTGAGCTATCTGCAGCGGCGCGGCCAATACCGACAAGATGCACAATGGTCCCCACAACTGGGCACCACGGGCAAGCCCTATTAATTCAAGCGAGTCGATGGCGTGCAATGACTCGCGCGAGATGGGACAGGAGCTCTCTGCAAGTGACGTCGGGAATATTCGCCAAGCCAATCCTCCCAGAGCAGCCGCGGCGAGGAGACTGCCGAAGAGAAAAGCCCATGAGTAAAGCGCAAGCGGGGCGCCTTTAGGCGCGAGCGCAGCGGTAAGCAGAATAGCCCAATTCACGGTAAACGACGCCACCACTATGCCGAGCGTGCGATTCGCGGCGCGAAGTGCCTCCCCAATTAAGCTGGCAATACTAACGGCGGGAATGGCAAGAACGAAGGGTAGATAGGTCTGAAGAACCGTTTGCAGTTGGGGCGCTTGGATGTCGAGGTCGGCGGTGATGATTAGGAGAACGGCGCATAGTAGTGTCGAGCGCAGCAGCAAACGGCGGGCGATTCGCGCTAGTAGCGCTCCTGTGGAAACATCTGTAGATGGATCGGGCCGGCCGATTATGTGACGCGCCAAATAGAGTTCGTACTTGCCCCGCAGTAACGTGCTGAAGCCTAGCGCAATCACGAACCCGCGAAAGTAGACCCCTGCATCCTCTGGCGCCAGAGCCCGTACGACTGCCCATGTTGACAGAATTTGAACCGCAGCACCGAGCAAACGTACAAATAGCGCGAACAATTGTTTGCGGCCCAGCACAAGACGGCCGCTGAGGCCTGCATCAAAAGCGGTCATGTCAAAGGCGGCACGGAGGGTGATTTGTCCGCGCTTCGTTCGAGCAGTCCGCCTCCTAGGGCCTTATAGAGTGTTATCAGCGCTTGCAAGCGCATGAGCCGGACGTTCTGTAATTCCTGTTGGGCACCATAGAGTGCGCGCTGCGCATCCAGTGCGGTCAAATAACTATCAACGCCACCGCGAAAGCGCATATCCGCCAGTCTGTAGGCCCGCAATGACGTGTCGGTAAGCGCCTGCTGAGCTTGCAACTGTTCGTCCAGCGTACTGCGTGCGACCAGTGCGTCGGCAACTTCGCGGAAGGCTCCTTGGATCGCCTTCTCGTATTGTGCGACAGCAGTCTCGCGGGCGATGCGGATCGCCAGCAGATTGGCATAGTTGGCGCCGCCGGCAAAGATTGGCACACTGATCTGAGGCGAAAACGTCCAGGTTCGCGAGTCGCCTTTGAACAGGCCGGCCAACTGGGTGCTTGCGGTACCGAAGCTGCCAGTCAGGCTGATTGCGGGAAAGAAAGCGGCGCGCGCCGCGCCAAGTTGCGCGTTGGCGGACCGCAGTTGCCGCTCGGCGGCTAGCACATCGGGGCGGTACACGAGCACATCAGAAGGCACGCCCTCAACAATGTCGGCTACGAGGGAACCGCGGTCAAGCCCGCCGGAGAACGCAATGTTCGCCGGAATGGGAGACCCAAGCAGAAACTCCAAAGCATGTCTGTCCTGGGCAATCCGTCGGGTATTTTGCGCGACATTCACACGCGCGGCGTCCACGGTGGTTTCCGCCTGACGCAGCGCGAGCTCGCTGCTCGTACCGGCCTGGAACATGCGCCTTGTCAGTGCGTATGATTCATCCTGATTTCTCAACGTATCCCGGGTAAGGTCTAGAAGAGTCTGGTCCGTGAGTACGGAGAGATAAGCGCTGGCGACTTCTGCGACCAGGGAAAGCTGCACGCTCCGCCGCGTTTCAATGTAACTGAAGTATTGCTCTAGGGCGGCGTGATTCAAACTTTGGATTCGTCCGAAAAGATCCAATTCATAGCTGGTGAACCCTATTCCCACGTTATAGAAGCGTAGTGTGCTTTCGTTAGTGCCCGTTGCGGCGGTCGTGCCTCCGGGTCCCGGGGCACCAATCACCCCAGCGGGCAATTCCTCGATCTGCTCGGCACCACTAGCGTTTATAGTCGGGAACAAATCTGCGCGTTGGATACGATACTGCGCCTGTGCCTCCCGCACGCTCAACGCAGCCACGCGCAGATCCCTGTTGGATACGAGGGCCAGGGCGATGAGCTGCTGCAGTTGAGGGTCGACAAAGAACTCTCGCCAGCCGACATCGGCTGCAGAAACGCCGTCCTTTGAGATGTCCTCGATTGGAAGCGCTGGCGATACAGGCCGGTGGTAAGCAGGTTCCAACGTGCAGGCGCCGACCAAGGCACTCAGCGTTGCCACAAGGGCTCGTGTGAGCACCGGACTCATTGCGCGGACTCCAGTGTTGTGCCCGCGGTGCGAGGCGGCTCATTACTGTGGGGGCGGCTGTGGAATAGAGAGCGAACGCCGATAAAGAACGCGGGCACGAAGAAGACGGCAAGCACCGTAGCCGTGAACATGCCGCCGACGACGCCCGTACCGATTGCCACACGCCCACCGGCACCGGCCCCGGTTGCAATCGCTAGTGGCAGAACGCCGAGGACGAAGGCCATAGAGGTCATGATGATGGGCCGCAATCGCTGTCGCGCGGCGGTAATTGTGGCCTCAATGAGGCTCATACCGTGTTCGACGTTCCCTTTGGCGAACTCGACAATCAAGATCGCATTTTTGGCGGCAAGACCGACGGTGGTGAGCAAGCCCACCTGAAAGAAAACGTCATTTCCAAGACCGCGCAGCAGTGTGGCAATGACCGTCCCGATGATACCGAGTGGCACTACGAACATTACGGCCACAGGAATCGACCAGCTCTCGTACAGCGCGGCCAGACAGAGAAACACAACGGTTAATGAAATCGCATAAAGCGCGGATGTTTGGGTCCCGGAGCGCTTTTCTTCGTACGACAGTCCAGTCCATTCATAGCCAACGCCCTTTGGAAGACTGGCCACGGCCGTCTCCATGGCCTCCAAAGCATCTCCCGTGCTCTTGCCTGGCGCTGGCGCCCCTAGCAATTCCAGTGAAGGTACGCCGTTGTAGCGTTCCAGCATTGGTGAACCTGCGGTCCAATGAGCCGCCGCGAATGTCGAAAATGGCACCATTTGACCCGCACTGTTACGGAGATACCAGGCGTCTAGGTCCTGCGGCAACATGCGCGACTCCGGATCTCCTTGCAGGAAGACCCGTTTCACGCGGCTTCGGTCAACGAACTGATTCACATAGGAGGAACCCCAGGCAGCACCGAGCGTGTCGTCAATGTCTCCGATCGATACACCAAGGGCGCTAGCTTTTTCCCAATCGATATCTAGCTTGTACTGTGGCTCATCTTCAAGTCCGTTGGGCCGCAGGCCTCCGATCGCTGGATTCTTACGGGCCAGTACAAGCAACTGGTTCCGAGCCTGCATGAGCGCGTCGTGCCCGAGGTCGCCGCGATCCTCGAGTTCGAGGTCGAAGCCCGTGGCATTGCCCAGTTCGAGCAACGCAGGAGGCGCAAAGGCGACGACAGCTGCGGTGCGCATCTGAGCGAAGCGCGCGTTCGCGCGCCCCGCCATCGCGAATACGGAGTTTTGCGGGCCCGGCCGATCGGCCCAATCCTTTAAGCGCACAAAGATGAGACCCGCATTCTGACCGCGGCCACCGAAGCTGAATCCATTGACCGTAAATACCCCGCTGACGAGACGCTTCTCTTCGGTGAGGAAATAGTTGCGGACTTCGTTGAGCGTGCGCTGAGTCAGCTCGCTGGCGGTACCCGGTGGGGCGGCCACTTGGACGAACAGGATGCCTTGATCCTCGTCCGGCAAAAAGGCGGTAGGTACGCGCACAAATAGCGCTCCCACTGCTGCTACAATAACCACGTATAGCAACAAATAGCGTCCGATGTGCTTAGTGACGTTGTGGACCCCGCGATCGTAGCCACGATTCATGCGGATGAATCCGCGGTTGAACCAACCGAAGAACCCTCGCTCTCGTTCCTGGGCGGGATCCGTGCGGGGACGGAGCAGCGTTGCACATAGAGCCGGCGTAAATACCAATGCCACCAAGACTGAAAGAGCCATCGCCGAGATGATTGTGATTGAAAATTGTCGGTATATAATCCCCGTGGAACCGCTGAAGAACGCCATTGGCAAAAATACGGCAGACAACACCAGCGCGATTCCGACCAAGGCGCCCGTAATCTCCCGCATAGATTTGCGGGTGGCCTCCTTCGGCGGGAGCTTATCCTCCTCCATGACACGTTCGACGTTTTCGACCACGACGATCGCGTCGTCTACCAATAGGCCGATTGCGAGGACCATGCCAAACATGGTCAAAGTGTTGATTGAGTAGCCCGCGAAGGCGAGCACCGCAAAGGTCCCCAACAGCACAACAGGGACGGCAATAGTGGGGATTAAAGTAGCGCGTATATTCTGCAGGAACAAGTAGATCACGAGGAACACCAGCACGATCGCTTCGAAGAGGGTTTTTACGACCTCATCAATCGACACCCGCACAAATGGTGTTGTATCGTACGGGTAGACAACCTTCAGGCCGCGGGGCAACAGTGGAGCTAGGCCGTTCATAGTGGAGCGAACGGCTTTAGCCGTCTCCAGGGCATTCGCGCCCGTGGCGAGCTTGATGGCAATGCCGCCGGCCGGTTGACCGTTATATTCGGTGTGGATTGAATAGCTCTCGGCGCCCAGCCGCACGTCGGCCACGTCCCGCAGCCGTACTTGTGAGCCATCCGTATTCACTTTGAGGAGCACCCGGCCAAAGTCCGCGGCGGATGTGAGACGTTGTGGTCCGATGATGGTAGCGTGCAGGCGTTGCCCATCCACGGAAGGCAGACCCCCCAGTTCGCCCGCCGCGACCTGAACATTCTGGGCCTGCAGCGCATTCCGCACGTCGATTGTCGAGAGCCCGTAGCTGATGAGTTTGGCGGGGTTTAGCCATATGCGCATCGCATACTGCGTGCCGAAAAGCTGATAGTCTCCCACGCCGGTTGTGCGGCTGATCGCATCTTGCACATGCGAGGCGATGTAATCGTTAATGTCCTCGCTCGTCATGGTGCCGTCAGCGGAGTAAAAACCTACGACCAATAGGAAATTGCGAGTGGCTTTTGCGACGCGCAGGCCGGCTTGCTGGACCTCCACCGGGAGGAGCGGTGTTGCCAGCTGCAATTTATTCTGAACCTGTACCTGCGCGATATCGGGATTCGTGCCCTGTTCAAAGTACAGCGTAATCGTCATGCTGCCATCAGCATTGCTTTCAGATCCAAAATACAACAAGCGATCGAGGCCGCTGAGCTGCTGTTCGATGACCTGTGTGACGGTGCTTTGGACGGTGTCGGCCGAAGCACCAGGATAGATTACTGAAATGGAAATTGCGGGAGGCGCAATACTTGGGTATTGCGCAATGGGCAGCACAAGAATGGAAAGTGCTCCGGCCAGCATGGCGACGATCGCCAGGACCCAAGCGAAAATCGGGCGGTCGATAAAGAAATTAACCATACGTTCCGTCTATTGAATGCTTGGATTGGCGGAATTGACGAGCGCGGTAGGCGCCACGGTCGATGGTAGAGTCGAGAGATCATTTGCCGATCTATACGCCTCAGGCACTACCTTCGCGCCAGGCTTGGCATTTTGCAGTCCCTCGACAATGAGACGGTCACCTGCTGCAAGGCCCGAGGTGACAACCCATTGCGCACCGACGGCTCGGCCGGTTTTCAGGGGGCGCAGCTCGACGATGTCGTTCGGGCCAACAATCAACGCGTCGGCCGCGCCTTTTTGGTCGTGACCGATCGCTTGCTGGGGCGCGAGTACGGCGCCCGGACTCACGCCCTCCTGAATTTGTTCGTGCACGAACATGCCAGGAAGCAGTAGTCGTTCGGGGTTGGGGAGCAACGCCCGAAGAGTGATGGAGCCCGTACCTGCGTCCACTGTCACTTCGGATAGCTGAAGCGTTCCCGTGTGGGAATAGTCGCTGCCATCTTCGAGCTTCAATCGGACTTGCGATTTTCCCGTGCGAGTCGTCAGAAGCAGCCCCGATGCTCCTTCATGCTTCAGTTGCAACAGTGCGGTGCTGGGTTGGGTGACATCCACGTATACGGGATCGAGCTGTTGAACGGTGGCGAGCAAGTTCGCCTGATTGGCGGTCACAAGCGCACCTTCGGTGACAAAGCTGCGGCTGATGCGTCCGGAAATTGGGGAAAGCACCTTTGTATAAACCAGATTAATTCGCGCCACCTCCAGGGCCGCCCGATTCTGCAACTGGGAAGCTACGGCGTTGTCATAATCCTGTTTGCTGACGGCATTGGCCTCTACAAGCGGCCGATAGCGCTCCAAAAGTGCATGGGTCGAAGCCTCCGCGGCAATCGCGCTGTCGTATGCGGCCTGATAAGGCGCAGGATCTATCAGGTAGAGCTGCTGGCCGGCTCGAACCTCGCTGCCTTCGACAAAAAGGCGTTTGAGAACGATGCCAGTGACCTGGGGTCGGACCTCGGCGGTGCGAAAGGCGGCGACACGTCCAGGAAGCTCCGTGCTGAGGGGCACGTCGTGGGTCTGGACCGTAACGACCGAGACCCGCGGCAGGGGAACGCTTGTGGCTGGTGGTGTCTGGCTGCTGCAGCCGAGCAGCAACAGCGCGAGGCCGCCGGCGCCTCCTATCTTCACTGTGGTGCACCGCTCCAACCTTGGATTACAAGATACTTGAAGGTTCATGCAAATTCCTCGCTCCGGATGGACCCGGGACTTGCGTGGGATAGGAAAGCATTCGCGCTGGGAGTAGCGCCATTGGACGTGGGGACTGCCCGGCAGGGCTCGGCCAACGGGCAGCTAACCGCCGGTGTAAAGCGGCTATACCTTCGTATCGCCTGGCTACGCCTCGAGGAAGAACCGACTGACAAGAGCAAAGGAGTAACATAGGCCGCGGTAGACCTTGGCTGAGGGATCATGGACGTAGTGGCTGCCGAGAGCGAGTCATCTGGTGCAGCTCGGGAGCTATCAGGGCAGGGCGTACCTGATCTGGATCAGTACTCGCTGGAACAGGTCAAATATGACAATGAGTTCGCGCTGTATCGTGGTCGCCTCCGTGGTGCTGTGCCAACGGGACCCAGTAGCGTTCTGGTGCTTGCCCCCGTAAGCAATCATCCCTCGCCATCAACCTTGCAAAGAATGCAACTGGACCACGCATTGCGTTCGGAGCTCGATCCGGCGTTCGTAGTTCAGTCACGATATGCGCTGCTCGAACGATCCGCCCGGCCAATGCTGATTTTGGAGGACCAAGGCACACTACCGCTAGATTGCGTTCTGCGCCAAGGGATGAAGGTAGAACCGTTCTTGAAGTTCGCGATAAGCGTCTCTGCCGCGGTCGGACATGTGCATAGTCGCGGCTTCGTGCACAAGGACATCAAGCCTGCCAACATTCTGGTGAATATCGCTTGCGACAAGGCGTGGCTTGTCGGCTTCGGTATTGCTTCGCGCTTAAATCGGGAGCACCAGGAGCCGCAGCCACCTGAGGTCATAGCGGGAACGCTGGCCTATATGGCGCCCGAGCAGACGGGACGTATGAACCGCTCCATCGACTCACGCAGCGATCTTTACGCATTGGGAATGACGTTCTACGAAACCCTGACTGGGTGCCTACCGTTTACAGTGACGGATCCGATGGAGTGGGTCCATTGCCATATCGCACGACGACCAATGCCACCCCACGAGCGGAATTCGACTATTCCAGAGGTACTTTCAACAATAGTCATGAAACTGCTCGCCAAGACGCCCGAGGAGCGTTATCAGACGGCTGGAGGTCTCCAGGGCGATCTCATGAACTGCCTCACGCAATGGCAATCGAAATATGAGATCGAGGAGTTTCCGCTGGGAGAAAATGACACCCCCGATCGACTCTTAATTCCCGAGAAGCTGTACGGACGAGAGTTAGCCATCGCATCGATGCTCGCGGCCTTTGATCGCGTCGTTGCTGGCTCCGGACCGGAACTGGTGTTGGTCTCGGGCTATTCGGGAATTGGCAAGTCATCCGTGGTCCATGAGCTACACAAAGCGCTAGTCCCCTCACGGGGCCTATTTGCCTCCGGGAAATTCGACCAACACAAGCGCGACATTCCCTATTCGACGTTTGCGCAGGCTTTTCAGGGGCTTATCCGAACAATATTGACCCACAGCGAAGATGAACTGACGCCCTGGCGCACTGCACTTAATGCTGCGCTCGGTCCTAATGGCGGGCTCATTGTGAACCTTGTGCCAGATTTGCAACTCATCATCGGCGAGCCGCCGCCCGTTCCGGAGATTCCGCGGCAAGAGGCGCAACGGCGGTTCCAACTGGTCATGCGGCGCTTCATCGGTGTATTCGCGCGCGCGGGACGTCCGCTTGCCTTGTTTCTCGATGATCTTCAGTGGCTCGATGCGGAGAGCCACGATCTCATGTCAGATCTTTTGGCGCAATCCGACCTCCCGCATCTCATAGTGATCGGTGCGTATCGAGACAACGAAGTGGATGCATCTCATCCTCTTATCCAGAAGCTCTCGGACATGAGAGTCACCGGGTCGCGTCTGACGGAAATTGTTCTTGCTCCCCTGACCACAAGGGACTTCACGGAATTGGTTGCCGATACTCTGCATTGCGGACATGAGCACGCGGAGGCCCTGGCAGTACACATCCATGAAGGAACAGCCGGTAATCCCCTTTTCGCCATTCAGTTCATGTCTGAGTTTGTCGAGGAAGGTCTGATTGCCTTCGACTACAAGTCCGGAAAGTGGGACTGGGACCTGCAGAGCATTCGAGCCAAACGTCTTGCCGAGAATGTCGTGGAACTTCTGGTCGGAAAACTCAGCCGCCTCCCGGATCGAACAGAAGGTATGCTGAAGCTAATGGCCTGCATAGGGCACAGCGCCGAAGTAAACTGGCTTGGGATGGCATCACGCCAGTCCATCGGGGAAGTAGATAGCCAACTGCTGGAAGCTGTGCAGGCGGGGCTAGTCAATCGCTCCGAAGGCTCCTATGAATTTATTCACGATCGGATTCAGGAGGCCGCTTACTCACTGGTTCCAGCGGATGCGCGAGCGGCGGAGCACTTGCGAATCGGCCGCCTTCTCGCGAAGCATGCCAAATCCGAAACTTCGGAAGCAGCAATCTTTGACATCGTCAATCAGTTCTGTCGGGGTGCCGGTGTCATCAGCTCCGCGGTTGAGCGCCGAGAAGTTGCCGCGCTCTGCCTGACAGCTGCGACCCGGGCGAAAATGGCATCTGCCTATGCCTCGGCGCTGGTTTATCTTGCGGCGGGAGCCAATTTTTTGGCGGATCAAGCATGGAGTGACTGTCGCGATTTATGGTTCAACTTGGAATTGAATCATGCCGAGTGCGAATTTTTGACCGGGCGGCCACTTGATGCGCAAAGGCGGATTGCCGCACTTGAGGGGTGCGCAGGGAACGGCGTCGAAGAGGCGGCAATTGCTTGCCTTCATATAGATGTGTGCACCACCCTGAACCAGACGTCACGTGCGGTCGATGTGGCTCTCAAATTCCTCGACAGAGTCGATTTCCGGTGTTCGCCACATCCGTCTGAAGACGACGTGAAGAATGAATATGATCGGATTCGTAAAACTCTCGGTCTCCGGGAGATTAGGGACATTCTCAGCGAGCCGCTACTCACAGACGCCGACATCCTTGCTACCCACGACGTCCTGACTCGCGCAATTCCGCCAGCCGCGTTCATTGACATCAATTTGGCCTCGCTCATGATCTGTCGGGCCGTAAACCTAAGCCTGGAGCGCGGAAGCGGTGATGGTTCATGCTTTTCCTACGTGATGCTCGCGCAGCTTGCAGGCCCGCGCTTCGGCGATCATGCCTTGGGGTTCGAATTTGGTCAGCTTGGATATGAGCTCGTAGAGAAGCGCGGTTTGCGGCGATTTCAAGCATGCACGTACGTTGCCTACGCTATTTACACCGGTCGATGGGTCAAAAATGAGCGATTCGCGCTGTCTGTTATTCGACGGGCCTTCGAGGTAGCCAACTCCAACGCGGAGCAGAATTTTGCTACCCTTTGCTGGCCGGTGATCACCGCCAGCCTGCTGTTCACTGGCGAGCCCATTCAGGATGCGCAGGCGAACGCAGAGCGTGGATTGGCACTGGCGAAGTCGGCACAGTTCGATTTTGCCGCCGACATGATTCTGCCTCAACTGGCATTGATTAAAATGCTCCGTGGCGCTGGCGGAAGTTTCGGGAGTCTTGATACTTACATCGGAGAACCGGAATTTGTATCTCGCGTATGCGGAAATCCGGCGTTTGTCCTTGCGGAGGGGAAATATTGGGTGCGGAAGTTGCAAGCATGCTTCTTCGCGGGCAATTATACATTGGCGGTCAAGGCAGCAGAAAAGGCGCATCTCGCTGCTGTGACCGCTCCGGGTGCTGAGGAGCATTCCGAATACCACTTTTACGGTGCGCTCGCTCACGCGGCATGTTGCCGTACCGATAACATCGTGGACCACCCGGAACACCGGGAGGCCCTGACTCGGCACCTGGCACAGCTGAAAAGTTGGTCTTCGCATTCCCCAGAAGACTATGAAAATCGCGCCTTGCTAGCGGAAGCGGAGCTGGCCCGGATCGACGGGCGGTTGCTGAATGCGGAGCAGCTCTTCGAACGCGCTATCAGCTCCTGCCGAGACAATGGGTTTGTTCACAATCAGGCTATTGCCAATGAGCGAGCTGCCCACTTCTATGCGCAGCGAGGATTGGAAACAATTGCCCGGGCGTATTTGCAAGGCGCACATTCGTGCTATTTGCGCTGGGGGGCTACTGGCAAGGCGAATCACCTCACAATTCGAGAGCCTTGGCTGCGCCATCAGGATCGCGAATCAAGCGCGGCTCGGACGATTGATGCGTCCGTGGAGCATCTAGACCTTGCGACTGTCGTTAAGGTGCTACAAGCCGTGGCTGGCGAGATTGTATTGGATAGGCTCATTGAAACGCTGATGCGCACAGCAATGGAGCATTCAGGCGCAAATCGCGGTCTGCTCATTCTAGCTACTGCGGTAGGGTCCCGAATTGCCGCCGAGGCGGCTATCGGTGACACAATTGTCATTAATCTTCGCGATGAAGCGGTTGGCGAAATGGCACTGCCACAGGCAGTGCTTCATATCGTTTCGCGTACTCAGGCAGACGTAATTCTGGATGATGCTTCTGCGCTGATGCCGTTTTCAGTCGACCCGTACGTTTGCAAATACGGCACGCGCTCGGTTCTGTGCATGCCGCTCTTAAGTCGGGGACAGCTGGTAGGGATTCTGTATCTGGAAAACGGCCTTGCACCAGGCGTCTTTGCGGCCAGTCGTGTATCCGTGTTGAAACTACTCGCCTCACAGGCTGCAATCTCGCTCGAAAATACGCGGCTGTATCGAGATCTCGCTGAGCGGGAGGCAAAGATTCGGCACTTGGTCGACGCAAATATCGTGGGAATAGAGATCGTGGACCTCAACGGAGTAATCCTTGAGGCCAACGACGCGTTCCTTCGAATTGTTGGATACGACCGTGAGGATCTCGACTCCGGTCGACTGAAATGGACTGAGTTGACGGCAACGCAATATCAAGGTCGGGACCGCCAAGACCTTCTGGTGGAGCTTCTGCGTAGCGAGAAGCTGCATCCATTTGAGTGGGAATATATTCGCAAAGATGGTAGTCACGTATCTGTTTTGTCGGGTGCGGCAACCTTTGACAATGGAAAACGAGCCGTCGGCTTCGTACTGGACCTCACTGAGCGTAAACGCGTGGAACAGGCGTTGAGACAGAGCGAAGCATATCTTGCAGAGGCACAGCGGATGACGAATACCGGAAGTTGGGCCTACAACTACGGTTTGGGAAGATACACCTACTATTCTGACGAGCAGTTCCGCATATATGGGCACGAACCGCGGCCTGGTAACCCGCCTGAACTTAATGAAATCACCGGGCGATTTCATCCGGAAGATCGACCGCGCCTGTCGGAACTGATTGAGCGGATTGTGCGCGAGAAGTCAGAATACGCGGTGGACTTTCGAATTAGGATGCCAGACGGAACCGTAAGGCACCTGAGCTCGACTGGGCACCCAGTAATTGGCGAGAAGGGCGAACTACTGGAACACTACGGGACTGTAGTGGACGTGACCGAGCGTCGACGTTCTGAACAGAGGCTTTTGGTGCAGCATCGTGTCGCACGGATTCTGGCCGAGGCGGATACGGCGGAGACGGCCATACCAGAGATTCTTCAATCTGTTGGGGATTGTCTGGGATATTGCGTCGGTACGTTCTGGAAGATTGATCGGAACGCGAATTGGCTTTTCTGCACCGCGTCGTGGCATGCGCCGGCAATTGAAATATCTGAATTCGAAGAGGCTGCCCGGATCCGCCGATTGGAGCCAGGGGCGAGCTTGGCCGGCCGGGTTTGGGTTAGCCGCACAGCGGCATGTATTCCAGATATTCTTCAGGATTCGCGCTTTGATCGCAACGATGTCGCCGCTCGTGAAGGACTTCGCACTGCTTTTGCCTTTCCGATCATGCTCGAGAGTGAAGTTCAAGGCGTCATCGAATTGGCCAGCCGCGACGTGTGGCAGTCAGATGGGGAGCTACTTGAAACAATGACGGCTATCGGCCGTCAGATAGGTCAGTTCGTGGAGCGCAAGCGAGCTGAGGACGAGTTGCAGCGAGCGCAGTCGGAGCTGGCATATGCAACGAGAGTGATAACCATGGGTGAGCTCGCGGCGTCCATCGCGCACGAGGTCAACCAACCTCTGGGTGCGATGGTGACAAGCGCCGGTTCGTGCGCCCAGTGGCTTGCGGCCACCCCACCTGACATGGCCAAGGCGCGGCGTGCGCTCGAGCGTATCGTCAATGATGGTCGAAGGGCGGGGGATGTCATTAAGCGGATTCGGACTCTCATGAAACGGCAGATACCGCGGAAGACGTTGCTGCAGGTCAATGAAGCTATTCGCGAGGTGATAGCGCTCACGCATCATGAACTGCGTCGGAAGGAGATTCTCCTCGAAGCGGAACTTTCCGAGGGGCTACCGCCCGTTCAGGGGGACCGGGTGCAGCTCCAGCAGGTTCTGCTCAATTTGATAGTGAATGCCATTGAGGCCATGAGCTCAATGGACGCAGGCCCAAGGCACCTGACGATCGCGTCTTGGACAGAAGGGTCGGAGTTTCTTCAAATTGAAGTGCGCGACTCGGGGCCCGGATTGAGCCGCGACCACGCGGTTCATCTGTTTGAGCCGTTTTATACGACGAAGACGGATGGGATCGGCATTGGGTTGTCGATCAGTCGGTCCATCGTCGAGGCCCATGGTGGCCAGCTTACCGCCCAACCGAACTACCCGCACGGAGCAGTGTTCAGGCTATCGCTGCCGGTTTAAGCGGTGGAGCAACAATTCGACGCGTCTAGGGAAGTCATAGAATGAACGCACACATCGAAGGAAAATCGGGAAGAATCGTCATGACCAACAAACTAGCTGTTGTCTATGTCATCGACGATGACCCTTCAATGCGCGCTGCGCTTGAGGATCTTGTGGGCTCCATCGGACTGCAAGTACACGCCTTTGCTTCCCCACAGGAGTTTCTGGATAGTAAACGGCCTGAGGCCCCGAGCTGCCTTGTCTTGGATGTGAGGTTGCCGGGCATGAGTGGACTCACCTTTCAGAAGGAACTTGCGAGAGCCGGTTCTGAACTGCCGATCATCTTCATCACTGGGCATGGGGACATTCCCATGAGCGTACGGGCAATGAAGGCCGGCGCTATCGAATTTCTTACCAAGCCGTTTCATCATCAAGACCTGCTTGATGCGATCCATGCGGCAATTGAGCGCGATAGTGAAACCCGCCGTCGGACCGTGCTCGTCGCCGAGCTGCGTGTACGTCACGCCGCACTGACGGAACGCGAACGCCAGATCATGAAGCTTGTTGTTTCCGGCCGCGCAAACAAACTGATAGCTGCAGAACTCAACCTGAGCGAGATGACGGTTAAGGTTCATCGGGGCCAAGTCATGCGGAAGATGAAGGCCGCATCGTTACCCGAACTGGTTCGTATGGCGGACCGGCTCGACACTTCGACGCCGGTTGCGTGAGGAAATAGATCTCGTCTGATTCGTTCTGGATCGGGCAATCGTGAGACTTGGTATCACGAAAGGCGTAGGTGCCCTATACCAATGTGTAGGGTGGCGCTATTCCGTGTTAACCATCAGGAAGGGCGTCTAGCAACGCTCTACCGACGTGCAATGGCAATTGGCCCTGTAAGGATGCTTTGCTACCCCCTGTCCACCGATCGGAACGGGCGCGCTAATGGTCCGTATTGCATGCGTGACATGCGACGTAGGGTTACGGACCTCACAGCACGGAGCAGGGCATGAAATTAATCACAAAACACTATATTGATGGCACGTTTGTAGAGTCGCACGGACGGGAGATTATGGATATCGTCCGTCCAACTGACGGCCAAGTGATCGGCCGCGTTACGCTAGGTGATGAGGCGGATACGCGGCGCGCGATTGCGGCGGCGAAACGGGCGTTGGAGACGTTTGGGCGTACGACGAGGGACCAGCGCGCACAGGTTCTGCGCAGGCTGCATGCTGCAACCTCCGCGAGAATTGGCGATCTTACCGACGCCATGATCGAAGAGTATGGCGGGGTGAGTCAGTTCGCCAAAATCATTGTGGAGACGGGCATCAACGCATTCGGTGAGGCCGAGAAGGCACTGCACGAACTGCCGCTAGCTCAGAGTTGGGGCAGAACGAACGTGACGCTTGAGCCCGTGGGCGTGGCGGGGTTGATCACTGCCTGGAATGCGAACGCTTTATTCATTGCGCTGAAGCTCGCATCGGCCGTGGCCGCCGGCTGCACAGTGGTCATCAAACCCAGTGAGCTTAGCGCTCTGCAGACTGAGGTGTTTCTGGAATGTGTTGAGGCAGCGGAATTGCCCAGGGGGCTGTGCAACGTCGTTATCGGTCGCGGCGAGGTCGTGGGAGCGGAACTGGTGCGGCATCCTGACGTGTCGAAAATCTCCTTTACCGGATCAGTCGCCGTCGGGCAGTCGATAATGCGCGACGGCGCAGCGACCATGAAGCGCGTTACGCTCGAGTTGGGAGGCAAGTCCCCAACCTTGCTGCTGGATGACGCCGATTTGGAGCAGGCGATCCCAATGGCGCTGGTCATGGCCTTCTTGAACAGTGGTCAAGCGTGCGCTGCGGGAACGCGACTTCTCGTTCCGCAAGCTCGATTAGGCGAGGTCCGGCGAGCCATTGTGCAGGCAATGCAGGGGTTCCCGGTGGGTGATCCGGCCAATCCAAAGACTGCCGTTGGACCCATGGCGACCCTGAAGCAGTACGAGCGCGTTCAGTCCTACATCCACAAGGGAATTGAGGAAGGCGCGGAGGTGCTGGTCGGAGGGGAAGGTCATCCGGAGGGTTTGAATGATGGCTTCTACGTTAAACCAACGGTATTTGTGAACGTGTCGAACAATATGACGATTGCGAGGGAGGAGATTTTCGGCCCCGTGCTTTCCGTGATTACTTACGAGTCAGAAGACGAGGCGATTGCTATCGCCAACGACTCCAGATATGGCTTGCATGCGGCCGTCATCGGGAGTGATGTCGAGCGTGCCCGGCGTGTCGCGTCTGAATTGCGGGCTGGCCGTGTGGTGATCAATGGAATGACGGACGATCCCCAGGCTCCGTGGGGCGGATTTAAATACTCGGGCGTTGGCCGCGAATATGGTCGATATGGGATTGAAGCCTTTCTGGAACCACGGGCCATTCTGGAGGCATAAAGCCAACTCCTATGAGTAAGCATATTGCCGTTTCATTTGCGGAAGCTGCGGACCGCCTCGCGATCCGTGAGACAATTGAAGCCTATGCGCATTGCGCGGATCGCCGCGATGCTCAAGGACAAATGGCGCTGTTTACCGCGGACACTCATTTTGTTGTGTATATGAATGCGAAGGATGCAATCCCTTCGCAGACGCTGCGGTCGCGGGAGGCGCTCGCCCCGGTTTTTTCTGAGTTGAACCAGTATGAGACCACCACGCACTTTATTGGCCAGAGCACTGTATTCACACTGAAGGCCGATCGAGCCACAGGAGAGGCATACTGTTTGGCGCATCATGTCTTGGCCCAGGCCGGGACCCGGCGGCTAATGTTGGCGTCGCTTCGCTATCTGGACACCCTCGTGAAGGTGGACGGCGTGTGGCTTTTTTCAGAGCGGTTGCTGTACGTAGACTGGATAGAGGAGCGTCTCCTCTCATGAAGCGTTTGGTGATCTTGGGCGCTTCCGGCATGGTGGGCGGTGCTGCTCTTCGCTACGCGCTTCAAATTCCAGGCGTTGAACGTGTGACGTCGATTGGGCGAAGAAAGATCGGATTTGCGCATCCTAAGGTGACAGAAGTGATCCATACGACGTTCACAGACTGCGCGCCGCTCGAAGGTGTGTTGGCGAATCAGGATGCAGCGATATTTTGTCTGGGCACGTACACCGGTGCGGTATCGGACACGGCACTGCGCCGAGTCACCGTCGATTACACGGTCGAATTCGCGCGCGTTCTGCGCCGAGCGAGCCCGAATGCCGGATTCACGTTTTTGAGTGGTACTGGTGCCGATCCCGCGGGACGCAGTCGGATCGCCTTTGCGCGCTACAAGGGAGCGGCAGAGCGGGCGCTGGCTGGGGCCGGGTTCCCTCACCTCTATATCTTTAGACCCGCATACATCTATCCTGTCGAGCCGCGAGTAGAACCGACGTTCGGGTATCGCCTGTTGCGACTGGCCTACCCGGCGTTCCGCAAGATATTTCCTAACCTGGTCATACGGTCAGATGACTTAGCCCGAGTTATGGTCGACGTCTCTGTTTTTGAGACAACCGATGGTCCAAGTCTCACTTTCGAGAACCGGGACATTCTGATCATGGCGGAATCCTCGGTGCAGCCGGATCCTGCCTAAGTAGCAGCCCAGAGTAGTCCGCTCGGACTTGGCGGCTATCGCTGCATTTGTAGCAGCGTATCCATGGGCACGGACATGTGCTTCAGATGTGCCATGATGAGCATAGAGCCGAAGACGATCAGACCAACGACAAAGACGCCGAAAGCAACCGAGAGCAAGTTGTTCGTCTGATCCGGTGCGCTCGAAATGTGGAGAAAGAAGACCAGATGGATCCCAATCTGAGCAATCGCTAGAACTGCCAACAATAGCGGGATTCCGGGATTGTATATCTGCTCGCTTGAGGCGGCCCAAAAGGAACCAACGGTCAAAGTGACAGCAAATACAAGCCCAATGATATAGCTGCGACGGCTCCCGTGCGTCCGCGCGGTGAGTTCAGGCACTTTACCTTGCGCGTCGGAGCTGGCGTTCATGTACGCGCCCCCAAATAGACAATCGTGAATACCCCAACCCAGACGATGTCCAAGGCATGCCAGAACAGGCCAAAGCAGAATAGACGGCGGCGGGCCTTGTCGTCGAAACCGAACGTCCACAGCTGCAGCAGCATGATCAGGAGCCAGCATAACCCCAGCGCGACGTGCAATCCGTGAGTGCCCACTAACGTAAAGAACGCTGACAAGAAGGCGCTGCGGGAAGGTCCGGCGCCCGCAGCGACGAAACCTGCAAACTCGGAAGCCTCGAATATCAGGAATGCCAATCCGAGAAGGAGAGTTACAAGCAACCAAAGATAGGTGGAACCGTAGCTCTGCTCCTGAATGGCCAAGGATCCGAACCCGCAGGTAACGCTAGAGAGTAGCAGACAGGCGGTTTCAAGAAAGACCCTGTGCAGATCAAAGAGATCCCGGCCAGCCGGGCCGCCGGCAGTTTCGGTTGATAAGACCGCATATGCTGCGAAGAGCGCCGCGAATAAAATGATGTCTGACAGCAGAAAGAGCCAGAAACCAAATCCTGCCACGATCCGTAGGGATGCCGGACCGCGAAACGACAGCGGAACGCCAGCTCCGTCCGCTGTAGACGCCACAGTGGTCATGTCGCTGCGCCCGCACGCGCGTGAGATCGCTCAAATGCGACGATCTGCTCCACTGGCACGTGAAGCTCATCCCGGCGCCAGGCTTGCCGCAAGGTGATTGCGACGGCCGCCAGCAGTCCGATCGTAAGCAGCCAAAATATGTGCCAAATGAGCGAAAAGCCGACAGCGAATGCGCAGATTGCAAGTAGAATTCCTATTGGCGTGTTTGCGGGGACGTGCAGTGGCTCGTAGTGCGGCGCCGCCGCCGCCGCGTGGCATTGGGCGCGCGATCCCTCTAGTGCCGGTATGCGCTGCTTAGTTCCCCAGAATGCGTCCGATTGCTCCACATGGGGCAGAATCGAGAAATTCCAAGGTGGGGGAGGAGAGGGTGTCGACCATTCCAAAGTCCGGCCATTCCATGGGTCTCCGGTTACATCAGCAGTCCGTGTTCGCTGCTTGATACTGACGTAGAGCTGGACACCAGTCAGAATTATGCCGAGAAACACGAGCATGGCCCCGATCCATGCCACGTGCATGAGCGGCTGCCAGTTGAGATTCGAGTAGTGTTGCATGCGACGTGTGGCGCCCATAAGACCCAGCGCGTATAGCGGCATGAAGGCCAGGTAGAATCCAAAGAACCAGCACCAGAACACCGCTTTCCCGAGTAACTCATTGAGGCGAAAGCCAAAAGCCTTGGGGAACCAGTAGGAGTACCCCGCCATGACGCCGAATATCACTCCGCCAATAGCCGTATTGTGAAAATGGGCGATCAGAAAGAGACTGTTGTGCAGTACGAAGTCCGCCGGTGGAATCGCCATAAGCACGCCAGTCATACCGCCGATGAGAAAGGTCACCATGAAACCCAATGTCCAATAGATTGGAACCGTGTAGCGGATTCGGCCGCCATAGAGAGTGAAAAGCCAATTGAAGACCTTCACGCCGGTGGGGACTGCGATAATCATGGTCATGATGCCGAAGAAACCATTTACGTCTGCGCCTGCTCCCATGGTGAAGAAGTGGTGTAGCCAAACCGTAAACGAAAGAACACAGATAGCCATTGTGGCCATTACCATCGAGCGATATCCGAACAATGGTTTGCCAGAGAAGGTGGCAACTACCTCGGAAAAAACGCCAAAAGCCGGGAGGATTAGGATGTAGACCTCTGGGTGACCCCATATCCAGATGAGGTTGATATACATCATCGGGTTGCCGCCTAGCTCGGTCGTAAAGAAGTGAAATCCGCAATACCGGTCGAGAAGAAGCATGGCGAAGGTGGCGGTCAGAATCGGAAAGGCCGCGACGATGAGCAGATTGGAGGCTAAAGCGGTCCAGCAGAACACTGGCATTCGGCTGTACCCCATGCCCGGTGCGCGCAACTTAAGAATGGTCGTCGTCAGGTTGATTCCGGATAGCAATGTGCCCGCTCCCGAGATTTGCAAAGACCATAGGT
>Ga0210391_10000156_pt1 | contig 80664 bp, 74 predicted proteins | sample IncBWC12OmetaG_FD_160573 | JGI IMG/M metagenome (GOLD analysis project Ga0210391, IMG submission 160573) | Forest soil microbial communities from Barre Woods Harvard Forest LTER site, Petersham, Massachusetts, United States - Inc-BW-C-12-O ...
CGTCACTGACGCTGCCGGCAGTGTCACCAGTCGCGCGGCAAAGCTCTTGGTGAAGGCGGCGCCCTCGCCGCCGACGCCACCTCCGCCGACGCCACCTCCGCCGACGCCACCTCCGCCGACGCCACCTCCGCCGACGTCAGCTCGGGGGACCGACGTCGTCACTTATAAGAACGATCTGGCACGCACGGGGCAGAATCTGACGGAAAAAACGCTCACCCCGGCGAACGTCGCCGCGGCGAGCTTCGGCAAGCTGCGCTTCCTCAGCACCGACGGCAAGGTTGACGCGCAGCCGCTCTACCTGTCCGCGCTCAACGTCGGCGGCGTGCCTCACAACGTGGTGTTCGTCGCCACCGAGAACGACTCGGTCTATGCCTTCGATGCTGACAGCGGCACGCAGCTATGGCGGGTTTCGCTGATACCCGCAGGCGAAGCCGCCAGCGGCCCGATTAACTGCGACCAGGTCACGCCTACGATCGGCATCACCTCGACCCCGGTCATTGATCGCTCGGCCGGGGCCCACGGGATGATCTATGTCGTGGCCATGACCCAATCGGGCGGCGGCAGCACTTACCATCAGCGCCTGCACGCGCTCGATGTGACAAGCGGCGCGGAGCTCTTGGGCGGCCCGACCGAGATCACCGCCTCGTACGCGGCAAGCTCCGGAACCCTCACCTTCGATCCGCAGCAGTATGCGGAGCGCGCCGCCCTGCTGCTGCTGAACGGCACCCTCTACACCAGCTGGACCTCGCACTGCGATAACAAGTTCTACACCGGCTGGCTGATCGCCTACAGCCAGAGCACGCTCGCGCAGACCGCGGTGCTCAACGTGGGTCCCAACAGCGGCGGCCTTGGGCCGGCGATCTGGATGTCAGGCGGCGGACCGGCCGCCGACTCGGCGGGCAACATCTACCTGTTGACCGCCAACGGTGCCTTTGAGGAAACACTCAACGCGAGCGGCTTCCCCAATATGGGCGACTTCGGCGATTCGTTCGTGAAGCTCTCGACGGGTGGCGGCGGTTTGCATGTCGCAGACTATTTCTCACCGTCCGTCACCACGTTCCTGTCGAACAATGACCTTGACCTCGGCTCGGGCGGCATCCTGCTGCTACCGGATCTGACGGATGCGGGCGGCACGCTGCGTCATCTGGCAGTAGGGGCGGGCAAAGACGGCAATATCTACATCGTCAACCGCGACGCCATGGGACACTTCAGCGCGAGCAGCAACAACATCTGGCAACAGCTGAGCAGCGTGCTCGGCAATGTTCTCAGCGGCGGCGGCAGCGGCGGCGTCTGGTCGACGCCGGCCTACTTCAATGGCCGCCTCTACTACGGTCCGGCGAGCGGTCCGCTGACAGCCTTCTCGATCGCCAATGCCAGGCTGTCCACGACGCCAAGCTCGGTGAGTGCGGCGAACTTCACTTATCCGGGTACCGCGCCGGCGATCTCAGCAAACGGCACGGCGAACGGCATCGTGTGGGCGCACATGAACAGCAATCCGGCCGTGTTGTACGCGTTCGACGCTACCAATCTCGCCAGTGTGCTTTACACCAGCTCCGACGCCGGTGGGCGCGACCAGTTGGGCGCGGGCAATAAGTTCATCACGCCCACGATCGCCGACGGCAAGGTGTTCGTCGGCACCCCGACGGGCGTCGCGGTTTTTGGCCTGCTGCACTAGCCTGCGAAACGCCCCGATCTGACCCACGGGCCGGGGACGCGGCGTCGACAAGCTGCGAGCGCGCCCGTATCCTCGGGGCATACCATGAAGTTGAAGTTCTGCAGCCAATGCGGCGCGCCCGTGCAACTGCGTGTGCCGGACGGGGATCATCTGCCGCGCTACGTCTGTGAGGCGTGCGGCACCATCCATTACCAGAATCCGCGCCTGGTGGTCGGCTGTGTGCCCGAGCACGAGGGCAGCATTCTGCTGTGCCGCCGCGGAATCGAGCCGCGCCGCGGCTACTGGACGGTGCCGGCCGGCTTCATGGAGAACCACGAAACGCTGCAGGAGGCCGCCGCGCGCGAGTCGCAGGAGGAGGCGCTCGCCAGGGTCGTGATCGGTTCCCTGCTGAGCGTGGTCACCGTGCTGCACGCCGAGCAGGTGCACGTCTTCTTCCGTGCGGCGCTGCCGGAGGCGCGCTTCGCGGCCGGGCCCGAGAGCCTGGAAGTGGCCCTGCTGGCCCCCAAGGACATCCCCTGGGATGAGCTCGCCTTCCGCAGCACCGAGTTCACGCTGCGTCGTTACTTCGAGGACAAGGCCGCGGGCCGCGAACAGCACTACTTCACGACCCTCGATCAGCACGCCAAACAGGCCCCACGGGCCTGATTCACGGGTGTGGGGCGGCGTGGCACAATGCCGGCCCCCTGCGGCGTGCGGTTTGAGGCGCGCGCGTGGACCGCCGGGGCGCACCCCTTTGAGGAAAACGAATGACTTTTGTCGTCACCGAAAACTGCATCAAGTGCAAGTACATGGACTGCGTGGAGGTGTGTCCGGTCGACTGCTTTCACGAGGGACCGAATTTCCTCACGATCGATCCTGAGGAGTGCATCGACTGCACGTTGTGCGAACCGGAATGCCCCGTGGAAGCGATTTTCTCCGAGGAGGAGCTGCCGGCGGGTCAGGAGCACTTCAAGGAACTCAACGCGGAGCTTGCCAAGCAGTGGCCCGTGATCACCGAGAAGAAGGATGCGCCCGCCGACGCCAAGGAGTGGGAAGGCAAGCCGGATAAGCTCAAGCTGCTCGAGCGCTAGCGGCCTGCGCCGCCGCTCGAGCTAACGCTGTGCGGTCGCAGCCTTCGCGGCCTCTTTCGCGGCGTCCTGCAAACTCTTGACCAACACGTCCGGCGGCTCATACCCACCCAGCAGTTCCCCGTCGGTCATGATGATGGCCGGCGTTCCCTGCAACGCGAAGTCCTGACCGAGTTTGTAGGAGTGCGCCACGGGGTTATCGGTGCAGGGCTTGATCTTGAGGTCCTGACCGAGCTTCGCGCGGGTGAGCGCATCGTTGCGGTCCGGTGAGCACCACACCTGTTCGGCCTTGGTCCACGAGGAGGTGTTCGGGCCGGTGCGCGGGTACAGCAGGTAGCGCACGCGAATGCCGAGGCGGTTGTACTCGGCCATCTGGCTGTGCAGCTTGCGGCAGAAACCGCAATCCACGTCCGTGAAGACCGTGACCGTGTACTTCGCATCCTGCGGCCCGAAAATCAGCATTTGGCTCTCGGGGAACGCGGCAATCATCTGCGCGCGCAGCTCGCGGCGGTGCGTTTCGGTGAGGTTGTTGTCCTTGGGGATGTCGTACAGATCGCCGTTGATCGCGTACTTGCCGTCCGCCGTGACATAGGCGATTTCGGTGCCGTGGGTGTACTCGTAGATGCCCTTAATCGGTGAGGGCCGCAGCTCATCGGCCTTGGCGCCGGGAATGTGGCTCGCGACCTCGGCGGGCGTCGGCGCGTCTGCCGGCTCCGCGGCCGGCTGCTGTGCCGGCGCTGCCGTTTGCGCCAGCGTGCCGCACAGTGCCAGTAACCCGACCAACCACTTGCGTGCCATGGAATGTCCCGTCACTTCTCGTGTGTGCTTTGGAGCCGCCGGGCCGCGTAAAGGTTCATCACCCGTCGCCTCGGTGCGCGTCTGAAGTCTAGCAGAGGGGCCGTCCGCGGGCAGAAATGCGGGCGCCGGTGGCGCGTTCAGCCGCGCGGATGGTGCGTTCCGTGCAGGTCCTTGAGGCGCTCGCGCGCGACGTGGGTGTAGATCTGGGTCGTGGAGAGATCGCTGTGACCGAGCAGCATCTGCACCACGCGCAGGTCCGCGCCGTGATTGAGCAGGTGCGTCGCGAAGGCGTGCCGCAGGGTATGCGGGGAGAGTCCCTTGGCGATTCCCGCCTTGCGCGCGTAACGCTTGATGATGTGCCAGAAGGCCTGGCGCGTCATGCGGTCGCCGCGCCGCGTCGGGAACAGGTAGTCGGTCTGGCGCTCGAGCAGGATCTCCCCGCGCGGGCCGCGCGCGAACTCCTTGAGTGCGCGCATGGCCTCCTCGCCCAGGGGAATCAGACGCTCGCGGTCGCCTTTGCCGAGGATGCGGATCACCCCCTGGTTCAGGTTGATCTGGCTCTGGCGCAGGTTCACCAGCTCCGAAACACGCAGGCCGGTCGCGTACAGCACCTCGAGCATGGTGCGGTCGCGGTTGCCGAGCGGGTCGCTGATCACCGGGGCCGATAAGAGCGACTCGACTTCCTCCTCGGTCAGCGAGCGCGGCAGCGAACGGCCGATCTTCGGCATGGCGATCTGCGCGGTCGGATCCTCGCGGATGGCGCCTTCGCGCATGAAGTAGCGGAAGAAGCGCCGGAAGCTCGACAGTTGGCGTGCGGTTGAGCGCGGCCGGGCACCGGCGCGCACGCGCCAGGCGATGAAGTCCTGCAGATCCGCCCGCGAAGTGCGCATGATCGGCACGCTGCGCTCGGCCAGCCAGCGGGCGAGCGCGGTGAGATCGGCGCGGTAGGCGGCCAGGGTGTTGGGGGACAGGCCCCGCTCCATCCACACCGCATCCAGAAAGCGGGAAACCGCAGGATCTGCCGAATCGGCGCTGGAGGTCATGGCGATCGCGGTATTGGACAAGCCTGGTCTCGCTAAGGAAGCTAAGGTCACCGCCTGCCCCCGCCTGCGCAGTGTGCGTGCCTCCACTTCCCGGTAATGTGGTGACCCCAGTATGGTGAGCGCAGGCTCCCGATCGACGTGACCATCTTCACATCAGCGCCCCCGCATTAACATAAAGAGAACCAGTTCACATCCGCGCATGCGTTTCCGCTCATGAGCCACGAGACTTTGTGAAGCTGCCCGTCATGTCCCGGGCATTCGTGCTGGTGCCGCTGCGGGTGCTGTATGCGCTGTGGCTGAGCGTGAGCTTTCTGGCGGTCGGCCTGATCGCGCTCGCCCTGCTAATCGTGCTGCCGCGCCTGCCGCAGCGGCGCGCGGCCGCGCGCGCCCTGGCGCGCCTGTTTCTGCGTGCCGCGGGGCTGCCGCTCACCGTGCGCTTCAGCGAGCACCTGCCGGCGGGCCAATGCGTGGTGGTGTGCAACCACGCAAGCTACCTCGACGGCATCGTGCTCACCGCGGCGCTGCCGCCGCAATTTGGCTTCGTCATCAAGCGCGAGATGGCACACGTGCCCCTCGCCGGTGCGCTGCTGAAGCGCCTCGGTTCGCAGTTCGTCGAGCGTTTCGACCGGCACCGCAGCGCCGCCGATGCGCGCCGCGTGCTGCGCAGCGCCAGCCAGGGAGCCTCGGTCGTTTTTTTCCCCGAAGGCACCTTCACCCGTACGCCGGGGCTGTTGAAGTTTCACCTCGGAGCGTTCGTCACCGCCGTGCGCGCGGGTTGTCCGCTGGTGCCGGCCGTGGTGCGCGGCACGCGCCGTGCCCTGCCCCCGAGCCGCGCTTTGCCCGTGCCCGGGCGCCTCGAACTGCAGCTCCTGCCGGCGATCGCCGCGCCGGCGGGCGCGCCGGATGAGCATGCGGCGCCGAAGTTACGCGAGGCGGCGCGCCACGCGATGCTGGCGGCTCTGGGCGAACCGGACCTCACATGTTGCGACGATACTGACCGCCCACCTGATACAGCGCATGCGAGATCTGCCCCAGCGAGCAGACCTTGACCGATTCCATGAGCTCGGCGAAAACGTTGCCGCCGCTTGCGGCCACCTGCTGCAGGCGCGCGAGCGCGGCCGGCGCACGCGCCGCATTGCGCGCCTGAAAGGCGCGCACCGCCGCGACCTGCGCCTGTTTCTCTTCCTCGCTCGAGCGGATGAGCTGCGCTCCCTTGTGTTCCTCGGCGGCGTCATTGCCGGACAGGTAGGTGTTGACGCCCACGATGGGTAAGGAGCCGTCGTGCTTCTTGGTCTCGTAGTAGAGCGACTCCTCCTGGATCTTGGCGCGCTGGTACATCGTTTCCATGGCGCCGAGCACGCCGCCGCGCTCGGACAGCGCCTCGAACTCCTTGTACACCGCCTCTTCCACCAGATCCGTCAGGTAGTCGATGGCAAACGAGCCCTGCCAGGGGTTCTGGATCTTATTGAGGCCCAGCTCGCGATTGATGATGAGCTGAATCGCCACTGCGCGGCGCACGCTCTCCTCGGTCGGCGTGGTGAGCGCCTCGTCGTAAGCGTTGGTGTGCAGGCTGTTGCAGTTGTCGAACAGCGCGTACAGCGCCTGCAGCGTCGTGCGGATGTCGTTGAAGGAGATCTCGCGCGCATGCAAGCTGCGTCCCGAGGTCTGCACGTGATACTTGAGCATCTGGCTGCGCGGGCCGGCGCCGTAGCGATCGCGCATGGCGCGCGCCCAGATGCGCCGCGCCACGCGGCCGATGACGACGTATTCCGGATCCATGCCGTTGGAGAAAAAGAACGACAGATTGGGCGCGAAGTCGTCGATCTTCATGCCGCGCGCCAGGTAGTACTCGATGATGGTGAAGCCGTTGGCGAGCGTGAAGGCGAGCTGCGAGATCGGATTCGCGCCGGCTTCGGCGATGTGGTAGCCGGAGATCGACACCGAGTAGAAGTTGCGCACGCGCTGATCGATGAAGTACTGCTGCACGTCTCCCATCATGCGCAGCGCAAATTCGGTGGAGAAGATGCAGGTGTTCTGCGCCTGGTCCTCCTTGAGGATGTCCGCCTGCACCGTGCCGCGCACGGCCTGCAGGGCGCGCGCACGGATGCGCTCGTAGATTTGCGGCTCCACGAGCTGATCCCCGGTTACCCCGAGCAACGCGAGGCCCGAGCCGTCGTGGTGTGCCGGCAGCGCGCCCTTGTAGTCCGGCGGCGCCACCCCGCGCGCCTCGGCGAGCAAGGCGGCGATCCTCTGCTGTGCCTCGGCCCAGCGGCCCTCGGCCTTCAGGTAAACCTCGACCTGCTGATCGATCGCGGTGTTCATGAACATCGCCAGAATCATCGGCGCCGGCCCGTTGATCGTCATGGACACCGAGGTCGTGGGCAGACACAGATCGAAGCCCGAGTAGAGCTTCTTCATGTCATCGAGCGTCGCGATCGACACCCCCGAATTACCCGTGCGCCCGTAGACATCCGGGCGGGTGTCCGGATCCTCCCCGTAAAGGGTGGTCGAATCGAACGCCGTCGAGAGCCGCGCCACACCGTGGCCGTGAGCGACGTAGTGGAAGCGCCGGTTGGTGCGCTCCGGGCCCCCCTCGCCGGCGAACATGCGCGTGGGGTCCTCTTCCTCGCGGCGGTAGGGATACACCCCGCCGGTGTAAGGAAAGGCGCCGGGCAGGTTTTCATTGAGCAGAAAATGCAGCAGCTCCCCCCAGTCCTTCAGATGCGGCACGGCGAGCTTGGGAATGGGTGAGCGCGAGAGGCTCTCGGTGTAGTTCTCGCCCTTCACCAGGCGCTCGCGCACCGGGTAGGCATAGCTCGCATCGGTCGCCGCACGGGCGCGTGCCGGCCACGCCTTAAGCTCAGCCACAGCTTCGCCGCCCATCTCATCGAGGGCACGGTTGTAGCGCGCCCGCAAAGTGCGGCGCGTGGCATCCGCGGCGGGCTCTTCGAGCAGCTCCTGCGGGTACGGCTCAAGCGGCGTGGGCAGTGGTGCATCGTGCAGCGACTTCAACGACTCATAGAGTCCGAAGGCGCGGCGCGCCGCCTCGACCTGCGCCTCGATGCGCGCGCGTGCCGTGCGCCCGCCCTGTGCGATCTCGGCGAGGTAGCGCGTGCGGGCTCCGGGTACGAGCGGGGTGCGGGCCGTGAGGGCGGTGGGACCTGGATCGCTCACAGTCCAGGTGCGCCCACCGAGCTGCTTGGCGGTCAGGGCGCCGCAGATCGCGGCGAAGAGCCGATTGACGCCCGGATCATTGAAGCGGCTGGCGATCGTCGGATACACGGGCAGCTCCGCATCGGGCAGCTGTGCACGCTCGGGGTGATTGCGGCGCCATTGCTTGCGCACGTCGCGCAGACCGTCCTCGGCGCCGCGCTTCTCGCTCTTGTTGAGCACGATGAGGTCGGCGTAGTCGAGCATGTCGATCTTCTCGAGCTGGCTCGCCGCCCCGTACTCGCTCGTCATGACGTACACCGCCAGGTCGACCAGATCAATGATCTCGGTGTCGGACTGCCCGATGCCCGCGGTTTCCACGATCACCAGATCAAAACCGGCCGCCTGGTACAGCTCGATCACGTCCTTGAGCACCGCGGAGGTCGCCAGATGCGCCCGCCGCGTGGCGAGTGAGCGCATAAAGACGCTGTCCGCCGCGAGGCTGTTCATGCGGATACGGTCCCCGAGCAGCGCGCCGCCGCTGCGCCGGCGCGTCGGGTCCATCGCCACGACGGCGATCTGCGCCTGCGGAAAATGCCGCACCAGCCGCGCCAGCAGCTCGTCCGTGAGACTTGACTTGCCGGCCCCGCCGGTGCCGGTGATGCCGATGACCGGTACCCGGTGGCGCGAACGGGCCAGGGCCCGACGCACCTGCTCCGCCTGCGCTTCAACCCCCGCGGCCCCCTCGAGGACCGAGATGGTGCGGGCGATCAGGCCGTGGTCGCGCGCGTTCAGCGGCCGAAACTCATAAGGGGGCCTGCGCACCGCGCCGAGGCGCTGGAACACATCATCGATCATGCCGGTGAGCCCGAGGCGGCGGCCGTCTTCGGGGGTGTAGATCTTCTCCACCCCGTAGCGCTCGAGCGCTGCGATCTCATCCGGGGAGATCGTGCCACCGCCGCCCACGACGACGCGCACGTGCTCGTAGCCGCGCTCGCGCAGCATGTCGATCATGTAGGTGAAGTATTCGTTGTGGCCGCCCTGATAGGAGCTGACCGCGATCGCGTCCGCATCCTCCTCGATGGCGGCGCGCACGATGTCCGCGACACTGCGGTTGTGCCCGAGGTGCACCACCTCGGCCCCACGTGCCTGCAGCAGGCGGCGGATCATGTTGATGGCGGCGTCGTGGCCGTCGAAGAGCGAGGCGGCGGAGACGAAGCGCAGCGGCGGCTGCGCGGCCAGCGCGTCACTGCGCGGGCTGAGCGCGCCCCCTTTGAGTCCGGCGTTCATAATGCGTTTCTCGCTGGCGGCACGTAGTCCGATTGATGGATGGACTTACCTGTTTACCCGCGGGTAGGATGTCTACTCGTGAGTATGATAGAGACGCCGGCAGCCGGTCAACGAGGCTGCGGGCGGGCCTTTTTCCGCGTCCGGCAGGTCACGCTGCTGACGCCGCGCCGCTATAATACGCCTTAAACCATGAACAACCGTCGCTCCAGCCCCGCCAGCGCGGGCAAGCACCCCGCGCCCGCCGCCTCCCCCTGGAAGGCGAGCCACGAACGCCAGCGCGACCGGGAAGTGAAGCGCGACGCGGTCATCCGGGCCGCGGCGCGCGAGTTCAACCGCAAGGGCTACCACAATACCTCCCTGGATGACATTGCCGCCCGGCTGGAGGTGACCAAGCCCACCGTGTACTACTACGTCACCAGCAAGGAGCAGCTGCTGTTTCAGTGTTTCGTGGCCGGCGTTGAGCGCATCCGTGCCGCCTTCCGCGACGTACGGCGCCTGGAACTGCCGGCGCGCGAGCGCCTGAACGCCGTGCTGCGTCGCTACGGCGAGGCGGTGGCCTCCGAGTTCGGCTGGTGCATGGTGCGGGCCGAGGAACAGGACCTCTCCCCCGCCATGAGCCGCCATATCAAGGCACTCAAGTCCGAGATCGACCACGGCATCCGGCGCCTGATCCGCGAGGGCGTGCAGGACGGCTCCATCCACCCGTGCGACCCGAAGATGACCGCGTTCGCCCTGGCCGGCGCCCTCAACTGGATCGCGCACTGGTATCGCGAGGATCAGTCCCTGAGCGGTGCACAGATCGCTGAGGCGTTCGTCACCGTGTTCGAGGCGGGCTTGCGCCCGCGCGCCAACGCAGCCCAGCTGGCCACGCCGCGCGCGCCGCCGCGGCGGCGCGCGCGGCGCGCGCTCGGCGCCCTCGCCCGCTAAGCTCTGCCATTCACCGAAGGACACCGTCATGTCCCGCAACGAAGTCGTCATCGTCTCCGCCAAACGCACCCCGATCGGCGCGTTCCTGGGCGCACTCGCACCCCTGAGCGCGGTGCAACTGGGCGGCGTCGCCGCCAAGGCCGCCATCCACTCCGCCGGCATCGGCCCCGCTGAGCTTGAGGAAGTGATCCTCGGGTGCGTGCTGCCAGCTGGCCTCGGCCAGGCGCCGGCGCGCCAGGCAGCAATCGCGGCCGGGGTGCCGGTGAGCGTTCCCGCCACCACGGTCAACAAGATGTGCGGCTCGGCACTCAAGGCCGTGATGCTCGCCGCGGAGCAGATCCGCGCCGGCTCCGCGCAGGTCGTGCTCGCCGGCGGACTCGAATCGATGTCCAACGCCCCCTACCTGCTGCCCAAGGCGCGCACCGGCTACCGCATGGGTCATGGGGAGGTCCTGGACCACATGTTCTACGACGGGCTGCAGAGCCCCTGGGACGGCAAGCTCATGGGCTGCTTCGCGGACGCGACGGCCGCGAAGTACCAGTTCAGCCGCGCCCAGCAGGACGCCTTCGCCGCCGAGTCCGTGCGGCGCGCCCTGCAGGCGGTGGAGGCGGGCGACTTCGACGCCGAGATCGCGCCGGTCACGGTGAAGAGCCGCAAGGGCGAGACCGTGGTGGCGCGCGATGAGACGCCCGGCACCTGCGACCCGGCCAAGATCACGACGCTCAAACCGGCATTCGGCAAGGACGGCACGGTGACCGCGGCCAGTTCCTCCTCCATCTCCGACGGGGCTGCGGCGCTGGTACTGATGAGCGCGGAGGCGGCACGCAGCCGGGGCATGAAGCCCCTGGCGCGCCTGCTCGCCTACGCAAGCTACGCGCACGAGCCCGAATGGTTCACGACCGCGCCGGTGGGTGCGATGCGCAAGGTGCTCAAGCAGCTGGACTGGACGGCGCGCGATGTGGACCTGTACGAGATCAACGAAGCGTTTGCGACCGTCACCATGGCCGCCATGCGCGACCTCGAGATCGAGCACGCGCGCGTCAACGTCAACGGCGGCGCCTGCGCACTCGGGCATCCGATCGGCGCCACCGGGGCGCGCATCCTGACGACGCTGCTTTACGCACTGCGCCACCGCGGCGGCAAGCGCGGCATCGCCTCGCTGTGCATCGGTGGCGGCGAAGCCGTCGCCGCCGCGGTAGAACTGCTCTAGTCGGACCCCTCTTGCGGAGGCTGCGATGAGAATTCAGGACGCACGCGCCGTCATCACCGGCGGCGCCTCGGGTCTGGGTAATGCGGTGGCGCGCCACCTCAGTACCCACGGCGGCAAGGTGGTCATCCTGGACGTGCAGGAGGGGCCGGGGCGCGCCGCGGCCGCAGCCTTGGGCGGCACGGCACGGTTCCTGCGCTGCGATGTGACCTCGGAGGCGGAAGTGAATGCGGCGATGGAGGCCGCGCACGCGCACCTCGGCGGTCTGAATCTGCTGGTGAACTGCGCGGGCGTCGTGGGCGCGGGCCGCGTGCTCGGCAAGAACGGCCCCATGGCGGGGGAGTTCTTCACCAAGGTGATCCACATCAATCTGATCGGAACCTTTCTGTGCGACAAGGCCGCCGCCGCGCTCATGCAGCACAACACCCCGGGCGCGGACGGGGAACGCGGGCTTCTCATTCATACCTCATCGGTGGCGGCCTTCGAAGGACAGATCGGGCAAGCCGCCTACTCGGCAACCAAGGCGGCGGTCGCGGGGATGACGCTGCCGATCGCGCGCGAACTGGCGCGCTTTGGCATCCGCTGTGTCGCCATCGCGCCGGGCATCTTTCACACCCCGATGATGGATGGCATGCCCGCGGAGGTGCAGGCCTCCCTCGCCGCGCAGGTACCGTTCCCCGCACGCCTGGGCAAACCCGAGGAGTTCGCGCAGCTGGTGGCGAGCGTGTGCGAGATCCTGATGCTCAATGGTGAGACGATTCGACTGGACGGCGCCATTCGCATGCAGCCGAAATAAGCGCGTCCGTCCACTTTGCGCCTTGAAGGGGAAGACGAGTGAGCGAGGCCATCGAGCGGGACGTCATGCAGTACGACGTCGTCATTGTGGGGGCGGGACCCGCCGGGCTCGCCTGCGCGATCCGCCTGAAGCAGCTCAAACCAACCGCCACCGTGTGTGTGCTCGAGAAGGCCTCCGCGATCGGCGCGCACTCGCTCTCAGGAGCGGTGCTCGAACCCGGCCCGCTCGAGGCGCTGCTGCCGGAGTGGGGCCACGAATATCCGGGCATGAAGGTGGCGGCCACGGCGGATGACTTCCGCGTCCTCACGGCGCGCGGCTCGTACAAGCCCGTCCCGGAATTTGCCGTGAAGCTGCTGCCGCGCTCGATGACCTACAGCACCCCCTTCAACAACCACGGCAACTACATCATCTCCCTCGGGCAGCTCACACCGTGGCTGGCGCAGAAGGCTGAGAGCCTGGGTGTTGAGGTCTTTCCGGGCTTTGCGGCGGCGGCGGCCGTGTTTGACGAGGCCGGCGCGGTCAAGGGCGTGCGCATCGGCGACATGGGGCTGGATCGCGAGGGCAAGCCGGGGCCGAATTTCACCCCCGGGGTGGAGATCCATGCGGGCGTGACGGTGCTCGCGGAGGGAGCCCGCGGCTCAGTTTCCAAGACCCTCATCACCCGCTACGCGCTCGAGCAGGGTCACTGTCCGCAGACCTTCGCGCTCGGCTACAAGGAGCTGTGGCAACTGCCTCCCGGGCGCGTGCAGCCCGGGCGCATCGAGCATGCGCTCGGTTGGCCGGCGGATGCGCACACCTATGCCGGCAGCTTCCTCTATCACCTCGACAACGATCGGGTGTATGTGGGCTACATCGTCGGCCTGGACTATCAGGACCCGCGCCTTGCGCCGTTCGAAGCATTCCAACAATACAAGAACCACCCGAGCGTCAAGGCGCTGCTCGAGGGCGGTGAGATGGTCTCCGCCGGCGCGCGCGGCATCGCCGCCGGGGGCTGGCAATCGACTCCCACCCTCGAAATGCCGGGCGCGATCCTGATCGGTGACGCCGGCGGCACCCTCAACTTCGCCAAGATCAAGGGCGTACACCAGGCGATCCGCAGTGGCGCACTCGCCGGCGAGCACATCGCGCACAGCGGCACGGCGGTGGGCTTCGACGCCAAATGGCGCGCCTCACCGGGCGGGCAGGAACTGAAACGGGTGCGCAACTTCAAGCCCGCGTTCAAGCGCGGCCTGTGGCTCGGGCTCGTCAACTCCGCCTGGGAGATGCTCACCGCAGGCAAATCGCCGTGGACCTTGAAGAACACGGCCGACTGGTCGCGCCTGTACAAGCTCGACGAGTACACCTCGCCCGAGCGGCACTGGGGTGAGCGCACGCTGCCGCCGCGCGACCGGGTCTCGTTCGTGTTTTTCGCCGGCAACGCGCACGAGGAGAGCCAGCCGGTCCACCTGAAGGTGGCCGACACCAGCATCTGCGCCGGCCGCTGCGCCCGGGAATACGGCAATCCGTGCGAACGCTTCTGTCCGGCCGGAGTTTACGAGATGGTGGCCGATGGCGCCGGCGGTAAGCGCCTGCAGATCAACGCCGCCAACTGCGTGCACTGTAAGGCGTGCGACATCAAGGACCCCTACCAGATCATCACCTGGACCACGCCCGAAGGCGGTTCCGGGCCGAACTACCAGTCGTTGTAGGATGGCAGCCCCGGGATCTGCTATGTCCGAACTCTGGCGCCCCTCCCCGCAGCGTATCGCCGATGCCAACCTGACACGCTTCACGCAGTGTGTGAACGCGCGCCGCGGCACGCGCCTGTCCGAGTACGGCGAGCTGTACGCCTGGTCGCTTGCGCACCCGGAAGAGTTCTGGAGCGAGCTGGCGCGCTTTGCCGACGTGCGCGCCGATTTCGGCGCAGGCCCCGTTATTGAGAATCCCGGCCAGATGCCCGGTGCGCGCTTCTTTCCGAATGCGCGCCTGAACTTCGCGGCCAACCTGCTGAAGTTCGACGACGAGCAGCCCGCACTGGTGTTCCGCAACGAGCGCGGCACGCGCCGCGTGCTCTCGTACCGCGAGCTGCGCCTGGAAGTGGCGCGCATCGCCTACGGCCTCGCCGCCACAGGCGTCACCGCCGGTGATCGGGTGGCGGGCTTCCTGCCGAACCTGCCGGAGACGACGATTGCGATGCTGGCCACCGCGAGCCTCGGTGCCATCTGGACCTCATGCTCGCCGGACTTCGGCATCCATGGCGTCCTCGAGCGCTTCGGACAGACCGCGCCCAAGGTGCTTTTTACCGCCGACGGCTATTTCTATGCCGGCAAGCGCCTCGACTCACTCGAGTCGATGGCCGCGGCGCTCGATAAGCTCAAGAGCGTCACACGCGTCGTCGTGATCCCCTACGTCGAGGCGGAGCCGCAACTCGCGCGCCTCGGCGCCGCTGCCGCGCGCGCTACGCACTGGCAGGCGTTCGGCGCGACCGGCCAGCCGGCCACATTTGCCGCGCTGCCCTTCAACCACCCGCTCTACATCCTTTATTCCTCCGGCACCACGGGCGTCCCCAAGTGCATCGTGCACGGCGCGGGCGGCACGCTGCTGCAGCATCAGAAGGAGCACCTGCTGCACGTTGACCTCAAGCGCAGCGACCGCCTGTTCTACTTCACCACCTGTGGCTGGATGATGTGGAACTGGCTGATGAGTGGGCTCGCCACCGGCGCCACGCTGCTGCTCTATGACGGCAGTCCCTTTCACCCCGAACCGGGGGCGTTGTGGAAGATCGCCGCCGAAGAACGTCTCACCATCTTCGGCACGAGCGCCAAGTACCTCTCGGCGCTGGAGAAGCGCAACTTCGTTCCCGCCGACGTGGCGGATCTGTCGAGCCTGCGTACGCTTTTGTCCACCGGCTCGCCGCTCCTGCCCGAAGGCTTCGATTACGTCTACCGCAACGTGAAGTCCGACCTGCAGCTCGCCTCAATCTCCGGCGGCACCGACATCGTCTCCTGCTTCGCACTCGGCTGCCCCACGCGCGCAGTGCATCGTGGCGAGATTCAGTGCCGCGGACTCGGTCTGAGCGTGGAGATCTTCGATGATGCCGGGCACCCCATACGCGGCGCACGCGGCGAACTCGTGTGCACCGCGCCCTTTCCTTCGATGCCGGTGGGTTTCTGGAACGATGCGGACGGCGCCAAGTACCGCGCCGCCTACTTTGAACGCTTCCCCGGTGTGTGGCAGCACGGGGACTATGCGGCCATCACCGAGCACGACGGACTCGTCATCTACGGGCGCTCGGATGCGGTGCTCAACCCCGGCGGGGTCCGCATCGGCACCGCGGAGATCTACTCCGCCGTCGAGAGTCTGCCGCAGGTGGCCGAGGCGCTCGCGGTCGGGCAGGACTGGCAGGACGATGTGCGCGTGGTGCTGTTCGTGCGGCTGCAGGCAGGCGTGACGCTTGATGAGCCGCTCCGACAGCAAATTCGCGACACGATCCGCGCGCAGACCACCGCGCGTCACGTGCCCGCACGCATCATCGCGGTGCCCGACATTCCGCGCACGCTGTCGGGCAAGCTCACCGAGCTTGCGGTGCGCAATGTGATCCACGGGCTGCCGGTTAAGAATCTGGATGCGCTGGCCAACCCGGGCGCGCTCGAGCACTTCCGCGACCTGCCAGAGTTGAAGACCTAGGCACGCGTGCGCGGCGAATCACCGGAGGCGACCGCCACGGCGGACGGGGGGCTGCTGCGACTCTATGACGAGGAGTTGGCGGCCCGGCACTTCAGCGCCGATGCCGCACAGCTCGCGGCGGTGGCGCGCCTGGATGACCTGCGCAACCGCCTGATCAGCGCCGCGGCCGCCGGCGCTTGGCACACGCCTCGCTGGCTCGCGCCGCTTCTGCCGCAGCGCGCGCGGGCACCCGTGACCGGCCTCTACCTCTGGGGCGGGGTCGGTCGCGGCAAGACCTGGCTCATGGACCTGTTCTTCGCAAGTCTGCCCTTCCCCGAGCGCCGCCGGCGGCACTTTCACCGCTTCATGTATGAGGTGCACGACGCACTCAGGGGCCTCAAGGCGCAGCGCTCGCCGCTCGATCACCTCGCCGCGGACATTGCGCGCGACATCCGGGTGCTGTGTCTGGATGAGCTGTTCGTGTCCGACATCGCCGACGCCATGATCCTGGGCGGCCTGTTCGAGGGGTTGTGGCGCCGCGGGGTCACGCTGGTCGCCACCTCGAATGTGGCCCCGGACGAGCTTTACAAGGATGGCCTGCAGCGCCAGCGCTTCCTGCCAGTGATTGCGCTCCTCGAGAAATACCTGGAAGTGCTGCCGGTGGCCGGTGCGACCGACTATCGGCTACGGCAGCTGACGCGGGCGGGTACCTACCTCGTGGCAGGCGCCGCCGACACGGCGGCGCGCCTCGAAGCGCTGTTCCGGGAGCTGGGCGGCGCGCAGGTGCAGCACGGGGGCACGCTGCAGATCGAGGGACGCCCACTCGCGGTGCTGCGCGTCGGGCACGGGGCCGTGTGGTGTAGCTTTGAGGCGCTGTGCGCCGGGCCCCGCAGCCAGGACGATTACATCGAGATCGCGCGCGAGTTTCAGGCCGTGCTTGTATCCGACGTGCCGGTGCTTGACGCGGAGCATGAGAACGAGGCGCGCCGCTTCGTGGCGCTCGTCGATGAGCTCTACGACCGCAACGTCAAGCTGGTCGTGTCGGCGACCGCCGCGCCGGCGCAGTTGTACCGCGGCACGCGCGTGCGGGCGCTGTTTGAGCGTACCGTAAGTCGCCTGACGGAGATGCAAAGCGAGGAATACCTCGCACGCCCGCACCTTCCCTAGCGTCTCAGATGACGCCGCGGCGGATCTGATCCTGCTCAATCGATTCAAACAGCGCGCGGAAATTGCCTTCGCCGAAGCCCTCGTTGCCCTTGCGCTGGATGATCTCGAAGAAGATCGGGCCGATCACGTTCTGCGTAAAGATCTGCAGCAATACGCCCTCGCCCTTGGCCGGATTGCCGTCGATCAGGATGCGCCGCTGGCGCAGCTCCTCGAGCGACTCGCGATGCCCCGGCACGCGCGCGGCGACGCCCTCGTAATAAGTATCAGGTGTGTCCTGGAACGCGACCCCGTGGCGGCGCAGCACGTCGACGGTGCGATAGATGTCCTCGGTCGAGAGCGCGATGTGCTGGATCCCCTCGCCATGGTACTCGCGCAGGTATTCCTCGATCTGGCTCTTGTCGTCCTGGGACTCGTTGATGGGAATGCGGATCTTGCCGCACGGACTCGTCATGGCACGCGAGAACAGCCCGGTGTGCTTGCCTTCGATGTCGAAGTAGCGGATCTCGCGGAAGTTGAACAGGTTCTCGTAAAACCCCGCCCACACGTCCATGCGGCCGCGGCCGACGTTGTGCGTCAGGTGATCGATGAGCACCAGTCCGGCGCCCGCGCCGGCGGCGCTGGCGGCGGCGTTCACCGGACGAAAGTCGACGTCATAGATGGAGCGCTCGCCGTACAAATCCACCAGGTAGATCAGCGAGCCGCCAATGCCCTCGATGCAAGGGATGTTCAGTTCCATGGGGCCGGCGCTTTGCGGCCCGGGCTTGGCGCCGAGGGACAGCGCGCGGCTGTAGGCGCGCGCAGCGTCGCGCACGCGGAATGCCATCGCGCAGGCCGACGGTCCGTGCACGCGCGCGAAAGCCTGCGCAAATGACTGCGGCTCGGCGTTGATGATGAAGTTAATCTGCCCCTGCCGGTGCAGGGTCACGTTCTTCGATCGGTGGCGCGCGACGACGGGGAAACCGAGGCGTTCAAAGAGCGAGCGCAGCAGCTGCGGGTCCGGCGCCGTATATTCGACGAACTCGAAGCCATCCGTGCCCATCGGGTTGTCGGACAGGTCGCTCATGGGCTTTGATCCTTTAAAGACATCGTTGCGCGGGCGACCATTATTATAGCTGCGCGGGCCGGTCCGGGGCCGCCGCGCACCCGGCCCCCGGCGCGCGGGCGGTCCGACCGACGGGCACGCGGCACATGTATAATCGCGCGCCGCAACAACGGGGGAATCTGTGACCGCGCCGCCTTGCCATAAGATCGTTACGCGCACGCGAGGCTGTCATTTTCTCCCCTCAGGATGACCGGCATGCATGCAGTTGCTGAGGATAGCCGGGTGCTCCACGGCATTCCGGCCGCGCGCGTCGCCCTGATCGACCGCATCGCGCGCATCGCGCGCAGCGCGGGCGGCAACGGCGGCCGACGGCAGCTGGCGCAGCGCTACCTGCGCAGCTACTTCCACGGGGTCGCCGAGGAGGACCTCGCGGCGCGCAATCCGCGCGAGCTGTCACGCGCAGCGCTGGCGCACCTGGAATTCGCGACGCGCCGCGCGCGCGGGGGTTCGCTGGTGCGGGTATTCAACCCGCAGCTGCAGAGCAATGGCTTTGAGAGCCCGCATACGCTCGTGCTCGCGGTCACCGACGACATGCCCTTCCTCGTGGACTCCCTCGGCATGGCCTTTGGCCGCGCTGGCCTCGCCGTGCATCTGATCGTGCATCCGGTGCTGCAGGTGCGGCGGGATGGGCGCGGGCGTCTGCTGGATATCGGCGCCAACGGCGCCGCCCCCACGCACGCGGAATCGTGGCAGCTGTACGAAATCGATCGCATCACCGATCCCGTACAGCTGCAGAAACTGCAGCAGGATCTGGAGGCGACGCTCGCCGATGTGCGCTTCGCCGTGCGCGACTGGCGCGCGATGCGCGAGCGCGTGCGCACCGTCATCAACGCGCTGGAGAATCACCCGCCGCCACTGCCGACGGCCGAGGTGAGCGAAGTGGCGCACCTGCTTGCCTGGATGGAAGAGCGGCATTTCGTCTTTCTCGGCTATCGTTACTATCACCTGGAGCGCGGCAGGAGCGAGGATCGGCTGGTGCCCGAGCGGGCCTCCGGACTGGGCATCCTCAGCATTGCGCGCCGTCAGGGGCAGCGGCCGGGCGCCACCGTGCTGCGCGGGGATGTGCGCGCCAAGGCGCGCGAACCTGAGCTGCTCATCATCACCAAGGCCAACGCCACGGCCACGGTGCATCGCCCCGAATTGCTCGACTACGTGGGCGTGAAAACCTTCAATAAGCGCGGCACGGTCACCGGCGAGCACCGCTTTCTCGGCCTGTGGACCTCCACCGCCTATCACGGCAGTCCGCGCGACATCCCCGTGTTGCGGCACAAGGTCGACCGCGTCATCGAGCACTTTGGCCTGGACCCGGCGAGCCACGACGGCAAGGAAGTGCTGAACGTGCTGGAGACCTACCCGCGCGATGAGCTGTTTCAGGCCGGCGTCCCGGACCTGGTTCGTATCGTGCGCGGCGTGGTCAATCTCTACGAGCGGCGCACGGTGCGCCTGTTGGTGCGGCGCGATCCCTACCACCGCTTCTACTCCTGCCTGGTCTACGTGCCGCGTGATCGCTACAACACCGAAGTGCGCGAGCGCATCGAACAAATCGCGCGCGAGGGCTTTGGCGGTACCGCGGTGGAGAGCCAGGCGCAGATTTCCAGTTCCAGTCACGCGCGCTTGCACGTCGTGGTGCGTACGGATCCGGCCGCGCACCAGAAGCCGGATTTCGCCCGCATCGAACGCAGCATCGCCGAGGCGGCGCTGACGTGGTCCGATCGCCTGCGCGAGGTGCTCATCGAACGGCTGGGCGAGGCGCGCGGCCTGGCACTCGCCGCACGCTACCGCCACGCCTTCCCGCTCGCCTACGAGGAAGACGTGATCCCGGTCCAGGTGCTCGAGGACCTCAAGGACCTTGAAGCGCTGCGCGAGCAACCCAAGGCGCTGAAACTAAATCTGTACCGCCCGCCCGCTCAGGTGCTGCAGCGCGTGCATCTGAAGATCGTCAAGCTCGGCGATCCGATACCGATCTCGGACGTGCTGCCGATGCTGGAGAACTTCGGCCTGCGCGTGATCTCCGAGCGTCCCTACGAGCTCACCTGGCCGGAGGGGGGCGCCGCCTGGATACAGGACTTCGAACTCGAGCACCGCGACCGGGACACTGTCGAGATCGAGCGCATCGAGGCGATCTTCCGCGACGCCTTCGGCGCCGCCTGGAACGGGGCGATCGAGAATGACGGCTTCAACCGCCTGCTGCTCGCAGCTGAGCTGAATGCCCGGCACATCGTGGTGCTGCGCGCCTATTGCCGCTACCTGCTGCAGACCGGCGTGCCCTTCAGCCAGGCCTCCATGGAGCGCGCGCTCGCCGCCAATCCCGCCATCGCGCGCAGCCTGGTGCGTCTGTTCGAGGCGCGCTTCGATCCGGCCGCACAGCGCCAGCGCGGCAACGACCGCCGGGCGGTGAGCATCGTCTCCCAGATCCGCACGCTCCTGGATGCGGTCACGAGCCTCGATGACGACCGCATCCTGCGCGCCTACCTGACGCTGATACAGGCGACGCTGCGCACCAACTTCTACCAGCTCGGTCCGGACGCGCGGCCGAAGCCCTACCTGTCCTTCAAGTTCGACCCGGGGAACATTCCGGACCTGCCCCTGCCACGGCCGAAGTTCGAGATCTTCGTTTACAGCCCGCAGGTTGAGGGCGTGCATCTGCGCATGGGCGACGTGGCGCGCGGGGGCCTGCGCTGGTCGGATCGCCGCGAGGATTTCCGCACCGAAGTTCTTGGGCTCATGAAGGCCCAGAACGTGAAGAACACGCTCATCGTGCCGGTCGGCGCCAAGGGCGGCTTCGTCGCCAAGCGCCTGCCGGTGAGTGGCACGCGCGAGGAAGTGCAGGCCGAGGTCATCGCCTGCTATCAGACCTTCATCCGCGCACTGCTCGATCTGACCGACAACATTGTCTCCGGCCGCATCGTCCCGCCGCCGCTGGTGGTGCGCAGCGACGGCGACGATCCGTACCTCGTGGTCGCGGCCGACAAGGGTACGGCGACGTTTTCCGACATCGCCAATGCCATCGCCGCCGAATACCACTTCTGGCTCGGCGATGCCTTTGCCTCGGGCGGCTCGGCCGGTTATGACCACAAGAAGATGGCCATCACCGCGCGCGGCGCCTGGGAGTGCGTCAAGCGGCATTTCCGCGAGATGGCTGTCGATACGCAATGCATGCACTTTACCGTGGCCGGTATCGGCGACATGTCCGGCGACGTATTCGGCAACGGCATGCTGCTGTCGCGCCACATCAAGCTGCAGGCTGCCTTCGATCATCGCCATATCTTCCTCGACCCCGAGCCGCACTCGGTCGTCAGCTTCGCCGAGCGGGCACGGCTGTTCGCGCTGCCGCGCTCGAGCTGGGATGACTACGACCGCAAGAAGCTCTCGCGCGGCGGCGGCATCTTCGCGCGCACCGTCAAATCGATTGACCTGTCCCCGGAAGCGCGCTCCGTGCTCGGCATCGAGAGCTCGACCGCCGCGCCGAACGAGGTGATCCGCGCAATCCTGCGCATGCCGGTCGATTTGCTGTGGAACGGCGGCATCGGTACGTACGTCAAGGCGAGCGACGAACGCAACGCCGAGGTCGGGGACCGCGCCAACGATGCGGTGCGGGTGGATGGCAAGGAAGTGCGCGCCAAGGTGGTGGGCGAAGGCGGCAACCTCGGGCTGACCCAGCGCGGCCGCGTGGAGTACGCACTGGCGCACGGCCGACTCAACACCGACTTCATCGACAATTCCGCCGGCGTCAACACCTCCGACGTCGAGGTCAACATCAAGATCCTGCTCAATCCGCTCATGCACGAGGGCAGGCTCAGCCGCGGGGAACGCAACCGGCTACTAGCGCGCATGACCAACGAGGTCGCCGCCCTGGTACTGCGCAACAATTACCTGCAAAGCCAGGCGATCAGCACCCTGGAGCTGCAGTCCACGGTGCGTCTGCCGGAGTTTCAGCACTTGATTCGCCTGCTGGAGCGCTCCGGTGAACTGAACCGCGCGCTGGAATTTCTACCGACAGACGAGGAGCTCACCGAGCGCCGCAAGAGCGGCAGCGGACTTACGCGGCCGGAGCTGGCGATCCTGCTCGCCTACAGCAAGATCTGGCTCAACGCACACCTGCTCGCCTCCGACGTGCCCGAAGATCCCTACCTGTCGGCGGAGCTGACGCGCTACTTCCCGACCCCCATCCAGGAGCGCTTCCCGCGGGCCATCGGCCATCACCGCCTGCGCCGCGAGATCATCGCGACCGCTACGACCAACAGTCTCGTGAACCGCATGGGACCGACCTTCGTCACCCGCGCCCAGGAGGACACCGGGGCAGAGCCCGCGGCGATCGCGCGCGCTTACACCGGCGCGCGTGAGATCTTCGCCATGCGCGAGGTGTGGGCGCGCATCGAAGCGCTGGATAACAAGGTACCCGCGACCCTGCAGTACGAGGCCGTGTTCCAGACGAGCCGTCTGCTGCGCCACGCGACCTACTGGCTGCTGGCGGCACGCACGCGGCTGCAGGTCGATGCCGTGGTCGCGGAGTTCCGCGCCGACGTGCGGCGCCTGGAAGCGGAGATTCATCAGGTGCTCACCGGGGCGGAACTGCTGCGGTTCGAAGAAAGCCGCAAGCGCTTCGCCGACGGCGGCCTGCCGCCTGCGCTCGCGGTCCGCATCGCAAGCCTTGAGGCACTGAATGCCGCGCTCGACATCTCCGAGATCGCGGTCGCGCACCGCGTGAGCGTGATCGAAACCGCGCGCGTCTACTTCGAGGTCGGCACGCGCATCGGCTTTGACTGGCTGCGCACGCGCATCGAGAAACTCAAGGTCGACGGTCAATGGCAGGCGATCGCCCGCAGCGGCCTGCGTGACGCCGCGCTGCGCGTGCAGCGGCGCCTCACCGAGCGCGTGCTGGCACGCAAGAGCCGCGGCAGCGCCGAAGCACGGGTGAACGCCTGGGTCGAGGCGGCGGGGAAAGACCTGGTGCACTGGCAGCGTACGCTCGCGGACATGCGCGCCGCCGGCGCCGGGGACTTCGCCACGCTCACCGTGGGCGTCGAGTCGGTCCGCAAACTCGCCAATTGAACAGCGCGCGCATGCCCGACAAGCAAACCACGCCACCCGGCCGGCTGATTCTGGTGCGCCACGGCCAGAGCCTCTGGAACGTCGAGAATCTTTTTACCGGCTGGACCGACGTGGACCTCTCGGAACTCGGGCGTGCCGAGGCGACACGCGCGGGGCAGGAGCTGGTGCGCGAGCGGCTCGCGGTCGACATCGCCTTCACGTCGGTGTTGAAGCGCGCCATCCGCACGCTGTGGATCATGCTCGATGCGATGGAGTGCATGTGGGTGCCGGTGGAGCGTTCCTGGCGCCTGAACGAGCGGCATTATGGCGCGCTGCAGGGGCTGAATAAGGCACAAACCGTGGCACAGTACGGCTACGAACAGGTGAAAGTGTGGCGGCGCAGCTACGACATCCCGCCACCGCCGCTCACGCCCGAGGACCCGCGCCACCCACGCTTCGATACGCGCTACGCCGCGGTACCCCCACAGGATCTGCCGGCGACCGAATCGCTCAAGGACACGCTCGCGCGCGTGCTGCCCTTCTGGCATGCGCGCATCGCACCGGAGCTGCGTAGCGGCCGTAACGTCATGGTGGTGGCGCACGGCAACAGCCTGCGCGCCATGGTGAAGATGCTCGATCAGGTGAGCGACGAGCAGATCACCGAACTTAACATCCCGACCGGTGTGCCGCTGCTGTACGAACTGGATGCGCGGCTGCGGCCGCTCGCCAGCCGCTACCTGGGTGATGCCGCCGCCGTGAGCGCGGCCGCCGAAGCCGTGCGGCGCCAGACGGAAACGCGGTAAACCCTCAGGCCGCCCAGCCGTCGTAGCGGCCGCCGAGCTCCTCGGCGAGAGCGGTCAGGCGGCGGCTGATCTCCTGCATCTGCGGCACGATGAGACGCATGGTCTTGGTGGCGTGCAGGCTGAAGCCGCTCTCTTCCTGCAGGGGCTTGGTGTCGACGGCAAATTCCGGTTCGAGGCGGGAACGCGCACTCTGGCAGGCGGCCGCATCCGGCAGCGCCAGGAAGAAATCCACGCGGTAGTCGTTAAAGGGCGCATAGCCCTGCGAACGCAGCTGCGCAATCATCTGCTCGTCCCAGGTCTCGGCGCGCGATCGCCGTACGGTGCGCAGCTTGAAGTACACGCGCACCACGATGAGCCCGAGGGCGGCGAGCAGCGCGACTGAGAACCACCCCTTCACGGCTGCAGCGCCGGCGTCAGCGCGGGCCCCTGCCCGGAAACTGCGGCCTGCGCTTCTGCAGAAACGCGCTGATGCCTTCAATCCCCTCCGCGCTCATGGCGTGTGCGGCGATGGTTTCGCTTTCGAGAATCATTTGCGACTCGAAAGCCCCGAGGGAGGCAGCCAGCAGGCGCTTGGTCGCCCCGAAGGCGTGGCTCGCACCGTCGGCCAGCTGTTCGGCGAGCTGCAGCGCACGCGGCAGCAGCTCCTCGTCCGCGACCACTTCGTTCACCAGCCCCCAGTCGAGCGCCTGCTGGGCCGCAAGCGTGCGGTTGAGAATCAACAGCTCCATCGTGCGCTTGGCGCCGATGGTGCGCGGCAGCAGAAAGGACGTGCCGGCGTCGGGGGTGAGCCCGGCGTTGGTGTAAGCGAGATTGAACTTCGAGCCGCGAGCGCACAGCGCAAGATCGGCCATCGCCACCAGCCCGACGCCCGCACCGGCTGCCGTGCCGTTGACGGCGGCAATCACCGGGGCGTCCATGCGCGCGAAGTGCGCGATCGCGGCGTGCAGGTAGGTGGTGAGTTCGCGGATGTAGTCATCGCCTGCGGTCTCGCGCGAGGCCATGGCACGCAGGTCACCGCCGAAGCAGAAGTTGCGCCCGGCGCCGGTGAGCACCACCGCACGCACGGCGGCGTTGCGCGCGCAGGCGAGCGCCGCGGCGAGCAGGTCCATCGCCATTTGCAGATTGAGCGTGTTGGCGCTCTCGGGACGGTTGAGCGTAACGACCGCTACCGCGCCGCGCGTTTCCAGCTGGACACTCGGGGTGGACACGGCGGCGCGCTACTCGTCGGGCGCGATGCTCACGCGCAATCCGGCGAGCTCGGCAGTGAACTCGATCTGGCACGAAAGGCGCGAATTTTCCTGATAGTGCGACAGCTCGGACAGCAACTCGCGCTCATCCGACATCATGGCCGGCAGCCGCGCGCTCCAGGCCGCATCCACGTACACATGACAGGTGGCGCAGGAGCACATGCCGCCGCAGATGGCCGCCACACCGTAATCAAGCTCGCGCAGGTTCTCCATCACCTTCAGTCCGGGTTTGGCGTCCACTTCATGTTCGACTCCGTCGCGATCCACGACCCGCAGAAGCGTCATGCAGCTACCCCGATCAATCACTGGATTTGCTTGAGGCGAACGCGCCCCGGATCTGGTAGTTTGCCGGTTCGCTATGCGACCCGCTAGCCCATCACCGGCCGTTGCGGTATCAGGCGCCGGGCAGCGGCCCGAGCACCTTCATCACGAACACGGCCTTGTCAGATTCGGTGTTGAGGGTCTCGAAGGTGACACGCAGTTCGCGCGTCAGTACGCCCATGACCTCATCATACGGCCCGAAAACCTGGGTGCTCATGCTGTTCGTGACGACGCGCAGACCCTCCGCGTGCCCGAGACGCCCCAGGAACTCGCGGATCGCCGGGACGAAGTCCGCTCTGAGCGGGTACAGGCTGATCTCGACTCCGATGTCCATGCGGCTCGCCTCTTGCGGGAGCGTCAGGCGCGCAGTATTGCACGCCCGCAGCGGCTCACTGCGGCTATGATCGCACTAGAATGGACGGCCAGGAACACCAGGGTGGCTAAGGAACGATGACGCGGAAAATCCAAGTTCACCAGGTGGACGCCTTTACGCGCGAACCCTTCACCGGCAACCCGACCGGCGTGGTGTTAAACGCGGACGTGCTCGCCGAGGCGCAGATGCTCGCCATCGCCCGCGAACTCAACAATGCCGAGACCGCCTTTATCCTCTCCCCCGACGCCGATGACCACACCGTGCGCGCGCGCTTCTTCACGCCGCGCAGCGAGGCCGGCTTTGTCGGGCACGCCACCGTCGCCGCGCAGTACGTGCTGTCGCGCCGGCAGGATGCGCCGCGCTGGCAGCGACAGAAATCCAAGGCCGGCATCGTCGACATCGAAGTGCGCGGCAGCGGCCCTGACCGGCGCATCGCGATACGCCGCAGCCCGCCGCCGCTCGGGCGTGAGCTGAATGACCGCGAGCGTCTGGCGGTACTCGACGCGCTGGCACTCGCCTCCGATAACCTCGATCCGCGGATGCCGTTGCGCATCGTGGGCGCCACGGGCACGCGACTGCTGATCGGGGTGCGCGGGCCCGAACCGCTCAAACACCTCAAGCCCGACCTGCAGCGCCTCACCACGCTGTCCGCGCAGATCGGCGCGGCCGGCTATTTCGTCTTCACGCTCACGCCGCATGAGCCGGATCACCTCACCGAGTCGCGCATGTTCTGCCCGGCGCTCGGCATCGCCGAGGATCCGGTGAGCGGCAACGCGCACGGACTCCTCGGTGCTTACCTTGCACGGCACGGTTTCCTCAGCAAGAGCAACGAACGCGCGCGTTTTTCCGGCATCCAGGGGCACTCGCTGCACCGGCCGGGCCGCGTCGAGGTGGAACTGGAGTTCGCCGGCGACGAGCTCGCCGGGGTGTGGATCAGCGGCCAGGCCGTTTCGATCTTCGAGACCGAGATCGAGCTGTAGCCACGCGATGCCTGAGTTCCAGGGCGTGCTGCAACTCGCCGACGTGCCCCTCGGTGGCATGCGCACCTGTGTGCTCGGCGGCCGCGAGCTCGTCGTTTGCCACACGCGCGAGGGCGTGTTTGCGCTGGACAACATCTGCACGCACGCGCACGCGCGCCTGTGCGAAGGGCGGCTGCGCGCGACGCGCCTGGTGTGCCCGCTGCACGGCGCCTCTTTCGATATCCGCGATGGCCGCGTGCTCGGACCGCCGGCGGAAGTGCCGCTGCCGACCTACGCGGTGCGCATCGTCGAGGGCACGATCGAGCTTGCGCTGCCGACTTAGTCGCGCGCCGGTCGCTCGGTGCGCCGCACGAGCCAGGCGGCGGGCAGCGTCACACAGGCACCCACCAGAAACGGGGCCGCGCTGCCCAGGAGCGCATAAATCGGGCCGGAGGTGAAGGGGCCGATGACGCGTGCCAGACTCCCGCTTGCCACATACGCCCCGAGCACCGCGCCGCGGTCGTGACCGCGCGACTGCTTGGAGGCGAGCGCGAAGGCGCTGGGGTTGTAAGCGCCCAGACCGGTGCCGCACAGCAGCAGCCCCGCGATCGTGACAGCGAGCGTGCCTGCCTGACTCAAGGTGACAAGTCCGGCCACGTAGGCGAGTACGCCCCACATCGCCAGCCGCGCCTCACCCAGGCGCGGCACCAGGATGCGCACCAGGCCGCCTTGCATCACCAGCGCCGGCAGTGCCACGCCGAACAACAGAAAGCCGACCGTGCGCGGTCCGAAGCCATAACGATGCAGCGCCCAGATGGCGAAGATCGATTCGAGGATGGCCTGCGAGTAAGTGACCACGAGCGTGGCCATGGCCAGATGCGCAAGCGTGCGCCGCTCGCGCAGCAGCCGCCACACCCCGCGACGCGCTTCATCCGGGTGCTGTTCGCGGTGCGCGGCGCTATGGCTCTCCGGCAGCACGAAGCGCACCAGTAGTATCGCGAGCAGGCTCAGCGCGGTCGACACCGCCGCGGGCGCCACGAAATTCGCGCTGGCCGGATCCTTGCCGGCGAGCAGCCCGCCCACGGGCTGCCCCAGGGTGAAACCGATACCGATCGCCGCTCCGATCAGGCCCAAGGTCACGGCGCGCTTCTCCGGGCGCGAGACGTCGGAGGCGTAGGCGAAGGCCGCCGCGATGTTGCCAGCCATGAGGCCGGCGAGCATGCGCGAGGCGAGCAGCCACCACACGTTGCTCGCAAACCCGAGCAACACGTACGAGACACAGGCGCCGGCGAGGCTGCTCATGAGGATCGGGCGCCGTCCATAGCGATCGCTGAGCCGCCCCCAGTGCGGCGCCGCCAGCAGCTGACACAAGGAGTAGCTGCCGAGCACGGGCGTGATGAACTGCGGCGCTACACCGAAGCGATCCGCCATGTAAGGAACGAGCGGGATGAGGATGCCGAAACCGAGCGTGTCGATGACGCAGAAGAGGAACAACGCTCCGAGCTGTCGGCGCAACGCGCGGCTCCGCTTCGATTCGGCCTAATGGCCGGGAACGACGGACGACAGATCCGACCCGGGCGCTGGCGCCGGTGGCAGGTAATCACGCGCGCCACGCATGATGAGATTCGGAATACGCGTCTCATCCCAGGCCGCGTCGCGACCGGCCGCCTCCCCGGTGCACAGCACGGCGATGTGCAGCGAGGGTATGAGCCACAGGCGGTTGCCGCCGCGTCCGCCGACCATGTAGACGTCGCGGGCCGCGAAGCCCTCCTGACCCGGCCGCGCCGCCATGCCCACGCGCAGAAAGCTGCCGAAATCCGGGTCGCTCTTGGCCGGCGCGCGCATGAGGGTGACCCAGCCTGGGCGGATCACCTCGGTGCCACGGTAGTTGCCGTCCCTGAGCAGCAGCTGCCCGACACGGATCCAGTCCCCCTGGTGCGCAAACATGCAGCAATCCGCATGCGCCGCCCCGCCCGGGTGATCGAGCCACAACCACGCGTCCGCCGCGCCGAGCCGCCGCCACAGCACGCTCGAGAGGTACTCCGCGTAGCGCTGCTGCGTGGCGCGCTCGAGCGCGAGCGCGAGCAACTGCGGGTCGGCCGGCTGCTCGACCCGCGTGACACCCGGAGGGCCCGCCAGCGGCCGCTTGAGCACCGCCGCGGTGAGATCGGGCACATCGAGGCTCGCCTGCGGGGCGAGCGCACTCGACATCTGCATGAGATTGCGCACGGTGATCGCCCCGCGCGCATCCGCGCTCCACTCCGCGAGCAGCAGCGCGAGCGGCTCGTCGGGCCAGCCGATACGACGGTGCGCGACCGCCACCCCGGTGGCGAGTGCCGCGAGCAGCGGCGTGAAAGCCTGCGCATCGCTCAGGGTGTCGAAGTCCGTTCCCTGCCAGTAGCGCTCAAAGACAATATGGTCGTGGCGCGCGACGATCAGCGCCCGCGAGCCGTGCTCCCCGGCATAACGGGCGGCCTGCTCGAGCGCGCGCGCGTCGAGCAGCTCAGTGTCCGGTGCCACCCGCGGCGCGGGCGGCTCATTGCCCCCGCGCACGCGCTCGCGTGGCTGATAAAGCGGTGCGCTGCGACCCGCGAGTGCGTCCAGGTAGCGCTGCCACAGCGAGGGCGTGAAGAGGGCGGCGACGACGGCCAGGACGAGGGCAGCGGCGACTTTCAGCGCGAAACGTGGCATTCGCCGCATTGGAGCACAGATGCCGGGCCGGAATCGGGTATTCTCTCGCGCCACGCAAAGTGGTATGGAGCCTGGATGCGACTGCGACTGTTCGCACCACGCTATTGGCTGACCTGGGCTGGGATCGGGCTGCTGCGACTTCTGGCGATGCTGCCCTTTCCGGCGTTAGTTGCCACCGGGCGCACGCTCGGGAGGGTGCTGCGCCATCTGCCCATCAGTTTCGTCAGGACCGCACGCCGCAACATCGAGCTGTGCTTTCCGGAGCTCGACGCGCCCGCGCGCGAGCGGCTTCTGGATGAGCACTTCGAGAGCCTCGGCATCGCACTGATGGAGGTGCCGCTGGCCTGGTGGATCACCCCGAAGCAGCTGACAAAGCTCGTGCGCATCGAGGGCGCGCAGCATCTGCACGCCGCCATCGCGCGCGGCAAAGGCGTCATCCTGCTCACCGCGCACTTCACTTCGCTCGAACTCGCCGGTCGCACGCTGCTCGCCCTGGCACCGGTGAAATTCCTGTACCGGCCGACCAAGAACGAGGTAGTGGCGTACGCGCTCAACCGCTTCCGCACCGGCTATGGCGGGCGCCCCATCCCCTTGGATGACATCCGCGCCTTCATCTCGGCGCTGAGGAAGAATGAGTGCGTGTGGTATGCGCCCGACCAGAGCTACCGCAAGAAAGGCGCGGAAATGGTGCCGTTGTTTGGTATCCCGGCCGCCACCAACACGCTCACCTCGCGCCTGGCGCGCATCACCGGCGCGGCGGTGCTGCCGTACTTCCTGCAGCGCCTGCCCGGCTCCCAAGGCTACCTCGCCACCATCCACCCGCCATTGGAAGACTTCCCGAGCGAGTGTCCGGTGCGTGACACTGCACGCTTCAACCGTATGATTGAGGCACAGGTGCGCATTGCACCCGAGCAGTATTTGTGGATCCATCGCCGCTTCAAGGGTCTGACCGAGGATTATCCGGACTATTACGGCCGGCGGGCGGCGCGCCGGGCGTAGCCGACAGCGCCTGCGATCTGCTGGTCATCGGCGGCGGGATCAACGGCTCGGGCATCGCCCGCGATGCGGCCGGGCGCGGACTTAAGGTGATCCTGTGCGAGCAGGACGACCTGGCTTCCCACACCTCCTCCGCCAGCACCAAGCTGATCCACGGCGGGCTGCGGTATCTGGAGGAGTTCCACTTCGCGCTGGTGCGCAAGGCGCTGCGCGAGCGCGAGGTGCTGCTCGCCGCGGCGCCGCACATCATGCGCCCGCTTCACTTCATCATGCCGTACGCGGCACACCTGCGGCCGGCGTGGATGATCCGCGCGGGGCTCTTCCTCTATGATCACCTGGCCAAGCGCGCCCACCTCGCCGCCTCCGCCAGCGTCGACCTGAACACCCACATCGCCGGGCAGCCCCTCAAGTCCGGTTACCGTCGCGGCTTCGTCTACTCCGACGGCTGGGTCGATGATGCGCGCCTGGTGGTCCTCAACGCCCTCGACGCGCAGGCGCGCGGCGCCCGCATACTCACGCGCGTGCGCTGCGAGAAGCTGCTGTCGCAGGCGGCGGGCTGGAGCGCGCTGCTGCGTGCCGCCGATGGCACCGCGACGATCGCGGCCCGCGCCGTGGTGAATGCCACCGGGCCGTGGGTCAGTGATTTTGTGACGCGCGCCACCCCCGTGCGGGCGGCTCACCAGGTACGGCTGGTGAAGGGCAGTCACATAGTCGTGCCGCGGCTGTTCGATCATCGCTTCGCGTACATCTTCCAGAACGAAGACCGCCGCATCGTGTTCGCGATCCCGTACGAACAGGCGTTCACGCTGATCGGCACGACCGATGTGGACTACCACGCTGACCCAGCCGCGGTGCACATCGACGCTGAGGAGAGCTCCTACCTCTGCGCGCTCGCCAACAGCTACTTCAAGCAGCAAATCACCCCGGCGAGCGTCGTGTGGAGCTATTCCGGGGTACGTCCGCTGCTGCAGGATGAGTCGAGCGATCCCATGAGCGTGACGCGCGACTACGCGCTCGAACTGGACCGCGAGCCGGCGCCCCTGCTGTCGATCTTTGGCGGCAAGATCACCACCTATCGCAAGCTCGCGGAAGATGCCGTCAACCTGCTCGCCGGCACACTCGGCACGCACGCGCCGCCGTGGACCGCGGGCGCGACGCTGCCCGGCGGGGATCTACCCGAGGGCAGCCTCGCGGTGTTCCTGCGTACGCTCGAGCGGCACTACCCGTGGCTGCCCGCGCCGCTGCGCCGCCGCTACGCGCACGCCTACGGCACGCGCCTGGGACGGGTGCTCGGCAGCGCCACCGCACTCGCAGAGCTCGGCGCCGAGGTCCTGCCACAGCTCTACGAGCGCGAACTGGAGTATCTGTGCCGCGAAGAATTCGCGCGCACGGCGCAGGATGTTCTGTGGCGCCGTTCCAAGCTCGGCCTGCATCTGCTGCAGGTGGACACAGCGCCGCTCGAGCGCTGGCTGCAGCGCTACACCGCAGGTGTGACGCAAGGCAGCGTGTCTGCGGCGGGGGTGGTCTGAGTCCTGCCCAAGCAGCCGGCGGCACCCTGCGTCGGCTCACCGTGCTCACCGTGGTGGCGCTCGCGCCGCTGTGGCTGGTCGGGATCTTTGGCCGCGCTCTGTGGACTCCGGATGAGCCGCGCGAGGCGGACATCGCCTGGCGCATGAGTCAACAGAGCGATCGGACCCTGCCGCATCTTGGCGGCACGCCGTTTCTGGAGAAACCCCCGCTCACCTACTGGCTCTCGGCCGCCACCGTATTGGTGTGGGGGGATTCACCGGATGCGGCGCGGGCACCGAACGCGCTGTACGCACTGCTCACCGCCCTTGCGGTCGGCGCGCTGGCGCTGGCGATGGACCTCGACCTCATGAGTGCGCTGCTCGCAGCGCTCGTGGCCTCGAGCGCGCTGACCGCGTTTCGCGTCACGAGCTGGCTCGCCCCCGATGCCTGTCTGCTCGCCGGCAACGCGCTCGCACTGCTGGGGCTGTGGCGCGGTTACCGTGCGCCTCCGGGCAGCCACAAGACCCGGGGCTATGCGCTCATGCACCTCGGTGCTGCGCTCGGCTTCATGGCCAAAAGCGCCCCCGGATGGCTGGTGCCTGGACTTGCGCTGCTCGTGCTGCTCGCCTGGGAGCGGCGCTGGGCGGAACTGCGCCGCCCGGAACTGTACGCGGGGCTGCTGCTGCAGGCGCTGATCATCGCGCCGTGGCTGTGGGCGGTGGCGCGCTCGACGGGCGGTGCGGAGGCGCTGCGGACGCTGTTCTGGAACAACATCGTGGGACGCTTCACGCAGGTGGCCGCCCCGCAGGCACTCGACTACACCAGCGGTCATCACAACAGCCCCGGGAAGTACTTCCTCGAGCTGCCGCTGTACCTGCTGCCCTGGACGCTCGTGGCCGCAGCCAGTCTCGTACGCGCCTGGCACCACGTTCGCGCCGCGGGAGCCGCCGGCACGCCGTGGCGCTTCGCACTCGCCGCGAGCCTGCCATTTCTGCTGCTCCTGTCACTGGCCGCCACGGCGCGCGACATCTACGCGGCACCGGCGCTGCTGGGGTTCGCGCTGCTCGCCGCGCTGTGGCTGCAGGAGGCGCAGGCCGCTCCCACGCGCCTGGATCAGTGGTGTGTGCGCGGCACCCGGGTGCTGGCTGCGCTCGCCGGCGGCCTGCTCGTGGCGGCGCTCATCGTGCTGGCGCTCGCCGGCAGCGCGGCACGCGCATGGACGGTCGTGGTATCCGTCGGGATACTCGCCGTCGGGATCCCGGCGCTGCGGCGTTCACAGCGGGCGCAGGCACGCGGGGCTCTCGGGCAGAGTCTGGCCTGGACGTACGCAGCCTATGCGGCAGCGCTGAGTCTGAGCGCGCTGGTGGCCTTCCCCGTCATCGATCGCTGGCAGGACCTGGGCGGCCTCGCGCAGCGTATCCGCGCCGACACCGCGCACCAGCCGCTCGCCCTCTTGGACCCGGATGAAACCACGCTCGCGATCATCGACCATGGCTTCAGCGGCTCGTACTCGGTGCTCACCGGCACGGACGTGTCGGCGGCACGGCGCTGGTTTGCCACGCGCGGCAGTAACGCGCGCATTCTGGTGCTGCTGCCCGGGCACGCCGAGGGCGAGCTGACGCGCTGGCTCACGCGTTGGTATCGTGCCCGCTCTCCCGGGGACGGCGTCGCGGGCACGCTGGTAGCTTCCGGAACGGCCGCGCTCGTGCAACGCTACGAACTGCCCCAGGGACGCCGTTATGCGCTCCTCGGGCCGCCGCATCCCCTGCCGCCCTGACTTGCGCACGAAAGAGACACGCCACCATGCCGCATCCGCCGAACGACCTCGCGCGCAACCTGCGCAACCGGCACATCCAGCTCATCGCCATCGGCGGCACCATCGGCGTCGGGCTGTTCCTGGGCTCGGCCAAGGCGATCCATGACGCCGGACCCGGTCTGCTCGTGGCCTACGCACTCGGTGGTGTTGCGATCTTCTTCATCATGCGGGCGCTGGGTGAACTGCTCACCTATCGCCCGGTCGCAGGCTCCTTTGCCACGTACGCCGAGGAATTCTGCGGACCGCTCGCGGGCTTCGTGACCCACTGGTCGTACTGGTTTATGTGGGTCGTGATCGCGATGGCGGAACTTACCGCCATCGGGATCTACGTACGCTACTGGTTTCCGGACCTGCCGCAGTGGCTGCCGGCGCTCATCGCGCTGCTGGTGCTCTATGGGACGAACCTCCTGGCAGTGCGCGTCTTCGGCGAGCTCGAGTTCTGGTTCGCGCTGGTCAAGGTCGTGACCATCGTCGCCTTCATTGCCGCCGGGCTCGTCGTGATCTTTTTCCACCTCGGCGAGCTCGGTGCCACCGCAGGCTTTGCGAACCTCTACGCGCACGGCGGCTTCCTGCCATTTGGCATCGTCGGGGTACTGCTGACGCTGCAGATCGTGATGTTTGCCTACTCTGGGGTCGAACTGATCGGCGTGACCGCCGGCGAGGCCGAGAACCCGGCGGTGGTTCTGCCGCGAGCGACCAACGGCATCATCCTGAGGATCCTCATCTTCTATCTGGGCGCGCTGGTGGTGATCATGTCGCTCGTGCCCTGGAACGAGCTGAGTCCGAGCGTAAGCCCGTTCGTATTCGTGTTTCAGAAACTGCGCGTGCCGGGGGCTGCGAGTCTCATCACGCTGGTCGTCATCACCGCCGCGGCTTCCTCCTGCAACAGCGGGCTGTTCAGCACCGGGCGGATGCTCTGGTCGCTCGCGCAGCGCGGCCACGGGCCGCGCATCTTTGGCACGCTGAACGCGCAGCAGGTACCGGCCGCGGGCATCCACGCCTCCGCCGCCGTCATGCTGATCGCGGTGGTGCTGAACTATATGGTCCCGAAGCAGGTGTTCACCTGGATCACGAGCATCGCGCTGATCGGGACGCTGTGGACCTGGGGAATTATCCTCGTGTCACACCGCAACTACCGGCGCGCGGTGCAGGCCGGACGCGCGACCGCAGCGCCCTTTCGCATGCCGCTCGCGCCGTTCGCGAACTGGGCGGTACTCGCGTTTCTGGTGGCAGTCACTGCGATGCTCTGGCTCGACGCGGAGACGCGCGTCGCGCTCTACGTCGCGCCGGTGTGGTTCGGACTGCTGGCCGTGGGTTACGCCGCACTGCGGCGCCGCCGCGCCTGAAGCGCAGCCTACATCAGCGGCTCGCCGCCGCCGATCACGCCCCCGCCGTCGACCACGAGCGTTTGTCCGGTGATGAAGTTGCCGGCGCGCGAGGCGAGCAGAACCGCGATACCGGCCACGTCGTCCGGATCACCCAGACGGCGCAGCGGATTCATGCGGGCAAAGGTCGCCGCGCGCGCCGGATCCGCCCACAGTGCGCGCGAGAAGTGTGTGCGAATGATCCCCGGAGCGATGCAGTTGATGCGGATGTTGTGCGGCCCCCATTCGACCGCAAGGTTGCGTGCGAGCTGCATGTCCGCAGCCTTGGAGATGCAGTAGGCGCCCAGCTGCGCGCTGCCCATGAGGCCGCCGACCGAGGAGACGATGATGATCGCACCGTCACGGCGCGCCGCCATCGCCGGCAGCGTCATGTTGCACAGCCAGACGTTGCTGAGCAGGTTCGTGTGAATGACTTTCTCGAACACCTCATCGGGCGTGTCGATCGAAGGCCCGAAGGAGGGATTGGTGGCAGCGTTCCCCACCACGATGTCGATCTGGCCCCACTTCGCCACCGTGGCATCGACCAGGGCCTGCAACTCGTCCTTGTGACCCACGTGGCAGGCCCTGGCGAAAGCGCTGCCGCCGGCGGCGTTGATCTCGGCGGCCACCGCCTCGCAGCTCTCCGCCTTGCGGCTGGAGATCACCACCCGCGCGCCGTGGGCGGCCATCTGCTGCGCGATGGCCTTGCCGATACCGCGGCTCGAACCGGTGATGAGTGCAACCTTTCCCGAAAGATCAAAGAGCGTCATGGGCGGCGACCTCGGTGGGGGGAGCGAACCTCCATTGTGCCGCGGGGCCGGCGTCGGGCGCCAATGTCGCGTTAACGGCTCGGGAGATTCCCAGTAGAATCCGCCGCTCGCGCCCGTAGCTCAGTTGGATAGAGCATCAGGCTTCGAACCTGAGGGTCGGGAGTTCGAATCTCTCCGGGCGCGCAGTGTTTTCAGCTCTATTGCACCTGCCTGAGTCACCACCGAGTCACCAGACGACTTAATTTCGCCGCCTCCGCCCATCGCTCGGCCAGCCTGCGGCCATGGGCCGAAATCCCGCCCCCCGATGGGCCGGTTGGGAACCGCTCGGCTCCTACGTCGCCGTATGTGCAGTCCTACGCGATTCTGGTCGTTCGGACGGTCGAGCCTCGCGCGCGCCCGCGCGCGTTGGGGCGGACGTTAACGCGGGCTTATCGGGGTTGAACGCGCGCCGCTCTCACTCGAGGGCGCTCGCCAGGGCGAGACTTTGCGGCGCTGCTAGCCCGCCGAAACGGTGGTCGAGCTCCAGGAGCGCTTTGCGCGCCTCGTCGCGTTTTCCGGCATCGATGAGCTCATGCACGTGCGCGAGGCGTGCCGACAACCGCTGCTCGAGGGTGGCCCGGCAGGCCGCGAGCTTCGCCGCATCGGTGCGCACGTGCTCAGCGAGCGCGGTAAGCGCCCAGGACAGCGCCGCGGGGCTAAGGATCTCGTGGGCCGCCCCGTAGGTGATCCTGGAAGCCGTGTCGAACACGCACCAGTCGCGCATCGATTCGAGGCTCGCGGTGTCCAAATTCATCGGGCGCACTGTGTCGTTCTCCCCCGTGACATACACGACCCGCGTCGACTCCTGGAAACGCTCGAGGAGCTCGCGCGGCGGAGGGTTCGCGTGGCCGGCGTCGATCGGCTCGCTGCCTGCATTCAGCAGCGCTCCGCGGAACAGGTCCGGATAGGCGATGGCCAGACGCAGCGCGATGCGCGAGCCGCCGGAGAAGCCGCCGACGTACACCCGCCGCGTGTCCACCCTGTAACGCTGCATGACGTTCCAGGCCGCGAGCAGCGCCAGCGGCTCGCGCCGGCCGATCGGGTCGGTGTCGTTTCCCGAGCGCGCCGCGCTCACGAAGATCACGCCGTAGCGGTCGAGCACCGACGCCCAGCCCGGCGGCAGCTGCGCCTCATCCCAGGGAGGGACGAAGGTGAGGAGCGCGTAGCCCTCAGCAGGAGCAAGCGGCGGTACGTACAGCACGAAGCGCTCTGCGGCCAGATCGACCGACTGCCCCCGCAGCCGCTTGCCCAAGTGCTCGAGTGAGCGCTGCACCTCCGCCGCGGTGAGCGGGCTCAGCAGCCGTCGCATGACCTCACTGCTCGTCGAGAGCGGGGAGTATTCGGAGAATGCAACCCGGCCCACCGCCGGCGGGGCGGCCGGCTCCGGTGCTGCGTCCGTGGAAGCCCCGCGCACGCAGGCTGCGGCGGCGGCGAGCGCCGGCAGCATCGCACGCAACCGGCGGTCTCCTTGCCGTTGCATAGGCGCGATTCTGCCACTTGTCAGTGGCCGCGTTCCAGGCGACGGGGCTCGCCCCCGCCATGAACAGACTGAAGGCGCGACACGCCAGATGCTTCGCCTTGCAGCGCTGAGCCAGACGACACCGATCGCACGGCGCCGGCTCGAGCATGAGGCGTCAGGTAGCTCGGCCGCTGGCCTGGGCGGCCTCCTTTATCAGTTGGTCGGTCGCGAGCTTCACGTAGAACGCATCGGCGCCGCGCGTAAACCGACTTTCGGCATTGAGACACGAAATCATCAAGCCGAGCGAAGACGGCCAATCGCCGCTATTCCACATTTCGAGGGCCGACGTGCGCGCGTCCTTTAGAAGCGCCTCGCGCTCCGATTCTGAGGCGGCGGAGTAGACGGCGACCACGTGTTCGCTTGTTTGATGGATGTTGTTTAGGAATACGGATTTAGCGGATGCATCCGCGTCACGCATTCGCGCCATTGCGTCTTCGTATTCCCTGCGCAGGACCGCGCCACGCGCTTCCCGCCACGGATCAAGAATGCCCACGTGATGCCCCGCATCGGCAGTGCTGCGCACGTGGCTGCAAGCCTATCCTTTCTTGCGCGCCGCCTCGAACTTCTCCGCCAGCGCCGCGGCGCGGTGTGCCCGCTTGTTCACTGGCTCCCGCAACGCGGGGGCGCTGATCTTCTCGGCGCTCTCCCGCTCAACGTGAACTGATGGGCCTACCGCCGATCCCGGGAGCATATCAACGCTCTAAGGCGCGAGCCTAATCACGGGACGGTAATCGAGCCGGGCTTCTCGGGTGCGTCGCGCGCTATGCACTCCTGCACGTAGGTCACATCGCCCGCGGGCGTGTAGCGCGCAACCTTTCCCTGAGCGCGGCAGGACGCCTCGAACTTATCCCGATCGGTTACCCGCGCAGGCGGCTCTTTGCCTTCGAGCCGATCCTTCGTTGCGCTGCACGCGTCTCTGGCGCCCGCCCAAGTTCCGCGGATCACGACATTCGACGCGTCGACGACCAAGTCGATAGCACAGGCCAACTGTGTGACCTGCGTAGATTCGACTTGGGCAGCGGCCGTGACTGGGGTCGCACTGCCGTCCGTGGCCCATCGGTAAATGCGCTCGCCGGCGATGGACTCCTGGCGCGAAGGATAGCCAAGCTTCGCGATCGCAGCGTGGATGTCCTCACCGACGAACTGATTCACCTGCGTCGTCATGGTGCGCTCGAAACGCGCCTGACAGCCGACCGCAAGGGTCGTCAAGACTATCGCGATTGCGGGTGCTGCTCGCATGGCCGCTCCGGAAACGCTTTTGTTCTGTGCGCTACGGTATGCCGTCACGGGGTGGCCGGCAACAGGGCGTGCAGGACAGTTGCCGACAGATTCAGGACCCCGTGCTGGGTGATTTTCAGACTGGCGCGCGGGTCGTTAGGTCACGAGACGATCATCGGCGAGAGCAGCGCTCGAGCGTTGCTTTTTCAGCAAGCGGGCGCGCATAGGGCTAACAGTTAGTTCTGTGCCGCCGTGGCAGCCGCTATGCGTGCAGCTATCAACGCGCGCATTTCCTCGGAGCACTCGACCGAGGTAAGCCGCTCAAGCAGCGTCTCGCGGTTGATGTGGCCCAAGTCCGCAAGTTGCTTCACGAACGCTAAATCCTTGTCACGTCCGGCTCCGAGCTTGCTCACCGCGAGGTCGTTTAGCTCCATGCATAGGCCGACGGCCGTCTGGGTCTGCACAGGGATCGTGCGCGACTTCCAGTTCCGCGGCGCGTAGGCCGGCGTCTTCGAGCTGATTCCTTGCGCGTAGTAGCCGCTCTGCTCTTCAAAGTCGCTGCCCTCTCCCATGAACTGATCGATCTGATCCATCAGGCTTTCACTATCGCCCGGCGGAATGACGTCAACATCACGGGTGGCTGTGAGTTCCCCCTCTGGAGGGTTGGGCACTGTCGCTGCGATCGCGGCAGAGCCAATAATGTAGACCTCCTTGAGCTGCAGACGCCGCCCCACCTCGTAGATGAGGAAACGCAGGTTTTCCAGAGTCACACTGCTCGCCTGAGCGACTCAAAGATGCGCTCACGCTCGCCCGCAGGAACCAATGTCGTAAACGGGGATTCCCGCCGAAGGGCGTCGGCTCGTTCGGACGGCTCCGTCATCTCACGAAGGAGCGGTTCCATAGGGCCACCGAGCAGCTCTGCCCATCGATCCTGATAGACAGCGCCGTGCGGATTTGCCTGCCGCAAAAAGTGCAGGCGCTCCCGAGCTTTCTCGAGCAGCGCGGGCCTGCGGATCAGCTGGTCTGCCGCAACCTCGTGCATCCGTCGGCTTCGAAGGGCCGCGATGCCGAGCCCATGGTCCGCCGCGTGATAGCGGGTCGCCCGAGCGCGGCCCTCCCGAACGACTCGACCAGTGCTAATCAGCTTGTCTAGGGCGCGCCAGAGCGTCGGTTGGGTGACTCCCAACCGACGGCGAATGGAGGGCGCTCCGAGGCCTTGTGGCTCGGTCATCAGCACCTGTACTACCTTGTTGGGGTCAATCATGATGTGAATAGATTACTGCTATATTCATCAAAGATAAATGTTATATTTGTGTATTATTATCAATCAGTTATAAAAACATGTGCCGACACATGAATAGATTATTTACAGATAGCGACCGATATGCATATACTTCACCCTAGGGAAGCTTCGGCTACTGGGAGGTCCACGCAGGTGAAACGTCGAGGAGCCGCGCCACCGGCGCGCTGACCCTCGTCGCCGGTAGCCCCTTTGCGGTGGGCTCGTCTTCCGAGTCCCCAGGCGTCATGGCGATAACCAACTCACGCATCGCGAGGCGAGCCCACTTGAGCCGCCGTTGCCGGACACAGACGGAAAATGGTCCCAAACGGCGCCCGATTAGGCAGTGCAGCGCTGGCGGAGTGGATGACAAAAGCGATGCTGGATTTTCTCGTTGAACTCTTCGCCTTCCTGCGCTCACGACGGAAGCTGTGGCTTCGACCGATTATCATTTTTCTGCTCATCATCGGCGGCCTGCTGATGCTGGCCAACGGGTTTCTGGGAGGGGGGGTCTCTCCCACAGTCGAGGACCCGGTTGTGCCCTTCTCGCGCGATGCCTACAGACACGACGCCGCGTTTTTCAACAGGTACTCGGCCACCAGCCTATGCCCCGCGCGGTTCGGATGAACCCAGTCGAGGGCATCCCCCCTGTTGAACACGAAGTACTCGCCCACTGCGATCGAGGCACGTCCGTCACCGTTTTGATGGAACGCCGGCGCAAGATCGACGGCGACAATATCGCGCGCAAGTCGTCCCAGGATCATCTGTTGCGGCTCGCCGTGCAGCAGCTCACTTGACCAGCGCACGCCGTCCTGTTGGTAACGTGCGGCTGCGTCGGCAGATATCTGCATTTCAAACGGAAACACCACGACACACAGATCCACCTCGTGCTGTTTCAACCTCACGGACAACTTATTGATCCGCTCGACGGTCTGATTCACGATCACGGCGTTGCGGAGCGGGTGCAGTTCAAACGCCTCGTCACCGTGATATCCATAGCCCATTCGCACTGCAACCGCGCTCAACTTGAGCCGCAGGTAGTTGTATACGTAAGAGCGGCTCCTGAGAACGTCCAGGTATTGTCTGACCAAGAGCTTTGTCTTGTAGAGTCGCGAGTGTCGAGCCTCCGGTGCCCCCTTGTCCGGTAAGATGTCATTGAGGTCCATCGCGTAGACGATCTTGCTCAGCTGGAAACGTTGAGCGATCTCGAGGATCTTCTCTATGGCGCGATCATCGGCGACACCGTCTTCACCTGGACCACCGAAATTCATGTAGTCGCGATCCTGGCGAGTGTCGCTGATGATGTCCGTGTAGCGATAACCAAAGCCGGCGCCGACACCGCTCGTTATGGAATCACCCCAGAACCCGACGCGTATTCGAAGGTCCGCCTTGTCCCATTCCCGATCCGGATAACCATTCGAGTTAAATGGCATGTCACCGAAGGGGAACCTGATCAGCCGGTTGGAGATCTTGTCACCCGTGTAGTAGTCGACCCGATATGAGAGCGTGTATCGCAGGAGCAGTTCTGCGCCCACCAGCAGCAAGCACAGCAAGAGCCCGGTCCAACCGACCACGATGCTGCGTTGATGTTTCTCGATGAAGCGCCGGGCATGCTCGCGGCCAGGGCTTGCCCGTCTGAGGGTCGGATCGTGGCCCGGGATCATCGCGCGTTCCGCAGTCGCTTTGGGCCACAGTCGCGGCCGCCGATTTTCCGTTCAATTCGTGCACACGGGCGAGCATAATAGCAACGAAGCACTGAACGGGGGCCGGGGTCAGGCTTTGATAGAGGCGCTCGTCATCGCACTCGCTGTTGCCGCAGTGGCGCTGCTTTGCGTGTACCACCTGCGCAAGGTCCGCATTGCCGAATTCGCGCGCCGCGCAGCGCGCGGCAGCCGATCGCAACGCGATGCTGCCTTTGCACTGGCCACCGCGATATTCGGCGAAGTGAAGCGCGGACGTGACCCGGCGTTCCTGCTCCCGCTGCTCGCCCCCCTCGGCGGCTCGCCCACCACGATCCTGAAAAAGGGCGGCTGCTGTTCCGGTGTGCATCGACTTTTCATTGCCTCTCTCGATGCCCTCGGAATCCGCGCCGCGCAGGTCGTCGTTTACCGCCGTGCCGATCCTGCCGCCGCACACTGCCTGGTACAGGTCATCGCTGAGGGCACCAACCTCCTCATCGATGCCGACTATGGCGTGTGGTATTGCCACCCCGACGGCGGCCCGATTGATCTTGCCGGGCTGCGCTCGGGCCTGAGGCCCGCCATCGTACCTTTCGTGCTCGACCGGCAAGCCGGCTATGTCGACAGCTCCCGGACGCGATCGGCAGGCTACCCCGATCGGGAGTACTACCGTTTCGACTACGATCTGACCCGCACGGCCAACTGGGCCGAGAGCGGTCTTAAGCGCGCATGCTATGCCGTGCTACACCCCCTGACACGCGGGCGCGTGGATTATCTGCTGCTGCCGGCAATACTCGAGTGGCCGGAGGTGCTGCTCGCCGCGGCGCTGTGCGGCGCGACAATCCTGCTGCTCGCGGCACGGGCGCTGACGCACTAGATCAGTGCCGCCTGCACCGAGCTCACCCTGCGTCGAGGATGGCGTCGGCAGCGCGTTCCCCTTCTGCCTGCCGCTCACCCGACAACTCGGAGCCGGCGAGCGCGTCGCCGGCACCCGTTTGAGGCGCAGACTCTCGCTCGCCATGCGGACCAAAATCTCCAAGGCCGCCCTGCCGCGCGCACCGCTCACGGTCGCGAAGCTGCTCGATGAGCTCGAGCGCTTCTACGGCCCGCAGCAGCCCTCGTGGCCGCTCGATCCTTACGCGTTCATCGTGTGGTGGCAGTGCGGCTATCCGCCCAGCGATGCCGCGTGCGCCCGCGGCTGGGACAGGCTCAGGAGCGAAGTTGGCAGCGAACTGCACGCCTTGCTGCAGACGAGCACGGCAAAGCTGGCGTCGGTTCTTAAGTCTGGCGGTCTGGCCCCCGAGGTACGCGCCCTGCGGGTGAAGCAGATCGCAAAACGCGTCCAGAACGAGTTAGGCGGTGATCTGCTCGGCGCGCTGCGGGCGCCACGGTCTGAGGCGCGCAAGGTGCTGAAAAAGTTTCCCGGGATTGCCGAACCCGGAGCCGACCGCATCCTGCTGTTTGCCCGGATTGCCCCCATCGCGGCGGTTCCGTCCAATTGCCCCCACGTATTGAGTCGCATTCTTCACGGTCGCGAGCAGGACACCTATCGGGCCAATTACCGTGATGCGCAGGAGAGGATTACCGCAGAGGTTGCGCAGAGCTTCGATGCCCGCATCCGCGCCTACCTGCTGCTGAAGCGCCACGGCCAAGAGCTCTGCAAACGCACCCAGCCACTTTGCCAAGAGTGTCCCCTGCGCCGCGCGTGCCTATTCGCGGCCGCGCAACGCGCAGCACGGTGACTTTGCACAATTCGGCCGCGTTGGCACCTACTGCGCGGGTTCGTGCATCAGCGTGCGCCCGTAGTCGCTCAGCAGGATCTGCAGGCCGAGATAACCCAAAAACTGCGCATGCCCGTCGGTGTCGCCCCTCACGCTGCGCCCGGCCATGAACAGCAGGATGAAGGCCGGGTGCAGCTTGTAGCGCAGACCGAAATCAAGGGTCGTGTCGTTCGGCGGCGCCCCGCTCGCGCGGTCGTTGAAGATCTCCCCGTCAAGCTCCAGCCGCGGCGTCACCTGCCGTCCCGCGACCAGCCCAAAAAACCGCTCGTCCGGACCGTTGCGCGACAGGAAGTAGCCGGCCTCGAAGTTCACATCGAGCGGGCCGACCTTCCTCGCCACTTCTACCGGCAGCAGCAGCCGCGGTCCGTCGATCGCGAGGCCCTCGCGCTGCGCGCGTGCGGAACCTGCGGTCTCGATCTGCGGGAAGGTCGAGACCTGCCAGCCCTCGTCGCCCTGATCCAGGAAGCGCCATTTCACGCCAAACAGGGCATTGCCCCAGCCGCTGTGCTGGGGCGCGCCGCTGGTGGACTGCACGGCGTAGGGAATCTCATAGCTGAGCTGGATGCGCTCGCCCACGCCGAAATTCACATCCAGCAGCGGCAGCTGCGAGGAGGTGCTGCCCGGCTGCTGCGTCAGCATCCCTCCGAGGTTTAGCTCCCAGTTGCCGTTTCCGGGCGTACCGGGGTCGGTGGTGAGATACGGCGGACCGCCCTGGGCGCGGGCGCCGCACGGCCCCAGCAGCAGCGCCCCCAGAACAGAAACAACTATAGACAGCCGGCGGCTCTTCACGCGTACGCTTTCCTTGAATCCCGGTGCCGTGTTTGGAAATCCAAGCACGCCCGATATGCGCCGGTGCGTGAGGCCAATCCAGGAGCTGGTCGCACCCGCATTATAGGCTGCCGCCCCAACCGCCGGAGTGCATCCTCCCCTCGCCTTGCCGCGCGCCGCTCTGCGATCATTACGCGCAGCACAGGTGGGAAGAGAATTGGCACCATGACTGAAGGTCCCGAGCCGCGTACGCGCCGCGCCCGCGGCGTGCAACGCGGCCGCTGCCACTGGGTCCCGGAGCATGATCCGCTGTACGTGCGCTATCACGACGAGGAGTGGGGACGGCCGGTGCATGAGGACCGCCGGCTCTTTGAGATGCTGATCCTCGAGGGCGCGCAGGCGGGGCTCTCCTGGTCGACGATCCTGCACAAGCGCGCCGGTTACCGCCGCGCGTTCGCGAATTTTGATCCGCGCAAAGTGGCGCGCTTCGACGCCCGCCGGCGCGCCGCCCTGCGGCGCGACCCGCGCATCGTGCGCAACCGCCTCAAGATCGACGCCACGGTGACCAATGCCCAGGCGTTTCTTGCCGTGCAGCGCGAATTCGGCTCTTTCGACCGCTATCTGTGGTCGTTCGTTGAGGGTAAGCCCCTCGTAAACCGCCCGCGCGCCCGGGTCCCGGCGCGCACCGCGCTCAGTGACCGACTCTCGAAGGATCTGCTTAAGCGTGGCTTTCGCTTCGTCGGCTCAACGATTATCTATGCCTTCCTGCAGGCGGTTGGGGTGGTCAACGATCACGCCCGCGGCTGCTTTCTTTGCCCGCCGGTGCGCCGGGCGCCGGCCGTGCGCAGGTTCAAGTAGCCTCCCCGCCGGGCGCCTCTTAAGATAACCCCCCCTTTTTCATAAGCTTCGGGAAGTTAAAGTATGAAGGCCCTTCTTGCGATCGTATTCACGGCAGCCCTCGGGACGGGAGCCGCCTACGCCGACTGTCCGTACCCGACCGCCCCCGCCAACCTTCCGGACGGCCGCACGGCGACGATGGAGGAGATGGTCGCAGGACAGAAAGCCGTCAAGGAGTACGACACGGCGATCAAGTCCTACGTCGATTGCATCGACAAGGAACTTGATGACTCCATCGCCAAGGCGGGCGATAAGCTCAAGCCGCAGCAGAAATCGGACATGCAGCACGTGGAAGCCCAAAAGCACAACGCCGCGATCGATCAGTTGCAGGCTGTCGCCGATCGTTTCAATGAGCAGGTAAAGGTGTTCAAGACGCGCGGCACCGACAAGAAGAGCTGAGTGCTGACACCGGCCGAGGCCGACGTCCTCATTGGGCAGACCCTGCAGTGTCTGCCGATCGAGTCGCTGCCGCTGGCGCAGTGCGCCGGCGCGGTACTGCGCGAGAACATCTACGCCGAGCGCGATCAGCCGCCCTTTGATCGCGTCGCCATGGACGGCGTGGCGCTCGCCAGCCCGGCGGCGGCCGGCGCGCTCCGCTCGTTCCCGATCCAGGCGACGCAAGCGGCCGGTGACCCGCCCCTCACCCTTGCCGCGCCGCAGAACTGTATCGAAGTCATGACGGGCGCGGTGCTGCCGGGCGGTTGCGACTGCGTGGTGCCGGTCGAGGAAGTCAGCCTCGCGCAGGGTCAGGCGCAGCTCAGCGCGCGGGCGCGTGCCGAGCCCTGGCGCAATGTCCACCGCCGCGGCAGCGACACGCGTCAGGGAGCGCTGCTGGTCGCGGCCGGCGTGAAGCTGCGTGCACCGGAGATCGCCATCGCCGCCTCTGCGGGCATGGCGCGCATCCGTGTGAGCAGCCAACCGATGCTGGCGGTGATCTCGACCGGCAACGAGCTCGTGGAGCCTGGCGAGCCGGTCCTCGCCTACCAGATCCGCCGCTCGAACGCCTACGCGATCGTGAGCGCGCTGCGCGAGCACGGCTTTCAGCGCGTGGCGGATGACCACATTCCCGATGACGCGCAGCAGCTGCGCGCGCGCCTGCGTTTTCACCTGGAGACCCACGACGTGCTGGTGCTCTCGGGCGGGGTCTCGATGGGACGCTTCGACCTCGTACCCAAGGCCCTGGAAGAGCTCGGCGTGCGCACGATCTTCCATAAGGTCGCGCAGCGCCCGGGCAAGCCCCTGTGGTTCGGCGCTGCGCCTTCGGGCGCCGCCGTGTTCGGCCTGCCGGGCAATCCGGTCTCGACCCTGGTGTGCTTCACCCGTTATGTGCTGCCGGCGCTGCTCGGCAGCCTCGGTCACAGCGCCTTGGCCGCCGAACGCATCGCGCTCGGTGCGCCGGTGACGGTCACGCCCCCGCTCACGCATTTCCTGCCCGTGCGGCTCGAGCAGGATGACTGGGGCCGTGCCTGGGCCATGCCCGCGCCGACCAACGGTTCCGGGGACTTCACGGCTCTGGCCGGTACGGAGGGGTTTGTAGAGCTGCCTCCGGGCCCCAATACCTACCCCAAAGGGCACGTAACCCGCTTTTACCGCTGGTCCTAGCGCTTTAAGCGGCCCCCAGGCGCGGCCTCTCCTGCGGGCGATAGCCAACTGCCCTGAACGGTGCTCATACTTTCAAAAGCCATGCCCTCCTCCGAAGTCATCATCCCCCTGAACCTGCGGCCGGCGCCGCGGGACACCCTGTCACGGCCGATGCGCGATCTGCGCATCTCGGTCATGGACCGGTGCAACTTCCGCTGCCCGTACTGCATGCCGCGCGAGACCTTCCACGAGCAGTACCGCTTCCTCGGCTCCCACGAGCGGCTGTCGTTCGATGAGCTCGTGCGCCTGGCGCGCCTGTTCGTGCAGCTCGGCGTGCGCAAGCTGCGCCTCACCGGTGGCGAGCCCTTGTTGCGTGCCAACCTGGCGGACCTCATCGGCGATCTGACGGCCATTGCGGGCGTCGAGGACGTCGCGCTCACAACCAACGGGGTGCTGCTCGCTCGCTACGCGGGTGAACTGAAGGCTGCGGGGCTCAAGCGGGTCACCGTCAGCCTCGACAGCCTCGATGATGCGGTCTTCGCCCGCATGAGTGGCGGCTTTGGCGGCGTGGCGGAAGTGCTCGACGGCATCGAACACGCGCGGCGCGCCGAGCTCACGCCCGTCAAGGTCAATGCCGTCGTGCAGCGCGGCGTGAACGATCACACGGCGCTTGAGCTGCTCGAGCGCTTCCGCGGCACCGGCGTGATCGTGCGCTTCATCGAGTACATGGACGTCGGCAACCGCAACCATTGGCGCTCCGAGCTGGTGGTGCCGTCCAAGGAGCTGGCCGAACGCATCGGCGCGCGCTGGCCGCTCACGGCGCTGCGGCCGGCCTATCGCGGCGAAGTGGCTGAGCGCTATGCCTTTGCCGACGGTCAGGGCGAGGTCGGCTTTATCTCCTCGGTGTCGCAACCCTTCTGCGGCGAGTGCTCGCGCGCGCGACTGTCCTCGGACGGGGTGCTGTACACCTGTCTGTTCGCGACGCATGGCATGAGCCTGCGCGATGCGCTGCGCGGCGGCGCGAGCGATGACGTACTGCTCGAACTCATCCGTGGCCTGTGGCTCAAGCGTGCCGACCGCTACAGCGAGCTGCGCGCCAGCCTTTCGGCGCAGTCCCAGGAGCAGCGCAAGGTCGAGATGTTCTACATCGGTGGCTGATGGCTCGGCGCAAACTCACCCACGTCGACCGCGACAACTGGCCCACGATGGTAGACGTCGGCGCCAAGGAAGTGACGCTGCGCACCGCTCTGGCCGAGGCGCGCGTCCGCCTGCCGCGTACGGTGGCGAAGGCGCTGCGCGCGAGCGGGCACCGCACCAAGAAGGGTCCGGTGTTTGACACGGCGATCGTGGCGGGCGTGATGGCTGCGAAGCGCGCTCACGAGCTCATCCCCTTCTGCCACCCGCTCGGTATCGAGAACTGCCAGATCGAAATCCACCACCCTCGGGCGACACAGATCGTAATCCGCTGCCGCGTGAGTGTGCACCATCGCACCGGCGTGGAGATGGAGGCGCTCACGGGGGCCGCCGTCGCTGCGCTCACCGTCTACGACATGTGCAAGGCGCTCTCGCACGATCTTGAGATCCTCGGCGTGCGGCTGCTGGAGAAATCCGGCGGCCGGCGCGCCTTCGCGCGCCGGCTCTCACGTTAGCCGCATGGACGCCCCGCTCTACGGACTGGTGCTCGCGGGCGGCCGCAGCAGCCGCATGGGCCGCGACAAGGCCGCGCTGCGCTACGAGGGGCAAACCCAACTCGAGCGCGCCATGGCGCTGCTCAGCGCGCACGTGGCGCGTGCCTACGTCTCGGTGCGCCCCGACCAGAAGGCGGATGCGCTGCGCGCGCGCTTTGCGCAGATCGAGGACCGCGCGAGCGATATCGGTCCGATGGCCGGACTCCTGGCCGCGCAAGCCGCGCATCCTGAGGCTGCGTGGCTCGTGCTCGCCTGCGACCTGCCGCTGCTCGATGAGCCGACACTGCGGCGGCTGATCGGCGCGCGCGCTACCACCGCGCTCGCCACCGCTTACCGCTCAAGTCACGACGGATTGCCCGAGCCGCTGTGCGCGATTTACGAGCCGCGCAGCCGCGCGGCCCTCAGCGACTACGTGGCCCAGGGTAAGCACTGCCCGCGCAAGTTCCTGCTGCACGTCGGGGCGCACCTCATCGAGGAGCCCAACCCGCGTGCGCTCGACAACATCAACACGCCCGAGGAATATGGCGCGGTGACCCAGGAGAGCACCACGCAGTCCAAGCAACTGAACGTGCAGTACTATGCGCTGCTGCGTGAGCAGGCCGGGCGGCGCGAGGAGCCTGTGCGCAGCAGCGCCCGCACACCGCGCGAGCTGTACGCAGAACTCGCCGCGCGCTACCCCTTCACGCTCGCCCCCGAGCAGCTGCGTGTGGCCGTGAATGCCGAGTTCGCCGATTGGTCAACGCCGCTGCACGAGGGCGATGCGGTGGTGTTCATTCCCCCGGTGGCCGGCGGCTGAGGCTTTACGCGCGTGCAGGCCTTTCGCTTCACCCGCACCGCCATCGACGGCGCGCGCCTGCGCGCGGCGCTGGCCGAGCCCGCCTGCGGCGGCTTCGCTTGCTTTGAGGGGTGGGTGCGCGATCACAACGAGGGCGCGAAGGTGCGGCGCCTGGAATACGAAGCCTTCGAGGCCCTCGCGGTGCGCGAGGGCGAGCGCATCATCGCCGAGGCGGTGGCGCGCTTCGGCGTGACGCGCGCCGCCTGCGAGCATCGCCTGGGAGATCTGGGCATCGGCGAGGTAGCCGTGTGGGTCGGGGCGAGCGCGCCACACCGTCACGAGGCGTTCCTCGCGGCCCGTTACATCATCGATGAGGTCAAGCACCGCGTGCCGATCTGGAAAAAAGAGCACTACGCCAACGGCGATTCCGGCTGGGTCAACTGCGAGCGCTGCGCGGCGCCCGCAGCGGAGGCGACGCCGGCGCACGGCCACCCGCACCGCTGAACACGCCTCAGGCGCGCACCTGTCCTGCGCCGCGCACCACGTACTTGTAGCTGGTCAACTGCGCCACCCCGACCGGACCGCGGGCATGGAAGCGCTCCGTGGAGATACCGATCTCCGCGCCCATGCCAAACTCGCCGCCGTCGGCAAACTGCGTGGAGGCGTTGTGCAGCACGATGGCGCTGTCGACGTGTGCCAGGAAGCGCTCGGCGGTCGCCGGGTTGTCGGTGACGATCGACTCGGTATGCGCGGAACCATAGCGCGCGATGTGTGCGATCGCGGCATCGACGCCATCGACCACGCGCGCGGCGATGATCGCGTCCAGGTATTCGGTGTACCAGTCCTCCTCGCGCGCCGCGCGCACGCGCGCATCCACGCGCTGCACGTGTGCATCGCCGCGCACCTCGCAGCCCGCATCCAGCAGGTCCTTGATGATCGGGGTGAGATGCGTTGCCGCACAGGCCTCATCCACCAGCAGCGTCTCGGCGGCACCGCAGATGCCGGTGCGGCGCATCTTGGCGTTGAGCGCGATCGCGCGCGCCATGCGCACGTCCGCGTCCCTATCGACATACACGTGACAGTTGCCTTCGAGATGGCCGATCACCGGTACGCGCGCTTCCTGCTGCACGCGTTGTACCAGTGCCTTGCCGCCGCGCGGGACGATGACGTCCAGATACTCGCTCATGCCGGCGAGCAGGTAGCCGACGGCGGCACGATCGCTCGTCGGCACGAGCTGGATGCACCCGGCTGGCAGGCCGGCCGCCTCCAGACCCGCCGCCAGGCACGCATGCAACGCGCGGTTCGAGTGCTCGCTCTCGGAGCCGCCGCGCAGGATCACGGCGTTGCCGGCTTTCAGGCACAGCGCGCCGGCATCCGTGGTCACATTGGGTCGGCTCTCGTAGATGATGCCGATGACGCCGAGCGGCACGATCACGCGCTCGATACGCAGACCGTTCGGCCGTTCCCACCGTTGCGCCACGGTACCGATGGGATCGGGCTGGGCGCGCACCGCCTCAAGGCCGGCGGCAATCGCCTCGACGCGCGCGGCATCGAGGCGCAGCCGATCCAGGCGCGCGGCGCTCAGATCGCGTGCCTCTGCGGCCGCAAGATCCCGCGCGTTGGCGGCAAGAATGCCGGCGCGCTCGCGGCGCACCGCAGCCGCAGCCGCGCCGAGCGCCGTGTCTTTCTGCGCCGTGCCGGCGCGCGCCAGCAGCGCGGCCGCCTCAAGCGCGGCACGCCCCAGGCCCTCCATCATCTCGCGAAGCTGCTGCGTGTGCATGGCGGCCTTTAGCTTAGGGGCTGCGGAGTCGGCATCACCGGCACGCCCACCTCCTCGCGCAGCAGCACGAGATCGTCGCGATGGATCATTTCGTCGCGGCCGCGGAACCCGAGAATGTCCGCAATCTCCGTGGAGCGCCGTCCCATGATGCGCGCCGCGTCGGCATCGGAGTAAGCCACGATGCCGCGGGCCATCTCGATACCGTCCGCGGTGAACACGCTCACCGTGTCGCCGCGGTCAAAGCGCCCGCGCGCCGCGGTGACGCCCGCGGGCAGGAGGCTGCGGCCCTCAAACAGCGCCCGCAGTGCGCCGGCATCAATGATGAGCGCGCCGGAGGGACGCAGAGTGCCGGCGATCCACTGCTTGCGCGCCGCCGCCGGTGTGGCACTCGGCAGGAACCAGGTGCAGTCCGCCCCCTCTTCGATGCGGCGCAGCGGGTGCGGGTGCCCGCCGGCGGCGATACACATGTGACAGCCGGCCGCCACCGCGATGCGCGCGGCGAGAATCTTGGTGCGCATGCCGCCCGAGCCGAAGGCGGAAGCCGCCCGGCCCGCCATCGCCTCGATGGCCGGTGTGATCTGGCGCACCTCGCGGATGAAACGCGCGCTCGCATCATGATTCGGGTCGGCACTGTAGAGACCCTCCACATCCGACAGCAGCACCAGACAGTCCGCGCTCGCCATCTGCGCGACGCGCGCCGCGAGGCGGTCGTTGTCTCCGTAGCGGATCTCGGCGGTAGCGACCGTGTCATTCTCGTTGATCACCGGCAGCGCGCCGAGGGCGAGGAGCGACGCCAGGGTGGCGCGGGCATTGAGATAGCGGCGGCGACGCTCGCTGTCCTCGAGCGTGAGCAGCACCTGCGCCACGGTCACGTCCTTCGCTTCGAGCAGTTCCTTATAAGCGTGCGCGAGCCGGATCTGTCCGACCGCCGCCGCGGCCTGGCTGTCCTCCAGTCGTAACGGACCGCTCTTGAGCCCGAGCCGCCGCCGCCCGAGCGCGATCGCGCCCGATGACACCAGAATGACCTTCTGACCGCGCTTGCGCAGTCGCAGGAGATCCTCGACCAGAGTCTCGAGCCAGGCGCGGTTGACACGCCCGCTCTCGCCGTCCACGAGCAGCGCCGAGCCGACCTTCACGACGATCAGCCGTGCTTGAGTGAGGGGCGCTGCTGGGTCGGGAGCGTGGACGTTCATATGGAGGAAAACTATACGCATTCGGGGTGCGTTGCCCAAGGAGAGCGCAGCCCCTACACTTATCAACGGCGCACGAAAAAACAGGGTGGCTGTCGCGGTGAGCAGAGATTACGAACCGGTTGTTGGCCAGTGGTACGAGAACCTCGAAGAAGAAGAATCCTTCCGCGTGCTGTCCGTGGATGAGGATTCGGAACTGGTGGAGATCGAGTACCTGGATGGCGACATCGAGGAACTTGACATCGAGGCCTGGCACGAGATGGATCTGGATCGCATCGAGGAGCCGGAGGGCTGGTCCGAGCCCGACGATGACGATGACGACGAGGATGAGGAGGACTGGGAAGAGGACGAAGACGAGGATGATGATGACCTGGATGAGGATGAGGACGACGTCGATGATGAGCGGAATGAGTATTGAGCGTTCCCGGCATCGATAGCGGGTACCACGAAAAGGAATCGGCTTGGCTGTATCGCCGGGTCGCCGCCGCCGAACCCGATCCGAAGAAGCGTGAGCGGTTCCTGCAGCTCGCCACCGCCGCCGAAGAGCCGTGGCCTGCGGCGCGCTGTAGACCGAAAGACCCCGCTGCTCGCCGATCCGGCGCGCGCGCTCGACGTGCTGGCGCGCGAGGAGCTCGGTCTCAATCCCGATGACCTCGGTTCGCCCTGGGGGGCGGCCAGCGCCTCGTTCGTGACCTTCGCCGTCGGCGCGGCGGTGCCGCTCCTGCCGCTGCTCCTCGGCGCGAGTGGCACGCGCGCCGTGCTCGGGTCGGCGGCGCTCACGCTCCTCGCCCTGTTCGCCGTGGGGCTCGGCTTGTCACTGTTTACCGGGCGCGCCGCCCTGCACAGCGCCCTGCGCATGGTGCTCATTGGCGGCGGGGCGGGCGCGGTGAGCTTCCTGGTGGGCAAGGCGCTCGGCGTCGTCACCAGCTAGTTGCGCAGCCGGTGGCGGCGGCGTGAATCCGGAGGGGGACTTGAAAACTGTGCGCCTGCCCCCACGCTGGCGAGCGTAGCCGCGTACCGGTACAGTTGGCTTGCCCTGTCAAAGTTGGCCCCTAATTTAGTTGCAGGCCCCGCCATGAAACGCATCTTCCTGTTCGTTCTGACCAACATCGCCGTGCTGCTGGTGCTGTCGGTCGTGCTGCGCCTCACCGGCCTGGACACCTGGCTCGCCGTGCACGGGCAGAGCTACGGCGGGCTGCTGGTGTTTGCGGCAGTCTTCGGTTTCGGCGGCTCGCTTATCTCGCTCGCCCTGTCCAAGACCATGGCCAAGCACAGCATGGGCGTGCAGGTCATCGACCCGCAGAGCACCGACCCGACGCAACGCTGGCTGCTGGGTGTGGTCGAGCAGTACGCGCGCACGGTCGGCGTCGGCATGCCCGAAGTGGGCATCTTCCAGTCCCCCGATCCCAACGCATTCGCCACCGGCATGAGCCGCAACTCGGCGCTAGTCGCGGTGAGCACCGGGCTGTTGCAGCGCATGGGACGCCAGGAAGTCGAGGCGGTGGTGGGTCACGAGATGACACACGTTGCCAACGGGGACATGGTGACGCTGGCGCTGATCCAGGGTGTTCTCAACACCTTCGTGATCTTCCTGTCGCGCGTCATCGGCGGCCTCGTCGACCGCTCCCAGAACGGACGCGGCGGCATCGGCTACTTTGCCACCGTCATCGTGCTGCAGCTGGTGCTCGGGGTACTCGCGAGCATCATCGTCATGTGGTTCTCGCGGCGACGTGAGTTCCGCGCAGACCGCGGCGGCGCGCAGCTTGCCGGCAAGCCCAACATGATCGGTGCACTCGAGGATCTGAAGGCGGTGCACGAGCCGCTACCCTCGAAACAGTTCGCCGCTTTCGGCATCGCCGAGGGCCCGGTGGGCGGGGGCCTCAAGCGGCTGTTCATGAGTCACCCGCCGCTTGATGAGCGTATCGCGGCGCTGCAAGCCCTCAACATCAATTGACTGCAAGCGGCGCGGACCTGCGCCAGCAATTGCGCGGGATTCTCGGCGACGACGGCATCGTGGATGCGGGCGCGCCGAGCGCTCCTTACCTCACCGATCACCGCCGGCTCTATCAGGGCCGCGCGCTGGCGGTGGTGCGGCCGCGTACCGTCGCCCAGGTGTCGCAGGTGCTGGCGCTCTGCAACGCCGCGCGCGTGGGCGTCGTACCGCACGGCGGCAACACCAGCTACTGCGGCGGCGCGACGCCCGATGCGACGGGTGCGCAGATCGTGCTGGCGCTTGAGCGGCTCAACCGCATCCGCGAGGTCGACGTCGCCAACGACTCGCTGGTGGCGGAGGCCGGTTGTCTGCTGGCGCAGGTGCAGGCCGCGGCCGCACAGGCGCAGCGCTTCTTCCCCCTGAGCCTGGGCTCGCAGGGCAGCTGCCAGATCGGCGGCAACCTCTCCACCAACGCCGGCGGCACGAGCGTGTTGCGCTACGGCATGATGCGCGATCTGGTGCTGGGACTGGAGGTCGTGCTGGCGGACGGCCGCGTGCTCAACGCGCTTGCCGGCCTGCGCAAGGACAACACCGGCTACGACATCAAGTCCCTGTTCCTCGGCGCCGAGGGCACGCTCGGCGTGATCACGGCGGCGACTCTGAAACTCTTCCCGGAAATTCTCGCCCGCGCCACGGCGCTCGCGGCGGTGGCCGACGTGCGCGCCGCGCTGGCACTGCTGCGGCGGCTGCGCGACGCGAGCAGCGAGCGCGTGAGCTCCTTCGAAATCCTCCCGCGCATTGCCCTGGAACTCACCGTGCGCCACATCCCCGGCGTCCGCGATCCCTTTGCCACGCCCTACCCCTGGTACGCGCTGTGCGAACTGTCCTCCTCGCGCGCGGCGGACCCGCTCGACGGCATACTCGAGGAAGCCCTCGGCGCCGCACTCGGCGAGGGAGAGCTGGCGGACGCCGTGGTCGCACACAGCGAGCGCGAGCGTGCGTTGCTGTGGCAGATGCGGGAGAACATCCCCGAGGCGCAGCGCCGCGAAGGCGTGGGACTCAAGCACGACATCTCCGTGCCCGTGAGCCGCCTCGCCGACTTTGTCGCGCGCGCGGCGCCCTGGATCGAGGCGCATGTGCCAGACGGTCGTCTGATCGCGTACGGGCACGCGGGCGATGGCAATCTGCACTTCAATGTCAGCGCGCTGCCGGGCGCGGACGCAGCACGCTTTCTTGCGCGTGCCGAGGCGGTGCAGCGGGCCGTGCACGATTGGGTACACGAGTTCGGCGGCAGCTTCAGTGCCGAACACGGCATCGGACGGCTGAAGGTGGGGGAGCTCGAGCGCTATGCCTCTCCCGTGGAACTCTCCCTCATGCGCGCCGTCAAGCAGGCGTTTGACCCGCATAACATCATGAACCCGGGCAAGGTTCTGCGCTAACACCCAAGGAGCAACAGATGAACTACGGTCGGACGGCGTTGTGGATGCTGCTGTTGGCAAGCCTGGCGGCCTGCAGCCGTCACGCCGGCGAGGCGGCCCCGAGCGCCGCTGCCGCCGCGCCCCCACCGAGGCCTGCCTCGACGGCGCCGGCCCCCGATCCGGGAGAAGGTCCGCGCCTCACGCTGTCCCCGGATAACGTGCACATTGAGTACCGCGTGCTCGGTCACGGGGAGCCGGCGGTCATCCTCATCCACGGCTGGGCTTGCGATGCCAACTACTGGAACGAGCAGTTCGATGCGCTCAAGTCACGTTATACCGTCGTCGCCGTGAATCTCGCCGGCCATGGAGGCTCGGCCAGTAACCGCACCGACTGGTCCATCGCCAACTACGCCGCCGATGTCGCCGCGGTAGCGCGGCAGCTCCCCAACCCGCGCCTGGTGCTGGTCGGTCACGCCATGGGGGCGACCGTGGCACTGGCCGCGACGCCGCTCATCGGCTCACGTGTCATCGGCATCATCGCGGTGGACGCATTGCGCTCGGTCGGACAGCCCCCACTTGCGCCGGGTGAAGTCGAGCAGCGGGTGGCGCCGTTCCGCGCCGACTTCGTCGGTGAGACACGCAAGCTCGTGAGCGAATCCCTGTTCCCGCGCAACGCCAACCGTGTGCTGGTGCAGAAGGTCGCCTACGACATGTCGCTCGAGCCGCCGGCCGTAGCGGTGCCCTCCTTGCAGGCCCTGCTGTCGCTGGACCTCGCAGCGCTGCTGCCGGCCATCCACGTGCCCGTGTACGCGATCAATTCGGATCTGCTGCCCACGGATGCGGCACGCATCCGCAAGTCAATTCCGAACTTCACGCTCGACGTGCTCGAGCACAGCGGACACTTCCTCATGCTCGAGGACCCTGCCCGCTTCAACCCGCTCCTAATGAAGGATCTCGCGGCGCTCGCAGCGCAGCCGTCTCACTGAGTCAGCTCGTCCGAGTCCGGCACGATCGCGCCGCAGCGCACCTCGAGCCAGCCGAGCTCGAGCGCGATCTGCTGCGCGTCCATCTGTGCCCAGGCGGTGGCCAGCGGCACGTCACGGCCCTCCTCCTGCAGCAGCAGCAACAACGCGTCGCGGTCGACGGCGAACGGCCAGTCGCGTCCGTGCAGAGTCAACTGAAAGGCGCGGCCGTCAGGCGCGACGAAGCGGCCGCGGCCGCCGGCTTCGTACAGCTCAAGACTCAGCAGCGGCCTGAGTTCGCGCGCCGCGCCGCTCGCTGAGTAGGCGACCCGGCAGGCATAGAGTTGCGCCTCATTGGGCTCAAAGCGGTTAAAGCCGACGACCTCCTGCTGCAGCTGCCCGTCGCGCTCGCGGTACGCACGCCGCCGATACCAGTACAGGTCCGCGCTGATCAGGAGCTGATAGTCCAGATAGCGCAGCGTGCCGGAGCTGTCATCCAGGCACTGGTCACCGAGCGTGCCGCCGCGAAACTGCTCGCCCGTACGCAGCAGGGTGAAATCGCAGCCCGCGGAGGCGCGCACATCGCGCCACACGAGCGAGGCGGCGAGCGCCGGACGATAGTTCAGGTGCGTCCACTGCCGCGGCTCGGCAAAGCTCAGCAGATGCACGTGCACGGCATGACCGGTATCACGCGCCGGCTGCAGCTGCAGCAGCACCTGCCGGTGCGGATGTCCGGGGTCGTCCTCGAGAAACTCCTCCAGGTAGAGGATATGCTGGCCGAGCCACGGAATGCTGACGGGCGCGACGATGGTCCGCACGCGCTGCTCGGTGAGCTGTGGCCACGTATCGCTGCCGGGGTCGGTGTTCACCACGACCTGCTCGCTCGAATCGCGCACGCCCGACCACAGCTGCTCCAGGGCCGCGACGTCCCCGCCGTCGCTGACCGCCGCGGTCGCGAGCAACATCCCCAGCAGCATCGTCATCACGCGGCCCCTCGCGGGCTCAATGCTCCTTCAGCATGCGTACCAGTCCCTCCTGCGCCGCGCTTGCCACCAGGCGGCCGTCGCGGGCGAAAACACTGGCGCGCGCAAAACCACGCGCCCCCGAGGCGCTCGGACTCTCGATAGCGTACAGCAGCCACTCATCCACGCGCAGTGGCCGATGAAACCACAAGGCGTGATCGATGCTCGCCATGACGATGCTCGGACGCACGAACGAGGTGGCGTGCGGCAGCGTCGCGGTATCGAGCAGGAAAAAATCTGAAACGTAGGCGAGCAGGCGCCGATGCAGCATCTCATCGTCGGGAACGCGCGCCACGGCGCGAACCCAGATCTGCCGTAGCGGCAGCTCGCGCCGCGGCTGCAGGTAATCGATCGGCTGCACCATGCGAAACTCGAACGGTCGCTCCTGTTCGAAGAAGCGCCGCACGCGCTCAGGCAGACGCTCGCGCAGCTCGGCCGGCGGCCCTGCGTAGTCGGTGAGTTGCTCCGGCGGCGGCACCGGTGGGATATCGATCTGGTGATCGAAGCCGTCCTCGGTGGCCTGGAAGGAGGCGGCCATGTTGAAGATCTGCTGGCCGTGCTGGATCGCGACCACGCGCCGGTTGGAGAAACTGTGGCCGTCGAGGCTGCGGTCCACCTGATACACGATCGGCGCATTGCAGTCGCCACGGCGCAGAAAATAGGCGTGCAGCGAATGCACCACGCGCCCGGCATCAACGGTGCGCGCGGCCGCGCTCAGCGCCTGCCCCAGCACCTGGCCGCCGAACACCTGCGGGCTGCCGATGTCGCGACTCTCGCCGCGGAACAGGTTGACCTCGAGCTGTTCGAGCTCGAGCAGGGCAAGAAGATCAGCCAGCCGGCGGTCCATGGGCGCTCAGTCCGGCACTCCCAGGCGCTGATGCATGACTGGGCTTGTGGTGGTGTATTGCAGGAACTGCTTCTTCTGCGGGTACAGGTGGTGCTGGATCGCGAATGCCGCGAGCGCCGCCTCATGGAAGCCGGAGAGGATCAGCTTCTTCTTGCCCGGATAGGTGTTGATGTCGCCCACGGCGAACACCCCCGGCAGGCTCGTCTGAAACTTCTCGGGGTCGACTTTCAGAGCGCGCTTCTCAAGCGCCAGCCCCCACTCGGCAATCGGGCCGAGTTTCGGGTGCAGCCCGAAGAACACCAGCAACTGCTCCGCCGCGAGCGCCTGCACGGCACCGGTGCTGTTCTTGATGTTAACCCCGCGCAGCGCGCCGTCGCTCACGATGAGCGAATGCGGCAGGCCTTCGAAGCACTGCATGCGGCCCGCTGCCACCTGCTCGCGCATCTTCGCTACCGAAGCGGGTGCCGCGCGAAACTCGCTGCGCCGGTGCACGAGGTCTACGCTCGCAGCCCGCGGCAGCAGTTCGAGCGTCCAGTCAAGCGCTGAGTCGCCGCCGCCGAAGATCACGAGCCGTTTGCCGGCGAGGTCCGCGGCATTCTTGACGCGGTACTGGATGGCGCCGCCCTCGAAGCCCTCGATCCCCTCGATGCCGAGGCGCCGCGGCTGAAAGGAGCCGAGGCCGGCGGCAATGACGACCGTGCCGGCATCGAAGCTCATCCCGGCGGCGGTGCGCACCAAGAAGCGCCCGCCGTCCAGGCGCGCGAACTCGACCACCTCCTGCCCGAGGTGGAACTGGGGCTTGAAGGGCTTGATCTGCTGCAACAGCCGATCGACCAGTTCCTGGGCGCCGCACACCGGCAGCGCCGGGATGTCGTAGATCGGCTTGTCCGGATAAAGCTCCGTGCACTGTCCGCCCGGATGGGCCAGCGAATCCACCACGTGGGCAGCGATGCCCAGGAGCCCGAGTTCAAATACCTGAAAAAGTCCGCAGGGACCGGCGCCAATGATGACCACTTCGGCCGATACGGGGGGCGCTGCGGCGCCGGGGGACGTCTCGCTCAAGGTGCTTGCTCTTTAGGAAGGTCGGTTGTGGCTTGGACATTGTAGAGGGTCCGCCTGAGCGCCGCATGCGGCCTCTCTCTAGGGGAGGAGGATGCGCGCACCGCGGGGCGGGCCGTATAGTACGCGCCGTGGGCGCAGCGCCCGCGCCGACCCCGCCGCGGGTGGCGGGTGCGCTGGCTTTGCGGAGGATGAGTTGTTCAAGATCAACGTCAATGGCCAGGATGCGACGGTTGACGTCGACGCCGACATGCCGCTGCTGTGGGTGCTGCGTGACACGCTCAATCTCACCGGCACCAAATTCGGCTGCGGCATGGCGCTGTGCGGGGCGTGCACCGTGCACCTGGACGCACAGCCGGTGCGCGCCTGCGTGACACCCATCAGCGCCGTCGCGGGCAAGAAGATCACCACCATCGAGGGGCTGTCCCCCGACAGCAGCCATCCGGTGCAGCGCGCCTGGATCGAAGTGGACGTGCCACAGTGCGGCTACTGCCAGTCCGGCCAGATCATGTCCGCCGTGGCGCTGTTGGCGCGCACCGCGCAGCCCTCGGATGCGGACATCGATGCGGCCATGGCGGGTAATATCTGCCGCTGCGGCACCTATCAGCGCATTCGCGCCGCCATTCACCGCGCCGCGCAACTTAAGTCCGGCGGCTGAACGGGCCGCCTTCTCAATCCAACTGCCAGCAAAACTCAAGCTGCCAAAGGAACTGCCTTGACGTCGAATGCCGAACTGCACGAGCGCCGCCAGCAAGCCGTCCCGCGCGGTGTTACCAACTCACTCATGGTGTACGCCGAGCGCGCGAGCAACGCCGAGATATGGGACGTCGAGGGCCGGCGCTACATCGACTTCGCGAGCGGTATCTCGGTTCTGAACACCGGCCACCTGCACCCGAAGGTGCAGGCCGCCATCGCGCGGCAGCTGGAGAAGTTCACGCATACCTGTTTTCAGGTAACCCCCTACGAGAGCTACATCGCGCTCGCCGAGCAGTTGAACGCACTCGCACCGGGAGCAACCCCGAAGAAGACGATCTTTCTCACCACCGGCGCGGAAGCGGTGGAGAACGCCATCAAGATCGCGCGCTTTCACACTAAGCGTTCCGCGATCATCGCCTTTGCCGGCGGCTTCCACGGCCGCACGCTCGCGTGCATCAGCCTCACCGGCAAGGTGCAGCCCTACAAAGCCGGCTTCGGGCCGATGCTGCCGGAGATCTATCACCTGCCCTTCCCGATCCCCTACCACGGCATCACGGTGGAGGACTCCCTGGCTGCGCTGGATCAGTTGTTCAAGGCGGACGTGGACCCGGCGCGCGTGGCGGCGATCATCATCGAGCCGGTGCTCGGTGAAGGCGGCTTCTACGCCGCGCCGGCGGAGTTGCTGCGCCGCCTGCGCAGCCTGTGCGACAGTCACGGCATCGTGCTCATCGCCGATGAGATCCAGTCGGGCTTCGGCCGCACGGGGCGCATGTTCGCCATTGAGCACGCCGGCATCGAGCCGGACCTGATCACGATCGCCAAGAGCGTGGCCGGTGGCGTGCCGCTCGCGGCGGTCATCGGCAAGGCCAACATCATGGATGCGCCCGTGCCCGGTGGACTCGGCGGCACCTACGCCGGCTCACCGCTCGCCTGTGCCGCGGGGCTCGCGGTCCTGGAGGTGATGCGTGAGGAGCAGCTGCTCAAGCGCTCCCAGGAGATCGGCCGCTTCATGAGTTCGCGCCTGAAGGGACTGCAGGTGCGTTTCCCGTGCATCGGGGAAGTGCGCGCGCTCGGAGCCATGGTGGCGTTGGAGCTGGTGAAGAACGCGCGCGCCGATGCGCCGGACGCCGAGCTCACCAAGGCGCTGGTGCAGGCGGCCGGGCGGCACGGACTGGTGCTGCTCTCCTGCGGGATCTACGCCAACGTGATCCGTTTTCTCGCGCCGCTCACGATCACTGACGCGCTGTTGAAGGAGGGCTTCCACCTCTTCGAGCTGGCGCTCGCAGAAGTCGCCGCGACGACGTTGAGTGCCAAGGCTGCAGGCTGAGGGTCCGCCGCGCCGCTTAATTCTCAGGCGCGACCGGCGTTGGCATCCGTCGGCGTGTGGAAGTACTCACTCTCGGAGGCGAGCTGCTCGATCAGGCGCTTCAACTCCGCCATGCGCCCCTGCGCGGTGCTGATGGGCATGCAATCCTGGCAGCGCGGATCGCCGCACGGCTGACGCGAGTAGAGCCAGTACTGGATGGCACCGGCCAGCAGCCCATCCGCGATGTCCCACAGGTCCGCGTCCTTGTCCTTATCAGCGATGCGGTTTCCCAGATCCACGGCCTTGGAAAAGGCCGCATCAAACGTATCAGCCAGCTCGCTCATGCTTCCCGCCGCCCTTCATCGTTGCGCCTAGTATAGGCCATCAAGAGCCCGGGCCCGGCGCCGGCTCGACGGCTCAAACGGCCCTGCGAGCGGTTCCGTAACGGCTGAGCCCGAGCCTTCGCGGCATTTATGCGATGCCCGCCTCGGAAGCCGTAGCGCGACCGACCGCATCATGCGACGAGCTTACGGACTGAACTGAGAGCTGCGTCGTTCCGGCCGCGACTTATGTCGCATGCAGACAAATGAAACGGCACCCGACTTCCCGAGCGAGCCTTCCCGCGCCCGCGGTGCGCGCGCGCCGTGCAGCCTCCCCGCTGCTGGGCATCGCCTGGCGGCTCGGCCTCGGGCTGGCGGCCGTGGCTGCGGTGCTCACCGGCGCCGAGGTGCTGGCGACGCGCACGACACGCGACGCGCTCGATGCCGTGCGTGTCATGCAAACCGAACACGAGACGCTCGCCAGCAGCGCCGATGCGGTGCTCGAGAAGCTGGTCGCCTACGACCGCGCCGTGGGTGCCTATGTGCAGGCGCGCACCGGTGCCGAGTTCAACGCGATTACGCAGGCGGGGGATGCGCTGGAAGATGCGGTGGCCGCCTACTTCGGCAACCAGCCGCGACCGCCGGTCACGCCCGCCTCCTTGACGCTGCGCGCGCAGCTCACGCGTCACATCGAGACCGCGCGTCAACTCGCCGCCCGCGCCGCGCAGCGCGCACAATCCACCGACGCACGACAGGCCGCGCTCAATCGCGCCTACCAGCTCATCGCCTCCGCCGGCGGCGCGGGGGTGGCCATCAACGGCACCCAGGTCTTCGGGCGCCGCTCGCTCTCTGAGCTCGAGACCGCGATCAACGCGGTGCGCGGCGGCGACGCCGCCAAACCTGTGATCATCGCCCGCCGCGAGGAAGACTTCCGCGCGCTGCTCGACCTGAATGCGCCGGAGCTGGAGGTGTCCCCCGGGCGCGCGTGGCTCGCCCGCGTGCAGCAGGACTTCGCCGAAGCCGTGCGCCTGCGCCTGGAGATCGCCCGTTACGATGAGGCCGCAGGATCCGAGTGGCACAGCCTGCTCGAGGACAGCGCCGCGCTCACCGCCGCGATCCAGGAGACGCTGCAGAAGCCGGCACGCCTGGCTCTCGTGCGCGCGGCGCAGCACGCAGCCAGCGCCGCCGAGGTGGCCGAGCAGACCCTGCGCACCAGCGCAGCCGCGGTGCTCGGCCTGCTGCTGCTGGTGTCGGTGCTGCTCACGATCAGCATCAGCCTGCCGGTGCGGCGCCTGACGGCCGCGACGCGCCGCCTGGCCGCCGGGGATCGCAGCGCGCGCGCCCCACGCGGCGGCTCCCGGGAGGTCGCGGAACTGGCCGATTCTTTCAATGCCATGGCGGATCGCATCGAGCACGCGGAAGCGGAGCTGCGCGCCCACCAGGCCGAGCTCGAGCGGCACGTGGACGAGCGCACCCGCCAGCTGCATCATCTTGCCTACCACGATCCGCTCACGCAGCTGCCCAACCGTCGCAAGCTCTCCGCGCGGCTCGCCCGCGCGCTCTCGGTCGCCGGCGCCCGGCAGCGTCTGGCGCTGCTGTTCGTTGACCTCGACAACTTCAAGTCCATCAACGACACGCTCGGGCACAGCTTCGGCGACCGCGTGCTGCAGCACATCGCGGAGCGGCTGCGCGCGGCGAGCGGCACGAGCGGCCTGCTGGCGCGCCTGGGCGGGGATGAGTTCACGGTGCTGCTGGAGAACGTCGAATCCTCCGCCCAGGTCGAAGCGCACGCCGCGCAGATCGTGGCGACCCTGCAGGAGCCGCTCAATATCGACGGCCGCGTGCTCACCACCAGCGCGAGCGTCGGCGCGAGCCTGTACCCGGATCACGCCGACGACGCCGAAGGCTTGCTGCGGGCTGCGGACGTGGCGCTGTTTCGCGCCAAGGAGCTCGGCCGCAACCGCTTCGCGCTCTACAGTCCGGCGCTGTTCGATGCCGCCGCGCAGCGCTTTCGCCTGGAGCAGTCACTGCGGCGCGCGGTCGAGAATCGCGAGCTCCTGCTCATGTACCAGCCGCAAGTGTCGCTGCACACCTTCGAGGCGAACACACTCGAGGCCCTGCTGCGCTGGCGCAAGCCCGACGGGCGCATCGCCACGGCCGCCGAGTTCATTCATGTCGCGGAGAAGACCGGGCTCATCCATGAGCTCACCGGCTGGATCCTGCACACCGCGGCCGCCGCGGCGGCCGCGTGGCGCGCGCAGGGATGGCACCGCGCCAGTGTCGCGATCAACGTCTCGCCGCCGCAGTTCTTTGAGAGTGATTTCGTCGAGCAGGTCGCGCGCACCCTCGAGCTCACCGGGCTGCCGCCGAGCGCGCTGGAACTGGAGATCACCGAGACGGTTTTCCAGACCGGTGCGGCCACGGTCGAGTCGCTGCGTCGACTGCGCGCCTTAGGTGTCGCCGTGGCGCTCGATGATTTCGGTATCGGCTACTCCTCGCTCACCTCCCTTGAGCAGCTGCCGATCACGCGCGTGAAGCTCGACCGCCTGCTGGTCGCCGGCGTCGATACCAATGCGCGCTCGGCCGCGATCGTGCGCTCGATCGTCGCCCTGTGCCACGGCCTCGGACTGCAGGTCGTGGCCGAGGGTGTTGAGCGCACCGCGCAGCTGGACTTCCTCGCCCGCTGCGGACCGATCGGCGTGCAGGGGTACCTGCTCGCGCATCCGGTGGAGGCGGTTTCGGCGGCGAGCGAGGCGCAGGCGGCGAGCGCGCGCGCACGGTTATCGCTGGAAGCGGCCCTGCAACTGCCGCGCCGCGAGGGCGCGGAAGCCCTCGTCTTCGTCGGCGGCGCGACGCGCCGGCGCACCTAGCCGCGCGGCGCCTCGCGCGCACAGGCAAACCTCACCCGGCGCCGCAATACCAGCGCCCGCGCGCCGGTCTTGCTAGACTTTTGCGCGTGCTGCTGACGGAACGCGACATCTACCATTTCCGCGAAGGCAGCTACGTCCGCGCCTACGAAAAGCTCGGCGCCCACGCCGCCGAGGCGGGTGCGGCCGCGACGCGCTTTGCGGTCTGGGCGCCCAACGCCAGCGCCATCTCGGTCGTCGGGGATTTCAACGGCTGGGAGCGCGGCCGCCACCCCTTGAGCGCGCGCGCCGACTCCTCCGGTATCTGGGAGGCAGTGCTGCCCGGAGTGCGCGCCGGTGCGCTCTACAAGTACCACGTGATCTCGCCGCACGGCGCCACCGACAAGGCCGATCCGTACGCCTTCCGCACCGAGGTACCGCCGCGCACCGCCTCGGTTGTGTGGGACCTCGAGTTCGCGTGGCAGGATGGCGAGTGGCTCGGCCGCCGCGCGCAGGTCAACGCGCTCAATGCGCCCTGGTCCATCTACGAGCTGCACGTCGGCTCCTGGCGGCGCGTACCCGAGGAAGGCGACCGTCCGCTCAGCTACCGCGAGCTCGCGCACGCGCTCGCCGATTACGTAACCGCGCTCGGCTTCACGCACGTAGAGCTCATGCCGGTTATGGAGCACCCCTTCTACGGCTCCTGGGGGTACCAGGTCACGGGCTACTTCGCCCCGAGCGCACGCTACGGCACGCCCCAGGACTTCATGTATTTCGTCGACTACCTGCACCGGCGTGGCATCGGCGTGATCCTCGACTGGGTGCCGTCGCATTTCCCGAGCGACGAACACGGACTTGCGCGCTTTGACGGCACGCATCTGTACGAGCACGCCGATCCGCGGCAGGGCTTTCACCCGGAATGGACGAGCGCCATCTTCAACTACGGTCGCGCGGAGGTGCGCAACTTCCTCGCCAGCAGTGCCGTGTTCTGGCTCGAGGTGTATCACGTCGATGCGCTGCGCGTCGACGCGGTGGCCTCGATGCTCTACCTCGACTACGGACGCCCAGCCGGGCAGTGGATCCCCAACCGCTTCGGCGGTCACGAGAACCTCGAGGCGGTCGAATTCCTCAAGCAGCTGAATCTGGCGGTGTACCGTGACCATCCGTACACGCAGACGATCGCCGAGGAATCCACCGCCTGGCCCATGGTGTCGCGGCCGACCTACCTCGGTGGCCTCGGCTTCGGATTGAAGTGGAACATGGGCTGGATGCACGACACGCTGCGTTACTTTCAACAGGATCCCATCCACCGCAAGTACCACCACAGCCGCCTCACCTTCAGCATCTGGTATGCCTTCAGCGAAAACTTCGTGCTGCCGCTCTCCCACGACGAGGTGGTGCACGGCAAAGGCTCCCTCATCGGCAAGATGCCCGGGGATGAGTGGCAGCAGTTCGCCAGCCTGCGACTGCTGTATGGCTACATGTGGACGCATCCGGGCAAGAAGCTGCTCTTTATGGGCGGGGAGTTCGGCCAGCGGCGCGAGTGGCAGCACGAGGAGAGCCTCGAGTGGCACGTGCTCGCGCTGCCGCTGCATGCCGGCGTGCAGCGCTGGGTGGGCGACCTCAACCGCCTGTACCGCGAGAGCGCCGCGCTGCACGAGCTTGACTTCAGCGACAGCGGCTTTCAGTGGCTCGACTGCGACGACGCCGACGTCAGCGTCATCGCCTTTCTGCGCCGCGGCGCGAGGGGCTCCGTGGCGCTCATCGCCTGCAACTTCACCCCCGTGCCGCGGGAAAACTACCGCATCGGCGTACCGCGCGGCGGCCGCTGGCACGAGCGGCTCAACAGCGACGCCGCCGACTACGGCGGCAGCGGCCAGGGCAATCTCGGTGCGCTGGACAGCGAGGCGGTTGCCGCGCACGGGCAGAGCCAGTCGCTGCAGCTGCGGCTGCCGCCGCTCGCCATCGTCATCCTCACACCGGCGTCCTAGGCGTGCCTGCTTCGCGCCACAGCGCCTGCCGGCAGTAGCAGCGCTGGCGGCGCTGCGGCAACATGGACCCCACAGCTCCCAGGAGAAATGACATGCGCCGCGCAGATCCCCGGCTTGTGGCGAGCTCGTTGCTCGCGGTGATGCTGCTGGCGGGCTGTAGCAGCGGCGGGATCCCCAAACACGAGGATGCGGCGCAGGTGCGCGCGCGCTTCGGCGCCTATGCCGGCGAGCCGATCGATCGCATGACCTGGATGGGGCAGTACTACAGCTGGGAGCCGATCGGCGAGAATCAGCTGGTGGTGTTCACCACCCCGAGCGATGCGTACCTTCTGAAGGTGAGCGGGCCGTGTACTGACCTGAAGTTCGTCACCAGCATTGGCCTTACCTCCACCGGCAGCACGGTCTACTCGCGCCTGGACTCGGTCAAGGTGCGTCACTGGCGCTGCCCGATCGCCGAGATCCGCAGGGTCGACTACAAGCGCATGCGCGCCGAGGCCGACAAGGCCACGCCGGCCAGCTAAGCTGCGCTAGCGATAGCCGCGCGCCTGCAGGGTAAACAGGTGCGCGTAGCGGGCGTTCAGGCGCATCAGTTCCTCGTGGCTGCCACGCTCGATGATGTGCCCGCTGTTGAGCACGACGATCTGATCGGCCATGCGCACGGTCGAGAAGCGGTGCGAGATCAGGATGGTGATGCGCTCGCGGGCGAGCTGGCGGAAGTGCTCGAAAACCTCCGCCTCTGCCTGCGCATCCATGGCCGCGGTCGGTTCATCGAGGACGAGGATGTCGGCGCGGCTGCGCATGAAGGCGCGCGACAGGGCGATCTTCTGCCACTGCCCGCCGGAGAGTTCGCGCCCGTCCTTGAACCATTTGCCGAGCTGCGTCTGGTAACCCGCCGGCAGCGTAGCGATGAAATCGCTCGCCCGGCCCTTCTCGGCCGCGGTGCGCCAGCGCCCCTCGTCTTCGAAATAGTGCTCGTCTCCTGCACCCACGTTCTCACCCACCAACAGCTGGTAGCGGGCAAAATCCTGGAAGATGACCCCGATACGCTCGCGCAGCGCCGTCTCGTCCCACTCGGTCAGATCCCGACCGTCGAGCAGGATGCGGCCTGAGGTGGGAGCGTAGAGCCGTGTGAGAAGCTTGATCAGCGTCGTCTTGCCCGAGCCGTTCTCACCGACGAGCGCGACACTCGTGCCCGGCACGAGGTGCAGCGTAATGTTCTGCAGCGCCGGCTCCGTGGCCTCCGGATAGGTGAAACTGACATCCTCGAAGCGAATGCCATCCTCCGGGTGCGGTCCATGCAGCGAAGTGCCACCCGGCAGCAACACTTCGGTCTCCAGGTATTCGTAGAGTGTAGACAGGTACAGGTTGTCCTCGTACATCCCGCCGATCGCTGTAAGAATCGCCGTGACCGTGGATTGACCCTGGCGAAAGAGCGCGACGTACATCGTCATCTGGCCGACGCTGATGAGTTGGCGCACCGTGCTCACCGCAATCCAGGCGTAAGCACCGTAGAGCGCGAGGGAGCCGATGAGGCCCAGCGCAAACCCCCACACATCGCGCCGGATGGTGAGCTCCTTGTCCTCCGCATACAGACGCTCGAAGATCCTCCGGTAACGATCGAGCAGCCTCGCGCCCAGACCAAAGAGCTTGACTTCCTTGACATGATCTTCACGCGCGAGAACGGTTTCCAGGTAGATCTGCATGCGCGTCTCGGGCGAGCGCCAGCGGAACAGCCGAAAGGCATCCCCGGAGAACTTGGCCTCGGCGATGAAAGCCGGTAGTCCCGCCGCCAACAGCACTACGACCGCCCAGGGGGAGAAATGCGCGAGCAGTGCGCCGTAGCTGATGAGTGAGATGCCGTTCTGCCCCAGAAAGAACGTGCGTATCACCAGGCTCAAGGGCCGCGTGGAGGCCTCGCGCCGTGCACGCGTGAGCTTGTCGTAGAACTCCGAATCCTCGAAGTGCTGCAACTCGAGGGTGAGCGCCTTCTCCAGGATCATGACGTTGACGCGCTGACCGAGCTGTGCACGCAGCAGCGACTGGCACAGCTGGATGCCGCGCTGCACCGCGGAGATGGCGCCCACCAGCACGCCTTCGAGCAGTACCAGTTCGAGTGCGTGGCGCGGGTCACCACCGCTGCGGATGGCCGCCACGACCGCATCAACGATCAGCGAACCGACGTAGGCGACCGCGGCCGGCAGAACGCCCCCGGCAAGTGTGCAACCGGCAAGCGCGAGTGTCAGCAGTTTGTTGGTGCTCCACACCAGCTCCAGCGCGCGGCGGCTGTAGCGGAACACGCCAAAGAAGGCGCGCAGCGTGGTCGGATCCTGCATCGGGTTGAAGATCGGGGCCTGACGCGGCGGGTGAACCGGAGTGGCCATCAGCGCGGGTCCTGCTCAGAGGCCGCCAGGGGGCGGGTGATCAGCCGCGAGCCGCGACGGAAAAACACGTAACTGTAGATCCACGAGAACAGCACCGCCAGGCGGTTGCGGAAGCCGATGAGCACGGTGATGTGCAGCGCCATCCACGCGAACCAGGCAAGTAGGCCGCCAAAGTGCAGCCGGCCGATCTCCACCACCGCGCGCGACTTGCCCACGGTCGCCATGGAGCCGTAGTCGCGGTAGCGAAAGCCGCGCGCACGCGCGCCCGCCCGCCCGCGCACTTCCGCGTCGATGAGGTCTGCGACGTAGCGCCCCATCTGCAGCGCCCCCTGCGACACCCCCGGCACCGGGCGCCCGCGCGTGTCGGTGAGGGCGGCCGCGTCGCCGATGATGAACACCTCCGGGTGCCCGGGAAGTGAGCAGTCAGCCGCCACCGCCACTCGCCGGCCCGAGCCCATCGGCGCGCCCAGGGCGGCCGTGAGCGGCGCGCCCTGCACGCCGGCCGCCCAGATGACGTTGTAACTTCTGAGGAACTCGCCGCCCACTTCCACCCCGTCGGGCAGTACCTGCGTCACCGGTTGCCCGAGACGCACTTCGACGCCGAGCTCGTGCAGCTGCCGCAGCGCGCGCGCCGAGGAATCCGCGTGCATGCCGAGCAGCACACGCTCGCCCGCCTCGATGAGCAGCACGCGCGCGCGGCGCGTATCGGCGACGCGGTAGTCGCGCGGGATGACATCGACCGCGAGCTCTTTGATGGCACCGGCAAGTTCCACCCCCGTCGGGCCGCCGCCGACGATCACGAAGGTCAGCAACGCGGCACGCTCTTCGGGGTCGGTCTCGATCTCCGCGCGCTCAAAGGAGCGCAACAAGCGCGAGCGGATGAGGGTGGCCTCTTCCACGTTCTTCATTCCCGGGGCGAGGTCGCGCCAGCGCTCGTGGCCGAAATAGTTATCCACGGCGCCGGGGGCGAGAATGAGATAGTCGTAGGGCACGCGGCGGCCGGCGGCGAGCACGCACCGCCCCTGCAGATCGACGCCCTCGACATCCGCCAGCATCACGCGGGCATTGTGCTGATCGCGCAGGATGGTGCGGATCGGCTGGGCGATGTCCGCCGGCGCGAGTGCCGCGCAGGCCACCTGGTAGAGCAGCGGCTGAAACAAATGGTAGTTGTTGCGGTCGATAACCAGTACATCCGCGGGGGTGCGGCGCAGGGACTTGGCGGCGAACAGGCCGCCGAATCCGCAGCCGACAATCACGATCTGCGCTCGCCCTGGGCTCGCCAACCACGTCCCCTTGCGGGAGAAACCACCTCCCGATCTGGGGGTGATTACCAGTTATTCCAGTGCCGATCTATCCGCGCGGCGGCACAGATTGTCGACCCAAGTCTCGCACAGCGCCACCCCTTCGGCCGGCCGGAAGGTGCCGGGTTCCAGACACCACTGCAGCCACAGTCCGTCCAGGAGCGCGGTCAGGCCGATGGCCGCGAGGCGCAGGTCGACGCGCGATTGCGGGCGCTGCTCCTTGAGCAGGTCCGTGAGCATGCCGCGCAGCAGTTGCACGTAGCCCTGGTAGGTTTCCCGCTGTACGCGCTGGATCAGGCGCGAATGCCGGTACATGCCCCAGAACACCACCCACACGGCGAGCACGTCCTGATCAAGATTCGGCGCGGAGAAGGAGGCCTCGAGGAAGGCGCGCAGGCGCGCGCGCGGGGATTTGGGGGCGCGCTCGACGGCGGCGGTGAAGCCTGCGACCAGCTCGCTGTTGAAGTGCCGGTAGGCGGCGGCAATCAGCTCATCTTTATTGGGGAAGTGATGATTGATGAGTCCCACCGACACCCCCGCCTGCGCGCTGATGGTGCGGATCGAGAGTCCATCGTGACCGTAGCGCTTCAGACACTCGATGGTGGCGGCGATCAGCGCCTGACGGCGCTGCTCGGGCAGCTGGCGCACGAAGCGCGGCTTGGTCGCCGTGGGCGATTTTTCGGCCGGCCTCACCGACATGTGCGCCCTCCGCAGCCCGCCGGCGCCGGGGTTCTCATGCCACCCGTCGCAGTCGCCCGCGCCGAAAGTCATCGATGATCTCGCGCGCCGCGTTGTGGCCAGGCGCGCCGGTGACACCGCCACCGGGGTGCGTACCGGCGCCACACATGTACAGGCCTGCGAGCGGACCGCGGTAGTTGCCGTAGCCGAGCATGGGGCGCGCGGAGAACAGCTGATCGAGACTTAAGTGCCCGTGCATGATGTCCCCGCCCACGAGGCCGAAGGTGCGCTCGAGGTCGAGCGGGCTGTTGATCTGTCGGGCGAGGACGGCCGCCTTGAAGTTCGGCGCGTGCGCGTTGACGGTGTCGATCATGAGGTCGGCCACCGTCTCGCGGTGCTCATCCCAGGAGGCCCCGTTCGGCAGCGTCGGAGCGACGTGCTGGCAGAAAAGACTCGCCACGTGCTGCCCGGGTGGGGCGAGCGAGTCATCGAGGGTCGAGGGAATGACGAGCTCGACGATCGGCTGGCGCGACCAGCCCTGTTCACGGGCATCAAAGTAAGCGCGCTCCATGTACTTGAGCGTCGGGGCGATGATGATGCCCGCGGTGTGATGATCCGCGGCGCTTTTGCCCGGCAGACAGGTGAAATCCGGCAGTTCCTTCAGCGCCACGTTCATGCGGAAGGTGCCGGAGCCACAGCGCCAGTGACTCATGTGCTCGCGAAACTCCGTCGGCAGTGTGCCGGGCGCGAACATGTTCAGATACAGCAGGCGCGGATTGAGGTTGGAGATGACGGCGGCGGCGCGCAGCGTCTCGCCCGACTCGGTGACGACGCCCACCGCGCGCTCGCCCTCGACCAGCACCTCGCGCACCGCGGTGCCGACGCGGATCACGACACCGCGCGCGGCGGCCGCCTTCGCCATCGCCTGCGTGATAGCCCCCATGCCGCCGATGGCATGGCCCCAAGCGCCGCGCTTGCCATTCACCTCGCCGAACACGTGGTGCAGCAGCACATAAGCGGAGCCGGGCGTGTAGGGGCTGGCGTAGTTGCCGACGATGCCGTCGAAGCCGTACACCGCCTTGATCGGGTCGCTCTCGAACCAGTTATCGAGATAGTCCCCGGCGGACATGGAGAACAGCGCCAGCAACTCGCGGCGCAGACTCATGTCGAGCTTGCGCAGCCGTCCGCCCACCCTGGCAGCGCGCACCAGCTCGGGCAACACCGTGCGCCAGCTGCCCTCGAGCGCGTTCGGGGGCGTCGTCAGCACCAGATCGCGCAGCACGTCGGCGATCGCCTCGAGTCGCTCGCCGTACTCCGGCAGACGCGCCGCATCACGCGCCGAGAAGCGCGCCACCTGTGTGGCCGTGCGCCCCTCGCCGGTGAGCAGGTAGCTGCCGTGCGCGGTGGGCAGAAAGTTGGCGGCGCGACGCTCCACCACCCTCAGACCGTGGCCCGGCAGGTCCAGGTCACGGATGACCTTCGGGTTCAGGAGCGAAACGGTGTAAGCGGCGACCGAGTTGCGAAATCCCGGGTAGAACTCCTCGGTTACGGCCGCGCCGCCGACTACGCCGCGCCGCTCGAGCACGGTCACCTTGAGCCCGGTGGCGGCCAGGTAGGCGGCGCACACGAGCCCGTTGTGACCGCCCCCGATGATCAGCGCGTCGCAGCGGCCAGCGCCGCCCTCAGCCATGACTCCAGCCTCGTGGCGGCGGATGCGGCAGTGCACTCTCGGGGATGAGTCCGCGCATGCGCCGGGCGAAGCTGCGCAGGCACACCTCCCCTTCGCTCAGAGGACCGGAGGCGTAGCTGCTGGAAGCCATGCCCGCCTGCACGCGCTCGATCAGCGCCTTGTCCTCGGCGCTGACGCGGCGGTTGATGCGCCAGTTAAGGTAGCGAACCGCGCGCATTTCGCGGCGCGTATCCGCATGCACGTAAGCGATCTCGCGCACCATGGTCTCGGTGGGTGAGACGGGTATGAACTGCATGAAATCGACCTGATCCGGATAGATGTCGAACGCCACATTCGGCCACAGCTTAAAGTACGTCCACAACCGCTGCCGCTCGGGCGGCAGGTGCTCCACCTTTGGCAGGAAGTGCTGATACGCCCGCTCGGCCCAATTGGACGAGGGCGTATCGCGCAGCGTACCCCACATCTTGTCGATCCAGGGACGCGCCTCGATGCCGTAGCCCTTGCCGAACAGACGCGTGAGTCCCGGATGCGCCACGTTGATATGCATGCCGTCGGAGAAGTTATCGGCGACGTTCTTCCAGTTCACCGGCCGCGGGCGCATCGTCACGCGCCCCATCGGCACCAGCTCTTCGAACCGATAGGGCTTCAGCTCATGCGCGTACGGGGCCGTCATGTCGCGCACGCTGGGCAGTCCGGGCGCGAAGCGCACGAAAATGAAACCGAGAAAGAGCTCGTGCTCGAGCGGCGCCAGACCGTGACGCGCAGTGTCCATGCCCTTGAAGCTCTCGCGGTTGGGTACGGCGAGCAAGCGCCCGTCGATGCCATACGTCCAGGCGTGGTACGGACAGGTGATGCGCTTGCCACAGTGACCCTTCGGCCCGTCCAGCAGCCGCGCGGCGCGATGGCGGCAGACGTTGTGAAAGGCACGCACGCCGCCATCCTCGGCGCGGATCACGACCACCGACTCGCCCAAGAACTCGAAGGTGTGAAAGTCACCCGGCTGCGGGATGTCGCTCAAGTGGCAAACGACCTGCCAGCTGTTGCGGAAGATCGCCTGCTTTTCGCGCTCGAAAAATTCCGCGTCCCGGTATATCCACGCCGGCAGGCTCAGATTGTCCTGATCGGCCGACAGGGAGGCTTCGACACGGTGCAGATGGGCGGTTTTCATGGCACTTCCGGAGGGGTGTCCGTTGTTGAACGATCGTACAACAAGAGGCGTAGGGCGCGCAACATGGCGCGCGCGCCCCGGACTCACCTGGCGGCCAGTTTGTGATACAAAACCCGCCGCGCCGCCACGGCAGCTTTAGAGCATCACCCCCATGCCGAACGAAGCCATCGACATAGCGCGCCTGGTGCAGTCCTCGGTCGCCCCGGTGTTCCTGCTCTCCGGGGTGGCCGCCATGCTGGGGGTGCTGACGAACCGCCTGGCCCGCGTCGTGGATCGCGCCCGCACGCTTGAGGCGAAACTCCTGGCCCACCCCGGCAGCACCGGGCAGCTGCACGCCGATCTTCTGATCCTGGCGCGGCGCGCGCGCTACATCAATCTGGCGATCTCGCTGTGCACGATCTCCGCGCTGCTGATCGCGCTGGTGGTGATGACGCTCTTCGCCAAGGCGTTCCTCGGCTTCGAGCTCGGCGCGGTGATTGCACTGCTGTTCGTGGCCGCGATGCTGGTGCTGAGTGCCGCCTTCGTCGCCTTTCTCATCGAGGTACGCCATGCCACCGCGGCGCTGCGCATCGGCGCCCCTCACGTTTAGGGGTCGGCGGACCCCCACCGGGCGTAAAACCGGGCGCTTGCGGCGCGAATCTGCTACCCTGCGCAGCCCTTTTTTGGACACGCCCTGAACGGGCGGCGGGCCTTAAGGTCCGCCCAGGAACACGGCCCCGACGGCCGCACAACCACCATGCAACGTCCGATTCGCAACATCGCCATCATCGCGCACGTCGACCATGGCAAGACGACGCTCGTCGACTGCCTGCTCAAGCAGTCCGGGACCTTTGCCGCGCACGAGCGCCTCGGCGAGCGCATCATGGATTCGAACGACATCGAGCGTGAGCGCGGTATCACGATCCTCGCCAAGAACTGCGCCATCGAGTACGGCGGCACGCGCATTAACATTGTCGACACGCCCGGACACGCCGACTTTGGCGGCGAGGTCGAGCGGGTGCTGTCCATGGTCGACGGCGTGCTGCTCCTGGTGGACGCGGTCGAAGGCCCGATGCCGCAGACGCGCTTCGTCACGCGCAAGGCGCTGGCGCTCGGACTCAAGGCGATCGTGGTGGTGAACAAGATCGACCGTCCGGGCAGCCGCCCGGCGTGGGTGATCGACCAGACCTTCGACCTGTTCGACAAGCTCGGCGCGAGCGATGCGCAGCTGGACTTTCCCGTCATCTACGCCTCCGCACTGCAGGGCTGGGCCACTACCGATTACACCGAGCGCCGTCCGGACATGTCGGCGCTGTTCGAAGCGATTCTCACGCACGTACCGCCGCCGGCCGCGCAAGCCGACCTGCCGCTGCAGCTGCAGATCTCCACCCTGGACTACAACTCCTACGTCGGGCGCATCGGCATCGGGCGCATCCGCCGCGGCGTCGTGCACCCCGGGGAAATCGTCGCCCTGCGCTACGGCGATGAGGACCGCGGCGTCGCCAAGATCGGCCAGGTGCTGGCCTTCACCGGCCTGCAACGCAACCCGGTCGAGGAGGCGAGCGCCGGAGACATCGTCGCGGTTACCGGCATCGAGGCGGTGAACATCGGACTCACGGTGTGCGATCCGCAACACCCTCACGGTCTGCCGCCGATCAGCGTCGATGAGCCGACGCTTGCGATGAATTTCCAGGTAAACAACTCCCCCCTCGCCGGCCGCGAGGGCAAGTTCGTGACCAGCCGGCAGATTCGCGAGCGCCTCTACCGCGAGCTGCAGAGCAACGTGGCGCTGCGGGTAGAAGACACCGAGGAGCCGGACGTGATGCGCGTCTCCGGACGTGGTGAGCTGCATCTGACCATCCTCATCGAAAACATGCGTCGCGAAGGCTACGAGCTCGCCGTGTCGCGCCCGCAGGTGCTGACCAAGATCATCGACGGCGAGGTGCATGAGCCGTACGAGGCGCTCACCGTCGACATCGAAGACACCCATCAGGGGGCCGTCATGGAGGCCCTCGGCAGCCGCCGCGCCGAGCTGAGTGATATGAGCGTGGATGGCAACGGCCGCGCGCGCCTGGAGTACCGGGTGCCGGCGCGCGGGCTCATCGGCTTTCAGGGCGAGTTCATGACGCTTACGCGCGGCACCGGGCTCATCAGCCACATCTTCGACGGCTTTGCGCCGGTGAAGGGTGAGATCCCCGACCGCCACAACGGCGTGCTGGTGAGCAACGAAAACGGCGAGGCGGTGGGCTATGCCCTCTTCAACCTGCAGGAACGCGGCCGCCTGTTTGTGAGTCCGGGCGAGAAACTCTACGAAGGCATGATCATCGGCATCCACAGCCGCGACAACGATCTGGTGGTGAACCCGATCAAGACCAAGAAGCTCACCAACATCCGCGCCGCCGGCAAGGACGATGCGATCCTGCTGACGCCGCCCATCCAGCTGACGCTCGAGTACGCGGTCGAGTTCATCGCCGACGACGAGCTGGTGGAAGTCACGCCAACCTCGATCCGCATCCGCAAGCGCTTCCTCAAGGATACCGACCGCAAACGCGCCTCGCGCAGCGAGGCGGCGCTGATCGCCTGAAGCGGCCGCCTTAAGGTTCGCGGCTGCCGGTCATGTCGATGAAGCGCAGGAACTCGGCGCGGGTGCGGGCATCGCTGCGGAACACCCCGGTCATGCGGCTCGTGACCATGGAGACCCCGCGCTTGTGTACGCCGCGGGTGGTCATGCACTCGTGCACGGCCGAGACCACGACACCCACGCCGCGCGGCTTGAGCACCTCGGTGATGCAGTTGGCGATCTGCGCGGTGAGCTTCTCCTGCACCTGAAAGCGCCGCGCGTAGCCGTCCACGACGCGCGCGAGCTTGCTGATACCCACGACCTTGTCGGCCGGCAGGTAGCCGACGTGCACGCGCCCGATGATCGGCGCCATGTGGTGTTCGCAGTGCGATTCAAACGAGATGTCGCGCAGCACGATCAGCTCATCGTAGCCGCCGACCTCCTCGAACGTGCGGCGCAAATAGGCGGCCGGGTCGATGTCATAGCCGGAGAACCAGTCGCGGTAGGCGTCTACCACGCGCTGCGGGGTGTCCTGCAGCCCCTCGCGGCGCGGATCCTCGCCCGCCCAGCTCAAGAGCGTACGCACCGCCGCTTCCGCGGCACGACGTGAAACCCGGGACCGAGCGCGCGCCATTGCTGTTTGCCTCCCACGAGCGCCCCGCAGGGGACGCAGGCGTCTTTTGCGCCAGTGTAGCGTGCGCGCGGGTGCGGCGCGCGCCCCGAGGCCTCAGCCGAGCCAGTGCAGCATGGCGAGATTCAAGAGCAGGCTGCAGCCACCGACCAGGGTGGCGAGCACGAAGCCGGCGGCCAAGGGCCGCCAGCCGATGCGCCACATGTCGGTGAAAGATACCGAGAGGCCCACGGCTGTCATGCCGCAGGTGAGGAACAGATCCGAAGCGGTGTAGCCGGTGTTGACGAGCGCTGTCCAGGCGGGCGTGTGCAACAGCGCATCGCCCGCGGTGCGCAACACGATGAAGCCGATGAACGCCAGCACGAACAACGGCACGAGCGGGGTGCGTACCAGCGTCGCCGTCGCCGGCGGCGGCGCCTCATCCGGTGCGCGGCGCGCCTCGTGGCGGTGTGTGAGCCACGCGGCCACCGGGATCAGCACGGCGATCGAGAGGTTGCGCAGCAGCTTGGCGACACTCGCCGCCGCGAGCGCCTGGGGCGCGGCGGCCTGCTGCGAATAGATGAGCGCCGCACCGATCACCTGCGAGGTATCGTGGATCGCCGTGCCGAGAAAAACGCCCGCATGAACGGGCGAGCCGGCGAAGAAGTGTCCGGCCACCCACGGATACAGCAGCATCGCGATGCAGCCAAACAGCACCACGCAGGTGACGGCGAAGGCGGTCTCGGCGTGGCGTGCGCGGATCACCGGTGACATCGCCACCACCGCCGTGCAGCCGCACACCGCCGTGCCGATCGCGAGCAGGTAACCGAGCCGCCGCGGCACACTGAGCGCACGCGCGATGAGGATGCCGGCGGCGAGCGCGACGCTCAGACAGATGAGCGCCACCGGCAGCGCGGTCGCGGCAATCGCGGTCGCACCCCCGAGGGTCAGGCGCAGCCCGACGAGCGCGATCCCCACGCGCAGCAAGCGGTGCATGGTCCAGTTCAGTCCGGCGCTCGCCCAGGTGGGCACCCCGATGCTGTTGCGCCAGAGCATGCCGAGCAGCACCGCGCACATGACCGGACTTAGAGGGAATTTCGGCAGGCCGATGTTGCCCTGCGCCAGCTGCTGGGCCATGGCGCGTGCCAGGACCGCGAGGGCGATCGCCACGAGCACGCCCGGCACTGCCCGCCGCGCCCAGAGCCAGCCGGGAGCGCATGCCCGATAAAGCGAGCGCACGGGCTACAGAGGCAGGCGGTTGTCGCCGGCGAGGGGGGGCGTCGTGACGGTCAGGACCCGGCGGTTCGCCACCATGCGGTCATTGAGCTCGCTGATCGCCCGGCTGCCGGTGCGCACGAACACAAACGGCAGCACCCCGTGGACCAGGCAGGCAAAGCCGGCGAACATCATGCGGGTGCCAAAGCAGGCCGCGCGGCCGAGATGCTGCAGGTAGCTCTCACCGACGGATGCGGGGTGTGCGGTGAAGGGCCGGATGAGGTCCATGAGAACCATCCTAGCCCCGCCGCGGCGGTACGCGGTTGCGAACCGATGGCGAATACCGGCCGGTTACGCAACAATGTTGCGAGATGCAGGCATTACGAGAAACGGTGTTGCATGGATAAACTCGATGCCAAAATCCTGGACCTGTTACAGGGCAACGGCGAGCTCACCGCCGCCGAGATCGCCGATCGGGTGGGGCTCTCCAAGACGCCCTGCTGGCGGCGCATTCAGAAGCTGCAGCAGGAGGGGATCATTCGCCAGACGGTCGCGCTGCTGGACGCGCACGCGCTCAACGTCGGCACCACGGTGTTCGTGACGCTCAAGACCGGCAATCACAGCGAGGCATGGTTCCAGAAATTCGTGCGCGCGGTGCGCGACATCCCCGAGGTGACCGAGATCCATCGCATGAGCGGGGATGTGGACTACCTGATCCGCATCATGGTGCCGGACATCGATGCGTACGACGTGGTCTACAAGCGCCTGATCGGGGCGGTCGAGTTCCAGGATGTCAGTGCGAGCTTCGCGCTCGAGACCATCAAGTACACCACCGCACTGCCACTGTGCTATCTGAAACTGGAGTAACCCGATGCGCACGCCACAGTTCGCGCCATCTCAGCCGCGCGGCCGCAGCATCCTCACCGCTCGCCGTGCCGTCGTTCACCCGCCGTGCGCGTTCGTGAGCCGCGTCGCACCCGTTCGCAAGTGCGTCGCGGTCGTGCTGCTGCTCGCGCCGCTCATGCTCGGTGCGCTCGGTGCGCGCGCCGCAGCACCCGTGGGCGCAGAGTCGGTGAAGCAACTGATGAGCCGCGACCTGATCGGTGCGCGCGGCAAGGAAGTGCGCATGATCAGCGTGGCGTATCTGCCCGGCGCGGCATCGCTGCCGCACCGGCACGATGCCCAGGTGTTCGTCTACGTCCTCGAAGGCTCGCTCATCATGCAGGTCAAGGGCAGCCCGGCGGTGACACTCGGGCCGGGGGAGACCTTTTACGAAGGGCCCGACGACATCCATCTGGTGTCCGCAAACGCAAGTCCCACCGCACCGGCGAAGATTCTGGTCTTCATGGTGAAGGACAAAGCGAAACCGGCCTCGCGCGCGGTCAGTGCCGCGGGGACTCCATGAACGCGCTGAGCCGCGTGCGCCGCGCTGCCGCGTGCGCCCTGATGCTGCTGGCTGGCACGACGGCCGGCGCGGCAACCTCGGGCCCGGAGCTCGCGCAAACCGTGGCGCGCAGCCTGGTCGGCTCCCCCGCCCCACGGCTGGTGCTGAAGACGATCGACGGCGCGACGATTGATCTGGGCGATCTGTATGGCAAGAAGGCCGTGTATCTGAAGTTCTGGGCAACCTGGTGTACCCCCTGCCGCGAGCAGATGCCGCATCTCGAACATACCTTCGAGAGTGCAGGCTCTGATCTCGCCGTGATCGCGATCGATGTGGGTTTTGGTGACTCACTGGAGGCGATTCGTGCCTACCGGCAGCACAGTGGTATCCGCATGCCGATCGTCTTTGATGAAGATGGGCACCTGGGAGCGGCCTTCGGTCTGCGGGTGACGCCGCAACACATCGTGATCGGTCGCGACGGGCGGATTCGATACATCGGCCACCTGGCCGACGCGCAGCTGGACGCAGCCCTGCGCACGGCAACTGCGCTCAGTACCGAGACGGCTGCCGCCGCCGCGCCTGGCGGGCGCGTGCCGGACGAGGCGCCGCACTTCACTCTGGGTGATGCCCTGCCCGCGCAGTCGGTTTCTTTAATCGATGGGGCGGCTTTCACTTTCCAACCGGCGAAGGCACAGCGACCCACCGTGCTCGTGTTCCTCTCCCCCTGGTGCGAGTCTTATCTTGCGACGACGCGTCCCACGGTGGCGGCCAACTGTCGCAACGTTCGCGAGCAGCTGAACGCGCGGGCCCGCGATCCGCGCGTGCGCTGCCTGGGGATTGCCTCCGGACTCTGGGCGATGCCCGAGGATCTGCGCAAGTACCGCGTGGACTACAAGCTCGCCATGCCGTTGACACTCGATGCGTCGGGCACGTTGTTCCGCGAGTTCCGTGTGAACGACGTGCCGACCGTTATCGTGGCCGATGGCAGCGGCAGGATCGTGCAGCGTTTCGAGCCGAACGACACTCAGGCACTGCAGCGGGAGCTCGCGACGCTCTACGCGGCTCAGGGCCCGGCGCACTGAGGCAGGGCCGCGGCATCCTGCTCCCCGACCCGACGTGCTACTCGCTCGCGACGGGCGCTTGCATGAAATGGAAGGGCGGACGGGCGAGCCAGATGACGGAAGTAACCGCCACGATAGCGAGCGCGGCCACCCAGAACACATCGTCCGCCGCCATCACGAAGGATTGATTGCTGACGGTGGCGTCCACGACCCCGTAGGCCTGCTGCGCGCCCAAGCCGTGCCGCGTGAGCACGCCGAATGTGGCACTGCGCGCCGGATCGTACGCGGTGATCGCT
>Ga0210391_10000158_pt1 | contig 80339 bp, 65 predicted proteins | sample IncBWC12OmetaG_FD_160573 | JGI IMG/M metagenome (GOLD analysis project Ga0210391, IMG submission 160573) | Forest soil microbial communities from Barre Woods Harvard Forest LTER site, Petersham, Massachusetts, United States - Inc-BW-C-12-O ...
CCGGTGCCACCACCTCGGGCTTCACGAAGCCTTCATAGGTCGGACCGGTGGAAGAGAACGAGGCCAGCGAGAAGTTGGCCGCATTGTTGGGGGTGTAGTTGTCGGTGAGCGCGCCGACGGTGATCACGTAGGGCACGTTGCCGGGTACGCCTATGGTCATGGGTCCGGGGCCCGAGTTGCCCGCGGCCACCACCACCACGATGCCCGCCTGCCACGCCGCCATCACGGCCTGATCCAGTGGGTCATTCCAGTAATAGGATTCCGGGGTGGAGCCGAAGGACAGGTTGATGATGCGTATGTTGTACTTGTGCTGATTGGCGATGATCCAGTTCAGCCCCGCGATCACATCCACGTAACGGCCGCCGCCCTGGCCGTCGAAGGCGCGCACGATGACCAGATTGGCCTGGGGCGCGATGCTCAGGTAGTTCAGGGACAGGTTCTCCGCGCCGCCGGCAGCGGTGGAGGTGATGTGCGTGCCGTGTCCGTAGGGATCGCCCGTGACCGGTCCTGAGCCGCCGTTGGTCACGTCCATGGTCGCCAGCACTCGCGCGCCGTAATTCTGCGACGGATCTTCCCACAGGCCAGAGTCCAACATGGCAATGGTGACGCCGCGACCGGTGATGCCCTGCTGCTGCAGGGTGTTGGCGCCGACCTCCGCGGGGTAGTTGGTCTGGTAAAGCAGGGTGTTTGCTTTGACCCCGGTGCCATCCGTCAGCGCCGTATTACTGCTCATCCCTGCGACCACCGGCGAGACCAGGGGCGATACCAAAGGCTGTGCCAACGGGGTCACCGCCGAGGTGACCGGGGTCGTGACGGCAGCGACGGTCGTCACCAGCGGGTTGGTCGCGACCGTTGCAACGGCCGTGTTGGTGACGTTCTGAACCGTGGAGGTCACCGAACCGAGCAATGAACCCAAGCTCTCGGTGTGCGTGCTGCGATCGGCAAATACGCGCACGTCGCTGCGCGCGCGCAGTTGCGCAACTTGCGCAGCATCCAGGTAGGCCGACACGGCATGGATGACATCCAGGTTGCGTTCCAGGGTGCCGCCCACCTGCTGCACATCCTGCTGCGCAAGAGTCAGCGTTGGGGCCTGCACCAGGTAGCGGGCGGTGTCGGCGGGATGCGCGGACTGCGGCGCCGGGGCGGCCATGGCGCTCGTCGCGAGCATTGCCACGAGCAATGAAGCAACTCGCCGTTCCAATACCGTGTCAATGGTGCGCATCGCCTGAACCTCTTACCTCGGGTGCTTCCGAGGCGTTGTGCGAGGCATAAGGTCTCGCGAATGCGCTGCAACCAAAAGGTGACGGACCTCACAGTTCCGGAGGTCTAGTGTGACGGCCGTCACATAACCAATGTGTAAAATCAGACGCGCGCCGCGGTCAGCGGAACGCCGGCAGCGGCTTCCGGAAACACCGACTGGTACAGGTCACCGGTGCCCTGGCGGCAGCCCAGCGCCAGCAGCGCATCACATAACGCCTGGTCGTCGACGCCGGTGGCGATGGGGGTCAGGCGCAATGCCTTGGCCACGGCGATGCCGGCACTGCACACCTTGAGTGCTGCCGCATCCTTGCGAAAGGCGGTGACCCAGGCGCGATCCAGCTGCAGGCCCCATATATGCCCGCGGGCCAGCCAGTCCAGGGAGGCCATGCCTCGTCCCACCTCATCAATGACCAGGCGCACACCGAGGCTTGCCAGAGGGTCGAAGTCGGTGGGCGGTCTGGCGATGAAGGCTTTCTCGGCGATGCGCAGCTCCAGGCGCTCCGCGGGCACGACACCGGTGGCGAGGAACTTCATGATGTCGTCGATGAAATCCTTGTGCAGGACGTGATGTCGCAGGGGGCCAAACGACACCCGCACAGACTCGTCCCAGCGTGCAGCATGGGCTGCGAAATCCTCGCTCAGGCTCGCCAGGGCCACGCGCGACAGGGCGGTGGCCAGACCCGTGGCCTCGGCTACTTTCAGAAATTCCACCGGGCGGATCTCGCCGCGCAGCGGATGCTGCCAGCGCAGATAGCCGGCCCAGGTCACCAATTGGCCGCTGCGCAGGTCATGGCGCGCCGTATAACGCAGGCCGATGTCGCCATTGGCGATGGCATCGCGCAGCTCGCGGGTGACATCCATGCGTGCCAAGGAGCGCAGCCGCAGCGTGTCGGTGAAGAAGCGGGGCGATGAACTGCCCGAGCGGCGCGCCTCGGTGGCCGCGGCGCGGGCCTGGTCCAGCAGGGTGCGCGGCGCGGAGGAGTCCTGCCCCATGATGGCCACACCCGCAAAAGGCGTCAGATGAAACTCGGTGCTGCCCAGATCCACCGGCTGGCGCAGGCTGGTGCAAAGGGTGGTGATGCAGGCTTCTATGGCGTCGCGATCCGCGCTTTGCATCACCAGCGCCAGCAGGCTCTCGCTCAACTGGCCCAGATACCACCAGGGTCGTACCTGGCCATCATTGCCCGCGCTATCCAGTCGCGGCAGCCGCATGATGGCCATGCTCATCACCCGTTCGGCGATCTCTCCGGCGATGACCTGACCGATGTCGGCGATGCCATCGACATGTATCACGGCGATGGCCAGCTGCTCCTCGCGCAGTGCCGCCTCGGATACCGATTGTTTGAAGCGCTTCAGGAACCCGCGCCGATCCAGCTGCGGGCGGGGCCGCTCATCGGTCAGATCCAGACTGTCTTCCTGGGCTGAGACCAGCACCGGCCGTATCACGCACAGGGCGCGCTCCGGACCCTGGGCGATGACCCGCACCTCGAAATTGCCGCCTTCATCCTCGAACCGCGCCTCGGCCGGCGTCCTGGATGAAATTGCCTTACGGATCAATTGCTTGATTAGCTTGGCGATGGCAGGCGGCCAGAGGTCCTCGAGGCGCTGACCGGCCGGATCGGCACCGGGCAGTCGCCCTACCCCGCCCCCGCCACAGGCAATGACGGTGCCCTCGCGCTGCACCAGCACGATCAGATCCGGCAGGGCTTCCAGCAGGGAATCGGCCATCGCCCGATGCTATGCAAACGCCCCCATGCGTACCTAGACGCAGGTCCCGCTGCCGCTGCAGACTCGATCGTTGGCAGCCGTATCTCAGGGGGAGAGTACGTCAGGTATGTCAAATCCCGCACACCAGGCACCGTCAATGCCCGAAGCACCGGGCACGCTCTGGTGGCGCGCGTTGGCCCTGATTGTTTGGCTATTCGCCGTGGCGGCCATCTTTCTTCCCTTTGCATCTGACACATCCCCCTGGGATGCGCTGACCTTCAGGGTTCCGGGAAATCAGGGTAATTGGTGGCATTTCCTCGTTGGCTTGCCATTCTTCCTGGCGCTGCCGATGATCTGGTTGCGATTTCAGGCATTGCGGTCGCAACCCGTATCGAGCTTGGCCGGCAGAGGCTGGATTTGCTATGCCTCGGGCGTTTGTGTTCTGGGGACCCTGCTGGTGGAGTTGCCGTTTTTGCTGCACCTGGCCGGAACCAGCGAATGGCAGCGCCTGGTGGTCCTGGGTCTGGGCGTCGGCAGCATGCTTGCAAGCGGCGCACTCCTATTCCTGTGCTATCGGGGGCTGTCGCCAGCGCGCGTGTGCCTCGTTGCCGTGAATACGGCATATCTGGGAAATGCAGCCCTGTGCTTGATCGTCTACAGCCCGGGCATCGGACACCTCGCTGCCAATCCGGGCTGGCCAGTCACCCTGGCGGTGTTGTGCTTCGTCGTGCCCGAGCAGCTCTGGATTTTCGTTCGCTCAAGGGTGCGCCTCAGGGGCATTGATTCCGAATCGATCGCGTGACAGGAGGCCCCGCCAGCAGAGCCTGGCTGGCCGAGGTGCCGCTACGGCTGCCTCAGATGAATGTGTAGGTTCTTTTCCTGCGTGAAGGCCAGCAGTTCATCCAGGCATTCCTCGCGCCCGATCCCGGATTGCTGGTAGCCGCCGAAGGGACTGCCGAGAAAATGCTTGGCCACCTCATTGACCCAGACATATCCCGCCTTTGCGCGCTGGGCGGCCCGGTGCGCGACATCCAGGTCGCGTGTCCAGATGGAGCAGGTGAGCCCATATTCCAACCCATTGACCTGTTCAAACAATAGGTCGACATCCTTCCAGCGCATGAGGCTCAGCACCGGTCCGAAGATCTCTTCACGCGCGATGCGCATCTGTGCCGTCACGTCGGCAAAGACCGTGGGTTCGATGAAATAGCCGCGTCCGATGGGGCAATGCGCCGGCCGCTTGCCGCCATGCACCAATCTGGCCCCGTCGGCCTGTGCGACGGCGATGTATTGCAGCACCCGCTCATATTGGGCGCGGCTGACGATAGCGCCCATGCGCGTGGCCGGGTCCGTGGGCAGGCCTGGGACAAAAGGGGCCAGCCGCTTGCAGATTCGCTCCAGCACCGCATCGTGCAGGGAATCGTGGATGAAGGCGCGGCTGGTTGAGCCGCAGGACTGGCCGCACCAGCCGAAGTTCATGCCCTCCACGACTGCCTGGGCGACCTCCTCGACATCGGCATCCGCGAAGGCAATCAGCGCATTCTTGCCGCCCAATTCAAGCAGTACCGGCTTGATGGTGTCAGCTGCGGCGTGCAGCACTGCACGCCCCGCCGCAATGCTGCCGATCAGGGCCACCTTGGCGATGCCCGGGTGCGCGACCAGATGTGCGGCGGCGAGCCGGTCGGCAGGCAGGACGTTGAAGACGCCCGCGGGGAACAGCGGCCCGATGAGTTCGGCCAGCCGCAATGCCGAGAGCGGCGTCTGCTCGGCAGGCTTGAGGATCACGGCATTGCCGGCCGCCAGGATTGCCGCGCACTTGCCGGCGCAGAACATCAAGGGGTGATTGAAGGCCAGAAGTCGTGCCACCACGCCTAGCGGTTCGCGCACTGAAAAGTTCACCCGATCCGGCCCCATCGGAATGGAAACACCCTTCATCTCCGTCACCAGCCCGGCGAAGAACTCCAGCTGTGCTGCGGCCACATCGGCGTCGGTGCGCATCTCGCGGTAGGGATTGCCACTGTCGGCTGCATCCAGCATGGCCAGCTCGGCCCCGTGACGACGGATGACCGCGGCCGCCTGTCGCAGAATGCGGGCACGCTCAGCGGGCGGCACTGCGCGCCAGTGCGCAAAGCCCTGCTGCGCCGCGCTGACTGCCGCGTCCAGATCCTGCGCCGTGGCCTGTACCACCTGCGCCAGCACCTCGCCGGTGCCGGGATTCTCGATGCTCACGCGCGACCCGCCGGCGCCTGGGTGCCACGCTCCGCCATAGTAAAGATCGCGCCCCTGGGGCAGGCGCAGTGCGGGCACGGCTTCCACGGATTGCAGACTCATGGGTGCGCCTCACGGGCATTGATTCCGAAGCGATCGCCTGACAGAAGGCCCAGCGCCAGCATGGAAATCACGGTCGGCACGCTGCACACCATCAGGGTGGTTGTTGGCGTCCAGTGTGCGGCGAGCATCACCCCGAGCAACAGCGGTTGGGCAATGCCGATGAGTCTTGAGACTGCCGACGCCCAGCCCACACCCGTGGTCCGCAAAGCGGTGGGATAGAGCCGTGCCAGCAGACCCTGGCTGCCCGAGGTGCCGCCGTTGAGGGTAAGGCCGATCAGAAACGCCACGGCAACGGGGGAGGTTTTCACCAGCAGGGCGAAGGCGACGATGAACAGCGTGGCGCACAGATGCGCAGGAATCAGGATCCTGTAGGTTCCGAACCGGTCCATGCACCAGCCGATGATGAAGGCTCCGACAATGCCGCCCATGAGCAGCACGACGGAAAAGTTGATGCCCTGGGCGGCGGTCTGACCGGCTTGGTTCAGCAGCGTCGGAATCCAGTACACCAGCGAACCGATGGTGGTGACGTCCATCGAGAGCACCAGCCAGATCATCAGCGTACTGAGCGCGCGACCCTCGCTGAAGAGGTCGCGTATCGGCTGCTGGCGCAGCCGCTCACCCTGCAGGGTGAAGCGTCCCCCGGTTGTCGCCGCAAGATCGCCCGCGAGGCGCCGCAGCAGCAGCGGCAGGCGCGGGTCCCCCGGGTTGCGCAAGGCCATGAAGCGCGGTGATTCGGGCAACCCCCGCCACATGGCCAGCGACAGCAGCACCGGTACCGCACCGCCGACCCAAAATACCGAGCCCCAGCCGTAAGCCGGCATCAGGCGCCCCGCGATGAGCCCGGCCAGGGCCGAGCCGATCGCAAAGCCACTGTAAAGTACGACGACCACCAGCGAGCGACGGCGTGCCGGGGTGACTTCGGTGGCGATCGCCACGATATTGGGGAGCACCGCACCCAGGGCCAGTCCCACCACGCTGCGCCAGAATACGAATATCGCGGGGCCTTCGGCGCTGGCGCTGAGGATGCAGAGGGTGCCAAAAGCCGCGGTGCCGATGATGACCGGAACGCGTCGACCGAGTCGATCCGCCAGTGGCCCTATGGCCAGGTAGCCCAGCGCGCTGCCGACGGTGCCCGTCGTGAAAATGACCGCCAGCGTCGCCGGGGAGAGCTGCCATAGCCTCGACAGCGTCGGGCCTATGTAGGAGACGGCATAGGTGTCGTAGCCCTCGAAAGTCATGCACAGCAGGCTCAGTACGAACACCGTGATCTGCAAGGACCCGAAGCGCGCGCCATCGATGATGGGGCCGATGTCGATGGCGGGTGGCCTGGCTGCAACTTCGGGTTCGTGGATCCGATCCATCGCGGTACAGTATCGCGTGCGCTTGCGCGGAACAAAGGGGTAAACCGATGGTCGAGCTGGACGCCAATCTGCAACCGCGGCGGCTGCAGCAGATGCTGCCCCGTTTCGAATACGTGTTCCAGACCCGCGTGGTCACCGGGGAGGTGCTGCGCATGGCCTATGGGGCCGGCGAGCGGCTCATGGTGCAGATCTGCGGCGGCGACATCGACGGCCCCGGACTGCGCGGCACCATTCTGCCAGGCGGCATCGAATGGCCGACCTACCGGCCCGATGGCGTCGGGATGGTCGATGCCTGCTATACCTTTCGCTCGCATGATGGCGTGCACATCAATATCCGCAACCGCGGCTATCGGCGCGCGCCGCCGGAGGTAATGCGGCGTCTGAACGCCCTGGAAGAATTTGTGGATCCTTCGGAATACTACATCCGCACCACGCCGATATTCGAGGCGCCGCCCGGCCCCTATGGCTGGCTCGCCGATCATTGCTTCGTCGGTATCGGTGAACGGCAGAAAGAATGCCTGTTCATGCGCTACTACAAGATCTTATGAGCCCGCCGTTTCGCGCCGACCATGTCGGCAGTCTGCTGCGACCCCCCGGACTGCTCGACGCGCGCGCGCAGTATCGCGCCGGCACGCTCACGGCTGCACAGCTCAAAGAACTGGAGGACGAGTGCATTCTCCAGGTGGTGCGTCGCCAGGAGGAGCTGGGACTGCGGGCGGTGACGGACGGTGAGTTCCGCCGCACGCTCTGGCATTTGGATTTCCTCAAGCAGTTCGCCAACGTGGAGGTCACCCGCTCACCCGTCAAGGTGCACTTTCACACTGATGAGGGAGAGATCGAACGGGCGCCCTCGGCGCTTCGGGTCACCGGGCCCCTGTCGCGTCCGCATCCCATTTTTGTCGAGCACTATCGTTTTGTGCATGCGGCCGCGCGGGTGAGGCCGAAGCTGACCCTTCCCTCCCCGTCAATCCTGCACTTTCGCGGCGGCCGGGATGCCATTGACCGGCAGGCCTATCCGGACCTTACCGAATTCTATTCGGATCTGGCGCGAGTCTACTCGGAGGAAGTGGCGGATCTGGGCGCGGCCGGCTGCCGTTACCTGCAGCTGGATGAGGTCAATTTCGCCTACCTTTGCGATCCTAAGCTGCGGCGGGAGGTGCAAAGCTACGGGGAGGACCCAGAGCAGCTGCCGCACACCTATGCCAGGCTCATCAATGGCGCCATTGGGAGCCGCCCGCGCGACATGACGGTGTGCATGCATCTGTGCCGGGGCAACTTCGAGGGTGCGTGGCTGGCCGAGGGCGGCTACGAGCCGGTGGCCGAGGTGCTGTTCAATGAAATCGATGTCACCGGGTATTTCCTGGAATACGATAGCGCCCGGGCCGGCGGCTTTGCGCCGTTGCGGCTGCTACCCAAGGGCAAGACGGTGGTGCTTGGTCTGATCAGTAGCAAGCGTGGCGCACTGGAGAACAAGGATGAGATCAGGCGCCGTATCGATGAGGCGGCAAGATACGTACCGCTGGAGCAATTGGCCGTGAGCCCGCAATGCGGCTTCGCCAGCGGCGAGCGCGGCAACAAGCTCACGCAGGAAGAGCAGTTTGCGAAGCTCTCACTGGTGGTTGAGGTCGCGCGCGACATCTGGGGGTAGACCTTGTCGAAGCTCAATCTTTCGATCGCCATCTGCGACTATGATCGCACCCGCCCTCTTGTCGATGGCAGCGTCGGCATCGATGGTGTCGATGCGGGATTTCTGCTGCTGTCGCCGGAGGAAATATTCTTTCGCGCCTTTCGCCATGCCGATTTCGATGTCTGTGAACTCTCGCTCAGCAGCTTCGCCGTGCGCAGCGCGCGCGCGGACAATCCCTATGTCGGCATCCCGGTGTTTCCCTCACGCGCCTTCCGCCACACCGCGATTGTCGTCAGGCGCGATCGCGGCATCGATTCGCCTCAGGATCTGAAGGGCTGTCGAATCGGCACCCCCGAATACCAGCTCTCCGCCTGCGTCTGGGCGCGCGGGATGCTTCAGGATGAGTATGGTGTACGCCCCGAAGACATCATCTGGGTACGCGGCGGCATGGAGGATCCCGGAAGGATCGAAAAGATCAGTCTGAATCTGCCTCCTGGCGTGCGGCTGGAGTCGGCACCTGCGGACCGCACCTTGTCCAGCATGTTGATGCACGGGGAGCTCGACGGCATCATCGGTCCGCGTCTGCCCTCCTGCTTCGCGGAGCCGTCGGCAAAGGTCGGCTGGCTGTTCGAAGACACGGTTCAGGCGGCATCACAGTATTTCCAGCGCACCGGCATCTTTCCGATCATGCATGTCATCGGCGTGCGGCGCACATTGGCCGAGCAGCATCCCTGGCTGCCTGCGACCCTGTTCAAGGCCTTCAGCGCCGCGAAAGCCAAGGCCCTGCAGCACCTCATGGATACCTCGGCAGCCAAGGTGATGCTGCCATTCGTCGAGGAGCAGATCGTAGCGGCGCGAGGCCTGCTCGGGGATGACTTCTGGTCCTATGGATTCACGCCCGCCAACCGCAAGGTTCTGGATACCTTCCTCGGCTACCACCATGCGCAGGGATTGTCCTCCCGACGCCTGGCGGCCGCGGAGTTGTTCCACCCCGGCGCACTCGAGTTCTACAAGATATGACCGCGCCACCGGTTCTGATTTCAACCTGGAGCGATGGCCTGTTCGCGCTCATCGACGGGACCTTCCACCATGAATGGCCCGGCCACTCAGTCAGAGGTCTTGCCGCTGATGGCGCCGGCAATGCCCTGGCCATCGTGGCTGGTAAATCGCTGTGCCGGCGAACCAACGGGGCCTGGAACACGATTGCGAGAAGCGATCTTGAGCTTGCGAGCTGCCTGGCGGTCGGTGGCCATCTCTATGTGGGTACCTGCGAAGTGCCCGGCGTGCTGCGTGTATGCGATGACGGACGTCTGGCGCAGCTTGTGGGATTCGAGCAGGTGCCCGGGCGGGATAAATGGTACGCGGGGACGGCCCTGATCAACGGTCGGCTCACGGGACCACCGCTCGGCATTCGCTCCATGGCTGCAACCTGCGACGGCAGGGCGCTGTTTGCCAACGTGCATGTCGGGGGCATCCCTCGCTCCACCGACGGCGGTGCGACCTGGCAGCCCACCATCGACGTCGATAGCGACGTGCATCAGGTGTGCGCTCATCCGACGCGGCCCGAGATCGTCATTGCCGCGACGGGCACCGGGCTCGGTGTCAGCGACGACGGCGGTGAAACGTGGATTATCGAGCGTGAAGGACTGCATGCTTCGTACTGCTCGGCCGTCGCCTTCATCGGTGAGGATATCCTGGTGGCTGCGTCCTCGGATCACTTCGCATCACAGGGCGCAATCTACCGACGTGCTATTGATGCTCGCGGACCGCTGTCGCGGGTGCAGGGTGGTCTGCCGCTCTGGCTCGATGGCATTGCAGATACGCAAAATATCGCGGTTTCGGGCTCGACACTGGCGGTGGTTGATCGAGCCGGGAAGCTGTACTCATCGCAGGACGCCGGCCACACCTGGTCGCGCCACGCTGACATCCTTCCCATGCCGAGCAGTGTACTGGTCTAAAGGAAAACCATGGCGCAGGTAAAGATCTACGGCCTCCGGGAACACCTCAGGCCGATCCAGGCGGAACTATCCAATGCCATCCACTCCTGTGTGGTCGAGGCGCTGCAGTTTCCCGAGAATAAGCGGGCGCATCGGTTCTTTCACCTGGAGCCGCAGGACTTCTATTATCCTGCCAGCGCCAGCCCGCGCTATACGATCATCGAGATCAGCATGTTCGAAGGACGGTCCGTCGAGGCCAAGAAGCAGTTGATCCGGTTGCTTTTCGAGCGGGTGTGCAGGCAGGCCCAGCGCCTGCCCCACGAGGTGGAGGTCACGATCAGCGAGACGCCCAAGCACAATTGGGGTTTCCGTGGCTCCCCGGGCGATGAGGTGACTCTGGCCTACAAGGTGGAGGTCTAGGCATGGATACAAACCTGAGTCAGTCGCAGATCGAAGGCGTTGGTGAGGCCTTCGACATGGCGCGCCTGCTGCAACAACGGGCGCGCACCAACGAGGCGGTGAAGGCCATTGCTGCGGCCATGCGCCCGGGAATGCTCGAGGAGCAGGCCGTGGCTCTGGCCAACAGCCTGCTCGCCGGGCGCCAGATGCGGCGCGGCTGGCACAAGGTCAATCTGCGCTTTGGCGTCAATACGACGCTGCATTTCCATACCGCCTCCCAACCCGGCGTGGTACTGGGCGAGAACGATATTTTCTTCATCGACATCGGGCCGGTGTTTGAAAACTGGGAAGGTGACGCCGGTGATACCTTCGTCATGGGCCAGGACGCGGAGCTGGCCCGCTGCGCAGCCGACGCCCGCGCGGTATTCCACGCCGCGCGCCACCGCTGGTTGGCCGGGGACATCAGTGGGCGGGGGCTTTACGACTTCGCTGCCGCGGAGGCTTCACGACTCGGCTGGGTGCTTAATCTGGACATGAATGGCCATCGCATCAGTGACTTTCCGCACAAGGCGATCTTCAGCGGGTCCTTGGCGCAGATCGACTTCGCCCCGACCGCGGGCCTTTGGGTGCTGGAGATCCAGATCCGGCATCCCACCCGACCCTTCGGCGCCTTCTTCGAGGACCTGCTGCTCGATGACAGTCATTTCCAATAGGCGAGCCTGAATCGCGCAAATCATTTGCATTGCGCGCTTTTCGCAGGCAGCTTCGGCGCGGCCAGACCCGCATTCCAGTTCCAGGCCAGGTCGCCCTGGGCCATGCGCCGGCACACCACCGCTTCGTTCAGGTCGTACATGCCGGGCATCAGATGCTGCGCAAGCTCGGGGGTCTGTGCGAAGTGCAGGTAAGTGCCGTCTGATCCATAGGGAGTCCAGGACTGCGCATGCGCCGAGCGGGGTTGCGCGCTGCGCGCGAAGGAGCTCCAGTAGTCGATCATTGCGTCTGACAGCGCCCGCTCCTGCGCATCGGCGGGAATCTTCGGCCACAGCGGCGGGGTGCGGTCGAACGTGCCGAACACGTACGGCAGTTCACTGGCATGAAATCCATGCAGGTCGGCCTGGTCCATGGCCGGGTAACCATGGTCGAACAGATACAGGTAGGCCGGCACACCCAGCGCTGCCTGCCTCATGACCACGCGCTGCGCGGTCCAACCATAGAGCGCATCGCGCGTGGTTGCCAGCACGCTGTCCTGCATCTGGCTGCTGGGATACAGGCGCAGGAATTCGTCGGCGAGGTCCGCATAGCGATCGCGTATGGCCTTTTCGTAGTCCGCGGCGCTTGCTGGCACCGGCGCCACCAGCACCCGCAGGGAGCGTGCTTCGCCGCTGTTGAAGCCGGCGAGCAGCGGCACGCGCGCCTGATTGCCGTGATCGAAGGCGCTGACCATCTGCTCGGTCAGGATCTGGCCGTCGACAATGCCCCAGGGCCCGAAGCCGGCCAGGGCGGCCGCGTTGTTGAGTTTCTGCGCATCCATCATGCGCAGGTCCGCGATGCCGGAGGCGTGCAGCGCAGTTGCAAGCGCGGTACCGCTTCCTTCCCCGGAAGGCATGCCGTGCCGCGCTTCCTTCAAGGACGGCATGGAGATCATATAACTGCTTTCCGCAACCGCCTTGGCGAACAGGCCGCGAGCGGGCGGGGAGGTCATGAGGTACAGCACGCTCAGGCCGCCGGCTGATTCACCGGCGATGGTGACGTTGGATGGATCACCGCCGAAGGCGGCGATGTTCGATTTCACCCACTTGAGCGCCTCGATCTGATCGAGCAGTCCGTAGTTCCCGGACACTCCCTGGGGAGATTCCGCGCTCAACTGCGGATGCGCCAGGTATCCCAATGCGCCCAGTCGGTAATTGATGGTGACCACGAGGATGCCGTGCTCGGCCAGCCGCGTGCCGTCGTACAGGGATTCGCGTCCCGATCCGGTCCACAATGAGCCACCGTGGATCCACACGAACACCGGTGCGCCACGGGCCTGCGCCGGGGCCCAGATGTTCAGGGTCAGGCAGTCCTCGCTCATCGGCAGCGGTGTCGCCGGCGAATAGAGGTTCGCAGTCGTGGCAACGGGCTGGATGCAGGCTGGCCCAAACTGCGTCGCATCCCGGACCTGCGTTGATCGCGGCAGCGGCTGGGGGGGCTTCCAGCGCAGCTGTCCGAGCGGCGGCTGGGCATAGGCAATGCCCCTGAAGACATGCAGTGTGCCCTCCCCGGTTCCCTTGAACTGGCCGGCCGGCGCCGTCACCGTCTGGGCCTGCGCTGCGAGTGAGAGGCAGGCGCCTGCGAGCAGCGAGATCAACGAGTCACCTAGTCTCATGTCACGGTCACTCCGGTGAGCACGCGCTCCTCTTTGCGCAGGACGCGGGCGAGGTAGAAGAAAATCAGGATGGCGACGACGTACATCGGTGTCAGGGAAAACAGGGCGATCTGCAGCGAGTGTCCCGGATGGGCCGCGCGCAGGAAATCGCTGGCGGCGCCGACATAAGTCGGCCCCAGACCCAAGCCGATGAAATTCATGATCAGCAGCAGCAGGGCGCCCGAGACCACGCGCTGATCCGGACGAACCTCCTCCTGCACCAGCGCCACCGCCGCTGAGAGGTAGAAGTAGTTCAGACACATCGGCGGCAGTAGCAGCCACAAGGCAAGCTGCCAGGAGGGCGCCCACACAAAGCCCAGGTAGAACGGCGTGGCCAGCATCAGTGATATGGCCGGGATCGTGGCATAGGCGGCTTTGTTGCGGGGGGCAAACCGGTCGATCACCTTGCCTGAGATGACCATCCCGCCGCCCATCCCGATCAGAAGCACCAGGGCGTAGTACACGGCGATCAGGTCGAGCGTCATGCCCTTCTCTCGCATCAGAAAGAGCGTGGTGAAATTGCCTGCGCCATAGGTGATGAACTGCGTGGCGCCGCTGCCGAGCGCGACGAGCACCAGCGCCGGCCTGGAGAAGAACATCCTGACGGTCGACCAGAAGCTGGTTGCGCCCGACCCGTCATGAACCGTTTTCTGGTCCAGCCCGCCGCGAGGGGGTTCCCGTACGCTCAGCCGGAAGATCACCGCTGCGAGCACGCCGATGATGCCGATGGCATAGAAGGCGTCGCGCCAGTTGAATGCGGCGGCAATGGAGGCGCCGAAGGCGATGCCCGCGGCGGAGCCCAGTGCCGGCCCCAGGTTGTAGATGCCCAGGGCCATGCCGCGCCGCCCGGTCGGGAAGAAGTCGGTGATCAGGGCGTACGAGGGCGGAACCCCTCCGGCCTCACCGACACCCACCGCCATGCGCGCCACCACCAGCTGCCCGAAGTTCGCCGCCAGTCCGCAGCCAGCCGTGGCTGCGCTCCACAGCGCGCAGGCCAGCGACAGCACATTGACCCTGTTGGTGCGGTCGGCGAACCAGCCGACGGGTATCGCAATGAAGCAGTAGAACAGGGCGAAATACAGGCCGCTGACCAATCCTATCTGTCCGTCGGAAATATGCAGCGTGTCCTCGATGGGCTTGGCCAGGATGGACAGCAACGAACGATCCAGGAAGTTCAGAACGTAGACGCCGCACAGCAGGTACAGGGCGATCCAGGACCGCGCGCCGTAGCCCGAGTGCTTCATACGCGCTCGAAGATTGCCGCGATGCCCTGCCCACCGCCGATGCACATCGTGACGAGTCCATAGCGGCCGGCGCGGCGCTGCAACTCGTGAACCAGTTTGGTGACCAGGATCGCACCGGTGGCACCCACCGGGTGACCCAGGGCGATGGCGCCGCCGTTTGGATTGGTTTTGGCCGGATCGAAGTTGAGCTCGGAAGCCACGGCGCAGGCCTGAGCGGCAAATGCTTCATTGGATTCGATGACGTCCAGGTCCGACACCGCAAGACCCGCGCGCTTGAGCGCGGTGCGGGTCGCCGGCACGGGGCCCATTCCCATATAGGCAGGCTCGACTCCGGCATGCGCATAGGCCACCAGACGGGCCACTGGCTCGAGGCGCTGCGCGCGCACGGCGGCCGCGCTGGCGAGCAGCACCGCCGCGGCGCCGTCGTTGATGCCCGAGGCATTGCCGGCGGTAACCGTGCCTTCCTGCTCCTTGAAGATCGGACGCAGCTTCGCCAGATCCTGAGGCGTGGTCGCCGGCCTGAGATGCTCATCGACCAGGAAGTCCACCTTTGTGCCCTTGACCGTGACGGGTACCGGCACGATCTGGCCGACAAAGCGGCCTTGCGCAATGGCCTCGGCGGCGCGGCGCTGACTCTCGAGCGCCAGGGCGTCCTGTCGCTCCCTGCCTATGTCATAGCGGGCCGCGACGTTTTCTGCCGTCACCCCCATTAGGATCTTCTCGAAGGGATCGGTCAGCGCGCCATTGAGGGCATCCACCAGCACGGCATCGCCGAGCTTCTGCCCCCAACGCACCGCCGGTGCAAAAAAGGGCGCCCGACTCATGACTTCGGAGCCGCCACCGACCGCCACGTCGCAGTCGCCCAGGGCTATCGCCTGCGCCGCCGACACAATCGCCTGCAGACCCGAGCCGCAAAGGCGATTCACCGTCAAGGCCGGTACCGCCGTCGACAGGCCGGCACCGAGCGTGGCGATGCGGGCGAGATACGCATCCTGCGGCGCGGTCGGAATGACTTGCCCGAATACCACGTGCCCGACGGCTTCCGGATCGGCGGCGGCGCGACGCAACACCTCCCGCGTCACCAGCGAGCCCAGATCACCTGGCGAGAACTGACGCAGCGCGCCGCCAAAGGTGCCAATGGCCGTGCGCACCGCCGCGACGATGAAAATATCGGTCACGGCGAGCGCCGCTTTTCCGGCTCGTTTGCTGCGCCAGCCACTTCGAAGCGGTATTGCTCGAAGCCGGTCGCGGGCACCAGCTCGCCGCTGCGGTCCTGGATCTGCGCCCACTGGGCCAGAACTGCCTCGGGAGACAGTTGCGCATCGGGCAGCTGTATGCCCTGCGTCATGGTCACATTCGACACCTTGAAGCTGCCGGCACCGGCCAGGACCACGCACTTGGTGGGCGCTGCGTCGCTCGCCAGGGCGACGACCGCCGGGCTCACCCGCTCGGGACTGAGCGCCGCCAGGTCCTCAGGCGTCCAGAGATCATGTGTCATCGCGGTCGCGGCGCTGGGTGCGATGCAGTTCACATGAATGCCATAGCGCTGGCCCTCCAGTGCCAGCGTCTGCATCAGACCTACCAGCGCCATCTTGGCGGCCGAGTACGCGGACTGGCCGAAATTTCCGAACAGGCCCGAGGAGGAAGTGGTGAAGATGACGCGCCCGTAGCCGCGCTCCTTCATGTGAAGCCAGACGGCGCGCGTGCAGTTGACGGATCCCATGACGTGCACGTCGAGAACCAGGCGGAAGTCCTCCAGATCCAGCTTCGCGAACGTCCTGTCGCGCAGTATCCCCGCGTTGTTCACCAGGATGTCCACCTGGCCCCAGCGCTGCAGCGCCTGGGCGACCATCGCCTCTACCTCGACGGATCTTTGGACATTCGCACCATTGCTCAGTGCTTCGCCGCCCGATGATTCGATCTCGCGGCGAACCTCTGCGGCTGCTGCGGCGTCGAGGTCATTGATGAGGACCCGGGCGCCGCTGCGCGCCAGCGCCAGCGCATGGGAGCGCCCCAGACCGCGTCCGGCGCCCGTGATGATCGCAACCCGGCCGGTGAGCAGAGGATCCATAAATAATATTAACTCATGTGTTAATGAATTTTACAAGGGAGGCTGCTGCTGCGACGCGGCGCGCGCAGGAACCTCGGCGTGCAAGATGATAATCTTCGCCGATGGTGAAACGACAAACCAAAAAGCCAAAGGGTCGTACCAAAGCCGAGCAACGCGCCGAAACACTCGAGGAGATCCTGGACGCCGCCGAATACCTGTTCTCCAAGCATGGTCTGAACGGCGTCACCCTGCGGGACGTGGCCTTGAAGGTGGGTGTGCACACCTCCCTGATGCACTACTACTTCGTGGACAAGCGGCGCCTGTTCGAGGCCGTGTTCACCCGCCGCGCCGGTGTGACCAGCAGCCGCCGAGTGGATGCCCTGGATCGCTATGAGCGCGAATGCGGGACGCCCACTGTGGAGGGAGCGCTGCGCGCCTTCCTCGACACGGACCTGGATCTGTACATCTCCGGCGGTGAAGGCTGGCGCAACTTCGCCGCCTTTGCCGCTCAGGTCAGCAACTCCCCGGAAGGGGCGACCATGATGGACCTGCACTTCGATCCTGTGGTCCTCAAGCTTCTGGGCATTCTCAAGAAGGCGCTGCCCAACTGCAGCGACTCCGACATCTTCTGGGGCTACGACTTCGTCAGCGGCGCCTTTATGCATATTCTCGGCCGCACGGGGCGCATCGACCGGCTGTCCGGCGGCTCATGCAAATCGGAGGACTTCGATGCCGTCAAGGAGCGGCTCGCCAGCTTCATGGCGGCCGGATTCGTCGCGCTGTGCAGCAAGCCCAAGAAGGCCTCGCCGGCGCGCAAGAAACAGGGTCGCTGATGGCGTCAGCGAGCGCGTCTGAGACGCTCGCGCACACCGCCGGCGGCGTGATGGCCGGGGTACGGCTCGCAGACGACTGCATTGCATTTCTTGGAATCCGCTATGCGCAGCCGCCGATCGGAGCGTTGCGCTGGAAACCGCCGGTCCGCGCGCCCGCCTGGAGCGGGGTTCACGAGGCGGTGAAGTTCGGCGCGGCCTGCATCCAGCCGGCGACGCTGCCCGACAGCATTTACGCGGATGAGCCGGCCCTCATGAGCGAGGATTGCCTGTTCCTCAATGTCTGGAAGCCGGCGCGCGCATCGGGCGCGCCCGTCATGGTCTGGATACACGGCGGAAGCCTGCGCATCGGCCATTCCGGCAGCGCCCTGCATGACGGCAGTGAGCTGGCGCGCCAGGGCGTGATCGTGGTGTCGCTGAACTACCGTTTGGGCATTTTCGGCTACTTCGCGCATCCTGAACTGACGGCCGAATCCCCGCACAGGTCCTCGGGCAATTACGGTCTCCTCGATCAGATCGCAGCGCTGCAATGGGTGCGCGAGAACATCGCGGGCTTCGGTGGCGACCCGGCCAATGTGACGGTCTTCGGTGAGTCGGCCGGGGCCTTGAGCATCATCGAGATGATGACCAGTCCTCTGGCACGGGGACTGTTTCACCGGGCCATCGTACAAAGCGGCTACATGGTCTTCCATCCCGGCCAGCCCGTGGCCGAGGTGGCCGGTGAACAGCTTGCCCGCAATCTCGGTGCCAACAATCTCGCGGCCATGCGCGCGCTGGATCCGCATCAGCTGTGCACCGCCGTGCACACCCGCGGGTTCTTTCCGCAAGCCACCATCGACGGCTGGGTGCTGCCGACCCAGATCGTCGAGGCCTTCGATAAGGCAGAACAGGCGCGCGTGCCGGTAATCGTCGGTTTCAATGCCGGCGAGATTCGCTCCTTACCCATCTTTCTGCCGCCGCTGCCGGGCAGCGCGCGAGAATATGAGGAGCGGGTCAGGAGCATCTATGGTGATCTGGCGGATCGCTACCTGGCGTTTTATCCCGCGACGGATATCAGGGAGAGCGCGCTGGCAGCTGCCCGCGATGCCTTCTATGGCTGGAGCGCCGAGCGTCTGGTGCGCGCACAGGAGAAGCTTGGCCAGCCTGCCTTCCTCTACTTCTTTGACCACGAGTACCCCGCGGCCGTGGCCAGGAACCTGGCGGCGTTTCATGGCAGCGAGCTGGCTTACGAATTCGGCCTCATAGGCTCGGTCGAGCCGCTGCCACGTAACTGGCCGCCACCGCCTGATGAGGCGCAGGAGCGGGCGCTCTCCCAGGCAATCATGGGCTACTTCACGAGCTTCGCAGGCAAGGGTTTGCCGAGCGCCCCCGGCCAACCACAATGGCCACCCTACGGTTCGCAGCACGCCTTCCTGCACCTTCGCGAGCGGGCTTATGCCTGCGTCAACTTCCAGCCGGGAAGGTTCGAACTGCATGAGGAAGTCATCGCACGCAGGCGCGCGGGCAATGAGAGCTGGTACATCAATGTCGGTCTTGCATCACCGGTGGTGCCGAGTACTGCGCGCGCAATCTGACCTTGTCGATCTTGCCGGTGACCGACAACGGCATGGACGACACCTGGATGACTCGGTCCGGTATCCACCAATCGGCGACCTTATCGCGCAGCGCATCCAGCAGCACGCGCTCATCGAGCGCATGGCCCTTCTGCGGCTCGACGACCAGCACCGGGCGCTCACCCCATTTGTCATCACCCTGACCAATGACGGCGACCTGCCCGACGCCTGGCAGGCGTCCGATGAGGCTCTCGATTTCGGCCGGGTTGATCCATTCGCCGCCGGACTTGATCAGATCCTTGGTGCGGCCTGAAATCGTGAGGTTGCCCTCATCATCGATCGTGGCCAGATCCCCGGTATCGAAATACCCTTCCGCATCCAGCGCGCTCTCTTGGGTGCCGAAATAACGCTCGACGACGCTTGCGCCCTTCACCTTGAGGTATCCGGTCACGTTGCGCTGCTGCGGCAGCGTTGCGCCGGCTGCATCCGTGAGCTTCAGATCCAGCCCCACGGGCGGACGCCCTGAAGCCACCGCGCGCAAGCTGCTGCGCGCGGGTGCGATGGTTCCCAGCGGCGAGAGCTCCGTCATGCCCCAGCTGGTCTGGACGCGGGCCCGCAGCCGGGTTTCCATCCGCTGGATGAGCGCATCGGGACAGCGCGCGCCGCCGATGACGACCCGCTCGAGGCTGGGTACCTCCCCGCCTTCCCCGTCCAGATAGTCCAGCAGACCCTGCCATACCGTCTGCACGCCGGCCGCAACGGTCACCTGCTCGCTGCGTATCAGCGCCGCGAGGCGCGCGCCGTCGGTATTCCGACCGGTCAGAACGAGTTTGGCACCCACTGCCGGTGCCGCGAAGGGGAAGCCCCAGGCGTTCGCATGAAACATCGGCACGGCAACCAGCACCGAGTCGGCCGCCGTCAATGCCAGGGCGTCTGCCTGCAGGGCCCGCAGCGTATGAAGGTAGCTGGAGCGATGGGTATACAGAACCCCGCGCGGCGGCCCCGTCGTCCCTGATGTGTAGCACAGGCCCGAGGGCGAGTCTTCCGGGAAATCGCCCCAGGTCGTGCGCCCACCGAACTCGCCCAGCAGGCTCTCGAGGTCGTAGGTCGGCCGGTTGCCGAATGCGCCGGGTTGCGCCTGATCACCATCCAGCAGCACCACCGATTCGATGGTCGGACAATGCCTGACCAACGCACTGGCCAGCTCGCACAGCCCGGCGCCGACTGCCAGAACCCGATCCTCGGCTTCGTTCACCATGGCCGCAAGATGCGCGACCGTCAGGCGTGGATTGAGCGTATGGCAGACATAGCCCGCGCCCATGGCCGCATAGTAGATCTCCAGATGGTGCTGGGTATTCCAGCCCAGTGTGCCCACGCGCTGCCCGAATTTCAGGTCCAGGTTCGCCAGCGCACCCGACAGATGGTTGCTGCGTCGGCGCAGCGCAGCGTAGCCGATCCGGCCGCTGTCTGCGGTGACGACCTCACGGTCTCCCCACCACTTGGCGGCATGATCGAGAAATCTGTCAATCGTGAGCCGGTACGACTGCATGAGTTCAGAACGTCAGCATCACGCGCACGCCGAACTGGCGCGGTGGGCCGGCAAAGTCCAGATCCGAGTTCATGGCCGCGACGTAGTGCTCGTTCAGCAGATTGCTGCCATAGAGCGTGCCCACCCAGTCGCCATGCTTCCACTCCAGCTGTGCGCCCAGCAAGCGCCGCGGCTGAAGCCTGTCACCCAGGGAAGCGTTCTCGAACAGCGTGGCCCACTGCGAGGACTCATATGCAAAATTGATCCGTGGCGTCAGGGAGTCCTGGCCAGCGATATGGATGAAGTACTGCGCGCCCACATTGAAGGTGATATTGGGCGCATAGGTCTGTTCGTGACCATCCAGATCGATGCACGTCGGGCCGACCGGACCGGTGGCCGTACTGCAGCCCACGGTGGTCGTGATACGAGGATCGGTGGCATAAAAGGTTCCAAGTTCGCTGTGCAGAATGCCCAGGCCGGCATTCAGCGACAGGTCGCCCAGCGACGCCTCGGTCTCCTCTTCAAAGCCATAGATCTTGGTGGTATTCGGATCATTGACCTCGAAGGCGAAAGTGGGATACAGCGGGTAGCCGATGCTCACCTGGAAATTGTCGTAGTTGTTGTAGTAGGCATCCACGGTGGTGCGTATGTGGCCGTCGAGCCAGGTGACCTTGTAGCCTGTTTCGTAGGAAGTCACGACCTCGGGTCCGAATGGCGCCGGCTGCCCCAGGCCCACCGGAACGTTCAGGCCGCCGGGCTTGTAGCCGGTCGATACCAGCGCGTACACGAAGTCACGGTCGTCGATCTTCCAGTTCAGCGAGGCCTTGTACGAGACCTTGTCGGAGCTGGTCTTCTGTTGATCCGTGAGGAAGGTTCCGTACTGCCAGACCTCGACGTTGTTGCGTGACTTGTTGTACGAGTAGCGCGCGCCCAGGGTGACGCTGAATCCGCCACCGATCTCCGCGGTGGCGCTGCCGAAGCCGGCGTAGGCCTCGTTGGGCGTATCGCCTTCCAGCTCATAGGAGTAAGGCTGGAAGTAGTTGGCCGCGCTGGGGATGGGATTGGGGAAATGCGGCCCCACGGCGATCCAGAACTGATAAGGCGAGAGCCAGTCATACAAATCCGACTGCGCATAGGCGCCGACCACCCAGGTCACGGGCCGGTTGTCCGGAGAGATCAGGTTGATCTCCTGGGAATATATGGTTTCGCCCACACGGTCGTAAAAGGTGTAGTCCGAGGGCAGGCCCGCATACGCCGCGCTACCCGAGTCGGTGCCGTCCAGGTCCGCCGTATAGTCGGTCTGCCCGAACTGATAGGAAGTGACGGACTGCAGCTTGATTTCATCCGGGAAAGTGTAATCGACCTTCAATATGGAACGGCTGAAGCGATCCAAGCCCGCCTGCGGCGCGTTCGCGGTGATGTCGAACAGATCGCTCGAACGTGGATTGGGTACTCCGAACTGCGTCGGCGCGCCCAGTGGAAAACGATCCGTGTAGGGATCGGATGGATAGGCGCCATTGTCAAGGTAGTCGGCGTCGGTCTTGAACAGCACCGAGAGTGCCTGCGTGGGCTGCCACAGCACACTCACGCGTGCCGCGCCCCAGCGCAGGTTTCCCGGATTGTAGTCGTTCTGGCATCCCGAATAGCGATTATTGGGACAGGCGTCGGCCGGATCGCTGTCCGAGATGTTGTAGAAACTGTTGCGTGCGTCCCCGAACAGAGCCACGCGCGCCGCCAACGTGCTGCTGATCGGCAGATTGATCGCGCCCTGAAAGGAGCGGTCGTTGTAGTTGCCGTATTGAGCCTGGGCATAGCCGTCGAAGCCGCCGTCGATCTTCGGATTATTGGTGGTCACGAACACGGCGCCGCCGGTCGCGTTCTGGCCGACCAGGGTTCCCTGCGGGCCGCGATACAGTTCGATATCCGCGACGTCGAAGTACGGCTCCTCCGTCATGTATCCGGGAAAAGTGGCCGCGCCATCGCGATAGGTGATCACGCCGGTCGGCGTTTGCGTGTTGTGCTCACCCTTACCGATGCCGCGCACGTCGAAATCAATGCCCTGGCCGAAATTGTCGATCGCCACCGAAGGGGCGATGAACTGCAGCTGATCGACCAGATTGACGCCTTTCGCCTCCAGATCCGCCGCGGTCAGCACCGTGGCGGAAACGGCCGTGGTCTGCAGATTCGTGGAGCGCCGCTCCGCTGTCACCACCACCTCCTGCAGGGGCGCGTTGGCAGTGTCGGTGCCCCCGGAGCTGTTCGCAGGCGCGGTCTGCGCGACAACCGCGCCGCAGCACGCAAGAGCCGGAACGGACGCCAACAGGCTCAGTACGCTCTTCATGAATCCCCCTTATGCCCCAAGGCGATCGGACGCGCTCTATGACGCGTTGCGCGCACCTTGGCAGGGCCTCCTTGAGTTGTCAATACTCATTAATACGCGAGTGAATATTAATTGGTGAGCGGATGAGTATTGACCCCCGGGCGGCTCGGCGGTAGCGTCCGGCCACCCCCATGAGACTCGCCGATTTCAAACTGACGGCCGCCGACTTCGCAACGCTGGGGCATGAGCTGCAGCGCCCGGAATGCGTGTGGATCGACCAGGAGCTGTGGGTGTCGGATGCACGAGGGGGCGTGTCCCGGCTCCAGGGCGACGGCACTCCGGAACTGCTCGGGTCCGGAATTCTCGAACCCAACGGCTTCAGCCGCCGGCCCGACGGCAGCTTTGTCGTGGCCGGCATCGGCGATGGCCGGTTGCACCTGATATCTGCGCGGGGAGAGACCCGCACGCTTCTGGAGCGTTTCGAGGGGCGTCCACTGGGAGCCGTCAACTACGCCTGCGCGGATGGACCCGACCGCATCTGGCTGTCGGTGATGACCCAGGGTCTGCCCTGGCACACCGCCCTTTCGGCGCGCCACGTCGACGGCTACATTCTTCGCATCGACAGCCAGGGCACCCGCTGCGAGGTGGTCGCCGACGGGCTGGATCTCACCAATGAAGTGAAACTCTCCCCCGACGGCCGGTACCTCTATGCCGTCGAAACCTTCGCCAGCCGCATCGTGCGCTATGCCATCCGCCGCGACGGTTCGCTCGGCGCGAAGGAGAGCGTCGGACCCGAAAGCCTTGGGGCGGATGTGATGCCCGATGGCATCACCTTCGATGCCTTCGGCAATCTGTGGATCACCGTGATCAATCAGAACGGCCTGTGGGTCATCGACCGACGCCATGACGTGCATGTGGTCTTCCGTGACCCGAATCGCCAAGCCGTCGAGGCCGTGACCCGGGCGGTGGCGCAGCGCAACGGCACCGTCGAGCAGCTGGCGGCCTGCGCAGCGGTTGCCGGACCGTTGCGGCTACCGACCAGCGTGGCGTTCGGGGGAGCCGACGGACGCACCGCCTATGTGGGCTCTGTGGGCCTGTCGCATCTGGCGACCTTCCGCCTGCCGGAGAATCTGGGCTAGCTGATCCGTTCTTCGAAGCGAACACTGAGCTTGCGGTACAGCGCCTTGGCCAGCGGGTCATAGCCGAAGAATGCGACCGCTGCATCCATCCAGGTCATGGGCCTTGAGCGCGCAATCTCGCGCGCCGCCCGCATCACTTGCGACTGCACGGTGGAGGGCGTGGGGTCGAACACCTCGGCTTCGTAGGCGTCGTCCTTGTCCTCGAGCACATTGCGCGTCACTTTCGAGAACACATGCTTGTCGTTATGCGTGTGATAGATCCGGTACTCCTGCCAGGTCCCCTTGGGGGCCGCGGCAGGGGCTGCGGACGCCAGCAGCGTTCCGGTGAATATCAGATCCGCTTTGCCGTCACGGGTGACAATGTGTTCCTTCTCCACGCCGACATCGGCGTCATCGTCCAGGGCAGGCAAACGACTCTGTCGGCGCAGTTTTTCCGGCGCGACGGTCCTGGCTTTTGCAGCCTGCTCGTTCTCGCGTGGCCTGTCGCTGCCGGGCGCCTTGACTTCCTCGCCCGGGTTAACGCTGCCGTGCTTGTCGTCGGCGACGGCGACCTTGATGTCCAGCCGGGGCGCTGAATATTGCTCTGTGCGTTGTTCACTCATGACATTGGCCTCGGCCAGCAAATAAGGCTGCCAGCCTGAAGCTAAAGTCATGCGCTCAGCAGCCAGCCAGCGGCGCTGGCGGGCGTAAGCGCGCGCTCACAGCGTCGCCGCCCAGCGGCGGCGAACGCCTCAGTGAGCGTCCGCCACCGTATAAATGTCGGAAGCGCCGGTGAAGGAAAGCGTAGTCGAGGCCGTAGTGACATCCAGCAGGTCGGCGACCACATCGGTTATGAACTTCTGTCGGGTCTGCTCGATCATGTTCGAGGCGCCCCCCGTCAGCACATCGCTGCCGGTGACATCGCAGCTGAGCACACCATCGTCGCTGATGGCGCGGGTCGAGGCGTTCACGCAGGCGTTGAAGGACATGCCGGCTGAGGGGTAGATGGTGTTCGAGGAGGGCTCGACCTGTCCGCCAGCGGTCACGCTCAATGCCAACGTCGCATCGCAGGAGGAACCGGCCGTGCAGCTCTTCAGCGCACTGGGCTGCCCGGCCACCGTGTACTGTACGTAGGTCACCGGAGCGCCGGTACCGCCGGAGCCATCCCCCGGTAGGCCGATGTTGGAGACCAGGAAGGCCTGGTTGGTGGACTCATTGATGACACCACGGTGAAACTCGTAGTCGCAGTTCCACTGCGTGCCGGTCCAGCAGCTGATCTGCGAGCCTGCGATATTCGAACCCAGGCTGAGGTATTCGAACAGTACGACCGCGTTGCCGGGGGAGTTCGCACCGGTCATCTGCACGATGGTGCGGCCTACGTCGTAACGGCCCGTGGACCGCTCATCATCGATCACCATGACGTTCATGCCACCGGTCGCCGGTGTCAGGCCGGCCCAGATGGTGATGGCGTCCTGGCCGACGTTCAGGACCATCTGCTTGGTATAATTGGTCGAAGTCACCGCGGTCACGGTCGCCGACAGCGACGCCCCGGCCAGCGAGGACTGCACGCCGCAGCCTCCCGAGCCGATCGACTGATACACGGTGCTGGTGGTACTGGAGGGAAAGTTCAGTGTCAGCGCGCCGGCCATCGGCAGGCCGTCAGTATCCAAGGAAGCCGGCGGCACGACCTGCGCCATCACGCACACGACCATCAGCGCACTGTTGAGGCGTCCGAAAACCGTCGTCGCCGCGCCGTTGCTGTTCTGGAAATCCGGATCCAGTCCCTGCCCGATGTAGTTCTTCAGCGACTCCCACTCGGGGACTGTCACCGTGCCGTTGGTGCACGAATTGGTGGATGGATCGCAATTGAAGGCGCCGCCGATGTACATGTTCTCGACGGCAAAATCGCCGGTCATCGGCGCACTGCCGTTTTCGGGGTCCCAGATGGCACTGAGATTGCTCTCGCCGGCATAGGCGGTGCTGATGAGGTTCAGGCCCTGCCAGCGGCGCGAACGCAGCATCCGCTTCCAGTTGAACGCGGTGACGACATTGGAGTTGTCGACATGCGGCGCCTCGGCGGCAATATTCTGCTGCATCACCGCGATGGACGAGCTCAGCGTCGCTGGCGCAGGCGCTGTGCCGGTCGGCGCCGCCCCCGCCGGGGTGGCAGCGGTGCCGCCGCAGCCATTCAAGGACTGGCAGATCAGGACTCCGGCTGAGACACACAGTACCCGGATGAAGGAAGCGGACGACCTCGACATGTTTGAAAGCCTCGGGCGTAAAGTTGGCGTTCATTAGGGACTTCCCGCCCACTGCCCGGCGTGCGCTGTTTCAAACAACCGGGGGAACGCACGTCACAGATCTAAGTGACGCGTCGTTTTGCCCCTTCTATTATGGTCAAGCCCCAGGGTTTGCCTTTCAAACATATTGCCAGCAGCCATGCGCAGGTGGCCAACGTCAGGTTCACAACCAGTTCCGACCATTGGTTCTGGGTCGGTGTGGCCCAAGCAGGCCGCGGCTGCGTGAAAAAGCTTGGCACCCAGACCAGCAGGCCGAACAGGCTCATCATGATCGCCTCGAGGGCGGCCGCCAGACGCGGCAGAATCCCGACGATCATGGCGATTCCTGCGGCAATGTGCGCAATCCCGGTGAAGTAAGCGAGGCCCAAGCGGTCGGGCAGCCAGCCAGGCACCATGCCGGCGGTGTAGTCGGCGTAAATGAAGTGTGACCAGCCGTAGAAGACACAGGTGAGGCCGAAGAGAGCCTGCGCCACCCGCACCCCGCGGCCGTAGAGGATCCAGGCACTGAGCAGCGGCGTAAGTGCTTCGCAGAACCCATACCAGGAGCCAATGTTGCGGGGCATCGAGAAAATCGGCAGCACGCACAGCAGCGTCCAGAGCGCCTGGTAGGCGCCAAACGTCAACAGGCTGGGCACGGCCGTGCGCGGCAAGCAAAGACCGGCGCTGGTGGCCAGAATGAGTATCGCGGATCCGTAGACCCAGATTTCCCGTCCGTGAATCCAGGTAGGAAACCCCTGACCCATGGGGACGAAGTCGCCATAACTGAGAGTCAGTATGGCGATGCTCGCCGAGGCGATGGCGAACAGGGCTCGACCGATTACAACGCTGCGCGTGGGCACTTGACCTCTCCCTGTCGTCTTGGCACAGTTGCCGACAGTGCGCTGCTTTGGCGCCTCCTGTCCGCGGCAAGGGATCATCCCACAAAGCTCGACCTGTACCAGAAGACCACCTTCTTTCAGCCTGATTGAGCGGACGACGGCACTGAAATGAAAGGAGGTTCCATGGCCTTTGCACTGAAGCTGCCCGCCAAGCCGGATCTCGGCCACCTGAAAAAGCAGGCCAAGCAGCTGTTACGGGAGGTTCGGGCACAACAGGCCGAAGCGCTCCAGATCATCGTCGCCTTCCATCCCCGGCCGGCCGAGTTCGCAGGCCTGCGTGATGCCCAGCTGACCCTGGCACGCCGCTACGGCTTCAGCGACTGGGAGCAGTTATCCAACGAAGTGGAATTGCGACTACTTCGCAGCGGTACCCTGGTGCAGCAGGCGCAGCGCTTCGTCGACCATGCCTGCCTGCGCTACGACGGTGACGATCAGGACTGGCGCTTTAGCCAGGCCTCCGAGTGGCTGCGCCAGGTTCCGCAACTGGTGCGCCGCGATTTCTACTGCGCGCTGGTGGCGGCCGATCTGGAAGCCGTTCGCGACTTCCTGCGCCGCGACCCGACGCTGGCAAGGCGTGATGGAGGTCCGCGCAATTGGCCAGCGCTGATGTACCTCACCTACAGCCGCGTCGACCAGAACCCGCAACAAGTGATCGCCGTGGCTACATTGTTGCTGCAATCCGGGGCCTCCCCCGATTCGCATACCGAACATCCCCCCGGATTCACCGCAATTACCGGGGCCATCGGTGAAGGTGAACGCGGTCCGATCAACTGCCCTGCGCACCCGCGGGGGTTGGAGCTGGTGAAACTGCTGCTCGATGCCGGCGCCAATGCCAATCAAAGCCAGGCTCTGTACAACACCATGCTCGGCGCGAACCTGGGCAAGTGGCTGCCGGTCTTCGTCGAATACGGGCTCAAGGCCGGCGATAAATGCAATTGGAGCACGGATGACGATGAGCCGATCTTCGATTTCCTGCTGTCGCAGGTGGTGGTACAGGGCAAGCTGGACCTGGTTCGCTATCTTCTTGAGCATGGCGCCAATGCCAATGCCGTGAGTCGCTACAACCATCGGCCGGCTCACGCCATCGCGCAGCTCACGGGGCGGACCGAGATTGCGGAACTGCTCGAGAAGCACGGCGCCAAAACCGAGCCATTGAGCGTCGAGGACCGCTTCCGCATCGCCTGCGTTCAGCATGATTTCGATGCGGCCGACACTCTGCTGCGAGAACATCCGCAGCTGCTGCGCGGCGGTGAATTGTTCGGCCACTGTGCCATGGTTGATGTCGAGACTTGCCTGTGGCTGATGCGGCAGGGCTACGACATCAACACCCGCGACCACAGCGGCCAGACCGTGCTGCACCGGTACTCGCTGTGGAACAGGCCGGAGGCCGTGTCAACGCTGCTGCAGCATGGCGCCGACCCTGACGTAACGGAATTCAACTGGCAGGCGACGCCTCTCGGGATGGCCTTGCATCATCATCACTGGGCCGTTGTCGAGGTACTGTTGCCGATCTCGAACAGTCTTTTTGATGTCTGCCGCATGGCGGACACCGAACGTGCGAAAGTCCTGCTCGCCCGCGACCCGTCACTGACGTAGCGGCGCACCTCATTGGGCAATACGCCGCTGCATCTCATCAGCCAGGCCAAGCAGGATGATCCGGACTTCGATGCCAGCGTGGCCACCATCCAGCTGCTGCTGACCTGCGGTGCCGATCCCAAGGCGCTCAACAATGAGGGTAAGACCCCCGCACAGTGGTATCGCCAGTTCGGCATGGACGAACTGGCGGACTACCTGGGGCAGCTCGGCGGCCCGGACTGATTCAATCCGGCGGATTATGGGCGCGCAGGAAGGCGTTGGTCGCCTCCAGCATCTGCAGACGGGTCTCGCCGCGTGACAGCCAGTGGTCCTCCTGGTTCAAAGTTACGAACTCAACATCCTTCTGGTTTTTCTTCAGCGCGTCGAACATGATCTGGCTCTGCTCGTAGGGCACGACGGTGTCGTCGCGCCCATGTATGAATAGAACGGGCACCTTGACCGCATCGAGATGCTTGATGGGCGAGATGGCATCCAGCGCCGGATCCAGCGCACCGGAGACACCCCAGTACCGGCCCCAGTAGCGGCTCGCGCCCCGGTTGTCGGCGCCGCCCCTGCCCTCCCAGTTCAGCATCCGCGCCAGATCGGAGATTCCCGCAACCGAGACGGCGCAGCGGTACACACCCGGATCGATGGTTACGCCGGCAAGCGCCGCGTAACCGCCATAACTGCCGCCCACGATGCACACGCGCGCGGGGTCCGCTATGCCTTCCTTGGCGAGATAGCGGACACCATCGGAGAGGTCGGTCTGCATCTTGCGGCCCCACTGGCCGTAGCCGGCCTCAAGGAAAGACTCGGTGACCGTCGAGCCGCGATAGTTCGGCTGCAGCACTGCGTAGCCCTGTTCGGCGAGCGCCTGGGACCACCAGTCGAATTCGGCTGTATCCCGGGCTTCGGGGCCGCCATGAGGCAGAACGATCAGCGGCAGGTTTTTCGGTGTCCGGTCACGGGGCAGAGTCAGATAGGCGGGGATCTTCAGGCCATCCGCGGCGGCATAGGTCACGCGCCGCACTTCCAGCGGGTTGTCGATACCTGCGTAAACCTTGCCGATCGGGACGGCCGCCGCCTTCGCCAGATCGATGAGCTCATAGCGGTAGCCGTGCTTCGGACCCTCTATGCGCACCAGGACCTTGGAATGATCGCTCGATGCCGAAACGTACCTCACGCTGTCGCCATCGAATGCATTGAGAACCGCCTTCCAGCGCCCCTCCATTGCAGGGTCGAAGAATACAAACTCCGGGGTGTCGACCAGGCTCTCACCACCTACCATCAGGTCCGTCACCGGGTCATGCATGGAATAGTCGAACACCTTGTCGTCGGACAGCGCCGCAAATTTGCCGTCGTTCATCGACAGCAGCTTCCAGGAACGATCGCCATTCTCGACGGACTCGACCAGCAAGGTGTCTGCGGTAGGGCCGAATCCGAGAATCTCGGGAACATCCAACCCGGCATGCCCGGCCACTGCCTCATGAGAGTAGCCGCCGTGATAGATCCTGATGGACCAGCGCTGCGTCTCCCGGTCGTAGTCCTCCTCGGCCGCCAACTGGCCCTGAGCGTCCACCAGCCATGAGGCGTCGTTGTCGTCATCGGACCTGAAGATGGTGGTCTTATGCGTGTCGAGATCGCAGCGGAACAATGCGACGCCATTGCTCAGATGCACACCCTTCATGAACAGCACGGTGTGGCCGTCGATATGTCGCACCATCACCCTGCCGAAGATGAGATTCAGCACATGATCACCGGTGTCCATCTCCAGCAACTTGCCGGGCAATGTGCGCACCTCATTGGCCGAGATGCTGTAGACCCTGAGCATTGACCGCTCGTCTCTGAAACCATACCTCGAGTCGGTTATGGAGGTGGTGAGCATCAGATTGTCGTCATCAGCCCAAGTAAGGTCCCGCAGCTTTTCGCTTCCGACCTTGACCCAACGGATCATCTTGCGATCCGCCACCGTTGCCACGACCACGATGCGCTGATCAGCTTCGGTGCGCACGTACGCAACCTTGCTACCATCGGGCGAAAGAGCCACGTCCTCGACGCTGGGCAGGCCTCCGTAGACCGTTAGCGGGACGGCATTGCCTGCGTTCGCTACGCACGTGCCGCAAAACGCGAGCAGCGCACCAACTATCAGGCTTGCACCGCAGTGCCGCACACATCCTGTGTGCGTAAGATGGGTTCGCATTCCTTATTCCCCCCTGGAAATGCGCGACGGGCCTTTGTGGCCCTGTACAGGCGGAGTATTAAAGAGGAAAAGTGGCCGGAATGGTAGCGCAACCATTGCGGCAATGGTGCACAACAGCATCGTGTCAAATGCAGGGGTTCACGGCAATGAAAAGCGTCCTCGCCATTCTCGCCCTCTGCATTGCCGTATCCTCCGCGGTCCTGTCGCAGGAGAAAACGGACGCGACGATGATTAGCGGCCTGCCTCAGGCCTTTTGCGCGGCCTGGAATCGACACGATGGTCAGGCACTCGCACAGATCATGTCTCGGGACGTGGATTTTGTGGCTGTGGGCGCCTTGTGGCTGCACGGGCGCGCGGATTTCGAGAAATATCATGTCCGGCTCCTCAGCGGGCGCTTCCATGAGTCAACCCTGAGACCGCTGCAGACCGCGGTCAGATTTCTCAAGCCCGACATCGCAATCGTTCATTGGGGCTGGGCCATTAGCGGTGATCGGAACCCTGACGGAACCGCCCGGCAGCCGCGCTTTGGCATGTTCACCATGGTTACGGAAAAGATTGGCGGCCACTGGCTGGTGGTCGCTTCGCAGAACGATAACGCTCTGCCGTGGAGCGCGGCGGAGGGGCCAATGCCCAATCTTGCGATGCCCATTCCCGGACCTCACGAGTGAAAAGTCTTCGCGCTCGGAATTGGTTTTGGTGCAGTGCGGACCTGCTTGCGCCTGTGGTTTCGCACTGCTATTAGTGTCACTGCGCCGTCAGATAAAAATCTGATGACGGCCTTCCAAGAATCAATAATCTTCTCGTATCAAGGGGTAGGACAATGCAGTTCCGCACGGTGTCAATCTGGATGCTCGGTGTGGCAGGAGCAGTCGCGGCGCTGCCGGGCTATGGGCGCGGTGTCATCATTGAAGGCAGCACCTGCACGGCTGCGTTGAAACCAACGGGCACGCTGTGGTTCGATCTCACCGGCACCGGAAGCAAGGGAAACCGGGCCAGGGCGGGACTGAATCTGCCCGTGTTGAGCTGCACCCCTGATAACGAAATTCAGGCCTTGTCCTACAAGACCGCAGGCAGCTTATTGTTCACATTGGTCGATCTATCGGTGGCGCAGGACACGGCGGCAGGATTCATCTTGGCCAATGAGCTTGCCGTCGGGCTCTCCGGGCTGAATCAGGGCCAGTCGAATGTCGACTCGACGTCGGCTGTTGCCGCCCAGGTAGCGGTACTCAAGCTCAACGGGACCTTCAAGGGCGACACCGAGATTATTTTCAGCTACGAAGTCAACCTGAACCTCTTCCCGGCTCCGGCGGGTCCGAGTTCGGTCTGCGACAATCTGTTCAAGCCTATCAAGCCATCTTTTACCTGGTTCGGCACGACCTATGAGTTCATAGGGGGCGATGGGGTAAGCACACCGTGTGACGATGCTGCCACCAATGATTTCGTATTCGACTCCAACGGCAACCTGCTGGGATACCGGGCGGCCGCAGACGTTGCCAATGGCACTAGCGATACCACTTTGACCGCCGGTCTACCGCCCGGTTGGGTCATTCAGTAGGACTGCGGAACGCTGGTCCAGCCGCAGAACGAAAAAACTCTGCGGGCCGTATCGCCTCACCAGCACCTCACGTGCCCGCGCAAACATTGCGCGGGCATCGTCGCGGTGATTCTGCGATGCCAGCAGGCCGGCATTGACTGAATCCCACACCGCATAGCGCCACTGCGCATTGGGATCGGTGAGCGGATAGCGCTGCGCCAGGAGCCGTCGTGCCTCATCCAGCGAGGTAGCGGCATTTTCGATGTCATGGGTGCTCAGCGCCAGATCGGCCGCATTGAGAACCACCTGATCCAGCACCGGATGATTGCGCGGACGCGCAATCTGCAGCGCCCTGTCTATGTCAATGCGGGCACGTGTGATGTCGCCCTGGTACAGATAGGCCATCCCCAGGCTGTTGAGCGGCAGCACCAGGTACTCATGCGTCGGACCCCACAGCTTCTCGCCCATCCGCGCGGCCTGTTCCAGAAGCGAGATCGCGTTGGGCACCTCACCCGCCATCAGTGAGGATCGACCCAGGTTATTCAGCAGCGTCGCGACTTCCGGATGCTCGACTCCAAAGACCTCCCGATACACCGGCAGTGCCAGCTGCCACTCGGCGGCGGCCTGCCCGTAACGACCCTCCTGGTAGAGCAGCGCCGCGAGATTATTCATGGAAAGGGCCGTGTACATGTGACGTGCGCCGAAGTACTGCTGATTGATCGCCAGCGCCTCACGCGTCGGTGCTTCGGCCTGCGCCAGTTTGCCCTCGGCCGCCAGGGCCTGCGCCAGGGTATCAAGTGTCCTGGACAGGGTTTCGGAACCCGCAGTTCCCCGCTTGCGATCCTCGATGAGCGCGGACTCGCACAGACTCTCGGCCTCCGGGTACTGCTTGAGCTGGGTCAGCACATCGGCCATATCATCGCGCGCCTCTGAAATGAGCACGCTGGAGGGCGCAAGCTCCTTCTGGCCAATGTCGAGCGCGCGCTGCAAGAAGTTCCTCGCGGACTCCAGCTCGTCGGCTTCATCAAGCAGGAATCCCGAGGCGATCAGGGTGCGCACCTGTGATTCCCCTGGAACGCTGACGGCGTCCTGATCGGCTCGGGCCCGGGCGAGCAACGGCTTGGCGGGTTCGTACAGTCCCAGTCCGGTATAGGCCTCGCCCATGGCGGTCAGCAGGTCGGCCCGCACCTGCGGTTCGCTCTGCAGGCCCCGCCCGATGTCACGTGCTCCGCGGTCGAGAACCTCGCGCACGGTCACCGAATTTCCCCGATTCTCACCCGGATCCGCCAGCTTGAACAATGACACCATGAATCGCGAGGTGCGATCCGCAGTGGTCGCCTCGGCCACGGCCCGGTTGCGTTGTTTGACGGCGATCACGGCTTCCACAATGGAAACCACGCTCAGCATGCAGATGCTCGCGGCGATGGCTGTCTTCAGGCGTTGATTGCGGCGCGCACGGCCCCGCGACCGCCGCGCATATTCGGCCGCAACTCCTGCCGGCACCAGCCCCTCGCGCTCGAGCTGCTCGAGCGTCACAATTTTGTCCGGCGCCGTCCCCAGCCAACCGTCCGAACGGCCGTGAGCTTCCCATGCACGAGCATCGCGTTGCAGCTCATCTCTGAGCCGCAGCAGCGTCGACTCCTGCGTCAGCCAAGTCGCGACCCGCGGCCAGGATTGCAGCAGCGCCTCATGTGCCAGGCATACGACAGGCTTATTGCCATGCCGGTCGGTGACGGCCAGACGCGCGGCCACCAGGCGCTCGATCAACCCACGCTCGGGCGAGCCGGCGGCAAACACTTCCAGGTCCGCGTAGCGTCGTGTGGCCGACCCGTCCTCGCTGACGCTGGTCAGCTCACGCATCACTCGTCGAAATAAGGAGTCATCGCCCCCGGGGGCATTGACCAGGCCCTCGGCGACCTCGACCAGCGAGCCGCGCAGGCCACCCTCGCGGCCCGCGGGCCTGTAGGTCTCCCATAGGAGCGTCCTGCCTTCGCGATGGTCATACAGCTGTTGCAGCGCATATTGCAGCAGCGGCAGCGACTCCGGATTGTCGCTGGCCTCGCGCAGGATCTCGCGGTCGAGTGATACGCCGTCGCGTTCCTCGAATTGCAGCCCCGCGGCCATCGCCGGCTCGCGGATCATGTCCGAGAGCTCATCGCCTCTTGGGGTCAGCAGGGTGTAGGGCGGACTGCGTCGTAGAAGTTCCATGATCGCCGGGTAAGCTTCCAGGCGGTGCACGAAATCGCTGCGTAGGGTCGCCACGACCCACACCGTGTCCAGCCCCGACAAGGCCGCGATCGCCCCGAATAGCGTCGCCGCCTGGGCAGCGATGGAGGGCAGCGTGAAAATCTCTTCCAGCTGGTCGACATAGATGAGCAGACGCGCCTGCTGCGGCGGGATCTTCTGGCTGGCAGCCTGCGCCGCCAGGTAAGTTTCGATTCTTGCCGCGGCCGCGGCCGGGTCTGCGCGCAGTGCCTGGGCAAGCTGCGGTACGGTCAGGCCGAATCCGGCTGCACCGCTAAGCGCGGTGCTGATCCTTGCGGCCAGGGCTCCCAGCATGCCCGCCTCCGCGGCCGCGCTGTCGACGTCGGACGGGCGCAGGTGCACGGTGTACCAGGCGGCGATCCCAGCCACCGGCAAATCAGCGAGAAAGGGCAGCAGCCCCGCCAGGATCAGCGAGGTCTTGCCATTGCCGCTCATGCCAACGGTGAGCAGCAGCCGCGCACGCTCAGACGGGCTGCGTTTTTCAAGTTCGGGGTCGTGCAGGCGCCGAATCAGTTCGCCGACCGCCTGGGAGCGACCAAAAAACACATCCTGGTGCTCGGCTTCGAAGCACTGCAGGCCGCGGAACGGCGAACCTTGAGTCCAGCGCGGGCGCAGCTCGTGTTCACCCTCCTTCTCGAGCTCACGCACGATCCACTTGCGCGCATGTTCGGTCAGCTGCCGTTCAAAGTCAGCGCCGTCCGCGAAGCCGTGGTGAGCAACGATCGCCGCGCCCTGGTTGTCGTAGAAGGCGGTACGGCAAAACTCCGTGAGCCGCCGGAACTGCTGCAGGCGCTCCTCGGCGTCCGCGCTAGCCATGTCCAGGTGCGGGGCGGCGCGCTTTCGATAGATCAGCAGATTCGGGCGCCCGAACTTCTCATAGGCGGACAGCGCATCGTGGACCTCGAACTCGGTGCCGGTAGGCGCCGGACGGTCCGGGCCGGAGGCGAACTGCCCCGGCAGCCGCATTCCCAGCCGCGACCATAGGATGCTGATGACCAGGTCGCACTGCGACGGCAAGGGAATCTGGGCTTGGAACGATGCATGGGCGAACAGGGGCTCGTGTTCCCACAGGATGGTCCTCAGCGCCAGGACATCGTCAAACTCGCTGGCCAGCCGCCGGAATACTCGACCCGCCAGGGCCCGCTCCTCGGCCACATCCCCGGGTGATGAAATGAAGACGCTGCGTTGTAGTTTTTCTTTCACGTCGAATCCACCCGATATCACCTGCGCCGGGATTCGAGCGCCAGCCCCAGGCTGAATGCCACAAAGACACCGCCGGTCAATCGATCACAGGTCCGCACGACACGCGGCCTGCGCAGAAAAGTCGAGAGCGGCCGCGTGGCAGCGATCAGGCACGCGAACCAGATGAGGCCCAGCAGTGCATGGATGGCTCCCAGCAACAGCATGTAGGGGCCCACCGCCACGTGCGCCGGGACAAACTGCGGCAGGAACGAGACATAGAACACGCCAACCTTGGGATTGAGAAGATTGGTCAGCAGACCCGTTAAGAAGGCCCTGCCGTGAGCTGCAGCACCCGGCTCGGCGGCCAGGAAGGCGCGCCGCGGGTGGCGCAGCATCCTGTAGCCTACCCACAGCAGGTACCCGGCCCCTATCCATCGCAGTGCAGTGTAGGCCGCCTGAGAGGCGGCCAATAGCGCCCCCAGTCCCAAGGCAACCAGCGCCGCCCACACAAAGCAGCCCGTGGCGATACCCAACCCAGCCAATGCCGCGCTTCTGGGGGTACCTCCGGCAGCGGTTCTCAATACCAAAGCCGTGTCGAGGCCCGGCGTGACCGTGAGCAATGTCGCCGCCGCAACATACGCAATCAAAGATGTAAGCACGGCATCTTCCTTGCTAAATCAATGAGTTCGGCACCCGCTGCATCCAAAATCGATGCCCTTTGCGTCCTTTTGGATGCCTTCAGTTGAATCAAGCAGGACACAGGAGATCGGCCGACATGAATAGTCTCACGGGTTTGGCGGGTTTGGGCTTCTGGATAATGTGTGGAATGGTGCCCTGCACTGCCGTGGCGGCGACATTCTGGGCCCGAACGCGCGAGTTGCAGCTGCGACACGACGTGATTCTCAAACTGCTCGAGACCGGCAAGTCTCTGGATCCGGTCACGCTGGATAAGCTTCTTGCCGCCCCGACGCGCGCGACCTCACCGCCTTCGACGGATCCGCGCGCGGGTTATCGCCAGGGCAACTTCATCATCTTCCTGATCGGGTTTGCGACGCTGCTGTACGCGTTCATGCGACACAGCCTGTCGTATTCCCTGATAGCACTCGGAGTCCTCGCGATTGTGCTGGCCTTCCTCGGCTGGTGGACCGGCGATAAGCAGTTCCGCGATGGGACGCTCCCCACCTTGAAGTACAAGCGTGACCCCAGGGAAGCGCATTTGAGCGCCGGGTTCGTCTACTTCCTGATCGGCTATGGGACGATGCTCATCGGTGTGACGCGTGAGGCGGGTGTGTCGTACCCGATCATCGGGTTGGGGGTGCTGCTCGTTCTCATGTGCCTGTTTGTGTGGCGCTCCGGGAATCGGGAATATCGCGAGGGAAGGCTTACCGGGACCCCCTTGGACCAGGTTCGGGCGTGACGTTGGTTCCGTGAGGCATTCTGCGGACCTCACTGCCGCGAACGAGGCAATGGTGGTCGCCTTGGCGAAGAGCGGGGATGTTCAGGCTTTTGCCGAGCTTGTTAAGCGACGCCAGGCGTGGCTGCGTAATGTTCTGCGACGCCTGTGCGGCGACGCCAATCTTGCCGACGACCTGGCACAACAGGCACTCCTCAAGGCATGGCGCAGCATCGGCAATCTCAAGGCGAATCTTGCCTTTGGCTCCTGGCTTCGGCAATTGGCGGTGAATGCCTGGGTGGACCACCTGCGACGCCACGAGCCACTCGACGCGGTCGCAACCGACGAGGCGCCCGAGCAGGCCGCTCCCGCCACTCAATGGACAGCAGAAGGCATTGATCTGCAGCGCGCCTTGGCGACACTGCCTGCTGCAGTGCGACTGTGCATCGTCCTGGCATACGGCGAAGGCATGGCGCACTCGGAGGTTTCGGCGGCGACCGGGTTTGCTCTGGGAACCGTGAAGTCCCATCTCAGTCGCGGGTTGGAGCGGCTGCAGAAAATACTCAAGACCTGAAGGCTTACGCTATGACACAAGATTTCGAGAACGATCTGAAGCGCAGGTTTGCGGCGCTCGATGAGGCGCTGCCCTCCGCGCAGTTCACCTCGCAAGTCATGTCCGAATTGCACAAGCCGCGTCGCCGCGAGCGCTTGCTGGGCTTCACGGCCATCCTGGCCGCGGTTGCCTTCCTTTTGTTTTCGTTCCCGTACCTCAAGGCCGCTGCGGCGATGGCCGCCGGGTCCGCCCGTACTGTTTTGGCGGCCACCGATGTATCATTGGCGGACTTGTCGCACTCACCGTTGCTCTACATCTACGGAACAGCCCTGGGTGGCTATCTACTGCTGTGGCTGATGCGTCGACTCCAGATCCGCTTGATGTGAGTTCACAGTCTCACCCTCGAGCCGCTGAACTGATCGCGTCGGCCGCGCGCATCAGCGCACAGCTGCGCGCCGAGCAGGACGAGAGCGACGCACGCGGTCGCTATTCCGAGGCCATTCACCAGCAGTTGCTGCAGGAAGGTTTCTACCGAATCCTGCAGCCACGGATGTTCGGTGGCGGCGGCGCCGACTGCGAAACCTACGTCCGCGTCATCATGGAACTTTCCCGCGGGCATCCCGGAAGCGGCTGGTGTTACGCACTGGGCTCCTCGCACGCCCTGCTGCTCGCGTCCCACTTCGATGAGCCGGTGCAGCGGGAGCTGTTCGGTGCGGACGGGGACTTCCGGGCGGCTTACGTAGCTGTATCGGCCGGCATGCCGAAGTTCGAGCGCCGCGAGGGTGGCTACGTGGTGACGGGACTTTGGACATTTGCCTCCGGCATCCCCGTCGCCAATCATTTTTTCGGCGGCGGATTCATCCCCGTGCCGGAGGGGGTCAAGGGGGTCACCATCGTCGTTTCGCGCGCGGACATCGAGGTCGTGCCGGATTGGGGCTGCGATGCGGCGATGGGCATGCAGGCCAGCGGCTCCAACAGCGTGCGCATCAAGGAACTCTTCGTTCCTGACTCGCACATCATCTCCACGCCCATCGGCCGGCTGGGCACGGAGGAGATGCCCGATGGCACTCCCGGTACCCGCCTGCATCGCGATGGATTGTTTCTGGGAATTTTCTTCGGCTGGTTCAGCTGTGAATTCGCTGCGATTCTGACCGGTGCGGCTCGTGCCGCGCTCGAGGAATACGAGCAGATCCTCAAGAACAAGCCACTGCTATTCGATCCGCGCCGCACCCGCATGCATGATCCGGAGTTTCAGAGGATCCTGGGCGAGGCGATGTGCAGGGCCGATGCCGCGCAGGCACTGACCCTTGGCGGCACGCGTCTGCACATGGAGCAGTGCCGCCAGTGGATGCAGGAGGGTCGGCCGATCACCCAGGCCGACACGCTGCGTGTCTGGGGCCTGGGCCGCGAGGCCTGTCGGGCCGCCTGCGAGTGCGTGGAAATGCTGTTTCACAGCGCCGGCGCGGCCACGGCCAAGCGCGGCGATCGGCTGCAGCGCTATTTCCGCGACGTGCAGATGTACCGTATTCACTTCCAGTCGCAGGCAATTGCACCGATGCTTCGGGCCCAGGTTCACCTGGGGGCCGAAGTTCCGCCGCCGTTTCGCACCCGGCCCGTCAGCGGCGGCGCGCAACGCTAGCGGCAATGATCCGTGCGCTGCGATCGTAGGTGAAGTACGCCCAGGCCCAGTCCATGAGGACCACGAGGCGATTGCGGAAGCCGATCAGAAAGAAGATGTGCACCGCCAGCCAGAAGCACCACGCGAAAGTACCCGACAGTTGGTAGCCCTGCATTTCAACCACGGCCGCGCGCCGCCCAATCGTGGCCAGAGTGCCGTAATCGCGGTAGCGAAACGCCGCGCGTGAGCCTCCGCCAAGGCTTGCGAGGATACATTTCCCCGCGTGCGCCCCCATCTGCTTGGCGGCCGCGGCCACGCCCGGTACGGGACGGCCATTCGTGGCAACACTGGCCAGATCGCCCACCACCAGCACCTCCGGGTGACCGGGAAGCGACAGATCCGGCTGCACCCGCACGCGGCCGGCCTGGTCCAGCGCTACCCCCAGCTTCTGTCCGAGAGGCGAGGCGGAAACCCCGGCGGCCCAGAGAATGGTATTCGCGGCAATGCGCTGTGCGCCGAGCTCGATGCTGTCGGCGCTGATCCCGGTGACGGGCTGACCGGTTCGAACGCTGACTCCCAGGCGCATCAGCTGGGCAGCGGCTTTCGCCGACAACTCGGGCGGCAGGCTCGCCAATACCCGCTCACCGGCCTCGATCAGCAGCACCTGGGCCTGTCGTGGATTGCTGCGCCTGAATTCCGGTGCCAGCGTGTGCCGTGCAATCTCCGCCAGGGTGCCGGCCAGTTCCACACCGGTCGGTCCGGCGCCGATGATCACGAAGGTCAGCCAGGCGGCGCGCCGCTGCGGATCGGGTTCAAGCTCGGCGCGTTCAAAGGCGGTGAGGATCCGCGCGCGAATGGCCAGCGCGTCATCGAGGGTCTTCAGGCCCGCGGCATGCCGGGCCCACTCATCGTGGCCGAAGTAGGCATGGGTCGCCCCGGTTGCCACGATGAGGTAGTCGTAGTCGAAGACCTGCTCGCCCAGGTACAGGCGATGGGCCGCCAGGTCGATGGTTTCGACCTCGCCCATCAGCACCTCGACATTGGCTTGGTCGCGCAGGATGTGCCGCAGCGGCGCCGCGATGGAGGGAGCCGCGAGGCCGGCCGTGGCGACCTGGTAAAGAAGAGGCTGAAACAGATGGTGGTTGCAGCGATCGATGAGCGTGATGTCCACGTTCGCGGATTTGAGGGCCCGGACGGCCCACAGGCCGCCAAACCCGCCGCCCACCACGATCACCCGTTTGCGTGTCGACACCAGATTGCACCCCGCCCGCTTGCATCCCCAAGTATATGATTTATCTACTGACTTGTACCGGCACGCCGGCAGCTGCCACAATCCGGACGCCACCACTAGAAGAAACGCATGGCGTACGCCGCTGGCTTCGAATACGACCTCTTCATCAGTTATGCCGCGGTCGACGATGCCGAGCCGATCGGCGAGCACGGACGCGGTTGGGTGTCGATGTTCGTGCGCCGCCTCGAGGCCGTGCTCGCGAGCCGCCTCGGGGGACAAGGCAAACTGCGGATCTACTTCGACGTCCGCAACCTTGGCGGCAATCAGCAAATTCGCGAACTGCTCGATGAGGTCAATCGTTCGGCGCTGTTTCTCGCCTTCGCCTCGCCGGCCTATGCGGAACGCGAGTGGACCCGGCGCGAACTGGCGGCCTTCGTCAAGAACGACGCCGACACCCGACGCCTGTTCGCGGTGGACTATTTGCCGCTCGACAACGGTGCGTTGCTTCCGGATCCGTTGCAGGATCACAAACGCCTGAAATTCTGGGACCTCGATGAGTCATCGCGCAGCGCCCTGCCGCTGTCGCAGAACGGTGAGCCGTTCCGCAACCGTATCCACGACCTCGCCGAGCAGATCAAGCGTCAGGTGATCGCGATCAATGCCGCGGAAGTGACCCGACCGGCGATCAGCGAAATCGCGGAGGCGGTTTCCGGAACCACGGCGCGGCGCGCCAAGGGCGTCGCGTTCCTGGCACAGACCACCGATGATCTGGAAGAAGAGCGCATGCAGGTGCAGCGCTACCTGGAACAGTTCGGTTTCCTGATCCTGCCGGCCGCGGATCTGCCCGGCGGTGGCGAGGCGTTTCGTACGGCGGTGCGCGCCGACCTTGCTCAATCCGACCTGTACCTGCACCTGCTGGGACCCAGGGCAGGACGCTACCCATCGGATATTCCCGAAGGTTACCCCGCAGCGCAGATCGAAGCCGCCAAGGCTGCCGGTAAGAACCTCATCCTGTGGCGCCATCCGGAACTTGATCTGGACAAAGTGACCGACCCGCGACAGCGAGCGCTGCTGACGGATGCCAATGTCATCGCCTGCGGCCTGGAGAGCTTCAAAGCCGAGGCACGTCGCCGTCTTGAAGCCCGACCCAAGGAGAAGAGCGGCGATGCCAAGCGTTCCTCGCTGGTCTTCATCAACTCCACGGAGTCCGACTACGATGTCGCCCGAATCGTGCAGCAGGAGTTCAGCAAGCGCAACCTGCCGACCATCCTGCCCCTGTACGCAGGCACGGCCGAGCAGGTGCAGCAGGACCTGACCGAGAACATCAAGGACTGTGATGTTCTCGTCATCCTGTACGGCACGGCGCCGGCGGCCTGGGTGCGCAGCCAGATACGGCTGTTCAGCAAGCTCAAGGCCGGATCGCGCGCGACGGTGGTCGCGATCTTCGTCGGACCTCCCGAGGGCAAGAACGCGGATGTCGGCGTGTTCATGCCTGACCTGCGCTGGATCAGCTTCCCGGCTGACTGGTCGATGGAGCCGGTCCAGTCCCTGATCGCGGAACTCGCGCAATGACTGTTCCGCCGCGCCTGCCCTACCCTGGTCTGCGCGCCTACGGTCGCGATGAGACCGACCTGTTCTTCGGCCGCGAGGGTTGCGTCAACGAGATGGTCGACATCCTCGCCGCGACCCATTTCCTCGCGGTGCTCGGCACTTCCGGCAGCGGCAAGTCCTCGCTGGTGCGAACCGGTCTGCTCGATGCGCTCGAGCTTGGCCTGTATCGCGCCGCCGGCCCACTGTGGCTGGTGGTGGACTGCCATCCTGGCGGAAACGCCATCCGACATCTGGCCGCCGCGCTGCTTGCGACGCGGCCCCACCCGGTTGGGGATACAGTCGGCGACCCCTTCGCCCTGGAGTCGCTCGAGACCTTCCTGCGTCGCGGCCCCCGGTCCATCGCCGAGTGGGTGACGGATGGCAATCTGGCCGACGGCCACAATCTGCTGATTCTGGTGGATCAGTTCGAGGAGCTGTTCCGCTACGGGGACTACGCGGGCCGCGAAGATGCCGAAGCCTTCGTCGCACTGCTTCTGGAGAGCGCCAAAGCCCATCCGCGCATCCATGTCGTGATCACCATGCGCTCCGAGTTCCTGGGTGCGTGTGCGCTGATCCCGGGCCTTGCGGAGCGCATCAATGCCTCCCTGTACCTGACGCGCCGCATGACCCGGGAGGAGTGCCGTGAGGCGATCGTGGGCCCTGCGGGTGTGATGGGTTTCGACATCGAACCCGAACTGGTCACCAAGCTGTTGAACGATCTGTCGGTGCTGGCACCCTGGGAAGCCGACCGTAGCGCCTCGCAGATGCAGCGCCTGTCACGGCAGGCCGATCAGCTGCCACTCATGCAGCATGCACTGAGCCGCTTGTGGCAGCTCGCCTGGCGTCGCTCCGAAGGCGCGCGCCTGAAGCTCACGCTGCGGGACTATGAAGACATCGGGCTGCTGCGCGGCGCCCTCGACCAGCATGCCGCCGAGATCATCGAGCGGCTGAGCACGCCGGCCCGGGAGGTGGTACCGCGGGTTTTCCGGGCGCTCATCGCCGGCGCCACGCTCGCTGATGCGGTGCGCCGACCGATGCGTTTTGGTGAACTGTGCATCGTAACCGGAGCCGAGCCGGCACTGGTGCGCGAAGTCGTCGATGCGTTCCGCGCCCGGGACTGCAATTTCCTGCGTCCCTCCAACGACCAGCCGCTGCTGGAGGAGACCATTGTCGATGTCAGTCACGAGAGCCTGATCCGCCAGTGGAGCAGCCTTTCGGAGTGGTTCGAGACCGAGGCGGCGGCCCATGCCCTTTGGGGACGCCTGCTGTTCGACCAGGCGCGACATTCGGCTGGACAAGGAGAGTTGCTCAGCGGCCTGGATCTCGCCACCGCACTGGCCTGGTGGGAGCGCGAGCACCCGACGCAGGCCTGGGCCGCTGGCCACGGCGGCCGGTATCGGGAAGTCCAGCATTTTCTGCAGCGCAGTCGCGAAGCCGAAGAGGCCCGCACGCGCGCCGCGCAAGAACGCGCCGACCACGAACGTCGCAGTCTCAAGCGCCGCACCGCCGCCTTCGCCGCGCTCGCCCTGGTTTGCCTGGCTGCCGCGGGCTTTGCGTACCTCGACAATCTGCGGCTCGACCGAGCTCGAGTTCAGCTCACGGGTGCCAACACCAACCTGCAGCAATCCCGGCAGGCGGCGCAATCCGCCCTGGTGGCCAAGACCACGGCCCTGGGAGCCGAGCAGGTGGCCAACGATCGCGTGATCACCACCGCCGATCGCTTCGTGGTCGGAATGGCCGAACGGCTGCTGGTGACACCCGGTATCTCCAGCGATGAGGTCCAGCGGCAGCTGCAGGATGGCGAGCTGTACCTCGATCAACTCGCGACCCAGACCGCCAACAAGCGCCTGATCAGGCTGACACAGGTCAAATTTGCGGCCGCGGGCGCCCGCGCCCTGTTCGATCGCGCGCGCTTCAATGAGGGCCTGAAGCTGGCGCGGGCCGGCGACACGCTGCTGCTCCAGGGTCGCGATGCAAGCCAGCTCGATCATGAAGAGACACTCGAGGAACTCGAGATCGGCAGCCTCATCGCCCAGCTCTACGATCTTGATGCGCTCAAAGACATCGCCACCGGCCGGGCGGAAGCCTTGAAAATGGCGCGCATCGCTGATTCTCTGCCGGCCGATCCTTCAGGCATCAGCTTGCTCGATCAGTCCCGGGCGCGGTACCAGATTGCACGCTACGCCGACACTTCCTCCGCCGCCCAGGTCGCAGAGGCGATAGCCGCCGCACGGCAGTGCCTCGAGCTGCTGCGGCATCCTGAGGCCCCGAAAACCTCCGAGCGCTGGCTGTACGAGGGGCGCTGCCACATCGTTCTGGGATATTTCCTGTATCAACGCGGGAAAACCGCGGAAAGCGCGCAGGAGACGCGCCGCGCCGTGGCGACGCTCGAGCGTATTCCCAAGGCGCAGAAGACGATTCCGATGCTGATGTCGCAATCGGGTGCCCTGGCCAATCAAGGCTACGATCTGCTGCTCAAGAAGCAGTTTCCGCAGGCCCGCGAGATCTTCATGCAAGCCGAAAGCCTGCTTGAACTCACCCCACTGGACATCAGCGAGCGGCCGCGCCTGCGTGCCGACCTGATCAGCCGTGAAAATTCCGTCGGCCGCTCCTATGGGGATGCCGGGGATTATCGCGACGCGGTGTCCTGGTACCGCAAGGCCCACGACCTGGGATTCAGCGATGCAGCGTGGCGCGACTACCCGTTCCTGGCCAATGACGTCGACGATGCGGCCAGCAACTACCGCGACGCGCTGGGCAACCTGGCGTGGGATACCGACCCGGATGTTCTGAAGGAGTACGTCAGCGCCTCGCAGGACCGCCTGAACGTCCTTGAGCGCCTGATCGAGTTGCATGAAGCGCGCTGGTGCGAGGGTTGCGAACTGGTGGATAAGCAGCTGCTCATGTCGGCGCTGATCAAGTTCGATACCGTGCGCAAGGAGGATCGCTACGGCGATGCAATCAAGATCGCCGACGAGGTGATTTCCAAGGCGAAGGCGATACTGGCCAAACCACCCTCAGAGCATTATGCGATCGCTGCGCGCCGCTCCTGGTTCTGGACCGTCCAGTCGTTGCCCGACAGCATACCCACGACCCATCCGGCCGATGAACAGCTCAAGCGGCTCCTGCATTCGCAACAACAGGTCAAGGAGTTCCTGGCAGCCTACCCCAAGGCATGGCTGGCCGACACCCGTCTCGGGCGTATCGACTATGCCCTCGCGACCCTCTTTGCGCAGATGGGCCGCACCGCCGAGGCAGTGTCCGCCGCCGAAGCCGGTGCGGCGCTGTTCGACAAGGACAGTACCCGTCTGCTGGCTGACTGGTACCGCACCGGCTCGGGTCCCGTGCCCCGCGACCTCGACAAGGCCAAGCACTACGATGAGATCCTCGCCGGCCGCACCTGGGGCCTGGAACGTTACACCCTGAGTCTGAGCGCCCTGTGGCTCGATAATCCGCGGCCCTTTCCCTACTACATCTATATCGAAGACCCGCATGATGCGAACGATGATTTCATCGCGCGCTTCGCCTATCAGCTCGAGTACATCGAGGGCGTCAAACTCCCGGATCCCGTGAAAACCAGCTTCGCGAAACTGCTGGACATCGCGCGCAAGAACCACGCCAGCTTCTCGGAGCTCACGATCCTCGCGCTCTCCGAGTCGATGCAGCTGCAGCTGTCGGTGAAGGACGCCATATCCAGGAAGGATTTCGCGGCCGGGGCCAAGGCCATCACGACTGCCTGGGACAAGAAGGGCGGACCCGATACGGTCAAGGACGCGATGGCCAAACTGGTCAAGGACCACCCCAGTAACGAGTTCCTCTCCCCGCTGATCGAGGTTGCCAGAGTTGTCTACTCGGGCGGCAATGCGGCCGCGATGCGCGTTGTGCTCGATGCCATCCTGGTCAAGCAGGACTTCAAACCCGGCGAGCTCTCCGGACTGCTGCGCATGCGCGCTATCGTGCTCGACAAGCTCGAGGACTACGCGGGGTCCGAAGCGGATTACACCGCGGCACTTTCGCTGCAGCCGGATGACGCCAACCTGCTGTATGGACAGGCCTACAACTGGATTGAGCAAGGCAAAAACCTGCCATCGGCCATCGCGCAACTGCAGCGCGCCACGAAGCTCGCTCCCGATAACGCCAACACCCGGGAAAGCCTTGGCTGGGCACAGGTGCTGGTCGGTGATACCGAAGCGGGTCTGGCAATGCTTCAGTCCGCGGCCGCGATTGCGCCCAATCAGGCCGATATCCAGGCCCGTCTCGGGGATACCTTCCGCCGCCTCGGCCGGCGGGATGAGGCGCGGGCCGCCTTCGGGCGCGCCGCGAGTTTATCCAAGGACGAGAAACTGACCCAGTTCATCCACCAGCAGCAGGCCCTGCTGGATCCACCCAGAAGTTCCGGCGGATGACCTGATGGGGCGACCTAGACTTTTCTGAGTATCGCCAGGGCCGCCGACACCAGCCGCTGCTCCTCATCCACCGGAATGACATGTACCGCGATGCGGCTGTTCGGTGCCGATATCCGCAGCTCCTTGCCGCGCGCCGTCTCATTTGCTTCGGCGTCGAGTTCTATGCCCGCCCAGCGCATTCCCGATAGGATTCGCGCGCGGACCGCCGGAACATGCTCACCGACGCCACCACCAAATACAATTCCATCGCACCCACCCAGAACCGTCATGTAGGCGCCGATATATTTGCGGGCCCGGTAGCAATACAGATCGAGCGCGAACTGGCACTGCGGTGCCGCGCTCGCGAGCAAGGTTTCCAAGTCGGTAGAGGACCCGGAAATACCGGCAAGTCCGGCATCCTCGTTCAGCATGCGAACAATCTCATCGCCGCTCTTTCCCAGCCGCTGCTGCAGGTACGGCACCACGGCAGCATCGATATCACCCGCGCGAGTCGCCATCACCAGGCCTTCGAGCGGGGAAAACCCCATCGACGTATCTAGCGGTTGGTCCGCCAGGATTGCCGCGACCGAACACCCGCCTCCGAGCTGCAGGGTGATCAGTCGACCGCCGCCTGGCAAGCCGGGTTGCAGCTGCTGCCAGCGGTCGGACATGGCCTCATGAGCCAGGCCGTGGAATCCGTAACGCCGAACTCCCTGCGCAACCCCGACCGAGGCAGATAGAGCGTATTCGCCTGCGACGCGCGGCAGGCCGGCAAAGTAGGCCGTATCAAAGGCGGCCACCTGCGGTACGTTTGGTCCACAGTCTTCCCGTGCCGCCTCGATCCATCGCAAGGCCTTGGGGTTGTGAAGCGGTGCCAGGTCCGAGAGTTCGCCGATCTGCGCCAGCACCGATGCATCAATCAGGACCGGCAGCGTGAACCGGGTGCCCCCGTGCACCACCCGATGCGCCACGGCGTCGGGCCGCCGCGGGAGCTTGTCCAGGAACGCGCGTAGCCCCGCGCGCGAATCAGCCTCACCGTCCGAACTGTGCCCGGCGGCCAGCCGCAGCGGCTTGGTGGTGGCCACCACTTCATAGGCCGCCCACTTTACCGACGTGCTGCCACTGTTGATGGTCAGGATGATCAGGGCATCACTCCAGACACGCGGTGATGGTTTCAATCACCCGCTTGGTCTCATGAGGATCCCTGACCTGTATGGACAGCGCTCCGGCCTGTTTGGCCGGAAAGTCGTTGCCCCCGGGGAACAAAGCGTCTCCGATGAAGATCATTTGGTAAATTTCGATCCGGAGCAGGTCACGAAGCTTGCGGACTCCGTAGCCTTTGTCGATGCCGCGCTGGGTGATATCGATGGAGGTCGCGCCACCCAGGTGCACGGAGAATTCCGGTAGCAGCGATTCCAGGTCGGTAATCATCTGCTTGCGCTTGGCCGAATCCGGATCCCATTGCTTCTTCTGCGGCAGCGGGGCCAGCTGCCCCAACGCCGAGTACGTGATCTGGCTGCCTCGATCCTCGATGATCTCGCCCCAGACTCTTTGCGGCCTATCGCCCGCCCCCGCCATGGCCCGCTGCAGAGCATCCAGGATCTTCGCCTTTTCCCCTGCCGTGAAATTCTCGGCGTACAACAGTTCCCAGTGCTGTGCATAGCGGTAGAAGCGGGTTCCGCAGGTGGGCAGAAGCGATAGATTACTCAGGCGTTCGTCCTGCCCCAGATGGGCCAGCACCTGGGTTTCAAACTGTTGCCAGTCACCCCCGGATATGACCGCCACCTTGACCAGACCGAGCAGATTGTCCAGCAACTGCGCCATCTCGGCGTCGATGGCCGCCTTGCTTTCAGCCAGCGTGCCGTCCAGATCGAAAATCACCAGTTTCTTCATGGGGTCAATGTCGTTCCGGCAGAGAGATTTCCAGCAAGCTGAGGCTGCCATGTGGTCGGCACAGGCAGGCACCCACTACTGCTGGCGAGAGCAGCACCTGACCCCTGCCGAATTCATACGTCTCCCCGGCGTACTCCAAATGACCGCTGCCCGCGAGGCACACCAGAATGCGCGGCGTTTCCGCCTTGCCGACCACAAATGGCAGGCGCCCGCTGATGCGTGTCGCCGCAAACTGCTCGCATTGGATGAGTTTCTCCCGTAGAACCGGTCGGCGCTCCAGGGTACGGGGGGTGAGCGGTGTGACGGCGCCCTGTTCGAAATCTATGCAGGCGATGGCCTGCTCCACCTGCAGAGGCCTTGGCTGCGAGGTCTTCGGATCGATGTGATCCCAATCATAGAGACGGAAGGTTACATCGCTGTTCTGCTGCAGTTCGAACACCACGACATCGGCCAGCGAATGAACGGTCCCGGCGCGAATCAGAACCGCATCCCCCGGTTGCGGCGTGAATTGCGCCAGCTCATCGGCCAGCGTTCCGTCCGCGAGTGCCCTACGCATCCGATGCGCGGTGGTGCCGGCTTTCAGGCCCGCAAAGATATGTGCCCCAGGACCGTTTTCCAGAACCACCCAGGCTTCGGTCTTTTCAGAGGGATGTACCTGCACCGACAGCGGCTCTTTGACGTCGAGCATTTTCAGGAGCAGGGGGAAGCGTTTGAAACGCCACGATAGGTTGCCGAGCAGCTCTTCGGGAGATTGTGCGGTTATTTCCGCGATGGTCTTGCCCTTCAGGGGGCCGTCCGCCACGCGGCTGGCAAAGTCATCCCGATCGCTCAGCAGCCACGCCTCGCCAATCGGTTCATTCCCTGGCAAGGTCTCAGACAGCAGGCGGCCCAGGCGTCTGCCACCCCAGAGCCTGTACTGGTAGAGCGGCTCGAACCTTAGCGGGTAGAGGGGCGTCGCATGCATGAACGGTGACTCCGGCAGGGCGCAAAAATACCGGCCGCCGGCACTGCCATCTGTGCGCTAGGGCACCGACCGCGGCGACCTGGCGGACCGAAGGTGTGCGCATGACCGAGCGCACTCTTTCCCCCGAACTGCTGCGTCGCATGGACGCCTACTGGCGGGCCGCCAACTATCTGGCCGTCGGTCAGATCTACCTGTATGACAATCCCTTGCTGAAGGAACCGCTCACGCTTGCGCATGTGAAGCCCATGCTGCTCGGGCACTGGGGCACGACACCCGGCCAGAATTTCATCTACGTGCATCTGAATCGGATCATTAGGAAATACGACCTGGACATGATCTACGTCTCCGGACCAGGTCACGGCGGTCCGGCCGTCGTCGCCAACACCTACCTCGAGGGCACTTACAGCGAGGTCTACCCGAACATCGGTCGTGATGAGGAGGGCCTCAAGAGGCTTTTCAAGCAGTTCTCGTTCCCGGGGGGCATTCCCAGCCACGCCTCCCCGGAATGCCCGGGGTCGATCCACGAGGGTGGCGAGCTCGGCTACTCGCTCAGCCATTCCTTCGGCGCCGTCTTCGACAATCCGGGTCTTATCGTCGCGTGCGTGGTGGGCGATGGCGAAGCGGAGACGGGGCCGCTGGCGACCGCCTGGCATTCCAACAAGTTCCTCAATCCGCTCACTGATGGTGCGGTGCTGCCGATCCTGCACCTCAACGGCTACAAGATTTCCAACCCCACCCTCCTTGCCAGGATCAGCCGCGAGGAGCTTGAGCAGCTGCTGCGCGGCTGCGGCTGGACGCCCTACTTCGTGGAGGGCAAAGAGCCGGATCTGATGCACGAGGCAATGGCAGCGGCACTGGACAAGGCGGCAGAGCAGATCAGGCAGATCCACCATGAAGCGCGCGCGCGCGGCAAGACTGCCCGGGCACGCTGGCCAATGATCGTTCTGAATTCACCCAAGGGCTGGACCGGACCCGCGGTCGTCGACGGCCTTCAGGTGGAGGGCACATTCCGATCTCATCAGGTCCCCCTGTCCATCTCCGGTCAGCATCCCGAACATCTAGCGCTACTGGAGACCTGGCTGAAAAGCTACCGACCCGCAGAGCTGTTCGACGGCGCCGGGCGCCTGAAACCTGAACTGGCCGAACTCCCTCCCGTCGGTGAGCGGCGCATGGGCGCCAATCCGCACGCCAACGGCGGCCTGTTGCTGCGCGATCTGCGCATGCCCGACTTCCGCGAATATGCCAGTAAAGTGCCATCACCCGGCAGCGGCGGCCCTGGCGATACCCACGTGCTCGGTGCATTCCTGCGCGACGTGGCCAAGCTCAACGAGCAGCCGCGCCTCTTTCGTATCTTCGGCCCCGACGAGACACTGTCGAATGGGCTGGAGGCGGTCTTTGAACTGACCAACCGTCAGTGGGTTGCCGAGACCCGCCCCAATGACGAGTTTCTCGCCCAAAGTGGCCAGGTCATGGAGGTGCTCAGCGAACATCAATGCGAAGGGTGGCTGGAGGGTTACCTGCTCACCGGCAGGCACGGTTTGTTCAACTGCTACGAAGCGTTCATCCACATCGTGGATTCGATGTTCAATCAGCATGCCAAGTGGCTGAAAGTGACCGCCACCCTACGCTGGCGCCGTCCGATCGCCTCGCTGAACTATCTGCTGGCCTCGCATGTATGGCGACAGGACCACAACGGCTTCACCCATCAGGACCCCGGGTTCATCGATCATGTCGTGAACAAGAAGGCCTCGATCGTGCGCGTGTATCTGCCTCCCGATGCCAACTGCCTGTTGTCCACGATGGACCACTGTCTGCGCAGCCGGCACTACGTCAACGTCGTCATTGCGGGTAAACATCCGGCGCCGCAGTGGTTGGCGATGGATGCCGCCGTGGAACATTGCACCAAGGGGATCGGCGTATGGCAATGGGCCAGCAGCGATGAGGATATGGAGCCTGATGTCGTGATGGGCTGCGCGGGCGATGTTCCGACCCTCGAGACGCTCGCGGCCGTTTCGATCCTAAGGCAACACCTGCCCGAACTCAGGATCCGTGTGGTCAACGTCGTCGACCTCATGAAACTGCAGCCGCAGTCCGAGCACCCGCATGGGCTCAGCGATCCGGACTTTGATGGCCTGTTCACGACCGACAAGCCGGTCATCTTCGCCTTCCATGCCTACCCGTGGTTGATCCACCGTCTGACCTATCGCCGCCACAATCATCACAACCTGCATGTTCGTGGCTACAAGGAGGAGGGAACGATCACGACCGCCTTCGACATGACGGTGCTCAATGAGCTCGATCGCTTCCATCTCGTCATGGATGTCATTGACCGGGTGCCGCAGACGGGCAGCAAGGGCCTGCACCTGAAGCGGCTGCTACAGGACAAGTTGATCGAGCACAAACTCTACATAGACCGCTACGGTCAGGACCTGACGGAGATCCGCCAGTGGCAATGGGACAACCCCAATCCCCTCAGTTTCGGGGACCGGTCGCCGCTGCCGCCTGCGTGAAGTCGCTGGCATCACGTGCGATGTTGGTCGCAGTCGCCGGAGCGAGCTTGCTGACCATGCCAACCTGATTTCTGGATTGGCTGCAGCCGCCGACTGCATCGTTGCCCGCCATCCCCAGCGCCAGGACCGCCGCCGAGGGATTGAGGCTGTCGACCATGGAACTTGGCATGAGTATGGTCGCGCCGCGCTCCTTGGTGGTCTCGTAGATGATGTTCATCGCGCGCAGCTGCAGCGCCCAGGGGTGGCCGGCGTAGACCGCGGCCGCCTCGACGAATTTGCCGGCGATCTCGGCTTCCGCTGAACCAAGAATGACGCGCGCCTGCTTTTCGCGTTCGGCCTGGGCCTGTCGGGACATGGCATTCTGCAGTGCCTCAGGTATTGCGACATCGCGGATCTCCACGGATGTCACCGATATGCCCCATGGAGCAGTCTTCTCGCCGATCTCCACTTTCAGCCTCTCATCCGCCTCCTTGCGATCCGAGAGCAGCGCCGCGAGCATCGATGAGCCGATCATCTCGCGCAGTGATGTCTGCGCCACTCTATCGATCGCCTCGCGGTAGTTGGTAATGGCCAAGGCGGCCTTTTCGGCATCATGTACATGCCAGAAGATGATGGCGTCGACATTCACCGGAACCGTATCCTTGGTCAGTGCCTGCTCGGCGTTGAAGGCATTGGTCTGGATGCGCTCGTCAATGACCGCGACCACGCTGTCGAGCACCGGAATGATGGCGAACAGTCCCGCGCCGCGGACGCTTTGCAGCTTCCCCATCCTCAGGATGACGAACTTCTGCCAGACATTGGCCATTTTCAGGGAGGCGGAGACCAGAACCGCGAGCACGAGCATCGGGATCCCCAGATAGAGATCGCCGCGATAGCCCAGGGCCAATCCGCCGGCCGCGAGCACAAACACTAGAAATGAGGTGACAGGATTCATTCAGATCACTCCGGCTACGCTTGGATCTGCCAAGGGTGTGCGCCGATACCGAGTTCGTCTGTTCGCTGCCGAACTATGCGCGCTACCGTACAGATCAGGTGAGCTGCCCGCGGGCATCCTGACTGCTCCGCAGCGAGTACCTGTTCATGTCGGATCGGAAACCAGAAGATCACGGGACCGTACTGTCGGTTCGCGGCAGCGTGATTGACGTCCACTTCGATCGTGACCTACCGGCCATCAATAATCTGCTGCGCGCGGGTGATCGGTCCCAGATCCAGATCGAGGTCTGGGCGCAGCTGGATGCGAATCGCATCCGCGGTATTGCCATGACTTCCGCGCAGGGCCTGGCACGAGGTGCCGGGGTCGAAGATACCGGGGGACCGCTCAAGGTTCCGGTCGGCAAGTCCATTCGCTCCCGGATGTTCAACGTGTTCGGCCGGACTCTTGACGGTGGTGGCGAACTCACCGGGGTCGAGTACCGATCCATCCACCGATCGCCGCCGGCGCTGGCGGAACGAACCACCCAGAGCGAGATCTTCGAAACCGGTATCAAGGCCATCGATGTGCTGATGCCACTTGAGCGTGGCGGCAAGGCGGGACTGTTCGGGGGCGCCGGGGTGGGAAAAACCGTGCTACTGACCGAAATGATCCACAACATGATCGGGCACCATGACGGTGTCAGTTTGTTCTGTGGTATCGGCGAGCGCTGCCGCGAGGGTGAAGAGCTGTATCGGGAGATGCAGGAAGCCGGCGTACTGCCCAACATGGTGATGGTCTTCGGTCAGATGAATGAGCTGCCGGGCAGCCGCTTCCGCGTCGGTCACACGGCACTGACCATGGCGGAGTATTTTCGGGACGACGAGCATCGGGACGTGCTGCTGCTGATCGATAATATCTTCCGGTTCGTGCAGGCCGGCTCGGAGGTCTCGGGACTCATGGGCCGCATGCCCTCCCGCTTGGGCTACCAGCCCACCATGGGCACCGAGCTGTCCGCGCTCGAGGAGCGCATCGCGAACACCAAGGGCGGCGCCATTACCGCCATCCAGGCCGTCTATGTGCCGGCAGATGACTTCACCGACCCGGCCGCAGTACACATCTTCTCCCATCTTTCCGCGACCGTCGTACTTTCGCGTCAGCGGGCCAGCGCCGGGCTCTTTCCGGCGGTGGATCCCCTGCAATCAGGCTCCAAGATGCTCACGCCGGGCATCGCCGGCGACCGGCACTACCACCTTGCGCAGCAGATCCGCCGCACCTTTGCCCAGTACGCGCAGCTCAAGGACATCATCGCCATGCTCGGTATCGAGCAGCTCTCACAGGAGGACCGCAACGTGGTGGGACGCGCCCGCCGCCTGGAGCGGTTCCTGACGCAGCCCTTTTTCGCAACCAGACAATTTAGCGGCCTGCCCGGTAAAACCGTCAGTCTCAAGGATGCCCTGACGGGCTGCGAGCGGATTCTGCACGACGAATTCAAGGACGTCCCGGAAGAGGACTTGTACATGATTGGCACAATCGACGACGTCAAGCGGGCCGCGCGTGCAGCTTAAAATACTGGTGCCCTCCGGGGTGTTCGCGAGCGTCGCCAAAGTCGAACGCATCGTGGTGATGACACAGACGGGATCCTTCGGCCTGCTGCCCCACCGACTGGACTGTGCCGCGGTGCTGCCACCGGGTCTGTTCGCCTATTCAACCTCCGCCACCAACGTAGTTCATCTTGCGGTCGACGCCGGGGTGATGGTCAAGACCGGACCGGATGTTCTCGTGTGCGTGCGCCGCGTGATTGCCGGGGCGGATCTGGGACGCCTGCGCCAGGCGGTTCAGCACGAGCTGGTGAAACGGAGCGAACAGGAGAGCTCGAGCCGCAAGACATTGGCCCACCTTGAAGGCGGGCTGATCCGCGAATTCGTCAAGTTGCAACGTGCCTGATCCGGATCCAATACCACCCGCGCAACAGACCTTCAGCCGTAACGTCGGTGCACAGGAGGACCGCAAACTGCTGGCGCGCCCGGTCCGCTCACAGGTTTGGCCGGGCCTGGGCATGCTGGGACTCATTGGCTGGTCGGTGTGTTTGCCGACGTTGTTGGGAGCGTGGCTGGGTCGCTGGCTGGATGAGCGACACCCCGGTGCGCATGCCTGGACGCTGGCGCTTCTGGTGTGCGGGTTGTGCCTCGGATGCGCGAATGCCGGACACTGGATCGGCAAGGAACAGCGCGCCATTCGCCGCGGACAGGAGTACCCGAAATGACGGGCATGGGAATCCTTCTTGGAGCTTTGGCCGCTGGAATCATCCTGGGCGCAGTCTTTTTCGGCGGCCTTTGGTGGACCGTGAGCCGTGGCTTGACCACCACGGTTCCGGCCGTATGGTTCGGGCTCAGTGCACTGCTGCGGATGGCCGTTCTCGTGTGCGGCGTTTATTACTTCGCACGCTTGGGTTTGCCCAGTTTGCTCGCCGGTCTGTGCGGCGTGGTCGTGGCCCGCGGCGCCGTCAAGTACCTCACCCGCGTTGCCGTCTGAGCACGTCATGCGCATCACGCCCGATCAACTCATCCTCTGGCAGTACGGCTTCATCAAGCTCAATGGGACGATTGTCACGACGTGGGGATTGATGCTGTTGCTCGCTGTTGGCGCGCACCTCATCACCCGCAGGTTGACGAGCGATGTCATCACGTCCCGGTGGCAGGCAGCCCTCGAAATCATCATCACCGACATCGATGAGCAGATCAAAGAAGTCGGCCTGTCGAACCCTGCGCGCTATATCGCCTTCATCGGCACACTTTTCATCTTCATTTCGAGCGCCAATCTGCTCACGATCGTGCCGGGATATGTCCCTCCGACCAGCTCGCTCTCCACGACCGCGGCACTCGCCCTGTGCGTGTTCGTGGCCGTGCCCGTCTTCGGCCTGGCGCGACGCGGCTGGCGAGGCTATCTGCACTCGTATCTGGAACCCACGGTCATCATGTTGCCGTTCAATCTGATCAGTGAACTGTCGCGTACTCTGGCGCTCGCCGTGCGCCTGTTCGGCAACATGATGAGCGGGACGATGATCATCGCGATTCTGCTGACCATCACGCCCTTCATCTTTCCTGTGGCAATGACGCTGCTGGGACTGCTGACCGGGTTGGTGCAGGCCTACATCTTCAGCATCCTCGCAACGGTCTACATCGCCGCCGCCACCGGGGATAACAATTCCTAGCCAATTCAATCGAGGACCGCCATGGACAGCATGACCCTGATCTCCATCGCCTCTACCGTCACGGCCGGCATCACCATCGGTGTGGGATGTTTCGGACCGGCCATGGGCCAGGGGCGTGCCGTCGCCACCGCCCTTAGCGCCATAGCGCAGCAGCCGGACGCCGCACCGACCATCACCCGGACGCTTTTCGTGGGCCTCGCCATGATCGAGTCGATGGCCATCTACTGCTTCGTGGTCGCGATGATCCTGCTGTTCGCCAATCCATTCTGGAACCATGTCATTGCGGCGGCGGGGAAGTAGCTCATGCTCATCGACTGGTTCACCGTCGGCGCACAGGCGCTCAATTTCCTGGTTCTGGTGTGGTTGCTTCGGCGTTATCTCTATAAACCCGTGCTGGCAGCCATCGATGCGCGCGAGAGGAAGGTTGCCGCAACGATAGGGGACGCCGCGACCCAGGTGACGACGGCACAGGCTGCAAGCGCGGCGCTGCGCAAGCGCAGCGAGGAATTTGACCGCGAACGGGACGCTCTGATGCGAAAGGCGGTGGAGGAAGGCGGCGCGGAGCGCCAGCGTCTGCTCGAGGCGGCCCGCGAGGACTCCCAGCGGCTGCGCGTCACAGTGACTCAGGCGCTGGATGCAGAGCGTGCGGAACTGGAGCGGCAACTGTCGGTGCGCATGCAGGCAGAGGTGTTCGCGCTGACCCGCAAGGCCCTGTCCGATCTTGCCGGGGCGGGTCTTGAGGAGCGCGTGATCGAGGTGTTCATCGATCAGCTGCGGGAACTGCCGCAGCAGCAGAAGCTGGAGCTGGCGGGCGCCCAAGCCGTCCTGGTGCGCGGTGCCTACGATGCTTCCGCCATCGGGCGTGCCAAACTGGAGGCCGCCATACACGAGCAGTTCAATGCCCATATCGTGGTGCGTTTTCAGACCGCTCCCGAGTTGGTCTGTGGGCTCGAACTGGCGGTGAATGGAGTGAAGCTGGCCTGGAGCGTCGCGGACTATCTGTCGACGCTCGCCCAGGACGCTGCAGCCCTTGCGGCGCCGGAATTGGCGGCGCCAGAGGCGCCGGCACATGTCCACTGACACCCTGCTTCCGGCACTCGGCCTGGCATTCGACAGCCTGCGACGGGCACGCGAAGCATTTGTCCCGAAACTAGCCGCGCGTGAGATCGGCACGGTCACCTCGGTCTCGACGGGGATCGCGACGGTTTCTGGATTGCGCGGAGCGGGCTTCGAGGAACTTATTCAGTTCCCGGGAGAATTATTCGGGATCGCCTTCAACCTTGATGAGCACGAAATCGGTGTGGTGCTGTTGGGAGACTACACACACGTCCAGACCGGCGATGAAGTCACCCGGACGGGCCGTGTCATGGATGTGGGAGTCGGTGAAGCGCTTCTGGGGCGGGTCATCGACCCGCTGGGCCGGCCGCTCGATCAGCTAGGCGCGCTGACTTTGCGGCAACGCCTGCCCATCGAGCGCGAGGCTAAAGCAATCATGGATCGCTCCCCGGTTACCGTGCCGCTGCAGACCGGCATCAAGGTCATCGACGCCCTGGTTCCGATTGGGCGCGGTCAGCGGGAACTGATCCTCGGAGACCGCCAGACAGGAAAGACCGCCATTGCCCTGGATACCATCCTCAATCAGCGCAACGAAAACGTCATATGCATCTACGTCGCCATGGGCCAGCGTGCCTCCGCGGTCGCCAAGGCAGTGGCGGATCTGCGCACCCACGGGGCCATGCCCTACACCATCGTCATGGTGAGTGAGGGTAGCGATGCTCCGGGGCTGACCTATGTCGCCCCATACGCGGCTACCAGTATCGCGGAGCAGTTCATGGAGGCCGGCCACGACGTGCTGGTGGTGTACGACGACCTCACCCAGCACGCGCGTGCCTATCGTGAGATTTCACTCCTGCTGCGCCGACCGCCCGGGCGTGAGGCGTTTCCGGGCGACATCTTCTACATTCACTCGCGTCTGCTGGAGCGTTCCACACATCTGCGTCAGGAGCTTGGCGGCGGGTCCCTGACCGCCTTACCCATCATCGAGACCGAAGCCCAGGACATTGCGGCCTACATCCCGACCAACCTGATCTCCATCACCGATGGCCAGCTCTATCTGTCGCCCACCTTGTTCGAGCTGGGGATCCTGCCGGCGATCGATGTCGCGAAATCCGTATCCCGGGTCGGGAGTGCCGCGCAGCGGGCGCCCTACCGCGCGGTTGCCGGCAAGCTGAAGCTCGCGTATTCCCAGTTCGAGGAATTGGAGGCGTTTTCGCGCTTCGGCACCCGACTCGACGAGCATACACAGCAGATCATCGGACATGGCCAACGGATCCGTGCCTGTCTCGGACAGCCGCAATTCGCGGCAGTCCCGGTGCTTGAGCAGATTGTGCTGCTGCGCTCATTGACCGGCGGCCTGCTGGATGCGATTCCCCTCGACCGGGTCGCCGCCGCCGAGGCCGCACTGCGCGCTGCGATCGCACAGATGCCCGAAGCCTTGCGCCAGCGCTTTCTGACCTGCGCAGATCCGGACACCGCCGACAGCGCAACCGTCGCACAGATCGTCGCCGGCGCACTGGCGCCTTTCAAGCAATGAGCGATTCGCTCGAAGGCCTGCGCCGCCAACTCAATGCCACCGAACAATTGGGTTCAGTGGTTCGCGCGATGAAGGCCATATCCGCCTCCTGCATTGTCCAATATGACAAGGCCGTCGAAGCGCTCGGCCAATACCAGCATTCGCTTGAACTGGGCTTGAGTCTGTGTTTGGGCGAGGAGCGCCCCGTGCCGGCGGCCTCAAGCCCCGCCCTGGATATCCCATCGGGGGCCCTGGTCTTCGGTTCGGACCAGGGACTGGTCGGCCGTTTCAACGAGGTCATCGGAGAATTCGCCGCGCAGTCGCTGCACAAACTTCCCGGGCCCAAGACTGTCTGGGCGGTCGGTGAACGTGCGTGCCCGCCCCTGGAAGCGGCCGGGCTGACGGTCCGGAAGCGATTCGCAGTCCCGTGCTCGGTCGCGGCCATCACCGGGCTGGTCACGCAGCTTCAGGTCGAAATCGAGTCCTATACGGCCGAAACCCGGTATGGCGAGGTCCATGTCTTTCACAATTCGCCGCGAGCCGTCGCGCGCTACGAAGCGGCAACCCAGCGCCTGTTACCGCTGGATGCCGCCTGGTACAAGCATATCCGGCAGGTCTCGTGGCCTAACGCCCAACCGGCCGAGGTGCTGGGAGACCGAGCCACGACTCTCACTGGCCTGATACATGAGCAATTGTTCATTTCCCTGTACCGGGCCTGCGCGGAATCCCTGGCCAGTGAGAATGTCAGCCGCCTTGCGGCGATGCAGCGCGCGGATGAAAACATCGAGAAGGTCAGGGACGATCTGCAGCGATCGCTCAATCGTCTGCGACAAAGTTCGATCGACGAAGAGCTCTTTGACGTGGTGGCTGGATTCAGCGCGCTGGCCTGAACTGCACTGCAACAAACGGGACGGCAGCCCGGACTTACCTATGTACGCTACCGAACGGAATTGGGTTTATTGGCTGGTGATGCTGGGTCCCGTGAGCCGCACGGAGACTGCCATGATCGACTGTGCCGGAATCTGGATTGATCATCGCAAAGCATTTGTCGTCACGCTGTCCGCGGACGGTGAAGACACCAAGCTCATCCTATCAAGAATCGAAAAGCATCCGGAACGCAGTGTTTCAGCGCATGACCGCCAGCGGGCGCCGACCGGTGAGCTCAACAAGTATTATCATGCCGTCATATCCACGGTATGTGGCTATGCAAACGTATTTCTCTTCGGTCCGGGTGAAGCAAAACACGAACTGCGCAAGAGAGTCCTGCAGATGAAAGTCTGTGACTTCGTGACTGCCGCCGAAGCCGCAGACAAGATGACCGATCGCGAGATCGTCGCCAAAGTCCGTGAACATTTCGGGCTCGGCGCAGTGCGTGCTCAGGCCGAGCAGCCGGCGGCCTGAACCAAATGCCGTGGCAGCGCCTGAGAATTTCGCGATTTGGCGGCCCCGAAGTCCTCCACGTGGTGGAGGAGTCAGCGATACCCGAACCGGGACCCGGGGAAGTTCGTATCAAGGTGTTGGCCGCCGGGACCGGATTCACCGATACGATGATCCGGCGCGGCCGCTATCCGGATTTCAATGGGCCGCTGCCATTCACGCCTGGCTATGAGATCGTTGGTGTAGTGGAGCAGACAGGTGCTGGCGTCGTCGCACCACGAGTCGGCATGTTGGTGGCGGAATTGTGTGTCGTGGGTGGCTACGCTCAATATGCGATACGCCCAGCGCGTTTTCTCGTGCCCGTCCCTGGCGACATCGATCCGGCCGAGGCGGTCTGCATTCCTCTTGCCTACCTCACCGCCTTTCAGATGCTGACTCGCTTGCGCACGCTCTCCCGCGGCGCTTCAGTTCTCGTGATTGGCGCTTCCGGGACCGTCGGTACCGCGTTGCTCGATCTCGCGCGCCACCTGGGTCTGAGGGTAATTGGCACCTCATCCGCGACGAACCTGGGAGTGATTGAACGATTCGGGGCCGCGGCCATCGACTATCGAGCGGGTGACTTCGTGACTTCAGTGCGCCAGCTGACCCCTGGCAGGGCCGGAGTTGATGTCGCGTTCGATGCGATTGGCGGCGCTCACTTCGGCCGGTCGTTTGCCTGCCTTGCGCGCGATGGCCTTCTCGTTGATTACGGGTCGCAATCGATGGCAGTAGGCCGCGAGAGTCTGGTCGCCGCCTGCCTCAGCTTGGCTCGCCTGAAGCTGTGGAACAAACTGAGCTTCGTTTTCAACGGCCGCGCCGCCACCTTCTACAGCGTCACCACCCGTCAATCGACCCACGCCGAGGATTTCAAGGCCGATATGGCAGCACTGTTTCAGTTGTTGCGCGAGGGTGCCATCAAGCCAGTTGTGATCGAACGACTGCCTCTCGCCGCAGCAAGCGAGGTCCACACCCGCATCGACCGGGGTGGGCTTGGCGGCAAGATTGTGTTGCTACCATGGTCCGCATAGTCCTTTCCCGCCTACACGGCGGCTGTTGGCAGTAAGCGCGCTGGCGAACGGTGGTGGCCGAGCAGTCCGTTTAAGGTGCGAGTCCATAAACGAGACGTAAGACCACCATGAAAACGGACAAGCAGCTACAACATGATGTTATCGCAGAGCTTAGTTGGGAGCCTTCGGTGAATGCGGCGCACATCGGTGTCGAAGTTTCCGACGGAGTCGTCACCTTGGCGGGGCATGTGCTCAATTACGCCGAAAAGCTCAATGCCGAGCGGGCCGCGCGACGGGTCGCGGGCGTGAGGGCGCTGGCCATCGAAATGGACGTGAAGCTTGGCGGAACGAGCAAGCGAAACGACTCCGAACTCGCAAGCTCCGCGGAAGCCGCCTTGCAATCCACCACCACCTCACCGAACGGCGTCAACGTCAAAGTCGAAGGCGGTTGGATCACCCTCTCCGGGGATGTGGAATGGGACTACCAAAGGCAGAGTTCCGTCGCAGCAGTACGCCATCTGTTGGGCGTTACCGGAATCAGCGACCAGATCCTCATCAAGCCCAAGGTCTCGGCGACGCTGGTCAAATCAGACATTGAAGCTGCGCTGCGGCGCCACGCCCGGGACGATGCGCAGAAAATCTCGGTCGACGTCCAAGGCAGCGATGTAACCCTGACGGGCTCGGTGCACAGCTGGTTGGAACGCGACCTCGCGAGAGACTCCGCCTGGAGCACCCCTGGTGTCCGTAACGTATTTGACAAAATGACCGTTTCCAACTGATATCCGCCGGGGTCCGAGACAATCGGACCCCAGCGTGCGCTGTCGAACGGAGAAAATCCGCGGAGCCCCGCATAGTCGCGGCGTGACACGCGCTGACACCCAAACAGAGTTCCCTTCCCGCAGAGTCCTTTTGATCGAGGACAAGCTGCCCGATAGCAGCGCCGTCGTTCATGCCCTGAACGACACCCCCGGTACCCGGTTTGTGCTTGAACCGGTTGGACGGTTCTCCGAGGGTCTCGAGCGGCTCTATAGAGACAGAACCAAGCCCCTGACGGGCTCGGAGCGCATTGCCGCCATCATCGTGGACCTCTTTCTGCCCGACGCCGAGGGAATCGAGGTCGTTCATCAGCTACTGCAGGAAGCTCCGTACCTTCCCATCCTGGTCATCGCCAACCTGCCAGATGAAAACCTTGCCAAGCTGGCCGTACGCCATGGAGCGCAGGACTATCTTTTGAAGACGCGACTGGATCGGTACTCGCTGAACAAAGTCCTGGAGAGCATGGTGGATCGTGCCGCCAATGCCGAGGCGCTGTTCGCGCACAAAGAACTTGCTCAAGTAACCCTGAATTCCATCGGCGAAGCCGTGCTCAGCGTCGCGCTTGATGGGGCGGTCATCTACCTGAATCCAGTCGCAGAATCACTGACCGGCTGGCGGGGCGCTGAGGCGGCAGGCCATCCCGTTGAGGAAGTGCTCAATATCGTGGATGGCTCCACTCGCATACCCGTTTCGAATCCATTATTCATGGCCATGAAGCAAAACAAGGCCCTCAGTCTCACTCCCCACTGCGTTCTCATTCGACGCGATGGGTCCGAGTCAGGCATTGAAGACTCGGCGGCCCCCATCCATGACAGAAACGGCCTGGTGACCGGCGCGGTCATGGTGTTTCATGACGTCACACAGGCGCGGGCCCTGGCCCTTCGGACTTCCTATCTGGCGCAGCACGACACGTTGAGCGGCCTGGCCAACAGGGCTATGCTGCACGACCGGCTTTCCCATGCAATCACGGCCGCGAACCGCCACCGGGAAAAGCTCGCCGTGTTGTTCATTGATGTGGATCGCTTCAAGCAGGTCAACGATTTCCTGGGCCATTCCGTGGGCGACCGCCTGCTACAGGCGATGGCACAGCGGTTGGTGACCTGCCTGCGGGATTCCGATACCGCCGGCCGCTTCGGCGGTGATGAGTTTGTGGTCGTGCTTTCGGAAGTTGCGCACAGCGCGGACGCCGCAATCATTGCCGACAAACTGCTCGTCACTCTAAGCCAGCCATACACCATCGATGCGCATTCCCTTCACATCACTGTCAGCATCGGGATCGCCACCTTCCCAGATGACGGGCTGGATGCGGAGCTGCTCCTTAAGAATGCCGACGTTGCGATGTACCACGCGAAGGACGGCGGCCGCAATCAGCAGCTTTTCTATGCAAGACACATGAACCGGCGTGCGGGCGATCGCCAGATTCTTGAAGGTGACTTGCGCCGAGCCATCGCGCAGCAAGAGTTTGTGCTGCACTACCAGCCGAAGGTCGACCTGCAGACAGGACAGATCACGGGCGTCGAGTCGCTGATACGATGGCGTCATCCAGCTCATGGTCTCGTACCGGCCGCGCCCTTCATCCGGGTTGCGGAGCAATGTGGCCTTATAGTGCCGATTGGCAGGTGGGTGCTGCGAGAAGCATGCCGTCAGGCCCGCGACTGGCTGGATGCCGGTCTACCGCTCATCCAGATTAGCGTGAACACCTCCGCGCTGGAATTGACCAAAGCAGGGTTCGTCGAGAACGTTCGCGCAACCCTTTTGGCGTTCAACCTCACGCCGCGCACTCTGGAACTCGAACTCACGGAAACCTACCTGGCGCAGGAGCCCGAAGTGATCGAGGCAGTGCTGCAGGAGCTCAAGTCCCTTGGCGTGAGGCTCGCCTTCGATGACTTCGGCACCGGATATGCAAGTCTGACCTGTCTGCGGACCCTCCCTGTGGATGCGCTGAAGATCGACCAGTCGTTTGTGCGCAATGTGGCATCCGGCACCGATGATGCCGCCATTGTCATCGCCATGATCACCATGGGTCGCAGTCTGCACCTGCGAGTCGTAGCCGAGGGGGTTGAGACTCGCCAGCAGCTCGAATTCCTGCTCGCTCACGGCTGCCCTGAGGGGCAGGGTCACTATTTCAGTCGGCCCGTATCCGCCGACGAATTCGCCGTTCTGATGGGCCGCCGCTTTGCGGTCGGCACCCTGCGCGCGTCCGATCCGCCCGCGCAAGCGCGGATTACGTCTGTATCTTCAGCCGCAGGGTAAATTCGCTGCCTCGACCGATGCCTTCACTTGCCGCCGATACCGTGCCTCCATGTGACTCCACGATGGAGCGCACCAGCGCCAAACCGATGCCCAGACCGGATCGACTCTGCACCGCGGCGGAGTCCGCTCGAACGAACAGGCCAAAAATGAACGGTAGTGAAGCCGCCGCTATGCCGACTCCGCAGTCGCGTACCTGAACCACTGCATGCCCATCGTCGGCAAGCATCGACACGGTGATCTGGCCGCCTGCTTCTGAATATTTCGACGCATTGGAGAGCAGATTGACGAACACCTGCTCAAGCCGGTTCGCATCCCCCAGAACCCAGATACTCGATTGCGGCACGCTGACGACAAGTTGGATCTGCTGCTCAGTGAATTGCGGCCCGGCAGTCTCGATTGCGCTGCTCAGCACGGCTCTGAGGTCCACCCGCTCGCGCTGCAGTGGCAGGCTTTCAAGCCGTGGGCCAACCATCCGGCATGGACTGGAAGTCAGTAGGGCGATCTGGCGCACCTGACGTTCGATCAGTTCGTGCATGCGCTGTCGCAGCGGATCCTCATTGCCGCGTAGGCGCAGTACCGCAATCGCATTCTGAATGGCCGCCAGTGGGCTGCGCAGTTCGTGCAGCAGCAGAGCCATCGGTTCGTTGTCGCGGCATTGCACCGCATCGTCGAAATCAAATTCTGACAAGAACAGTTGTACATCTGTTTGGGTCGCAGTTTCGGCTGAGTGAGTGTCCGCCATGTGCCTGCTCCAGACCTTTGTCCGTCAGCGGGAACCTACATTTCAGCTCGGCTGTATTCCGTGCGATAGCGAACATACGGGCCAGAGCGCGGTCTGCACTGTGGCCGATACTCTAGTATTTAGACGGGGCAGAAACATTCGTCGTTTCAAAAGCTTAGTTTATGTATTTAAGACATTCCTTAAATTAAACCAAGTCGGGTGATCAACGGCTACGTGAAAAAAATTGTTCCACGAGCCTAGCGAATGGTTTTGCGCGGCAGTTCAATGGTGAAGACACACCCGGATCCGGGTTTGTCGCGGACCCTGAGGACTCCGTTGTTCGCCTCGACACTGCGCTGGCAGATGGCAAGCCCGAGCCCCAATCCGGATTTGTCTGCGCCGGCTTGTGCAAAGGGCGCAAAAATCCGCGCCGCGCTGCCCGGGGGCAGGCCACCACAATGGTCCTCGACTTCGATCAGGATGCGATCCGCGACCGCGAAGGCGGACAAGGAGACGTCAGTGCCAAGTCTGGTGAACTTGAAGGCGTTCTGCAGCAGATTTCCGAGTGCCGAAAGCAACATGTCACGGTCGACGTCCACCGCAAGGCCCTCCTCGACAGGAGACACGGTGAACTTGCAGCCCCGAGCCCCCGCCTCGAGCAATGCCGAAATTCCGATCTGATCAATGAAATCGGAGACGGAGACGAGCTCATGCTGGGGCAGCATTCCGGCGGCGACGCGGACGTCCGCGAGCGAGCGGTCAATCAGCGTACGCAGTCCTATCAGGGAGCGCTCCAGCACCGCCCCGGTTGCGCCACTGGCCCCGACATTCCCCAGTTTGATGGCGGTGAAGGCGAGTGTGCTCGTGTGCAGCAGATTGCGCAGCTCGTGCGCGAGAAATCCCAACCTTTCATTCAGCGCCTGCACCCCATCATTGGCCAGGACGGAATAGCGCTGGTAGGAGTACTCCGTGACAGCATCCGCGATGCCGTTGTCGAGGCAGCGGTTCAGTGTCCGGAATTCATCTGTTTCAATGGGCGCTTTGCGTTCGAAGGCCAGATCCGTGATGGCCTGACACAAATCACCATAATCGTGAACAACCTGGTCGACCGAAAAACCCTGCTGCATCAGCTCACGCCCGTGCAGCGCCGCGCTGGCCCCCATCTCCGACTGGGCGTGGCCGACGCCACCGGCCGGCCCTGAAACCTTGCGGCTCAGCATGGGGTTGGCGGTTTGCTCGACCTCCAGGGTCTTTATCAATTGATCGAGGAACAGCGGTATGCCGTGCATGAGCTCTGCATCAGTCACCCTGGGAGCTGACCTTTGCGCAACCTTTGAACGGCAGCGCTCGATCAGATCGGCGCGATTGCTGGTCAGAAATTCGTGCAGCATCCCCCGAGTGTACGTGACCGATGCTTTCTTATATGTGCGGTTGCGTACCGACGATCCGCGGGGGCGGGTCCATGGTCAACGCGCACCAATGATGCGCACGGGGTGAGACGAATGGGTAGCGGTGGCCTGTCCAGCCAGGAGGCGACCCTGCGGCTGCGCAAGGACGGGCGCAACGAGATGCCTGATACCACGCTGCATCCGCTGCGGCGCGCGGCGCATAAGTTCTGGGCTCCTGTTCCGTGGATGCTGGAAGCGGCCATCGCCCTGGAACTGGGGCTCGGCAAATTCATCGAGGCGGCCATCATCGCGGCGCTCCTGATATTCAATGCGGTGCTGGGCCTGCTCCAGGAGAGTCGCGCTCAGGCAACGCTCGCTGCCCTGAAGTCGCGCCTGGCGCTCAATACCGTCGCGTGGCGCGATGGGGCGTGGAAGACGGTTCGTGCCGCCGAACTGGTGGTGGGCGATCAGGTCAAGCTGTCACTCGGCGGCGTGGTTGCCGCGGATGTGACTGTGAGCGCCGGAGAAGTTCTGCTCGACCAATCCATGCTCACCGGCGAGTCCGCTCCAATCGAAGCGGGCCCAGGCGCGCGGACTTTCGCCGGCGCCCTGGTGCGCCGCGGCGAGGCCGTCGCTGAGGTGACCGCGACGGGCGTACGCACCAAATTCGGCCGCACGGCGGAGCTGGTGCGTACGGCCCACGTCGTCAGCTCCCAGCAGCAGGCCGTGCTGCGCGTGGTGCGCAACCTCGCCGCATTCAATGGGCTCGTCATCGCCCTTCTCGTGGGCTATGCCTGCTACCTGATGTTACCTCTGGCACAGATCGTGCCCCTGGTGCTCACGGCCGTGCTGGCGTCGATTCCGGTCGCATTGCCGGCCACCTTCACGCTGGCCGCAGCCCTTGGAGCGCGTGTCCTGGCCAAACGGGGCGTGCTGCCAACGCGTCTGACCGCGGTGGATGAGGCAGGTACGGCGGATGTTCTGTGTGCCGACAAAACCGGCACGCTGACGCGCAACGCTCTGGCGGTCACGCGCGTGCAGCCGCTGCCCGGCTTCGATGAAGCGCATGTCCTGGCGCTGGCCGCGCTGGCCAGTTCCGACGGTGGTCAGGATCCGGTGGATGGCGCGATCCGCTCTGCCGCTTGCGCCAAGCCGGTTTCCGATGCGCCCGAGCTGCTGAAGTTCGTGGCATTCGATCCGGCCAAGAAGATGTCCGAGGCCACCGCCACTGATTCCCGCGGCGCGACGCAGCGGATTGTGAAGGGTGCATTCGCGGTCGTCAGTCCCCTGGCACAGGCCAGTTCCACGGCCGCTGCGGCGGCCAAAGGCCTTGAGGAGCGGGGTCTGCGCGTGCTGGCGGTGGCCGTTGGATGTTCGCCCACACTGCAACTGGCCGGACTCATTGCGCTGAGCGATCCGCCTCGCAAGGACTCTGCTGCTCTGGTGAGCGAACTGAAGGCATTGGGAGTGCTCACCGTGATGGTCACGGGCGATGCGCCGCAGACCGCCGCCATCGTGGCCAGTGCGGTCGGCCTGCATGGAGCACTGTGTCCACCGGGCCCGATTCCAGACAACGTGCACCCTGGGCAATACGCCGTCTACGCCGGGGTTCTGCCTGAGGACAAGTACAACCTGGTCAAGGCTTTCCAGAAGAGCGGCCACATCGTCGGCATGTGCGGCGATGGGGCCAACGACGCGCCGGCGCTGCGTCAGGCGCAGATCGGCATAGCCGTCTCCACCGCAACCGATGTGGCCAAATCAGCCGCCGGCATGGTGCTGACCACCGCCGGACTGGCGGGCATCGTCGCGGCCGTGCAGGAAGGTCGTATCACCTTCCAGCGTATCCAGACCTATGCTTTGAACTCCATCATCAAAAAGGTCGTGACGGTGCTGTTCCTGATCGCCGGTCTGATCATGACGGGGCAGGCCATCCTGACTCCCCTGCTGATGGTCATCATCATGGTGGCCGGGGACTTTCTGGCCATGGCCTTGACCACGGACAATGTACGGCCCTCCCCGACACCCAATGTCTGGCGCATCGGCCGCCTGACGATGGCCGGCGTGATCCTGGGGGTTTGCCTGCTGGCCTTCTGCACGGCAGTCCTGGTCGTTGGAAAATATGGCCTGAATCTGTCCATCCAGGCCCTTCGGACCCTGGCGTTCATCGTGCTGGTGTTCGGCGGCCAGGCCACCATCTATGCCATCCGCGAACGCCAGCACCTTTGGGGTACGCGTCCCAGTCTTCTGTTGGCCCTGTCATCCCTGGCGGATGTCGCGATCGCCTCGACATTGGCGGTTGCCGGAATCGCCATGACACCACTGCCCGCTTCGCTGGTGGCCGCCACGCTTGGGGCTGCCATGGTGTTTTCCTTTGTGCTGGATCTGGTTAAGGTTCTAGTCTTTGCACAGCTTTTCGCCGGCCACACTGCCAAGGGACATCATGCGGATCAATCCCAACGACTTTCTCCAGCCTGAAGGCCATAAGGTCAATCTGCACAAGTGGCCCACGCTGATTGATCCGGTATACAAATCCAGGGCGCAGTACAAGAAGCTCCTGCAACAGCATGTCGAACGATTGAGTGCAATGCAGCAGCTGCATTACTCGACCAATCGTCACGCGCTGCTGATCATCCTTCAGGCCATGGATGCTGCCGGAAAAGACGGTGTCATCAAGCACGTGATGTCAGGTGTCAATCCGCAGGGTTGCCAGGTTTACAGCTTCAAAGCACCCAGTGCCACCGAACTGCAGCATGACTTTCTGTGGCGCACCACACGGGTACTGCCGGAACGCGGTCATATCGGCATATTCAACCGGTCCTATTACGAGGAAGTACTCATCGTACGCGTGCATCACGAACTGCTGCGCGATGAAGGGCTCACCGACGCCCCAACCCGCGCTGCAAAGCTCTGGCAGGACCGGTATCGTTCCATCACCGACCTGGAGCGGCATCTGTGCGCCAACGGCACGCGCATCGTCAAACTCTTCCTGCACCTCTCCAAGGCGGAGCAGCGCAAGCGCTTTCTGGCCCGCATCGATGAACCGGAGAAGAACTGGAAATTCAGCCTCGCGGACATCAAGGAAAGAGGCTACTGGAAGCAGTACCGGAGAGCCTACGAGGAGTGTGTGGCTGCGACCAGCACCGCGCAGGCGCCCTGGTATATTGTTCCGGCCGACGACAAGGAGAACGCCAGACTCATCGTCTCGGCCATCGTGCTCGATGCCTTCGAGCAATTCCGAATGCACTACCCGAAGACGAATGCAAAACGTCGGCGGGAGCTGCTCGCGATCCGCAAGCAGCTTTAGGAGGATGAAATGAAAGCCGTTCGATTACATGAGTATGGTGGCCCTGAAAACCTCAAGTACGAAGAGGACGTTCCCGACCCCATCCTGATGGCCGATTCGGTACTGGTCGAGGCCGCGGCGACCAGCGTGAATCCTGTTGACTGGAAAATTCGCTCCGGTGCGCGGCAGAAGGATTTCCCACTGAAGCTGCCGGCCATCCTGGGCCGGGACGTCAGCGGCATCGTGCGGGCGGTGGGACTGAACATCCGCACCTTCAAACCAGGGGATCGCGTGCTGGCCTTCGCCACGGAAACCTACGCCGAGCTGGTTGCCGTACCCGGCTCCAGCCTCACCCACTTGCCGGATGGCTTGGACCTGGTGGACTCGGCCGCGATACCGCTCGTCGCCCTAACCGGCGAGCAGCTGGTACGCCTGGCGGCCCGGGCACAACGCGGGCAGACGCTGCTGGTCAGCGGCGCGCTGGGCAGCGTCGGGCGGGCGGCCGTGCATGCGGCCCAGAAACTCGGGGCGACGGTGATCGCGGGCGTACGCGCCCGGCAGCTGCCGGAGGCCCGGGCGCTCGGGGCGGCATATACCGTGGCCATTGACGATGATGCGGCGATTGCGGCGCTTGCCATGCTGGACGGCGTTGCCGATACCGTGGGCGGGGAAACGGCCGCCAAGCTCTTTGGCAAGGTCAAGAATGGCGGAAGCTTCGGCTACGCGTCGGTGTTGCCCGAGGGGGTGGCGCAACGCAATCCCGCCGTCACGGTCACGCGGGTGTTCGCACGTCCCGATGCGTCGAAGGTGCGCGAGTTCGCCGATGACGTCCGGGATGGGAAATTCGTATTGCCCATCGGCCGGCGGCTGCCGCTGCGCGATGCAGGCCAAGGGCATACCTTGGGGCAGCAAGGTGGTGTGGGAAAGATCGTACTGGTGTGTCGCGACGCAATTGATTAGAGCGGATGCGCTAAAGCCGCAACCAGCCGCGTCTTGCGATCTGATGCAGCAGGATTCCGACGACAAAGGCCAGTCCGACATTCCACAAGGCGAAGGCGGCGGTTGCAAGGGTCATGAACCGCTCGCCCTTGTCCTTGCTGAAGTCACAGGAGCCCAGCGCCAGTTGCGCCCCCGTCAGAAACAGGATCACGCCCAGCACCGGCTGGGCCATCAGACCAAAAATCGTCTGGATGGATCCTGAGAAGAAAAATGCCAGACACAGAAGAATCACGCCCAGGATGATTGGCGCGCCCCCGGTGCGCGCACCGAATGCGACATGCCCCGCCATTCCGCCCGCTCCGTGACACATGGGAACACCGCCAAAAACGGCACTCCCCAGGTTCATGAGGCCCGTCGAGGTTGCGATGCGGTTCTCGGTCACAGAGCGCTGCGGGAACAGCCGGTTGTTCTCCTCGCGCAGGGCGATGACCGCGTTCCCGAGCGTCAAGGGCAGTTGCGGCAGCGCGAGGAAGGCCGTGCCAATGAGCATGTCATGCCAGGTGATGCTCGCAAGGGCAATCCTCGGCAAGTGAAAGGCAATTCGCGTCGCAGACAGCACCCGCAGGATCTGCGGATGCTGGCAGGCGCCACACAAGGCGCCGTAGAGGAGCAGCAGGAACATTGCCGGAATCGCCTTGTTGGAGAGCAGCAGCACGGTTCCCAGCAGTCCGATCCCCGCCATGAGCCAACCGCCGCTCATCCAGCGGATGCCTTCGAGCATGAAGCCAATGCCAAGCCCCAGGACGATCCCGATGACTATCGGTCTGGGAACCAGCCTTGAGATATGCCGGGCCACTCCCGTCAGACCCAGAGCAAGCCATATCAGCCCGGTGGCAATGTCGGCGCCATAAACCGTGGTCTGCGTGATGGTCGCGGTTTGCGCGGCCTGCGTCGCCGCAACCGCCCCGATGGCCTTCATCGGCTGGACCGGGAAAGGAGTTCTGAAGTACACGCCGCAAATGACCATCGCGGCGCCAAAAGAAAACAGCACTCCAAACGGGTCCATTTTCAGAACCGCGATATACGCAACCACAAACGGAATCAAAGTGCCCAGATCGCCGAAGGCGCCGGCCCACTCCATTCGATCGAAGCGGTTGCGGGTTAGCACAGTCAATCAACACCACCATAGAGCCCGGATGGGCGCGCGATTGTGCCCCGAAGCGCTATATTTCAGGGGAGCCAACCCATTTGCTGCGCGTCCATGCCTTGACCCGCAGGTCATATTTCGATACTTTTCGAATCATGAAATCCAAAGAGGCTGTCGGCAGCCTGGCCGCGCTGGCCCAGGAATCCCGTCTTGCGATCTTCCGGGCCTTGGTGAAGCGGGGCCCGGAGGGGTACACGCCCACCCAGCTTGCCGAAAAACTGGATGTGACGGCCTCCACGCTGTCGTTTCACCTCAAGGAGTTGCAGCGTGCGGCGCTGATCGATGTGCGCCGCGACGGGCGGTTTCTCTATTACCGTCCGAAGTTCGCTCACATGAACCAGCTGATCGGGTTCTTGACCGAGAACTGTTGCGTATTGGCGGATCAGGATTGCGGCCGGGAATGTGCATGACCGCATCAACCCCGGTGACCGTGCGCGCCTCCAAAGCAGCGGACTTCCGTACCGTCAAGGAGCTTCTGGCCGCGGCGCAGCTGCCCACCGCGGATCTTGACAGCGCACCGGGGCTGCGTTTCTGGGTCACTGAAGATGAGGATCGCATCGTCGGCGCGATCGGACTTGAGTCATTCGGCGGCGTCGGCCTGCTGCGCTCACTGATCGTCGCGCCCTCACACCGCGCACAGGGCATCGGGTCGCTGCTCATCGCAACACTGGAGCGAGAAGCGCAGATCCAGGGCGCGCAGTTGCTGGTGCTGCTGACCGAGGCGGCCGAGGGCTACTTCAGGCGGCACGGATTTGAAATCATTGAGCGGGCCTACGTTCCGGATGAAGTCAGAAGCAGCGCCGAGTTTCAATGGCTGTGTCCGGCCTCTGCCATGTGCATGACCAAGTCGCTGAGCCCTGCAGCATGAGTGCCCAGGTCCAGCCGCTGCGCCGGCGATTGGTCGCCGAAGGTCTCGGGTCGCTGCTCCTGGCCGCCACAGTCGTGGGGTCCGGGATCATGGCCGAGCGCCTGAGCGGCGGAAATGCGGCCATTGCTCTCTTGGCGAACACGGCCGCGACCGTCGCCGTACTGGCGGCCCTGATCGCTCTTTTGGGCCCGCTGAGCGGCGCTCACTTCAATCCCGCCGTATCCGTCATCGAAGCCCTGCGCGGTCGGCTGGCCTGGCCGGACGCGGGCAGCTACGCGTTCGTACAGATCATCGGCTGCTGCGCCGGTGCGCTGACGGCCCACCTGATGTTTGAGGTACCCGTCTGGCAGCTCTCCACGCACATTCGGACCGGACCTGCTCAATGGCTCGCCGAAGGGGTCGCGACCTTCGGTCTGCTACTCATCGTTCTGGGGCATCGCCGTTCGCAGGATGCGCCATGGATGGTGGCGGCATGGATAGGCGCGGCGTACTGGTTCACCGCCTCCACGTCTTTTGCCAACCCGGCCATTACGATCGCGCGCTCCTTGACGAATACCTTCGCCGGCATACGACCCGCGGACACGCCGGCCTTCATCGTGGCGCAGTTCATCGGCGCGCTGGCAGCCCTTGGGCTCGCCGGGGTGCTGTTTCCACTCGTGCCCGGGACCTCGGCAATCCGGGAAGCAGAGGCCTGAATGCCTGAGTCGGCCGTGAGCGTCACGATCTATCACAACCCTGGGTGTGGTACGTCCCGTAACGTGCTCGCGCTCATTCGAAACGCCGGTGTCGAGCCGACGATCATCGAGTACCTGAAGAACCCGCCCGACCGGGCGCTGCTGGAATCGCTGATCCGGCGCATGAACATTCGACCCCGCGATCTGCTGCGCCAAAAGGGTACGCCGTACAGTGAGCTGGGTCTGGCGGCCGACCACTGGACTGACGCGCAGCTGATCGAGCACATGCTGGCGCACCCCATCCTCATCAACCGCCCGATCGTGGTCACACCCTGGGGCGTCAAACTCTGCAGGCCCTCCGAGGCACTCTTGGATATCCTGCCGCTGCCCCAGAAAGGCCCGTTTGCCAAAGAGGATGGGCAACCGCTCATCGACCCCGCGGGCAACCGCGTCGGGTGACTTGATGCGCCTGATGTCCGCCCGATAAAATACTTCTTAATCAGATAGTTAGCATCGCGCTCGCCAGTGACACATGCGGGCGGCGACGCACGGATCCTGCGGCCTGATTCTTTCCACACGTTAATCGACCGTTCATGACCGCCGTGGCGGATTGCGCCACAATGGCCAAATCCCGTTTCGCTGGTCCTGTCGAGGGAGGAATCGTCGGCATGCTGGCGATAGTCCGGATTGCGCTTCAGCGACCCTACACGTTCATCGTGATGGGGCTGCTCATCCTGCTGGTCGGCGGCCTGGCTGCAACGCAGATGCCGGTCGACATCTTCCCGGACATCAACATCCCCATCATCGGGGTTGCCTGGCAGTACACGGGGCTGTCGCCGGACCAGATGTACGGCCGCATCATGACGCCGTACGAGCGCTCGCTGACAACGACGGTCAACGACATCGAGCATACCGAGGCCACCTCGTACACCACCTTCGGCATCGCCAAGGTCTTCTTCCATCCCTCGACCAACATCGCCATCGCCAATGCGCAGGTCACCGCCATCTCGCAGACGTTGATCAAGCAGATGCCCGCCGGGGAGACCCCGCCCCTGATCCTCAACTACAGTGCCTCGACGGTACCCATCCTCCAGCTGGCGCTGTCGGGCAAGGGGCTCACCGAACAGGCGCTGACCGACCTAGGCATCAATTTCCTTCGGACCCGTCTGGTGACGGTGCCGGGGGCCGCCCTGCCCTATCCCTTCGGTGGCAAGACCCCGCAGATCATGTTCGACCTCGACAGCGCCGCACTGCAGGCCCGGGGGTTGACCGGCCTTGATGTGGCCAATGCGCTGGCGAACCAGAACGTGCTGACGCCGGCGGGCACCCAGAAAATCGGCCCGTACGAGTACACCATCAATCTCAACAATGCGCCCTCGCAGCTGTCCGAGCTTGCCGATCTGCCCATCAAGAGCGTCGGCGGCGCCATGGTCTACATGCACGACGTGGCTCACCTGCGCAACGGCAACGCGGTCCAGACCAACATCGTGCACGTCGATGGCAACCGCTCGGTGCTGATGAGCGTGTTCAAGAATGGCTCGACGTCCACCCTGGACATCGTCAGCGGCATCAAGCAGCGGCTGGAGGAGCTCAAGCCCTCGCTGCCCGACACATTGGTCATCAAGCCCATCGCCGATCAGTCGCTGTTCGTGCGCGCCTCGATCCGCGGCGTCATCCGCGAGGGCATCATCGCCGCGGCGCTGACCAGTCTCATGATCCTGCTGTTCCTGGGCAGCTGGCGCTCCACCCTGATCGTCACAACGTCGATTCCGCTGTCCATCCTGGGCGCCATCGCCGCGCTGTACGCCTTCGGTGAGACGCTCAACATCATGACCCTGGGCGGCCTGGCGCTCGCGGTTGGCATCCTGGTGGATGAGGCGACGGTGACCATCGAGAGCATCAACTACCACCTGGAGCAGGGCAAGGAGGTGGAAACGGCCATCATGGACGGCGCCTCGCAGATCGTCATCCCGGCTTTCGTGTCGCTGCTGTGCATCTGTATCGTGTTCGTGCCCATGTTCTTCCTGAGCGGCGTGGCGCGCTTCCTGTTCGTGCCGCTGGCCGAGAGTGTGATGTGCTCGATGGTGTTCTCGTTCCTGTTGTCGCGCACGCTGGTGCCGACCATGGCCAAATATCTGCTGCAGGCCCATGCTGCGCATGTGGATGCGCATGGCAATGTCATCGATTCGGCGCCACCGTCCAGGAACCCGCTGGTGCGCTTGCAGCGCGACTTCGAGCAGCGCTTCATCCGGAAGCGCGCCGCGTACCACGACCTGCTGGCACTCGCCATCGAGCATCGAGCGGTATTCGTGGCCGGCTTCCTGGGCTTCATCGCCCTTTCATTTCTGCTGGCGCCATTCCTGGGGCGCAATTTCTTCCCCGATGTCGATGCCGGCCAGATCCTGCTGCATGTTCGCGCACCGATCGGACTGCGCGTCGAGGAGACCGCTGCACGCTTCAGTGATGTGGAGAAGGCCATCCGCACCATCATTCCGCCCTCGCAGATCGATGCCCTGGCCGACAATGTCGGAACTTATCTCTCGTCGCTGAACACCATGTACAACAACACCGGGACCATCGGCGAGTCGGACGGTGATATCCAGATTTCGCTGACCGCGGATCATGCGCCCACGGGCGAGTACATCCGGCGCATGCGCCAGGAGCTGCCACGCCGATTTCCGGGATTGACGTTCTCCTTCCTGCCCGCCGACATCGTCAGCCAGATCCTGAACTTCGGGGCCCCCGCACCCATTGATCTGCAGGTCCGCGGCAACGATCTCGAGGCTGACTTCGCCTACGCCAATCGGCTGCTTGATCAGGTCCGCCACATCCCCGGGGTGGCCGATGCCCGCATCCAGCAGTCCTCCCGGGCACCGACCTACGATGTCAACATCGACCGCACGCGCGCCGAGTACACCGGGGTCACCACGGCCGATGTGACCAACAGCCTGGTGGTCAATCTCGCCGGTTCCACCCAGGTGGCTCCGACCTACTGGCTCAACGAACAGAACGGTGTCACCTATCCCATTGCGATGCAGACGCCGCAGTACCAGATTGACACGCTGCCGGAGCTGCAGAATGTTCCGGTCAATGCCACGGGCGCGCCGACCACGGTGTTGGGCGGCATCGCCGACATCCACCGCTCCCACAGCGATGTCTCGGTGTCGCAGTACAACATCTCCCCCATGGTCGAGATCTACGCCACGACCCAGGGCCGCGACCTCGGCGCCGTGTCCAGCGCCATTCGCGAGGTCATGGAGCGTAACGATCAGGACAAGCCCAAGGGCTCGACGGTGGATCTGGTGGGGCAGTCGGCGACCATGCACAGCGCCTACTTCGGCATGCTGGGGGGCCTTGCCGGTGCCATCGTTCTCATCTATTTCATCATCGTCATCAATTTCCAGTCCTGGGCCGATCCCTTCGTCATCATCACCGCGCTGCCGGCCGCGCTGGCCGGCATCGTGTGGATACTGTTCGCCACCCACACCACCTTGTCAGTGCCGGCCCTCACCGGTGCCATCATGTGCATGGGTGTGGCGACCGCCAACAGCGTGCTGGTGATCAGTTTTGCGCGCGAGCGGCTCGATGCGCTGCACGATGCCGGCAAGGCTGCCCTTGAGGCGGGTTTCGTGCGTCTGCGGCCGGTGCTGATGACGGCGCTGGCCATGGTGATCGGCATGTTGCCCATGGCGCTGGGACTGGGCGAGGGCGGTGAACAGAACGCTCCGCTGGGCCGCGCCGTGATCGGCGGCCTGCTGTTCGCCACCGTCTCCACCCTGTTCTTCGTACCGGTGGTCTTCAGCATCATCCACCGCAACTACCGTCCCAAGCCGGCACCGCTGCCCGCCTCCGGAGGCACCCATGTCCCAGCCTGATGCAATGTCGCCACCTGACCTGAAGCGCTTGCGCCTGACGGGCATTATCTTCGTGGTGGTCGTGTTGCTCATCGCTGCCTACGGCCTGGTGTCCCGTGCGGCGCAGAACTCGCAGCTTCGCCAACTGACCGAGGATGAAGCCGTGGCGAGCGTGGCCCTGGTGGCGCCGGCGCGGGCGGATAATCATTCGGGCCTGGATCTGCCCGGTCGCCTGGAGGCCTTCATCCGCGCGCCCATCTATGCGCGCGTGCCCGGGTACCTCAAGAGCTGGAAGTACGACATCGGTGCCAAGGTGAAGGCGGGCGCGGTGCTGGCCGAAATCGACACTCCCGATCTTGACCAGCAACTGGCGCAGGCACGCGCCGATTTGAATGTCTCGGAGGCGAACTCGCGCCTGGCGCAGATCAGTGCCACCCGCTGGCAGTCCCTGGCGGGGACTGATGCGGTCGCCAAGCAGGACGTGGACCAGCGCACCTACACCTTCAATGCCAGCGTCGCGCAGGTCAAGGCCGCGCAGGCCAATGTGGATCGGCTGGTCGCCGAGGAGAACTTCAAACGCCTGGTCGCCCCCTTCGACGGCATGGTGACTGCGCGTGAGACGGACGTCGGAGCCTTGATCAATGTGGGTGCCAGTGGCGGCACCGAGCTCTTCGTCGTCTCCGCGACCGACAAACTGCGCCTGTACATCAACGTTCCGCAGAATTTCGTGCCCAGCGTACCCGCCGGCACGCAGGCCACGCTCACCGTGCCCGAGCACCCTGGCAAGACCTACCATGGGACGGTCGAGAGTTCCGCTCAGGCTGTGAACCCCAGCAGCGGTACCACCCTGATGCAGCTGATCGTCGACAACAGTGCCGGCGAGCTCATGCCGGGGGGTTACGCGGCCATTCACCTGCAGGTACCCGGCACCCCCGGTATTCTGAGCATCCCGTCCAGCGCGCTGATCTTCAATGCGCAGGGACTTTCGGTGGCCACGGTCGTCGGCGACAACCGCGTCGCGATCAAGCCGGTGACGATCGCGCGCGATCTGGGCACAGTGGTGGAGATCGCCTCCGGACTCGTCCCTCAGGACAGGGTGATCGAGAATCCTCCCGACGGCGTGGCCGCCGGAGACGGCGTGCGGGTGGTGCGCAAATGAAGCGGGCTGCCGTGTGGCTGCGTTGCGCGCCGGCGCTGACGCTGTTGTTGGGCGCCTGCTCGTTCGCTCCAACCTTGAAAACACCGCAGGTTCCCACCGCGGCTGCGTACCAGGAGGACGGTTCCTGGACTCAGGCGCAGCCCGCCGATCGTCTGCCTCGGGATCACTGGTGGGCTGTGTACGAAAACAAGGAACTGGATGACCTGCAGCAGCGTCTGATTGCCGGCAACCCGACGCTTGCTGCCGCGGTCGCCGACTACGCCCAGGCGCGTGCCTTGAGCGACCAGGCGCGCGCCGGGCTCTTTCCCACCCTGGGTCTGAACGCCAGCGTCGAGCGCGCGCGTGAGTCGTTGAACGCCCCGTTGCGCGGGCCCACGACCCCGGTGTATTACGACACCAACACCTTGGGCGGCAGCATCGGCTACGAGCTTGACCTTTGGGGCCAGATCCGCAATGAAGTGGTCGCGGGCAAGGCCAACGCCGAGGCCGCGGCGGCCGATCTGGAGAATGCGCGCCTGTCGCTGTCGGCGCAGCTCACCGACGACTACATCCAGCTGCGCAGTTTTGACCGCACCGGCGCCATCCTCGATGACTCGGTGAAAGCCTTCCAGCGTGCGCTCAATCTCACGCAGCAGCGGCACGATGCGGGCATTGCCCCTGGACTTGATGTGTCGCAGGCCCAGACGCAGCTGGATGCGGCTCGCTCCCAGGCCGCACAGACCCTCGCGCAGCGCGCGCTGATGGAGCACGCCATCGCGGCCCTGCTGGGCGAGTCGGCCTCGACGTTCTTTGTGGTCCCCGCCATCGTGGACCTGCCGCTGCCGCATGTACCGACCGGCATGCCGGCCACGCTGCTGCAGCGTCGCCCGGACATCGCCTCAGCACAGCGGCGCATGATTGCCGCCAACGCCCAGATCGGCGTGGCCCGCGCCGCCTACTTCCCCACGCTCACCCTGGGCGGCCAGGGAGGATTTCAGAGCACGGCTTTTTCCAACTGGATCAGCGCCCCTTCCACCTTCTGGGCCATCGGACCGAATGCCCTTTTGACCGTGTTCGATGGCGGACTGCATCGGGCGCAGGTGGCGCAGGCACGCGCTGAATTCGACGCCGCCGCCGCCAACTATCGCGGGGTGGTGGTCAATGCCTTCCAGCAGGTCGAGGACAGCCTGGCTTCGCTGAACCACTACTACGACGCCGCCGTGCAGGAGAAGGCCGCGGTCGGTGCGGCCCAGCGCAGTCTGGATCTCTCGACGGCCCTTTATGTGCAGGGCGCGACCGACTATCTCACCGTCATCACTTCGCAGACCGCATTGCTTCAGGCGCAGCTGCAGGCAATCGATCTGGACACCTTGCAGCTGCACGCCAGTGTCGAGCTCATCCGCGCGCTCGGCGGCGGCTGGGCAGAGGCCGACTACATCCGGTCTCCGGACTGAACCCGCCAGACCGCGCCGGCCAGTCTCTCCCAGCCATCCCCTGCCACGCCGGTGGGTTGCAGCATCAGCAAACCGGCTCGAATCCGCAACTTCGCACGGCGTGCCGCGGCGACCTCGGTCGGATCGAGTGTATACATGAAGAACTTGCGACCCGCCGCAGCGCTGGCCGCCGCCAGGCGCGCAATATTGCGCGCTCTTTTGGCGCCGGGGCACACCAGCAGCTGCAGCCGATCGGTTCCATTGACGGGCTCGATCGCAGCATACGAATCGTGGGCCAGACGCACGATGCGAACCTTGTGCGGCCGTTGCAGGAACTGCTGTCGCCAGTCTGCGGCGTGCTCATAGTGAAAATGCGCCCACGGTGTTTGGCAGGCGTCCAACTCCGCCGGGGTCCGTCGCGCCAACGACTCGAAGGCCGACATCAGATCTTCCCGGCGCTGGGGCAGTCCCGGGCAGCCGCGCCCGGCCGGCGTGGCAACGGACCCATGGGTGACGCGTGGACCATCAGGTGAAACCAGATAGTAACTGGGAATGGCCCGCGCACCCAGGCGGATCAGGCCACGGCCACTGGCGTTGTCGCGCCTCACAAACCCCAAGGCTGCCACGCAGGACTTCTCCCGGCAGCGTTCCAGAGCGGTTTGCAGCAGCGCCGGATAGTGTCCCCGACCGCGTTCGGTGGCCAACGTGGCTCCGGCACTCAGGACCGCGACTTCGACGGGTGGCCCGCTGCCGACGCCGATCTGCCGGTAGCACACGGTCATGCCGGAGAGGATGCGCAGACCTTCGGCGCGGACCAGGATATCGGAGCGCTGGGAATTGAACCCGCGCGCCATATACCAGTCATAGGAGGCCGCATCCCATTGCCCTGGAAAGGCCTGGTTGAGAAAT